>SXGQ01154814.1_pt1 | contig 11507 bp, 8 predicted proteins | sample 3178371 | NCBI WGS metagenome assembly SXGQ01 (sample SAMN11356859, study PRJNA531348) | freshwater metagenome | isolation source: freshwater sample F1-20 | place: China: Fuxian Lake, Yuxi | collected 2017-12-25 | reverse complement strand
TTCGGCAACGGCGAGCGCACGGGCAACCTGGACCTCGTCACTGTCGCGCTGAATCTCTACATGCACGGCATCGACCCGCACCTCGACTTCAGCGACCTGACCGCCGTCCGCGAAGTCTATGAGCGTTGCACCGGCATGACGGTGCCGCCCCGCCAGCCTTACGCGGGCGAGCTGGTCTTCACCGCGTTCAGCGGCTCGCACCAGGACGCCATCAAGAAGGGTTTGGCCGAGTGGGAGCAGGGCGGGCGCACGCACTGGGACGCGCCGTATCTCACGATTGATCCGCGCGACATCGGCCGCGAATACCGCGAGGTCATCCGCGTGAACAGCCAGTCCGGCAAGGGCGGCGTGGCTTACCTGCTCGAAAGCGAGTTCGGCATCGAGTTGCCCAAGGATATGCAACGCGAGTTCGGTCCCATCGCCAACGACCTCGTGGATGCGCTGGGCCGCGAGGTGAAGGGTGAGGAGCTCAAGGCGATGTTCTGGCAGGAATACGTCGAGCGCGACTCGCCGTGGTCGCTCATCCACTTCCACGCGGACGGCGTCGGTGGCGTGTTCCGCTGCCGCGCGAGCGTGCTGCGCGAGGGCACCGCGCAGAAGCTCAACGGCGAGGGTAACGGCCCCATCGCCGCCTTCGTGAATGCGCTCGCCACCACCGGCGCGCCGAAGTTCGAGGTCGCCTATTACAAGGAGCACGCCCTCGGGGCCGGCTCGCAAGCTGCTGCCATCGCCTACATCCAAATCAAGCTCGCTGACGGCAAAGTCCGCTGGGGCGCGGCGGTGGACACGAACATCGAGCTGGCGTCCATCAAGGCCGTCCTCAGCGCACTGAACCGCGCGTGACGCACGGCGGCGAAGCGCTAAACAATTTTCAAAAACCATCATGAACATCCCGCTCTGTCGATTGCCCGCCGTCCTCGTGCTGCTGCTCTCGGTCGCGCTTCACGCCCCGGCCGCGAGCCAGTCGCTGCCGCGCAGCACCCCGGAGGCACAGGGCATTTCCTCGGCGGCCATCCGCGACTTCGTCGAGGCGGCGGACAAGGCGATTCACACGATGCACAGCTTCATGCTGGTGCGGCATGGGCAGGTGATTGCCGAGGGATGGTGGAAGCCCGAGTCTGCCGACAAGCCGCACGTGATGTGGTCGCTCAGCAAGAGTTTTGATGCGACCGCCGTCGGGCTCGCCGTCGCGGAGGGGAAGCTCAACCTCGACGACCCAGTGTTGAAGTTTTTCGCCGCCGAAGCGCCGGCCAATCCCTCCGAGCACCTCAAGGCCATGCGCGTGCGCGACCTGCTCTCCATGAGCGGCGGGCACGACACCGAGCCGAAGTTCAGCTTCGAGACCGGGCCGTCCGTGCGGGAGTTCCTCGCTCATCCCGTCGCGCACAAGCCCGGCACTTACTTCCGCTACAATACGCCGGGCAGCTATATGCTCTCGGCCATTGTGACCAAGGCCACCGGCAAGACCGTGCTGGAGTTTTTGCAGCCGCGGCTGTTCGAGCCGCTCGGCATCGAGCGCGCCGCGTGGGCCACGAGTGCGGAAGGCTATTCGCTCGGTGGCTACGGCCTGAGCATCCGCACCGAGGACATCGCGAAGTTCGGCCAACTCTACTTGCAGAAGGGCAAATGGAACGGCCGGCAGTTGCTGACCGAGAAATGGGTCGAGGCTGCGACCTCCAAGCAGGTGGAGAACGACAAGGCTCCAAGTGGCAAGAACCCCGACTGGCGGCAGGGATACGGCTTCCAATTTTGGCGCTGCCAGCACAACGCCTTTCGGGGCGATGGCCGCGACGGCCAGTTTTGCCTCGTGCTGCCCGAGCACGACGCGGTCGTCGCCATCACGGCGCAGACCGGCAACATGCAGGGGCAGTTGAACCTCGTGTGGGAGAAGCTGCTGCCCGCCTTCCAAGCGAAGGCTCTCCCTGCCGATGCTGCCGCGCACGAACAGTTGAAGCGCACGCTCGGCAACCTCCTAGCCCACCCCGCGCGGGCCAAGAAGTGACGGCGAGAACTCGCCGCACTCCAAATCGCGTGCCGGGCATCGAACCGCCTGCGGACCGTTGCCCACGCCATGTCCTGGCTCCGTCTCGAAGTCCTCGAACGCCGCGGATTCCTTGCGAACCACGTCGCGCTCGCGCTGGTCTTCCTCTGCTTCTGGCTCCAATGGATGGTGGACGAACGCCGTTTTGCGATGCTCACGCTCACCGGTTGGACTATGCCGGGCTTGATCACGCATCCGTTCATCCACGGTCACAGCCCGCACCTCGCGTGGAATCTCCTGCTGCTCCATGTTTTTGCGGACTGGTTTGCAACGCGCTCGGCCCGCTGCGTTATGCTGGCGCGTGGCTGGCCTTCACGCTGGCAGGCGCGACTGGCCATCTGCTCGCGGGCGGCGGCCAAGCGGCGGGGGCCAGCGGCGTGCTCTGTGGCTTCGTGGGCTTGGTGGTGGCCGGACGGCTGGGGGGAACTGTCACGTTGCTCGATGCGGCGGTGCGCGTGCCGGTCGTCTGGCTGGCGCTGGCGCTCGTGGCGAAGGACATCGTCCTCGCGTTCCTGCCCGGCATGGGCGTCGCGGTGGGTGGGCATCTGGGTGGTTATCTCGCGGGCGTGCTGGCGGGGTTGCTTTTGAGAAGGCGCAGGGGGAACAGGGTGGGCCGCAAGTTTCAGTGTTCAGTTTTCAGTATCCAGAATGGCTCCAGTGGTGCGCACACTCCCGGCTCGAAACTGAACTCTGAACACTGAATACTGTCTCCCGTGACTCTGCACCCCAACATCACTTCGCAAATCCTCGCCGCCCTGGGCGACATCTTCGCGCGCAACCAATACGCCGAGCAAACCGTGGACGCCCGACTCAAGGCCAACCGCAAGTGGGGCGCGCGTGACCGGCGGCTATTTGCGGAGAGCGTTTATGAGAATGTCCGCTGGTGGCGGCTGAACTGGAGTCTTGCGGGATTGCCAGACGCCGAGTGTCTGCTGCCCGAGGCCATCACGGACGAGCGCTTGCGGACGTTGTGGGATGCGTATTGGGCGAGGCACGAGGCGTCGCCCGAGAGCCAGCCCGTCAGCCTGGGCGAGGAGCTTCCCCTTGCCATTCGTGCGTCCATTCCAGACTGGCTGTTTGAACTTGGGTCCAAGGAGTTCGGCGCAGGGTGGCCGGCCTTGCTCGCGGCGCTCAACCAGCCCGCCGATGTTTTCCTGCGCGCCAATTCGATGCACACGACGGCCGGCGCGTTGCAGGCGGACCTCGCCTCGCAAGGCATCGAGGCCGAGGAAGTGGCGGGGCTGCCCGACGCGCTGCGCTTGAAGGAACGCCGAAAGCTCGGCAACTCCGCCGCCTTCTGCAACGGGCTCTTTGAGATTCAAGACGCCGCGTCCCAGCACGTCGCGCCGCTGCTTCAAGTGGAGCCGGGGCAGGTCGTGATTGATGCGTGCTGCGGCGCGGGCGGCAAGACGCTGCATCTCGCGGCGCTGATGAGGAACAAGGGCCGCCTGCTCGCGCTCGATGTGCGGGACAAGCCGCTTCACGCGTTGGCCGAGCGCGCCAAACGCGCAAGCATCTCCATCATCGAGCTGGGCGTGCTCGACAAAGAGCAGGTTCACACTGATCTGTTCGCCACCGCCGACCGCGTGCTGCTGGACGTGCCGTGCTCGGGCCTCGGCACGCTGCGCAGAAGTGTGGATGGGAAGTGGAAGATGACGCCCAAGGAAATCGCGCGGCTCGCGCGCATGCAGGCGCGCATCCTCAAGGACTATTCGCAGTTCGTGAAGCCCGGGGGGAAGCTGGTCTATGCTACGTGCAGCTTTCTGCCGGATGAGAATGAGCGGCAGATCCAAGCTTTCCTCAACGAGCATGGCGCGGCGTGGACGTTGGAGAAGGAAATTCATCTGCGCCCCGACCGCGAGGGCTTCGACGGCTTCTACGCGGCGCGGCTGAGGCGGAACGTCTGAGGGGACCCAAATTATTGGGCTTCCTTCCCAGCCGCCACCCTTGACGCGTTCGGCGCGTGGGTGACAGCCTGCGCCGGTTGGGGAGGCTCGCCCGCCTCATGTTCGACGAGTTGTTTTCGCGTCTTCGCCACGCTCCCGCCGCGCAGGGCCTGCTGCGTCGTGTGGAGTCGGGTGGCGCATTGACTTGTGCCGGCGTCACCGGCTCAGGGCACGCATTTCTGGCCGCGTGGTTACATCAGGAGTTTCCGCAGCGGCCCGTCGTGCTCGTGGCGGAGAAACTCAAGGCGCAGGAGACGCTGCATCAGGACTTGGAGACGTGGCTGAGCGCGGGGAGGCAGAAGGCAGAAGATAGAGGAGAGAGGAGAGAGTATAGCCGGTCGCCAGCCGGAAGTGCCACAAACCTACCATTTCCTCTATCCTCTACCTTCTATCCTCTATCTTCTAGGCCCGGCCCTCTCCTCTTCTTCCCCGCGTGGGAGACCCTGCCGCATGAGGACAAGTTGCCGCACGCGGATGTCATCAGCGAACGGCTGGAGACGCTCGTGGCGCTTGCAGTCAAGCAATCGGCGACCGGCAATCGGTCGTCGCCGATTCTCACCGCGAGCATTACCGCCCTGCTTCAGCGCACCTTCCCGCCGGCCCTGCTCGCGGCGCGCACGCGCACGCTGCGGCGCGGCGACCGCGTGGACCCGCTAGACCTTATCGAATGGCTGGAAGACAACGGCTACGACTCTGAGGCGCAGGTGTCGGCGAAGGGCGACATCGCCCTGCGCGGCGGCATCGTGGATGTGTTTCCGCTCACCAGTCCTTGGCCGGTGCGACTGGAGTTCTTCGGTGACGAGTTGGAGTCGTTGCGCAGCTTCGACCCGGTCACGCAGGTATCGCGTGAAGGCGGGGAGCTGAGCGAAATCACCCTGCCGCCGGCGGGGGAACTGGGCGTGCTCAAGCGGGAGGTGGAGCGGGGAGTAATTAGTAGTCAGTGTTCAGCAATCAATGATCAGTCGGCGCGGCAGCGAACGCAGGGAAATGCCGGGGCGGAGGAAGGCGAACCCGAAACGCCAAACTCCCAACGCCAAACATCGCTCGCCACGCTGCTCGATTACCTGCCGGATGACACCATTGTGCTGTTCAGCGATCCGGAGGCCATCGAAGCGCATGCCGGGGCTTACGAGGATCAAGTCCCGACGGGCAGCCCGTTCTTCGCGAGCTGGGTGGAGCTGCGCGCGAAGTTGCTCCGCCGGCGGATGACGGTGGTGGCGCTGATGGAGGATGAGGGGCTTGAGTCAGGTAGTGAGGAGGGACTGGTCGCTTCGGATGACCCGTGGGCTGTCGAGGCCCGCCCCCTCACCCCCGCCCTCTCCCCCGGTGGGGGCGAGGGAGGGGACGGCGCGAGGTCGCGGTTTACCCGTCCGAAGCACGACGCAACCCACTCTTCACTAATTACCGACTACTCTTCTCTTGCTCTCACCTCCCTTGAAGCCTTCCGCCCCATCTCCGACCGGATGCCGGAGCAGGAAATCGCCCTGGCCCAGCGGCAGGCTTTCTTCCACCAGCTCGCCAGTTGGTTGCGACAGGGCTTCCACGTTCAGGTCGTGTGTAATAACGACGGCGAGGCGCAGCGCTGTGAGGAGGTTTGGCAGGAAACGATTCTGAAAGGTGCTGGCGAAATAAAGCCGGAAGGCGGGCAATTTGCCCGTCCTACGTTGCGCCTCGGCACCCTCGCACGCGGCTTCCTCTGCGAGGCGGCGAATTTCGTGGTCGTGACGGACGCGGAAGTCTTCGGACGCTACAAGGTGCAGCGGCCCCGGCGGATGAAGTCCGCCCACGCGATTGCCGCGCGCTCGGCGCTGGACATTGACTTCGCGGAACTGGAGGAGGGCGATTACGTCGTGCATCTCCAGCACGGCATCGGCCGCTTCAAGGGCTTGAAGGTGCTCCCCACGAACAAGCTCGGTCGCGAGCGGCATCATCTGGACGCCGAGGCGTTGCGGCCGAATGTCGAACGGCGAATTGAGAGTGCCGAATCTCCGGCAGGGAACCAAAGCACTGATTCGCAATTAAATCAGAGCCTGCTTACGTCGGCTGCTACACGGGTCGAGGAGGGCATTGAGTGTCTCGTCCTCGAATACGCGCCTTCCGACACCGATCGAGAGCCGCCCAAGCTCTACGTCCCCGTCACCGAGGCGCATCTCGTCAGCAAATATGTGGGCGCGGGCAAAATCCGTCCGCCCCTCAACACGCTCGGGGGCAAGCGTTGGGAGAAGACCAAACAGCAGGCCGAGCGCGCCGTCCGGGATGTCGCGGCGGACTTGCTCAAAATCCAAGCGCGGCGCGCCACCCAGCCTGGTCATGCCTTCGGGCCGGACACCCCGTGGCAACGCGAGTTTGAAAGTTCGTTTCTCTACGAGGAAACGGCGGATCAAGTGCGCGCCATTGAGGAGACGAAGCACGACTTGGAAATCCCCAAGCCCATGGACCGCCTCATCTGCGGCGACGTGGGTTTCGGCAAGACGGAGATTGCCATCCGCGCCGCGTTCAAGGCCGTGATGGGCGGCAAGCAGGTCGCCATCCTCGTGCCCACGACCGTGCTGGCGCAGCAGCATTACAACACCTTCCGCGAGCGCATGGCGGACTACCCCGTGCGCGTCGAACTGCTGTCGCGCTTCCGCACGCGCAAGGAGCAGCACAAGGTCGTGGAGCAGCTAGCAGCGGGCGCGGTGGACATCGTCATCGGCACGCATCGGCTCGTGCAGAGCGACGTGACGTTCAAGGACCTTGGCCTCGTGGTCATTGATGAGGAGCAGCGCTTCGGTGTGCTGCACAAGGAAAAGTTTAAATTGATGCGCACGCATGTGGATGTGCTGACGCTCTCCGCGACGCCCATCCCGCGCACGTTGTATCTCGCGCTGACCGGTGCGCGCGACATGAGCACGATTCAGACGCCGCCGCAGGACCGCTTGCCCGTCGAGACCATCGTCGAGCACTACGACGACCGCGTGATCCGCGACGCGATTCGCCGCGAGCTGGAGCGCGGCGGGCAGGTGTTCTTCCTGCACAACCGCGTGACGACCATCGAGGCGGTGCGCTCGAAGTTGCAACTCCTCGTGCCGCACGCGCGCGTCGTCGTGGGCCACGGCCAGATGAGCGGGGATGAACTAGAGGATGTGATGACGAAGTTCGTGAACGGCGAGGCCGACGTGCTGCTGTCCACGACCATCATCGAGAGCGGCCTGGATATTCCGAACGCGAACACGCTCATCATTGACCGCGCGGACCGGTTTGGGTTGAGCCAGCTTTACCAACTGCGCGGGCGCGTGGGCCGCTACAAGCATCAGGCGTTCGCGTATCTGCTCCTGCCGCGCCACGCGCGCCTGCTCACGGACGTGCGCAAGCGCATGAGCGCCATCAAGCAATACGCGCAGCTCGGCAGCGGCTTCAAAATCGCGATGCGCGACCTGGAGATTCGCGGCGCGGGCAACTTGCTCGGTGCGCAACAGAGCGGTCACATCACGGCAGTGGGCTTCGAGTTATACTGCACGTTGCTGAAGCAAAGCGTGGCCGCGCTGAAGGGCGAGAAGGTGAAGCAGCGGGTGAACGCGGCGCTGCGACTGGATTTTCTGGCGATGAATCCGGTGGCGGAGGAGCCGGACGTGCTGCGTGCTGCGTGGTCCGTGCCCGAAGCCAAAGGGCATCGAACGCATTCAAGCAACACGCAACACGCAGCACGCAGCACGCCCTCCATCTCCGTCCCGCGTGACACGGATGTGTGGGTCCAACCATCGCGTCCGAAAACCCACGAGCCCCAAACTCCCAACTCCCAACTTCAAACTCCCTTGGCTGGCGCATTCCTGCCAGCACAGTTCATTCCCGAGCCACAACATCGCATCGAGGCGTATCGCAAGCTGGCGCAGGCGGAGACGAAGTCGGACGTGGACGCGCTGGGCAAGGAGTTGCGGGACCGTTACGGCAAGTGGCCCAAGCCGGTCGAGCTTCTGCTGGTGGCCACGGAGCTAAAACTGCTCGCCGGCGAGCGCGGCCTCGACGCCATCGAGACGCGGGGCGACAAGCTGATGCTTCACCGGCGCGGGGATTTCATCCAGCTCGGCGGCAAGTTCCCGCGCCTGATGAAGACCGAGCCGCTCGCGGTGCTGAAGGAGATCAAGAAGCTGCTGCTGTCGTTGTGAGAAACTGGCGCGCGTCTGTCCACTCCTGCCCGCGCGGATTTAGTGTTGGACTCTGAGGTGTCGCACGGAATCATCTGCGCCATTCAGCAGCACCCGGTTTCATCATGCGCACGCCCCGAGTTTTGATCGTCGAGGACAGCCCCGAAATGGCCGACCTGCTGGCGATTTCCCTCCAGACCGACGGCATCGAGTCCGACACTGTGGGCGAGGGGCAGAAGGCGTTGGAGCTGGCGCGGTCCAAGGTGCCCGACCTCGTGCTGCTCGACCTCGGGTTGCCGGACATGGACGGCCTCGACGTGCTGGGCGCGCTCAAGGCGCACCCGGCGCTCAAGCACATCCCCGTCATCGTGCTCACGGGCCGAAGGCGCACGGAGGACAAGCTGCGCGCGTTCAACCTGGGCGCGGTAGACTACGTCAACAAGCCGTTCAACTTCCTCGAAGTCCATGCCCGCATCATCACCACGCTCAAGCGCAAGTCAGCGGCGGACGATGCCGAGCAGGCCGTCGCGCAGGAGCGCCAGCGCACGCACGAGGAGATGCTGCGCATCAGCCGCGCGGTGGGCGCGGCGGGCGACGCGATTGCCATTCTGAATCCGGAGGGCCACGTCACCTACGTCAACGAGGCCTACGCGGACTTCTTCGGTTTGGGCGCGCCCGAGCTTGGCGTGTCCGAGCGGCACCGGCGGCTGTTCCAAAAGTCGGAGCTGTGGGACGAGATCTGGCGCACGTGCGAAGAAGGCGGTGCGTGGAGCGGCGAGGTGGAGATGCGCGCAACCGGCGAGCGCATCGCGCCGACACTTTGCCGCGCCGACGCCATCCGCGACGAGCGGCGCGCGTTCCTCGGCGTGGTGCTTATCTGCACGGACATCACGCAGCGCAAGCGGCTGGAGGAGGATTTGCTTTACCTCGCCAACCACGACCCGCTCACCGGCCTGCACAACCGCCGGTTCTTCCTGGAACTGCTCCAAAGCGCGGTGGACAAGGCCTCGCGCGGCGCGCACAGCTTCCTGCTCTACCTCGATCTCGACAACTTCAAGGTCGTCAACAACTCGCTCGACCACCAGGCCGGCGACCGGCTGCTGGTGCACGTCGCGCGCACGTTACGCGACCAGCTCCGGCCCGGCGATGAGCTGGCGCGGCTCGGTGGAGACGAGTTCACCGTGCTGCTCCACGGCGCGGATGAGGCGGCGGCCACGCAGTTCGCGCGGCTGCTCGTGCAGATCTTCGACGAGTCGCGGTTCAAGGAGGGCGGCAAAACTTTTTGCTGCACGGCGAGCATCGGGCTGTCGCGGATTGATGGTGCTGTCACCGCCGAGGACGCGCTCTCGCATGCGGACTCCGCCTGCTACTACGTGAAGACTCATGGGCGCAACGGCCACGAGGTCTTCCGCCCGGATAATCAGGCCATCGCGCAACTCAGCACCGAGGCCGGCTGGTCCATCCGCATCAAGGACGCCTTGCGCGACCACCGCATGGAGATGTGGCTCCAGCCCATCTTGCCGTTGCGCGCCGATGGCCGCGCGTATTTCGAGGCGCTCGTGCGTCTGCGCGATTCCGACGGCAAGATCATCATGCCTGGGCAGTTCCTTTCCGCCGCCGAGAACTTCGGCAACATGCAGCAGATAGACCAGTTCGCGCTCTACGAGTCCATGAACCTGCTGGCGGCGCACGCTCAATAACGCGCACCTGCCCGTCATCGTCGAGCGCCTGCTCTCCGTCTCGAACATCGCGCCGGAGCGCGTGCTCTTCGAGATCACCGAGACGGCGATGATCCAGAACCTCGCGCACGCGCGGCAGCTCGTCACCGCCATCAAGCAGTTCGGCTGCCGCTTCGCGCTCGACGACTTCGGCGCGGGCGCGTCCTCGATGCTCTACCTGCGCGACCTGCCGGTGGACGTGCTGAAGATTGACGGCAGCTTCATCCGCTCCGTGGACGTGGATCCGATCAACCGCGCGCTGGTGAAGTCCATCAACGAGATCGCGCACATCCGGTCCATCGTCGCCGCGCTCACCAGCAGCACTTGCTTGCGCACATCTGCGTCCAGCTTCAAGTGCCCGTGTCTTTCCATCGCGTTCACCAAATGTGGCATCGCCGCCTTCAGGCGCTTCCCGCAGATCCGGTCGCCGTCTCCCAGATCAACACCAGCGCCGCCTTGACCGCCGCGCCGTTGATGCGTGCCCCTTCAATCACGGTTTTCACTCCCACTTCCGTTCGCGGGTTTAACAAGCGAATCGCGTGCTTGCGATGATAGCCGGCCACCGCGGCGAACTCGCTGAGGATCTTCCCCTTTTCCAGCTTGGATGCTTGCCCATACCGAACGCGCACCGCAGCCAAGATTTCCTTCCGGGCCGACTTGCTGACAGTTTCCATTCATTGCCTCCAGTTTTTGGTAACATTCTACTGAGGCAACGGCCACGACTCGGTAACAAAATCCCTGAGTCAATGCGAAAGGAGAAATAGTTGTCGTTGACGGGTGGTTCTGGCAGCAAGAATACTCCTGACCACAGGTGGTGGTGCTGTCGCCCAACGGTTTGCTCCTAGCAGCCAGCCCGGCTGAAAGCAGGCAGGTCCAGATCATGAAGGCGGAAACCGGCCTGCCGGTGCATCGGTTCGATGATTTCGCCGGCCAGGTTCACTCGCTCGCCTTCTCTCCCGACTCACAAATCCTGGCGCCGGCCACGGCGGAGAGCGGCGTGCGACTCTGGAACACTGGGAGCGGCGAACTGGTGCGGGTGCTGCCTTACCCGGCGGTGAAAGGCCCCGGCGCTCTGCTCTTTTCGCCTCGGGGCCGGTGGCTAGCCGTGGTCGCCTCATCGGACAGCGCCGCGCCCGCCACGACCGTGCGCGTAGGAATTTTCAGCGCCGACACGGGGGAACTGCGCTGGGAATTTTCCGAAGACCGGTTGGTGGGAGGTTACGGGATCAGGATTGCGATGGCGTTCACACCGGATGAACAGCGCCTTTACACAGCCGCCGGAAACCGCCTGGCCATCTGGCCGTTGAAGTGAACCGCAGTGGCGGTCGGCTCGCCCTTGTCCTGAGGATTTGTAACCGGCGTCTGCGCCGTCTGCGAATTTGGCTAAGGCCGGCGGCATCGTCCCTCGCAACGCAAGGCGGTGGTGCCGGACCATCGGCTTCACTCGGCCCTGTCGCAGCGCGGAAATTTCTTGGGCCACTCGCCGAATTCTCATCTTGAGGGCGTTTTCTGACCCAAAGCGACGATAACAGGCTGCTTCTGCGAGTGGCTTGGAAGGGCTGCAAAGTGTCCAAGAAGTGTCCAAGCAGAAACCTTCGCGTCGCGGACCGTGGAGGAAACCCCTGATTTTATTGGTGCACCCGCCAGGAGTTGAACCTGGAACCTTCTGATCCGTAGT
>SXGQ01354361.1_pt1 | contig 11511 bp, 9 predicted proteins | sample 3178371 | NCBI WGS metagenome assembly SXGQ01 (sample SAMN11356859, study PRJNA531348) | freshwater metagenome | isolation source: freshwater sample F1-20 | place: China: Fuxian Lake, Yuxi | collected 2017-12-25 | reverse complement strand
TCCCAAGCGCCTTTCTGCTTTCTGTGGGAACGCTGGCGTGCGTCATGATGGCTGGGTGCTCGATCAAACTTTCCACGCCGCCTAAACTTTCAGCAAGGGCGAACATGTGCACGTGTTCCAAGAAGCGGCGACTTTCCGCCAAGCCTCCGCGAATAAAAATTGTGATCATGCCACCAAACGCGGATTTGCCCGCCAACTGCATTTGCTTTTTGGCAACCGCGTGTTGCGGATGAGATGCCAGGCCTGGATACACCACGCGTTCAACCTTTGGGTGCTTCTCGAGCCACTGCGCGATATGCATGCCGCTTTCGCAATGTCGCTGCATTCGTACCGCCAAAGTCTTCACGCCACGAAGAGCCAAGTAGGCGTCAAATGGACCCATGACGCCGCCAATGGCATTCTGCAAAAACCGCAGTTTTTCAGCCAAATCAGCGCGATTTGTCACCAACGCTCCGCCCACCACGTCGCTGTGGCCGCCCAAGTATTTGGTGACCGAGTGCATGACAATGTCAAAACCCATTTCAAGTGGCCGCTGCAACATGGGAGTGGCAAATGTGTTGTCACACACGCTGATAATTCCGTGCTTCTTGGCGATGGAGGCGATGGCGGCAAGATCGACAACTTTCAGCGTTGGATTAGTGGGAGTTTCAACCCACACCATGCCGGGCTTTTTCTTTTGTATCGCCGCCTCAAAGAGCGCGGGGTTGGTCAGGTCAACATACACGGGTGCAAGGCCAGCGCTACGTTGACGCACTTTTGAAAATAGTCGATGGGTTCCGCCGTACACATCGTCCATGCTCACAAGCGTGTCGCCAGTGTCCAGCAATTCCAAGCAAGTACTAATGGCCGCAAGTCCGCTGGCAAACGCAAAGCCGCCGCACGTGCGCTCTTGTTCTTCTGACAGTCCGCTGGATTCCAAATTGGCGATCGAGCGTTCAAACGCGAAGCGCGTGGCGTTGTGACTGCGTGAATATTCAAACCCTTTGTGGACGCCAGGACTTTCTTGAATGAATGTGCTGCTGGTTGCAATCGCAGGCATGACAGCGCCTGTCACGGGGTCCGGGTGTTGACCGCCATGAACGCAACGACTTTCTAAATTGAGATGTGGGTGAGCCATGGCAAGATGCTAACGGCTGCGGAAATGCTGTCTTTGTGCGGCAAATGCGGGGGCGCATTGGTCACGCTTGCAATCACGCCTTGAATTCCAACAATGGTCATTTGCGCGGCAATACACACCAAAATGAATCCCATGACGCGCGTGATGGCGTTGGTGCCGGACTTGCCCAATATTCTTTGAATCCATTGCGCCCGATCAAGTTCGAGCCATGTGACGAAACATGCCAAGGCAATCGCAAGAGCCGCCGACAGGAGATCGATCCAGCAACCATCGTGAAAGTAAATGCTTTACGCAATGGCCACGGTCATGACTCCGGGTCCAGCCAGTAGTGGCATGGCCAGTGGAAAGAACGCTGAACTTTCACGCACTACGGCGTCGCGTTCCTCCGCGGGACTTGATTTGGACTCCAGTTTTACGTCAATCAAATCCAGTCCAATCTTGGCCAAAATTAAACCACCGCCCACTTGCACCGCCGACACGGTTATTCCAAAGAACGAAAGAATTGAGCCGCCAAATCCTAAGAACAAAATCAAGATGCAAAATGCATACACGCATCCAAGCAACGCGGTGCGTTTGCGCACGGCGGTTGAATCGTTGCATGTGATCGCCAAGAAAATTCCCACCGTGCCCAGCGGATCAATCAGCGCGATCAGCGAAACAAAGATGGTCAAAATGCCGCTCATATCCATGTTTTTTCACGCTTTACAGAAGTTGTTTACGCAGGTAATTGATTAAATCAATCCGCGTGATGATGCCGTAGAAATGGTCGTCGTCGGCGACAATAGCCACGCGGTCGGCGCGAAAAATTGGGTGCAGGTCGTTCACGCTGGACTTTGGCGAAATAGTTTCCAAGCGGCTAGTCATAAAATCACTCACGGGCAATTTAGAAATATTGCCGCCCTTGACCAGCGCCAGAAGCACATCGCTTTCATCCAAAATTCCAACCACGCGGTCCGCCGCGTCAAGCACCGCCAGTTGACTGACGTCATACATATGCATTCTCTTGATGGCTTGTTGCACTGGCATCTGCGGACTCAAGACATAGTCCTCGCGATCTAAGTGGCGCCTAGAAATTAAATCTCGCAGGTCGCCGAATGTTTTGCGCTGAATAAATCCATTGTCGATCATCCATGGATCGGAAAACATTTTGCTGAGATACTTGGCGCCGGTGTCGCAGATCAGCGTGACCACGCGCAACGGTTTGGTTTGCTCGCGGCAAAATTGAAGCGTGGCCGCCAGCAAGGTGCCAACGCTGGAACCAGCCAAAACGCCTTCTTTTTTCAGCAATTCTCGCGCGGCGTGAAATGCCTGCGCGTCGCTGATGGCGTAGGCCTTGTCGACCAGTTTCAAGTCCAGAATGCTGGGCACAAAGTCCTCGCCAATTCCCTCCACCAACCATGAGCCCGCCTCAACCGTACGGCCCTCATTGATGAGTGGCTCAAGAATGGAGCCAATGGGATCCGCCAAAATCATTTTCAATTTTGGGTTTTTTGATTTAAGAAATCGACCAACGCCGGACACCGTTCCGCCGGAACCAACGCCCGACACAAACGCGTCGATATCGCCACCCATTTGTTCCCAAATTTCTGGACCCGTGGTTTCCTCGTGCGCGCGCGGATTGGCCTCATTGGCGAATTGGTTCACATAGAAATGTCCGGGCCGCTCAGCGGCAATGCGCGCCGCAATGTCTTGGTAATACTCCGGATGGCCCTTGGCCACATCACTGCGAGTCAGAATCACCTCGGCGCCCATGGCGCGCAGGTGGCTGATTTTTTCGTCGCTCATTTTGTCGGGTACAACTACAACCAGCTTGTATCCCTTTTGCGCCGCGACCAATGCCAACGCCAAACCGGTGTTGCCGGCGGTGGCTTCAACAAGAGTGCCGCCCGGCTTCAGTGCGCCAGAGGCCTCCGCATCTTCGATCATGGTCACGGCGATTCGATCTTTAATGGATCCGCCCGGATTCATGTTCTCCATCTTCACAAAGAGCCTGCAAGGACCCGTGTCTAAATGCTTCAGTTCCAGCATTGGGGTGTTGCCAATCATCTCCAAAATGCCGCCAAAAACAGGGGCAAGTGAACGCTCCGCGATTGTGGAAGTGGGCTTCATATTTCAAGTGTACCGATCCACCCAAGGCGATCACGCAGGCAAATATTGATTATTTCCGCGCCCAATCAAGCGCGCGTGGATGTGTTGCAAGCCATTTCGCGGCGCATCCACGGGCAAAGAAGAAATATATCTCATGATCGCACGCCGCCAAACCGTCCCCGAATTCTTGGTCACAATAGCGCCATGAAGCCGACGCCAAATTTGCCTCAACAGCATGCGTGGACTCTTGAAGATTTTCATGGGCGACGCGAGTTGCGCAAATCCTCCGACAAGCCCGGTGCCGGCGTTCGCTCCGATTGGAAATCGCTGCGTCTTCCGGATGGAGCCAACTCGCTGCGCAATCAACCATTGGGCCGCGCGGTTGGAAAAGAAATTCGCACCGCGGTCGACGCAACCGCTGGTTTGGGTTACGACACGTACGCGCTGGCCCTTCTTGGCGTTGAAGTATTGGCGCTGGAGCGCGACGCGAATGTGTTCGCGTTGCTTGCGGATGAATTGGCGCGGGCTAAGAACGATGCGCAATTATGCGCCGCGGCGGCGCGCATTCAAATCGAACACGCCAGCGCGCACCAGCGCTTGCCAACGTTGCGCGAGAAAGTTGGATTCACATTGGGGCTGTTCACGGCGCGCGAATTTATTTTGCCTGACATGATCTTGCTTGATCCAATGTTTGGTGGCGAGCGCGGCGCGGCGAAACCTTCCAAGGAAATCCAGGCGCTTGCCGCCACGGTGGGCGCGGACTTGGACGCCGACGCGCTTCTTGACATGGCCATTGCATCCGCAACGCAGCGGGTGATTGTGAAACGTTCGCGCCTTGCGCCGCCACTTTCCGGCCGCGTTCCCGATTGGACAATCAAAGGGAAATTGCTGCGATTTGATGTGTATCGCGCCGGCGCCCGTTAGAAATATCTCTACACTTTGCGCGTGGCAAATCCGCGATGCATTGTTGAAAAACTCCCCGCTGTTGGTGAAATTGCGTGGCTCAGCAAAGATGAGGCGAAACATGCGATGGGAAGCAGACGCCTTGAAGCGGGGGACGCGCTTGAATTGGTGGATGGCCGCGGCGGCGTCGCGCTGTCCAGCATATTACCAACCCGAAATGCCGCGGGTGAAACTGGCGCGCAAGTTTCCTCTTGCCATGTCCAGCCACGCCAGATGCCCGACATTCATGTGGCGGCCGCCATTCCCAAAGGCGATCGATTGGCCACCATGCTTGACATGCTGGGTCAACTTGCCGTCGCATCATTCACTCCGCTTGATTGCGAGCGCAGCGTGATTCCAGCCGATCGATTTGATGGAGCGCGTGCGCTCAGGATTTTTGTTGAGGCTCTGAAACAAAGTCGCGGCGCGTGGACAACCCAAGTGGCCAGCGCGCGCACGCCCAAATCATGCGCTGAATCTTGCCGAGCGCAAAATATTCCCGCGCTCATCGCGCATCCAGATGGACAGCCGTTGGCGCAAATTAAATTCGATCAGCCAAGTTGCATGATCTTGATTGGTCCAGAGGGCGGATTCACGGAATCGGAAGTTGCCGACGCGCAATCGGCGCACGCTATACGAGTTTCACTTGGGGCAACCACGCTTCGCATTGAAACCGCGGCGGCAATGACCGCTGGTTTTGCGCGGATTCAAGCGCAAAACCAAACGGTGTAATGGAGTGCATCGGGATCGAACCGATAACCTCCGCCTTGCAAAGGCGGCGCTCTCCCAGTTGAGCTAGCACCCCAGAGGGGCAAAGTATATGGGCAAACGGTTGTTCATCGTGGGAGGAATTTTATTTTTCCACGATTATTGTTTGTTGGTGACAGGATCGCTCTTGCGTGTGGTGAGAATCTCGATCGCGGTTGGATCAATCACGCTCACACGCAACGCCTCGTCATAACGTTTCTCGCCACGAATTCCAACCAAGGTTCCAAGCATGGTCGCCAGTTGCGCGGGGTTCTTCGTGGTGACATAAGCCACAGTTTGGCCCACGGCTGGATCAACCAAGCGATACAGCAACGGCAGTCGCTTGCCGTCATAAATACTGCTGGCGTTGAGAATGCCAACCACGGTGTAGTCGGATCGCGCTTCAAGCGCGAACTTGAGCACACGAACTTGCTCGGTGTCCGCGTCAAGAGTGGCTCGCATTTCTTTGAGTTGACGAATGCGTTGTTGCGCCTCGATTTGAACGATGAGTTGCTTCACGCGGGTCTCAACAACATTTTTAATTTCAATTTCGCATTCTGAATCGTTCATCAGAATCATGTAGCGATCCTTCAGCACGCCAACTTCGCTGGAGGCAAGCGGCTCAGCCTTGACGGTGATCCAAATGACTTCAAGATCATTGAACGATTGACGTCGCTTTTCTGCGGCGCTAGCTTGCGCCGATTTCACCGCGGGTTGAGGCGCAACAACCACAACTTCCGTTGTTTTTACAGCTGGTTTTGCCACTTCAACTTTGGGATTTGCAACCACGGTTTCCGTGACAACAGTTTCCTGTTTGGTTGCCTCGGTGATGATTTTTTCTGGAGTGGTGGCCGTCGCAGGAATGACCTCAGTCGTCTGTGAAGTTTTCTCCTCGATCACCGCGACGGTGCCCGCTGGAGCGTTGCTCACGGATTGCGCCATCTTGGCGGCCTCACCAGCGCTGGAGCGTCGGACAAAATTTAAATTCACATAGCCCACGCAGTTGGCGGGCACCGCAATTTTGTAAACCTTTTCGCGTTCGCCATTCATGGTGGCAACAACTTTTAGCATGCTTCCAATGGACGCCTTGCCAATCGCCTTGAATGACGAGTCGGGGTTTCCATCGGCGCCAATATTTGGAGCGCGCACATCGGTCTCGGCGTTCACAGTTAAAGTTTGACCATCTGGTGAAAGCACAACCTTGTCATTGGCCAGAACGTATCCATATATGTTTCGAAATGCTGGACCATTGGTGCGCACGGTGGCCCAACCAAATCCTTCGTCAACCACTTCAAGAATGTCGCCCATGGCCAACTTGCCAAATGGGTACGCGCTTGACGCGCTTGGACCGCAGCGGATGTAGACATTGTCTGCGGTCACGGTGCCGGTGTACGCCTTGCTTGGTGCGGCGGCGGGCGCTTGCGCCAATGCGTGAACACTGAAAACGGGAAGAACGAGAACGATCAGTAGTAGAGCCAATTTCATGGAACGGATTCTACGCATTTTTGGTTTGTATACAGTGCACGCTTCATGATTCTTCGTTGGTCATTTCAGGCGCTTGTATTTGCCCTTCTCGCGGCGGTTTGCGTGTGTTCTTGCACCGCGCCCATGGATGATCCCGATGGAACCGAGGGATTGCGCCACGCCATGGATACAGCTGTCGCGCGGGAATTGGCGCAGGCACCAGCGCAAGATCCAGTCAAGCCCGTCACGCGGGAAGTGAATGAGGTGTTCAACGCGTTGCAGAAACGGCGCGCGCAGTTGGATTTATTGGGACCACAAATCTCAGAGGCTGGAGCAGGCATGCCGCTTGGCAGCGACTTGTATGGCAAGCCATATCCTGAAGTGAATTTATCTTTGAAGGATGCCATTCGAATTTCCGTGGAGCACAATCTTGGAACCCAAGTTGCGCGTTTGCAGCAGGGCGTAACGCAAGCGGAGTTGCTCGCGGCGCAGGCCGCGTTTGATTCTTCTTTTGTGGCAAGCAGTCAAGCGAATATTTCAAACGCGCCAGCGCAGGACATCAATCTTCAAGGGCAATCTATTCCCATTCCCGTTGACTTCATGAATCAATTTCGCCAGTTCAATTTTTCCAGTGGCATTCAAACGCCCATGGAAACTGGTGGACAGTTCAGCGCCACTGTGGTCAATCAATACTCCAAGCTGTATCCAGAAAGTGGCTACAAGCCGAATCCAGCGTGGATCAACAGCGTGCAACTTGGGCTAACCCAGCCACTTTTGCAGGGTTTTGGAAGCGATGTCAACATGGCTGGTATTCGCATTGCGCGCAACAATGATCGACGCAGTTTGCAACAGTTGCGCGCCAACTTGCTCACGTTGTGCCGGGATGTTGAGGCCGCGTATTGGCAAGTGGTGCTCGCGCGTCAGCGCGTGGTGGCCGCGCAGTGGCTTGTGAAAGTTGGAGTCGAAGTTCGCGATGTGCTTTCCAAGCGCCGCAGCTTTGACGCAACGCTTGCCAACTATGCGGACGCCGTCGCCAAGGTGGAGGATCGCAAGAGCCAAGTGATTCGCGCGCAGCGGGAAGTCACCGCGACGGTGGATAAATTAAAAGTGCTATTGAATGATTCCAACTTTCCCGTTGGTGACGAGACCATGATTGTGCCCACGGATTTCATGGTGGATGAACCGCTTGCATTTTCATTGAAGGACGCCATTGGAACTGGCGTTGATCAAAGTCCAATCATCACGCAGGCGTTGCTTGGCGTTGATGACGCAAGCATTCGCCAAGTGGTCGCCGACAATGGTCGATTGCCTTCGCTGAACTTGACGGCGCAATTGCAATTTCAAGGAATGGACACGCAGAACGGCGACTACAGCCAGGCATGGAGCGAGGTTGGCGCGGCCAATTTCATGAGCTATTTGGTGGGTGCCAATTTCAGTCAACCTATTGGAAACCGCGGTCCAGAAGCCAATTACCGTAGGTCGCGACTGGAGCGTTCCAAGGCCGTCATCACCTACCGCGCCGCGATACAGCAGGTGGTGTATTTGGTGAAAGATTCGCTGCGCAACATTGACACGCAATATCGATTGATTGAACAAACGCGCGCGTACCGTTTGGCGCAGGCGGAAAATATGCGCGCCTTGATGGTGGATGAGCAAACCATCCCCAGCTTGACTCCGGAATTTCTCAGTTTGAAATTTCAGCGGCAGAACGAATTGGCCAGCGCGGAGAATCAGGAAATTCTTGCGATGGTGGAATACAACAACGCCATCGCGTCGCTGTGGATGAACATGGGAACGGGTTTGCAAATGAATCGCATTGAGTTGAATGTGTTTGATCCCGACAACGATGGGTCCACCAAAAATGCCACGACTATTGCAAAGTAATCACGCGGGCATTGAAGAGGCTGCGGAGCGCATTGAAAGTGGCGGCGTTGTGGCCTTTCCAACCGAGACCGTATACGGACTTGGCGCCAGCACATTTGCGGTGGACGGTTTGAAATTGATTTATGAAATCAAGGGAAGGCCATCGGACAATCCATTGATCGCGCACGTGCTTGACGCCGTGGAGGCGCGCACGCTTGTGTCTGGGTGGGACTTGCGTTGCAGCAGGTTGGCCGCCAAATTTTGGCCCGGGCCGCTCACCATGATTTTGAACAAGGCCATTGATGTCCCCGACGAGGCCACCGCGGGTTTGCAAACTATCGCCGTGCGTTCGCCCATGCATCCCGTTGCGCGCGCGTTGTTGTACGCCGTTGATGGACCCATCAGCGCGCCAAGCGCGAATCGCTCGGGACATATTTCGCCCACAACCACCGAACATGTGATGGCGGATTTTCCGGAGCAAGAAGATTTGTTGGTGCTTGAAGGCGGCCGCGCCAACTTTGGCATTGAAAGCACGGTGCTTGATTTAACAGGCGAAAAGCCTGTGATTCGCAGGCCTGGCTCCATCACGCTGGAGTCACTGGCGCGCGTGTTGGGCGCGGTGGAAGTTGCGCAAGGCATTGGCCAGGGCGTGAGTCCAGGCACGCGGCTGATTCACTACGCGCCAAAAATTCCAACCATGTTGGTGCCGTCCAATCGGCTGGAATCTTTTCTGGCCACGCTTACGGAGCCCGCCGCGGTGCTCACGCTTGATAGCGCGCGCGTGTCGGCGCCGCACATTGGCATTCAAATGCAAACCGACGCGTCCGCGTACGCGCGCATGTTGTATTCAAAGTTGCGCGAGGCGGAAATTTCGGGGCTGACGCACATTGTCATTGAGGAGCCGCAAGGCCAGGACGGTTTGTGGTTCGCCGTGCTTGATCGATTGCGCCGCGCGGCGGCGAGTGTGTAACGCCTAGATGAGGCGCACAAAGTTGTTATTCTGATAAGTTCATGGACCCAGAAGAAGTGCCAATTATTCGCGAGGGCTCATTCAGTTCCACCCCCGAATCAACACTTGCTCAATCGCAGGAACATCTTGGTCAAACCATAAACGAATTGCAGCACAAACTTCAAGATATGAAGGTGCTTCAAGATTTCACCAGCACACTGATGCTTTTCCATCAAGGGGTGGATGAAATTTTGTGGGACGTGGCGCGATTGGCTGTAGCGCGACTTGGTTTGGAAGATTGCGTAATCTATTTATGTGACCATGAGAATGGTGAATTGGTGCAATGTTCGGCTTATGGACCAAAGAATCCCCACGAGCGTCAAATTCTGAACCCGATTCGTTTACGCATTGGACAAGGCATTGTTGGAAGCGTGGCCGCTAGCGGCAAGTTGGAAATGATCGCTGATACTCGCAAAGATCCACGCTATGTCTGCGATGATCAACCGCGACTTTCAGAACTTGCTGTTCCAATTTTGAATGATGGAAAAGTCATTGGCGTGATTGACAGCGAACACTCTCAGCTTGATTTTTTCACGCCGTGGCATAGAGATATTTTCTTGGCCATAGCCGCCATGGCTGGAAGCCGAATTGCGGCCGCGCGGTTTGAGCAGGAGCGATATCGGTTGGCCACGCAGGATCCCCTGACTGGTTTGGCCAATCGTGGCGAGTTGATGCGCGAATTAAAAAGTCGCTTGGACAATGCCACTTCCACGGTTGCTGTCATTCTTCTTGATCTTGATTACTTTGGGGATATGAATGATTCGCGGGGAAATGATGCGGGCGATGAGTTGTTGCGCGCGATCAGCGAGCGCATTCAAAAACAATCACCTGCGGGAAGTTTGGTCGCTCGGTCTGGAGGTGATGAGTTCGTGGTTGTACTCAATGTTGATTTGGAGCAGTCCAAAGTTGAATCGGAAAAATTGAGGGAATGCATATCACAAGTATTTGCCGAGGGTTCGTTGGTTGGATTGCATATCGCCTGCAGTGCGGGCATTTCCGTTGGCATCAACGGCAATTCTGCGGAGGACATTTTGAATCAATCCAATTTTGCAATGTACGAAGCCAAACGCAAAGGGCGAGGTCAAATGTGCGTTCATGACAGCGTGATGGCGAATCACAGACGGCGCGAACAGCGCATTGTGCAGGACATGGTGCGTGCGCTCGAAAGCAATTCCAAAGCGTTCAACTTTCATATTCAGCCAATATATTCCTTGCCAAGTTGCAAGATTGTCGCAGCCGAAGTGTTGGCTCGGTGGATGCATCCAGAGTTGGGTCCGATCGGTCCAGCCGAATTTGTGCTTGCCGCAGAGCGAACTGGCAATATTCATCTTCTTGGTGAAACCATTTTTGCGCAGGCCTTTGAGTGTATTCACAAATGGAAATCAAACGTACAAGGCATTCTTTTCCATGTGAATGTGTCGCCCATACAGATTCAAAAAGAACAATTTGTGCCTCAACTGCTCAGGCAATTGGAAAAGGCGCAGGTACCGCCCAATATGATTGCCTGCGAAGTGACTGAATCTGCATTGCTTGGAGATGAAGCGCTTGCGCTTCGCGTTTTGGATTCGATTGTCCAGCATGGAATGAAATTGGTGCTGGATGATTTTGGAACCGGATACGCGTCGCTGAGCACATTGATGCGGTATCCATTTTCCAGTATTAAGATTGATCGGCAATTTGTGAAAGGGTTGCCGCATGAGGCTTCCGCGCGAACGATTGTCAGCACTGTGTTGGCGTTGAGCCGAGAAATGGATTTGGTATGCACCGCAGAAGGCGTTGAAACAAATGCGCAATTGCAGGTTTTGCAGGATATGGGTTGCCCACTGATTCAGGGAAGAATTTTCAGCGACGCCGTTACTCCAGACGCTTTCGAAAAAATATTGCAGTCACGGTAATTCAGTTCGCCGCATGAGCCACGCTCTCAGCTCTGCATTGGAATTTGCACGCCAAGTTTCACGGCGCATTCCTTGGCAAGTTCATAGCCCGCGTCCGCGTGGCGAAACACGCCCATCATTGGATCGTTGGTGAGCACGCGCTCCAGTTGTTGCGCGGCCAGTGGCGTGCCGTCGGCAACAACAACTTGGCCCGCGTGCTGACTGAAACCAATTCCAACTCCGCCGCCGTGATGGAAACTTGTCCAACTTGCGCCGCTTGCAATGTTCACCGCAAAGTTCAGCAGTGGCCAATCACTCACAGCGTCGGTGCCATCAAGCATGGCTTCTGTCTCGCGATTTGGGCTGGCAACGCTGCCGCAATCAAGATGGTCGCGGCCAATCACAAT
>SXGQ01127294.1_pt1 | contig 11514 bp, 5 predicted proteins | sample 3178371 | NCBI WGS metagenome assembly SXGQ01 (sample SAMN11356859, study PRJNA531348) | freshwater metagenome | isolation source: freshwater sample F1-20 | place: China: Fuxian Lake, Yuxi | collected 2017-12-25 | reverse complement strand
TTCATCTGATTTAGATGCTGTTATTTTAGGAATGCACGCTCGTGAAGATAATCCAGAGTTATTGAAGGCAAAAGAGTTAAATATTCCTATTTATTCTTATCCTGAATATTTATATGAACAAAGCAAAAATAAATTAAGAGTTGTTATTGGTGGAAGTCATGGTAAAACGACAATAACCTCAATGCTTTTACATGTCGTAAATGAATTGAAATTGAATGTTGATTACATGGTTGGAGCACAATTAGAAGGCTACGATTGTATGGTGAAATTAACAGAAGACGCACCAATTATGATTTTAGAAGGAGATGAATATTTGAGTTCTCCTATTGATAGACGTCCAAAATTTCATTTATATCAACCCAATGTAGCTTTAATCAGTGGAATTGCATGGGATCATATTAATGTATTTCCAACATTTGAAAACTATGTAGATCAATTTGATATATTTTGCCAAAAAATAGTACAAGAAGGAGTTTTAATTTATAATTCTGAGGATTTAGAGGTTAAAAAGTTAGGCGAAAAATATGATAACACGTTAAAATCGATACCATATCAAACACCTATTTATGATGTAACCGAATCAGGTACACGTTTGTATTTTGAAGATAAGTACTATGATTTACAAATTTTCGGTGGACATAATCTTCAAAATTTAATGGGAGCTATGCGAATAGGGGAAGCTATTGGAATAAATCCTCATTCATTTTTTGAGTCAGTTAAAACCTTTAAAGGGGCAGGAAAAAGATTACAGAAAATTGCTGAATCAAAAAACTTTACCATGTTTAAAGATTTTGCTCATTCACCTTCAAAATTAACTGCAACTACAAGAGCAGTTAAAGAGCAATTTTCTTCAAGGAAGGTAATTGCTTGTATGGAATTACATACATTTTCATCTTTAAAGAAAGAGTTTTTACCTCATTATAAAGGGGCGATGGATCAAGCGGATGAAGCGATAGTTTATTTTAGTCATGAAGTTGTAAAGCACAAAAAGTTAGAGCCAATAACTGCTGAAATGGTGAAGAATGCTTTTGGAGGAAATGTGAAAGTGATGACTGAGACTTCAGAGGTTTTAAATTATATTAAAAATCAAGATTGGAATGATTCTGTTCTATTGATGATGTCGTCAGGTACTTTTGATGGTATAGAGTATGAAAAATTAGGTGAACAAATTGTAAGTTCATTATAAAATATAGATTTGATATTGGAAGATTTTAATTATTGAAATCTTCCAATATTAATAATCTTATTTTTGTCTAAAAACTACCTTTCTAAAAACCACTGTGATTAATACACTGTTTATAGTTGAATAAAGCAACATTGCAGCTAAAGCCATAATTCCAGTTGATTTAGGATTATATGCTCCAGCTGTATTTTTCAGAACGGCTTTTGTAATTTGCTTTTCTGTCATTACTTCAAAATCTGGATTTGTTTCTTTTAATTTCTTAAGTTTTACAGGGTTTTCTAAAACTTTTTTTAATTCAAAACTACTTTCAGCAATTTTATGTTTTGTAAAATCAGGGTCAATTTTTGAGTAATAAAAATAGATGAAAACACTCACTAAAATTGCATAAGGAACACCAGCACTTAATCCATTTTTAATATCTCTTAACGCATTACTATCTTCAGTATCTCTTCTTTTTTGTAGATATAAACCAACAGTAATTGCAAGAATTAGAAATAACATATTAATAAGAAGAGACGGTTTTAAAGAATCTTCTGAAGTAATACCCATTCCAAAAATACTTAGTTTAACAAGTATCCAACCAATTGCAAATAATATTCCTACATTAACTGTAATACGCATATATTTAATGTTGAATTTTAGATGTTTGATGTTGAATTAGATAATCAAGAATTCAACATAAAAAATCAAAAAAATAGTATAATAAAGTTTGTTTTCGAATAGACGATTGAGTAGTTTTTCCAAAGAAAAAAAAGGTACTGAAATCATCTATTCATTGAAACTAAGAACTCTTCATTCGAAAGAGTTGTTTCCATATTGTTTTTTAAGAATTCCATAGCTTCAACCGGATTCATATCTGAAATGAATTTACGAAGAACCCAAATACGTTGTAAAATATCTTTTCCTAATAATAAATCATCACGTCTTGTACCAGAAGCTACTAAATCAATAGCTGGGAAAATACGGCGATTCGCAATTTTACGATCCAATTGTAGCTCCATGTTTCCTGTTCCTTTGAATTCCTCAAAGATAACTTCGTCCATTTTAGAGCCTGTATCTGTTAAAGCAGTTGCTAAAATTGTAAGAGAACCTCCGTTTTCAATTTTACGAGCTGATCCAAAGAAACGTTTTGGTTTATGAAGAGCATTTGCGTCAACACCTCCTGAAAGTACTTTTCCTGAAGATGGAGATACAGTATTGTATGCCCTAGCTAAACGTGTAATTGAATCTAAAAGAATACAAACATCGTGACCACATTCTACCATACGTTTTGCTTTTTCAAGCACCATATTGGCAACTTTTACGTGTCTGTCAGCTGGCTCATCAAAAGTGGAAGCAATAACTTCCGCTTTTACACTTCTCGCCATATCTGTTACCTCTTCAGGACGTTCATCTATTAATAAAACAATTAAATAAGTTTCTGGATGATTAGCAGCAATTGCATTCGCCACATCTTTTAATAACATTGTTTTACCTGTTTTAGGTTGGGCAACGATTAATCCACGCTGACCTTTACCTATTGGAGCAAACATATCCATAACTCTTGTTGAAAGAGATTCTTGTTTGTGACCTGTTAATTTAAACTTTTCATCAGGAAATAAAGGAGTTAAATATTGAAATGGAACTCTATCTCTAATATAAGAAGGATGGCGACCATTGATAGAATCAACTTTAACTAAAGGAAAGAATTTTTCACCTTCTCTTGGTGGTCGAATCGAACCTTTAATTGTATCACCTGTTTTAACTCCAAATAATTTAATTTGACTTTGAGAAACATATACATCGTCTGGTGATGGTAAATAATTATAATCTGAAGAACGTAAGAAACCAAAGCCTTCTGCAGCAACTTCTAAAACACCTTCAGCAGTTACTACACCAACTAAATCATACATCTCTTCCTCTCTTTCTCTTTCGATTTGTTGAGGAGTCTTGTTTTGATTTGGATTATTATTTGGATTATTATTTTGTTGTGGTTTGTTCTGTTGCTGATTTTGTTGCTGGTTATTTTGGGTTGGATTCGTATTCGTATTTGGATTCTCTTTTCTGTAACTCGGGTGATTTGGATTATTTGAATTTGGGTTTCTATTCTGAGTTTTATCAAATCCAAGTTTTTGATTTGGAATTACTTTTGGTTCAGTAGTAACCTGTTTATTTTCAATTCCAGCAGCGGCATTTTCAGCAGCTTGTTTTAATATTTTACTTGGATGTGGGTTTGGTTTGTTTGGTCGTTTTTCTAAAGCAGGTTTTTCTGAAACTTCAGTTTTTACTTCTTCAATTATAGGCGAAGCAGATACAACAGGTTGACCTACAACTACCTCTTCAATTATAGTAACCTTTTTAATCGTTCGATTTCTTTTAGGCTTTTCAACATCAGCTGTGGTAGGTTCTACAACTATTTCAGTTTTTGTTTCAGTTATAACTTGAGCTGGTTTAACTTTTTCAGTTTTAACTTTAATTATTTTAATTGGTTTCTCAACTGTTTCAAAAGAAACTATTAAGTTAATTAAGTCTGCTTTTTTTAACGATTCAAAATTTGGGATAGCTAATTCTTTTGCAATTCCTTTTAAATCAGGGAGTTTTTTGCTCTCTAAATCTTTTTTATCCATAAAAATGATAAATGTATATTTTTAAATATTGAGATGTTCTAACGAAAACGTTTGGATTTTTTAAGTAAACAAAGATTATTTTTTGTTTACACCTCACAATAGTACAAAATTTCTTTCTTACAGCAATAAAACTTTTAAAAAAAAATAAAAAAATTGAATTTGTAATGATTTATTTAATTGGCTGAAATTAAAAATTCAATTCAAACTTTTATTATTTCTATATTTGAATCAAAAAATAATCAATATGAAGTCAATTTTTTCTACATTTTGGTACGTTAGTGCTTTTATGTTAGTTGGGTGTTTGTTCTTTTTGGAAACATCCCTTCCCTTTATTAATCCAATCGTTTTTAAAAGTGTTCGATACATTTTAATGGCATTTTTATTTGTTATTTCATTCAAACGAAAAAAAATGTCATTGTGGATTTTTTCTGCAATGATAATCGGAATTGAAGTAGGTATTGATTTTCCTGATTTTGCAAAAGAAATGTCTCGTTTTGGAACGATTTTTTTACGTTTAATTAAATCGTTAGTTGCTCCGTTAATTTTCGCTACGTTAGTTGTTGGTATTGCTGGACATAGTAATATCAAACAAGTTGGTCGAATGGGATTAAAAAGTATATTGTACTTTGAAATTGTTACTACGATTGCTTTGTTTATTGGATTGTTAGCTATAAATGTTAGTCAGGCAGGAGTCGGGGTTCATGCTGAAAAAAGAGCAGCAGATATAGAGAAATCAACTGAATTATTGAAGCAAACAGAAGCTCCTAAAGATCATCTAATTGAAATTTTTCCTGAAAATATAGCTAAGTCAATCAGTGAAAATAATGTATTACAAGTTGTTATTTTTTCAGTGATTTTTGCGATTGGATTAGGAATGGTAAAACACGAAACGCATAAAAAAACGATGTTAAATTTCTTTGAAGGGTTAAGTGAAGTGATGTTTAAATTTACTGACATTGTGATGTATGTTGCTCCATTAGCTGTTTTTGGTGCTCTTTCAAGTACCGTTGCTAAATCAGGTGTTGACGTATTAATGAATCTACTTAAACTTGTAGGTACCTTATATGTAGCTTTAATTGTTTTCGTTTTAACCGTGTTTTTACCAATTGCATTATTAGCGAAAATTCCAATTAAACGTTTTTTAATGGCTATTTCTGAGCCGGTTTCTTTGGCTTTTGCTACCGCGAGTAGTGAGGCTTCTTTGCCAATAGCAATGGAAAAATTAGAGCGATTTGGAGTAGCAAAAAAAGTGGTAGCTTTTGTTTTACCCACTGGGTATAGTTTTAATTTGGACGGAACTACTCTTTATTTATCTTTAGCAACCGTTTTTATAGCTCAAATGTGTGGAGTTAATTTACCTATAGGCGAACAAATAGGTATTTGCTTAGTTTTGATGCTTACAAGTAAAGGTGTTGCTGGTGTCCGTGGCGCTTCTTTTGTCATCTTAGCTGGCGCAGTAGGCTCTATAAAAGGTTTAAATGCCGAACAAGCGAGTGTTATTTTAGCAGTTGATGCCTTGATGGATATGGGTAGAACAAGTGTAAACGTTCTTGGAAACTGTTTAGCATCTGTCGTAATCGCGAAAAGTGAAGGTGAATTTGATATGGAGGTAGCTACTGGTAAAAAGGAATATGAAGCTTTTGAATATTTCCATAAGTAGTAATTTAAATTAAATATTATAACTTAAAAATTTCATAATCAGTTAATTGTTTAATTGTTTATTTGATGGTTGAAATAGATATTCAACCGATTGGAGAATTCCGTTTGAATGATGATTGGGCCTATACGAATGAAATTCATTCTTTTATTTATCATGGGAATATTCATTTTTCTAACATGATAGCAATCCCATTTTTAACTCAATATTTGATTGGAATTGGTGTAGCCAAATTATTTGATTTTTCTTTTAACGTTTAAAATCAATAAAATATCGATTAAATGCTTTTTTTTCTCGTTTAGTTGATGTTTTATTCTGTTTTAATTGGTTTTTTAGAAATTAATCTATAATTTCAAAATACTAAACATTTATTTAAATTAAGATGATACGATTTTTATCAGTTTCACTAGTGTTTTGTTTTTCAATTACGCTATTTTCTCAAATAATATATCCAGGAGCTCCAACGGTTGGCTCTGTTGAAATGGTGTTTGATTATTCTGTTTCAAAATGCAATACGATAGATATACCAGATGCTCCAACAAGAGTTTTTCGCGATGCTTCTGGCAACTTAAATTTAATGGCTTCTCATTATACTAGTTGGAGAATGACGGGTGCAAATTTCACTTCTTTAACAAAAGATTGTGCAGCTGTAATGACCTCGGATTTAGATGCAAATCCTTCTAAGTTCAATGATAAAGAATGGATTTCTTCAACTTATACCGAAGATGGTACAACAGTTCACGCATTAATTCACGACGAGTATGTTCCTTGTGGTAACTGGAATAATTGCTGGTATAACGGAATCACATATGCCTCTTCAACGAATGGAGGCCAAACATATTCTCATACTACTGCTCCAAGTAATTTGGTGGCAGCTTCTCCTTATCAATCTCCTTATCCAACGGTTCATACTCCTTTTGGGGTTTTTAGTGGATCAAACATTATAAAAAAAGATGGGTATTATTATGTTCTTGTTCATTTGGAAGCACATTTATTACAAGATTGGGGAACTGGAGTAATAAGAACAAATAATTTAAGTGATCCAACAAGTTGGAGAGGTTGGGATGGCACTGATTATACGGTTTCATTTGTAAATCCATATACTGCAACAGGATACAATGTTGCAGATAAAGTATTAGCTCCAGTTTCTAGAGATCGTATTGCTAAAATGTGTTCTAGTTTAACGTTTAATACTTATTTTGGAAAATACATGGTTGTGGATTATACCAATAGTGTTGTTAATGGAGTAATGACCTATGGATTCTTTTATGCGTTATCAGATGATTTAATTAATTGGTCGTATCCTCGCTTGATTTTACAAACGACTTCAACTTGGGCAGTTGGAGGGTCTTTATATCCTTCAATCATTGATCATACTGATGTTACAAGAAATTTTGAACAACCTGGACAAACGTGTTACATGTATTATACAAAATGGAATTCTGGAACGTATGATAGAGATTTATTGAGGGTTCCTTTGACGTTTAATAAAGAAATTGTTAATTCATTTGTAGTAAACAGTACCACTGATTTATCTGATAAAACTCCTGGTGATGGAATTTGTTTAACAAATGATGGAGTTTGTTCACTTCGAGCTGCCTTAGAAGAATCAAATGCGCGCCCTCCTTACGATTTTTATGATATTACTCCAATGCCAATTACCTTTGCTATTTCTGGTACAGGAGTAAAAACAATCACTCCAACTATAGGCTATTCTGAAATTTTTTATCCAATCAACGTCAATGGATATACTCAAACTGGTGGGGCTGAAAACACAAATGACTTCAATTTAGGATTGAATACGGCAATAAAAGTAAAAGTCGATGGTATAAATACTGGAGGGACTTTTGCGTTTCATTGCGGAAATAATACATTAAAAGGACTTTCTCTAGTGAATGGGAATATTGATTTTTTATATGAGGAAGGATATTCTAAAAGCAAAGATAATAATACTATTCAAGGTTGTTTTATTGGAATGAGCACCAACGGAGTATCGCCATCGGTTGCTGCACTAAATTTTAATAATCAAGATTTAAATAGTATTGGAGGAACAACCAATGCGACTCGTAATTTAATTGGAGGCGGAATCATTTTTGAAAAATCAGATTCTAATTCAGTTTTCGGGAATTATTTTGGAACAACTTTAACGGGTGTTTCTTCTAGCGGAAGCATTGCTAATGGTATTCAAATTTTAGATTCATCTTCTTATAATTTTGTTGGAGGAACAAATTCTATGGAACCCAATTTAATTTCAGGTGGAAATCGAGGCGTGATGATTCAAGGGGTGGGTGCTACTGGAAATGAGGTTGTAAATAATTTAATTGGATCAACTATTGATGGAGTCACCCCTTTAGGAAATCAAAATGCAGGGATTTTATTATCAAATGGAACATCTTCTAATATCATTTCTGGAAATGTAATTATAGCAAACTCTGTGGATGAAGCAGGGATTTGGATGGATAGCACATTTAGCAATACGATTAAATCAAATTACATAGGAACCAGTGCTAATCAGGTTGCTGTTGCTGGAAATGGAAATGCGGGAACTTATAGTGCCGGAATCTTCTTAATGAATGAAAGTTCAAACAATATGATTGGTGGAGTTAATTCAGTGGATGGAAATGTAATTGCAAATAATGTTTTTGGAATTCTTTTAGAATCAAACACAGGGTTTGGAAATTCATTTAAGTCAAATATATTTTACGATAATACTGAAATGGCAATTGATATAGATGCAGATTATACTCCTTCTGGTTTAGATGTATTAGATGTAGATTCTGGACCAAATGGAACTCAAAATTATCCAATTATTACAAGTTCGTATGTAACTTCTTCACAAATTTCAATTGTTGGAACTTTTAATTCAAAAGCAAATACAGCGTATACACTCCAATATTATTCGAATGTGAGCTGTAATCAATCAGGAAATGGGGAAGGTGAAATGTTAATTGGTACTCAAATAATAACAACCAATTCTTCTGGAAATGCAACAATTAATATTTCATTTTCTGCTGTTATTCCAGTTGGAAGTTCTATTACTTGTTTAGCGACTGATAATCTAAATTCCACATCAGAATTTTCGGAATGTGTATTGACACAAGCAGCAACTGCTCCTTCAACTCCTATTATTTCAGCTTCGAGTGGTTTGTCCTTTTGTCAAGGTAATTCAGTAACTTTAACATCTTCAAATGCAACTTCTTATTTATGGTCAACTGGTGCAACAACTCAATCGATTGTAGTTTCTATTGCAGGAAATTATAGTGTTACCGTTTATAATGCACAAGGATTATCAGCATCTTCAATTAATACTTCTGTCGAAGTGAATCCGATTCCAATTGCACCAACTACAACTGATGTTAGATATTGTTTAAATAGTCCTGCATTGTCTTTACAAGCAACAGCAATCAGTGGTAATCATTTGAATTGGTATGGTTTGAATTCTTCTAATGGTATCGCATCTTTAATTGCTCCAACTCCTAATACATCAAGTTCAGGTACAACTAAATATTATGTTTCACAAACTTCTAATTCCTCAAATTGTGAAAGTGTTAGAGTTTTTATAGTTGTAACAATCAATCCATTGCCAAATTCACCAATTGTTTCAAATGTGAATTATTGTTTAAATGACAATACAAGTTCTTTAACAGCATCAGTTTTACCTGGAAACATATTAAATTGGTATGGAACAAATCAAACAGGAGGTACTTCTTCTTTAATTTCTCCAATACCAACATCTAATTTAACTGGAACAACAACATATTATGTCTCTCAAACAACAATTTCTTCGGGATGCGAAAGTAGTAGGGCTTTTATTACTGTGAATATAAATTCTTTACCAAACGTTAGTGCAGGTATTGATAAAGTAATTTGTTCAGGAAATACAATTTCTTTATCAGGTACTGGTGCTACTAGTTACATTTGGGATAATGGTATTTCAGATGGTGTTTTATTTACGCCTAATGTCGGAACTTTAACTTATTCTGTTACAGGAACAGATGTAAATTTATGTACTAACACTGATCAAATGAAATTAACAGTGAATTTAACTCCATTAAAACCAATTATTACTCAGATAGGTGGAATTTTACATTCAACATCAACTATTGGTAATCAATGGTCTTTAAGTGGAAATACTATCGTAGGTGCAAATTCTGATACATTCTCTCCAACTCAAGATGGTAATTATACAGTAACTGTCGCATCAAATGGCTGTTCTTCAACTTCATTAGAATTTAATTACTCAACTACTGGTTTATTTGATCTCGTAAATCAGGCGAACTTAATTGTTTCACCAAATCCAAGTTCAGGTAAATTTTCAATTTTATGTGAGAATTTAGATGTTAAATCAATGAAAATATACAATGCATCAGGAATGATTATTTATTCTCAAAAAGGAATTATTTCAGAAGTTGACTTGACAGGAAATTCTAGAGGTGTTTACTTTTTAAAACTTGAACTTGATGCTCAAACTATTTTAAGGAAATTGATAATTCAATAGAAAGCATATTATTTTCTTAGTATTTTGATTTAATTTCTAATAAGATTTATAAAAATACTTTGAAATAAATTCTATGAAAACTTATGGGAAAACAGCTCAAACTTTCCCTTTCAAAAATTCACCTGTATAATTTCCTTTCTCTAATACCAATGATTCAGGTGTCCCTTCGAAAATAATGTTACCACCTTTTTCTCCGCCTTCAGGGCCAATATCAATTATCCAATCAGAACATTTAATTACTTCGGTATTGTGCTCAATTACAAGTACTGAATGCCCAGCGTTGATTAATTCATTAAATGCGATAATTAATTTATTTATATCGTGAAAGTGAAGTCCAGTTGTTGGCTCATCGAAGATAAATAGAGTAGAAGGAGTGCTACCACCTTTGGCTAAAAAGGAAGCTAATTTGATTCGTTGCGCTTCACCACCACTTAATGTGCTAGAAGATTGGCCAAGTGAAACATAACCCAAACCAACATTAACTAAGGGTTGAATTTTTTCAACGATTTTTTGCTCCAACCTATCGTTTCCTTCTTTGAAAAAGTCTAAAGCTGATTGAATATCCATTTCAAGAATATCAGCGATATTCTTACCTCTGTATTCTACTTCTAATGTTTCTGACTTATAACGTTTTCCATTGCAATTATCACAAGGTAAATGAACATCTGCCATGAATTGCATGCCAACTGTAATTTCACCTTCTCCTTCACAAACTTCGCATCTTCCACCTTCTACATTGAAACTGAAGAAACCAGGCTTATATCCTCGAACTTTCGAAATTTGTTGTCTACAAAATAAATCTCGAATATCATCGAATGCCTTTACATAGGTGATCGGATTACTTCGAGAAGATTTACCAATCGGATTTTGGTCAATAAATTCTACCGCTTTAACCATTTTAAAGTCGCCCGAAAGTTCAGAGAAGTTGCCTTGAAAGTCTCCGAATTGGCCTAGTTCTTTTCTTATAGCAGGATAAAGAATGTCTTTTATTAAAGTCGATTTTCCAGAACCACTAACACCTGTAATACAAACCAAGCTATTTAATGGAATATTGACTGAAATGTTTTTTAAATTATTCTGACGTGCACCTTTAACGGTTAATTTATTGTTTGATATTCTTCGTTTTTTTGGAACAGGAATTACTTCTTTTCCTGTTAAATATTTAGCTGTTAAACTATTCTCACTATCAATTAGTTGACTGAAATCTCCTTGAAAAACAACTTCGCCACCATAAATCCCGGCCATTGGACCGATATCGATGATTTCGTCTGCTGCTTTCATCATTTCTTCTTCATGTTCTACAACAATCACCGTATTACCTAAATCACGCAAATTTTTAAGAACTTGAATCAATCGATGCGTATCTCTTGGGTGAAGTCCGATACTAGGTTCATCTAATATATACATCGAACCAACTAAACTACTTCCGAGTGAAGTCGCTAAATTTATACGTTGAGATTCTCCTCCAGATAAAGAATTCGATTGACGATTTAATGTTAAATAGCCTAATCCTACTTCATTTAAGAAAGCCAAACGATTGACAATTTCTGGTAAAATACGTTTCGCTACT
>SXGQ01894729.1_pt1 | contig 11515 bp, 9 predicted proteins | sample 3178371 | NCBI WGS metagenome assembly SXGQ01 (sample SAMN11356859, study PRJNA531348) | freshwater metagenome | isolation source: freshwater sample F1-20 | place: China: Fuxian Lake, Yuxi | collected 2017-12-25 | reverse complement strand
TTTGGTTCTTTATCTGCAATTTGACTTAAGCAATTAGTGTAAGATATTTTTAAGGTCACATAAGCGTTTATTGCTATTTTTGCAATTTCAGCTTCTTTTAAATTAAGGAATTTTAATTTGTTAATATTTTTTTTGTATATATTAGAGTAAATATTTTTTAATTTTTTGTGTCCTTCAATTAAATCAGAGCCACAAATTACTAAATCACTAAATAAAACGTTATTGTAAATAGATCCTAAAGCAATTAGATGTGGATTATATGTTAATATAAATTCCTTGCCATGCTTTAATTTAAAATTTTTTTCAAGAAATTTTATAAAATATTCACATGACCCAGGATTCACTGTTGATGTAATATTAATTAAATAATTTCTTTTATTTTTTAAATATTTTCCAATATTTTTTAAAGAAGAGATAATAAAACTATTATCAAATTCATAATTTTTTTTAGAAGGAGTGGGAACTAATATAAACGTGGCTTCAGTATTATTTATTGCCTGTTTAAAATTGTTTGTAAAAATAAATTTTTTTTTATTCTTCTTAATTAATCTATTTAAGTTTGGCTCGCTATCTTTAACATTTTTTTTTATCCTTAATTCAATTTCATCATTAATATCGTAGCCATAGATAATATTATTATAGTCGGCTAGAATTTGAGAAAAAATTAAGCCAAGCTTACCAAGCCCAATGCAAAAAATTTTATTTTTTTCTATCATATGTATTTAATGTTTACGTAAAAGCTAAAAATCAATAAAGGAAAACATTTTGTAATGCAACAAACTTATCTTTTTAAGCTAGATGTTAAATGATTTTGTCTTTAAATATGTTAATATTTTTAATATTCTGTGAAAAAAAAAATATATTTATATCTCTGTGGCGGTTTAGGAAACCAACTATTCCAGTATGCGGCTGCTAAAAATATTGCAATTATTAATGATGCCGATTTAATTATTGATACTCAATGCGGTTTTATTACTGATTTTAGAGATTTTTGGAAATTTTCTTTGAGTATAATTAATTTAAAAAATGTCACCTTAAAAAAAAATATCTTAGTTTTTTGGTTATACCGTATTTACAAAAAAATTTTTGGTATTCGTAAAATTTTTAATTTTTTCCTTTTTAGAAATTTAATAAATGAAATGTGTATTGATCATTTTGATGAAAAAATAAAAAGATTTAATTTTAAGAATAGCTTATATTTATTTGGATATTTTCAATCAGAAAAATATTTTGTTGATAATAAAAATTCTATAGTAAATGAGTTAAACCCACCTGTACCAACAAAAAATATTTTTTTAGAGATGAAAGATAAGATAGTTAATTCTAATTCCATCTCATTAGGTGTACGTTTGCATGAAACAATGCCACAAGATATTAGTTACAAAGTTGGAGGTATAACGCCATTTGATTTCTATAAAAAGGCTGTAACTTTAATGCTGAAAAAAATATCAAACCCAACCTTTTTTATTTTTTCAACGAGTAGTTCAAACGTAGAAAAATTATTATTAGATTTCATCGAGATTAAGAAATTTAATATTCATGTTATTACAGAAGATAAGGGGTTCAAAGGCGCTTCTGATAATCTATGGTTGATGAGTCATTGTGTTAATCATGTTATTTCAAATAGTACTTTGTATTGGTGGGCTGTTTATTTATCTTCATTTAAATATAAAGATCAAAAGATAATATCTGCAGATAATTTTGCAAATAAAGATACCTGTTTAGAATCATGGAAGTTAAAAAATTTTAAATAATTAACCATATTTTATGAAGAAAATTTTAATATTAGGATCTGGCGGACAAATAGGCTCTCACTTGTCTATTTATTTAGAAAAAAAATATAAGGTGTTAAAGTTTGATTTAGCCACTAATAATTCTGAAGACTTGAGAATTGATAATAACGTTAAATTTATTTCGCTTGTAAAACAAAGCGATTTTATTTTTTTTCTTGCTTTTGATGTTGGTGGTTCAAGATATTTAAAAAAATACCAAAATTCATATAACTTTTTGATGAATAATGTTTCTATTATGAAGAATACCTTTCAAGTAATTAAACGTTTTAAGAAGAGATTTATTTTTGCATCAAGTCAAATGTCCAACATGTCTTTTTCAACCTATGGTGTTTTGAAAAAAATTGGAGAGGATATCACAAAATCATTGGGTGCTATTTCGGTTAGATTTTGGAATGTTTATGGAATTGAAAAAAATCTAGAAAAATCTCATGTAATTACGGATTTTATATTAAAAGCAATTAAAAATAAAAAAATTAATATGCTGACAAATGGAAATGAGAAAAGAGACTTTTTGTACGCAGATGATTGTTGTCATGGACTATTAATTATTATGAAAAAATATAAAGATTTAAAAAGACAAGAAATTATTGACTTGAATTATGGTGTTTATACTAAAATTATTAATGTGGCTAAAATTGTTAAAAATATTTTTAAGGAACAGAGCGTTGATATAAAAATAATTAAGGGACGCCAAATTGACGCAGTACAGAAAAATAAAATAAACAAAAGTAACAATTTATTAATTAAGTATTGGAAGCCAAGAATTTCATTAAAAAATGGAATACAAAAAATTTTTAATTATCATTTTTTTAATAAAACAAATTAATTTTTAAGTATTTTTATTATGAGTGCTAAAGTTTTAATTAGTGTAATTATTCCAACATACAATAGATCAAAATACTTACTTAAAATACTCTCCATATTAAAAAATAATTTTATAAATTTTAAAAGTTTCGAAATAATTATTTGTGATAGTTTAAGCAAAGATGACACTAAATTAAGAGTAAATGTTTTTAAAAATAACAATTCATATTTGTCAGTACGTTACATATATAATTTAAAAAACATTCATTCGATAAAAAGAAATGTTGGAGTAAAATTAGCAAAAGGAAAGTATATAATTTTTTTAGATGATGATTGTTTTCCAAGCAACACCTTTTTAAGGGATTATTATAATCTTTTGGCCCATAATGACAAGGTTGTCTATTGTGGATCCGTTAAATACCCCTCAAGTATTTTAAAAAATAATTTTATTAAATACAGACAATCAAAACATTTTGTTTTTGAAGAAAAGAACAATATTTTAATTAATGTGACCGCAGATAAAATTGTTACCATGAATATGGCTTTAAAAAGAAGTATTATATTAAAACATAAGATATTTTTTAATAATAATTTTAACAGATATGGATTTGAAGATTATGAATTTGGATTTAGATTAATTAATAGCGGCTTCAAAATTGTTAAGAGTCATCCAATCGTATATCATCGTGATTTAAGAAATTTTGATTTATATTTAAAAAAGATTAAATTTCTTGGTTTCGAAAGTATGAAATATCTAATTAATTTAAATTTAGATGCAGCGAAAAATAATAATTTCTATAAATTAGAGAATTTTTTTTTAGTAAAATTTTTGCTGAATTTTTATATTTTTAAAAATTTATTATTACTAATACAAAATATTTCAATTTTTTTAGATAAGAAATTTGTATATTTGCCATTTATTTATAAAGTTGCTTTAGGTTCAGCTTATTTAGAAGGATGTTTTTATAGAAATAGATATAATGATTGGAGCAATATAAATAATAAATGGTATAAATAACTTATCATTATGTTTAAAGATAAAACAATTTTAATTACTGGCGGCACTGGTTCTTTTGGTAGTTCTTTTATTAATCACCTATTTAAAAAAAAAATACCATTTAAAGAAATAAGAATTTTTAGTAGAGATGAAAAAAAACAAGATGATCTTCGAAAATATTTTAATTCCTCAAAAATTAAATTTTATATTGGGGACATAAAAGATGTAGCAAGTTTAAATACAGTCATGAAAAATGTAGATTTTATTTTTCATGCAGCAGCTTATAAGCAAGTTCCTTCATGTGAGTTTTATCCATTAGAAGCTATAAAAACCAATATTATTGGTACCGAGAATGTTTTGCAGAAAGCAATCGAGCATAATGTAAAGAAGGTCATCTGTTTAAGCACTGACAAAGCGGTGTATCCTATTAATGCCATGGGTATTTCCAAAGCCATGATGGAAAAAGTTGTGGTTTCCAAATCTTTGGTTGAAAAAAACAAAACGATTATTTGTATTACCAGGTATGGTAATGTTTTAGCCTCAAGAGGCTCAGTTATTCCAACTTTTATTAATCAACTTAGAAATAACCAACCAATTACCATTACAGATTCAGCTATGACTCGTTTCTTAATGCCAATGAATAAGGCCATAGAATTAGTATTATACGCAATGCTAAAAGGTAATAATGGAGATATATTTATTCAAAAAACTCCAGCTACCTCCATTGATGTTATCGTCAAAGCATTACTTAAAATCTTCGATAAGAAAAGTAATTATAAAGTTAAAATCATAGGTAGTAGACATGGGGAAAAGAAACATGAAAGTTTATTAACTAAAGAAGAAATATTGAAAGCTAAAGATTTAGGTCAATATTTTAAAGTCTCTAGCGATATAAGAGATTTGAATTATGAGTTGTATTTTTCTAAAGGAAATAAAAGAATATCAAAAATACAAGAATACAGTTCCAACACTGTTAAGCAACTTAATCAAAAAGAAACAGTAAAAATATTATTAGCTTTAGATCTTTTTAATAATAAAAAAGAACATTATTTTCTTAATTAATGAATGTTCTTATTGTAGGTCATAAAGGTTTTATTGGTCAAAATTTATTTTATCAAATTAAAGACAATAAAAAATTTAATATCTCGTTATTAGAAAAAAATTCATCTCAAGCTGATATAGAAGATAAAGTTTGTAAAGCAGAGTTAATTTTTTTGATTTTTGGCATTAATAAACAAAAGTTGCCTAATGTCAGATTTGAAGATAATTATCTCTTTACCAAAAAAATCTGTTCCATACTTAAAAATAATAATAAGAAAACAAATATTATTTTTACATCTTCAATTCAGGCTAATCAAAATAATTCTTACGGAAAATCTAAATTAAAAGCAGAAAAAATTTTATTACAATATAAAAAAGAAACCAAGTCCCGAGTTTTGATTTATAGACTTCCAAATATTTTTGGAAAGTGGTCAAAGCCATATTATAATTCTGTTGTTGCAACTTTTTGTTTTAATATTGCTCGGAATAAAAAAATAAATGTTAGCCAAGATAATAAAGTTATAAACCTATTCTACATTGATGATTTAATTAAAGATTTTATTAATAAAATAAAATTGAAAAGATGGAATTCTTATGTGAAAATAAAAAGTACATATAATGTTACTTTATTAAAATTAGCTAATTTAGTTAGAAATTTTAATAATAAAGATATTACTTTTTTAACAGATGATGTTTCTAAAGATTTTATAAAAAAACTTTTTAGTACTTATGTAAGTTTTTTACCGAGTAATAAATTTAAATATAAACTTAAAGATTATTCGGATAATAGGGGATCTTTTGTTCAGTTTTTAAGAAATGAACAATTTGGTCAATTTTCTTATTTCTCTATATGCCCCAAAAAAACTAGAGGAAATCATTTTCACCATACAAAAATTGAAAAATTTATTGTAATTGCTGGTAAAGCTAAGTTTAATTTTGTAAACATTATAAGCAAAAGTAGATTTTCTATACTTGCCAATAGTGCTGAAAATTTAGTAATTAATAGCATTCCTGGTTGGGCGCATAATATAGAAAATCCTGGCAAAGAAATGACTAAGATTCTAGTTTGGTGCAATGAGATTTTAGATAAAGATAATCCGGACACAAGTTTTTATAAAATTTAGCATGAAATTAAAAGTTTTAACCATATTAGGAACCAGACCAGAGATAATAAGGTTATCTTCTATTATAAAAAAATTAGAAATATTCTTTAATCATAAATTAGTTAATACTGGGCAAAACTTTGATAATAATCTTAATAAAATATTTTTTAGAGATTTAGAAATAAATAAGCCACATTATAATTTAAACTGTAATAGTGTCACACCTATTAAGTTTTTAAGTAAGTTATTTTTTAAAATTGAGAAAGTCCTAGACTTCGAAAAACCAGATGCTGTAATTATCTTGGGGGATACAAATAGTGCTTTAGCTGCAATATGTGCTAAAAGAAAAAAAATACCTATTTTTCATATCGAGGCAGGAAATAGATGTTTTGATGAAAGAGTGCCAGAAGAAGTTAATAGAAAAATTGTGGATCATATATCTGATATAAATTTGACATATAGTAGTTATGCCTCAGAGAATCTTGTTCGCGAAGGTCTTCTTAAAGATAGAATTATTAAAATAGGAAGTCCTTTATACGAAGTTTATAATGATAACTATAATAAAATTGAGCAAAGCAAAATTTTAAGTAGATTAAATCTTGAGAGTAAAAAATTCATTATAGCAAGCGTTCATCGAGAAGAAAATCTTAATGATAAAGAGGGATTAAAAAATATATTGGATTCTTTGTTGATTTTAAAAAAGAAATTAAAAGTAAAAATTATATTTTCAACACATCCAAGAACTAAAAAAATAATCGACAATATTAAGGGAATCTACAAAAAAGAGATTAATTTTTATAAGCCTTTTGGGTATTTAGATTTTATAAGTTTAATGAAAAGCTCAACTCTAGTTATGACTGATAGCGGGAGTATAACTGAAGAAACTTCAATATTATCAATACCATCAATAAACCTAAGATTTGCCAATGAAAGACAAGAGGGAATGGAATATGGAACAGTAATAATGAGTGGTCTAAAGATTGTGAATATTTTGAATGCAGTGGACATCGCTTTAAAAGAAAATAAAAATGACTATAAAAAGTTTTTATTAACTGACTATTCAAGACCAAATGTCTCTCAAACAGTTGTGAATATTATACAAAGTTACGTGCCTTATATAAAAGATAAAGTTTGGTATATTAGATAAGTTGAAAATTTTAATCGTTTCTCAATATTTTTGGCCAGAAGAATTTAGAATTAATGATATTGTTAAACACTTTTCAAAAAAAGGTCATGAAATTGATGTAATTACTGGAACACCAAACTATCCAGATGTAAAAGTTTATAATGAATATAAAGAAAACAAGGCAAAATATAATAATTTTTTTACTGCAAATATTATAAGATTACCAATTATTTTACGAGGCAATGCAAATCCCTTTAGACTGTTTTTAAATTATTTAAGTTTTATTTTATCAGGAATTTTTATTGGGACTTACAAAATACGAAAAAAAAAATATGATGCAATATTCACATTTGCCACATCTCCTATAACAGTTGCTATACCCGCAATATTCTATTCATTTATTAAAAATGCTAATCATGTTATATGGGTACTAGATATTTGGCCAGACATCTTAAAAGAATTAAAAATAATAAAAAGTAAATTTATAATTGAAATTTTAAGAAAAATTGTAAATTACATTTATAACAATGTAGATGTTATATTAGCTCAATCTAATGGTTTTAAAAAAATAATTAGTGAGAACGTAAAAGATAAAAGTAAAATATTCTATTTCCCTGCATGGAGCGAAAATTTACACGAACATGATAAGAATGATAATATTTCATTAGAATTAAATAAATATAAAAATAAATTTAATATTGTTTTTACGGGAAATATAGGAGAAGCACAGAATTTTGAAAATATAATCGCTGCTGCGGAAATTACTAAAAACGAAGAAAATTTACAGTGGTTGATAGTTGGAACAGGAAGAAAAGTATTTGAATATTCAGTAATGATTAAACAAAAAAATATTAAAAATTTTAATTTTATTGGTCATAGACCAGTTTCTCAAATCAAATTATTTCATAATTTGGCAAATATTTTGTTAATTTCTTTGGTGGGTGATAAATTTTTGTCAACAACTATACCGGGTAAATTCCAGACATATCTGGGAAGCAATAAATTTATTTTAGGTTTTTTAAACGGAAGCGTAGCAGAATTAATAGAAGAGTCCAGAACTGGAATTGTTGTTAATCCTAATAGTCCGAAAGAATTAGCGGAGACTATAATTCATTTAAAAAAAAATCCAAAGATACTACTAGAGGTAATGTTGAATAATTACGGAAAACAATTTTTAGAAAAAAAATTTAATAAAGAATTGCTTTTATCTCAATTAGAAGAATATTTTAATAAATATAGAAATCAAATAAAAATAATTAAAAATATAGATAATATTCCTTTTGATAAAAATTTTTCTTTATCAGGATTGAACTTAGCTTTTCTTGGATATTGGGTAAAAAAAAAAATTAAATTAAATGAAAATTTATATTTATGGCCTGATGGTATTTTTTATAAGAGATTTTTTAATGATAAATTTATAAATAAAATTCCAGGTCGAAAAATAGTTTCAGATTTAAAGATTCCAAATAATATAAAAAAGATATATGTAGCTGGAAATTTGAATAACGTTTCAAAAGAATACTTACAAAGCATTTACACGCAAGAAATTATTCATATTCCGTTACCTGTTGATGATGTTAATCATTTATATCAAAAATATTTAAACTTTGAATTTTTAGATACAGATCTTTTATTTTTAACCTTACCAACTCCTAAACAAGAGCAGTTAGCAGAATTAATTTCAAAAAATAGTAAGTTTTATAAAATTTTTTGCATAGGAGGAGCTATAAATATGGCTTCAGGGATTGAAAAACCAGTTCCGTCACTTGTAGAAAAATTCAATTTAGAATTTTTATGGAGATTAAGAACAGATACGATAAGAAGACTAAGGAGATTATTTGTTTCATCTAGTTTTTATATTATAGGAGAATGTTTTTTTAAATTTAAAAATATAAACAAAATAACCTTAGATGAGAAATAAAAATTTACTAATCTGGGCGTCAGATCTTAGTGCAAATACTGGTGAAGGTATTTTAGGTCTAAATTTTTTATATGAAATACAAAAAATAAATAAATATAAGAATGTAAAAATTAAAAACTTAGAAAACAACATTAATATTAAAAGCTTAAACATTAATAAAATTAAATTTAAAGAAGTAAATAAAAAAACAATTTACCATAAATATTTTGGACCAATTTATGGTGCACTTTATATTCTTTTTTATTCACGCAAGTATGAAGTTTTATATTTAAACTATTTACCTTTTTGGAATTTTATAGTTTTTTTAATTTTACCTAGCAAGACAATCTTGGGTCCTATCACAGGTGGTATTTATAATGGACGCGCAGATAATTTAAATTTGTTAATTCGAAAATATTTTTTCCCCGTTTTTTATATGATTAGTAAAATTATAATTTATGAAAAGTTTAAAAAGATTATTTTCGCAACCAATAATTTAAAAGACTTTATAAAAAAAGATGAATCAACTTTAGTCAATTTTGTTCAAATACTTTTTTGTAAAAAAAAATATAAAACAAAAAAAACTTATGATATAATATTCTATAATCGAAATCATGCCACAAAATTTTCCGATAATATAAAAAATACGATTGTTTATTTATCTAAATATTGCAGAATATGTGTTGTTGGAGATAATTTTAACCATGACAATATTAAGAATTTTGGTTGGGTAGAAAGAGAGAAAGTTCTTAAATTAATTCAAAGCAGTAAATTAGCTTTTAATAGTGTTGAAAACTTTTTATCAATTTTTGGTATTGATTGTATAAATAATGGTGCTTTAGTTGTTTATGATAATAAAATTATATCTAATTTGAAATACAAAAATTCTAATTATATTCCAGTAAATTTTAATAACATTAATAGTGCATCTGCTAAAATTTTAAGATTAATATCAAAAGCCAATGCTGAAGAAAACTTTTACTGGTGGAGTAATATTTTACGAAAGAAAGAAAGTATTAGAAATTTTCTTTTATCATTCTAACTAGTTGATTTTAGAAAATTTTTAGATTCAAAGTAAGCTAGTATAAAAAAAATATAATCAAGTCCGAACACTGAAAATGAATTCTCAAAAATACTTCTAACTGCTAGATAGATTAATAGTACAGTTGATAAATTGATCCATAAGTCATTTTTAAAATCTAAACTTTTTTTTTTAAATATATTATTTGTAACAACGACGATAGCTAATAAGTATATTAACAGTAATAAGCAAATTCCTATGATACCTCCGCATAAATAAGCATATATTAATGAATTAGATGCGTTATTATCATACAAAAAAGGATTTCTATTTTTATCATAGTAAACATTTTGACTTAAGTTGCTTATGCGAGAATTCAAAAATAAAAATCTATCCGCCTGAGGACCATAACCTAATACTACTTTTTTTTCATTGATTATAAATAAAGCATTTTTCCATATATCAAATCTTCCTGATGTTGATTTATTTCCAATTAATCTATTCTCTTTATAAAATTCATCTACTACATGTACTACATGATTTTCTTTGTTATTAGTTTTAGCAAAATAATATGCTTCAAATATTACTATTGGAACTATTGTTAAAACTAATAAATTTTTAAATTTTTTTTTTAGATCGAGAGAATAAAATAAAAAAAAAGAGATATATAATATGAGAAGTCCAACAAATGCTCCCCTGGTCTGCATTTTATAGATTATCATCATTAAAATTATTAAAATTACGTACCAGAGAATTTTTCTTCGACTTTTAAATAAAAAAAAGAAAGATAAAAAATAGAAAATTAGAATAATTCTACTTACGCCTGTTATTCTTGGATTTGCTTGATGGAAAGTTGTGCCATTAGCGGCCAGGGTGTCTGAAAAATAAATAAACTTAGTGTTATTTTTTATTGATTCACCAATTAAATGATAAGTAAAATAAATTGCAATTAATCCTATGAAAGCAAGTGTAACTAAAAATATTTTTTTGTTAAAATTTTTTAAATTTAAGTTATTTGCAATCATAATTATAATTAAAATTGATAAAGAACAAAATATAAGATTTAAATTAGTAAATAAGGATTCTTCAAATTCACTATAAAAAATATTATGACCTATAGTCATAATTTCAGTAAAATTTGTATAAGAATCTAATTTTCTGTTAGAAAAAAAAAAAGCAAATAATTGCCAACAAAAATAAATAATAAATACAGATGTAAAAACATCAATTTTTTTTGATGAGTTAAATAACAAAATTATAATTAATATAGGCAGTACGACAAATGGAATGTAAAATCTTATAAAATTTACAAATATAAAAAAACTAGATTTAGAAAAAATAGAAAAACTATTAATATTTGTTAATTCTAGTGCAGAAGTGTAAGATGAATTAATAGAAATTAGAATACAAGACCAAAAAACAATTAATAATTTTTCATAGTTTATAGATTTCATTATGATTTAATTGTATCTTGATTTATTGATCAAGTATTAAATAGTATTTTTTTTATGAAAAGAAAAGTGAAGAATATCAATGATTTTTCAATTAAGTTATTTAAAATTCTTTTTTATATTTTCCCTTTTTTACTAATATCAGGACCTTTTTTACCGGACTTATTAGTACTGTTTTTGGCAATTTATTGTATTTTTTTTTATTATTTAATCAATAATTTTTTTTTTTTTAAAAAAAAAATAATTTTTTTTTTTTTAATTTTTTATTTATATATTAAT
>SXGQ01819206.1_pt1 | contig 11515 bp, 18 predicted proteins | sample 3178371 | NCBI WGS metagenome assembly SXGQ01 (sample SAMN11356859, study PRJNA531348) | freshwater metagenome | isolation source: freshwater sample F1-20 | place: China: Fuxian Lake, Yuxi | collected 2017-12-25 | reverse complement strand
TCAAGGTGCTGATGGTGCTCAAGGTGCTCCTGGAGCTCATGGTGCTGTTGGTGCTACTGGTGCTCAAGGAGTTCAAGGTGCTACTGGTGCTGGTGGTGCTACTGGTGCTCAAGGCGCTCAAGGAAGACAAGGTGCTGCTGGTGCTCAAGGTTCTGTAGGAGCTCAAGGTGCTGGTGGTGCTACTGGTGCTACTGGTGCTCAAGGTGCAACAGGACCTGTAGCAGGTTCTGCAAACCAAGTTGTATTCAAAGATGGTTCTAATAATCCAACAGGATCTGCAAACTTAACATTTAATGGGACTAATTTAACTTGTGGTGGAACTGTTACTGCTAACTCAGATGAAAATCTTAAAACTAATATTAAAACTATTGAAAATGCACTTGAAAAAGTATGTAAACTTCGTGGAGTTCAATTTAATTATAAAGCAAATGGTGAGTATTCTTTAGGATTTATTGCTCAAGAAGTTGAGAAAATCATTCCTGAACTAGTATTTGGAGATGACCCAAAATCAGTTGCTTATGGAAACTTTGTATCTCTTCTTGTAGAAGCAATCAAAGAATTAAAAACCGAAATAGATACCTTAAAAAATATTATAAATAAGAGAGATTGAGATGAGTATAACTATTATGAACTTCAAATTTACCAATAATTTAAATTAATTATGGCAGTTTTAGGTAGTACTACTTTAACAGGATGTAATAGTATTCCAGACTTTATTGGTACTGGGTTTTTGATGTTGTTTCAGCAAACATCAGCACCTACAGGATGGACTAAACAAACAACACACGATAACAAAGCGCTCCGTGTTGTAACTGGAGCTGTCTCTCCAGGAGGAACTTTTTCTTTTAGTTCTGTATTTACTGACAGGACATTTGGTGGAACTGTTGGAAATACTACATTATCTACTCCTCAAATTCCTAGTCATACTCATACCATAGGAGATTTTAACCAAACTGGATCCTATTTCGGCTTCGCCGAGGGTCCACCACAAACTGTTAACTCTCTTTTCCCTGGACCTGGACAATCTGGAGCAACAGGTGGTGGAGGATCTCATAGTCATCCATTTACAGGAGATGTTATATCCTTTGCAGTTCAGTATGTAGATTTAATTATTTGTAGTAAGAATTAATCATGGCAGTTTTAGGTAGTGCCAGCTTAACAGGATGTAATTCTATTCCAGACTTTATTGCTACTGGATCTTTAATGCTATTCCAACAATCAACTGCACCAATAAATTGGACTAAACAAACAACACATAATGATAAAGCATTGAGAGTTGTAAGTGGTACTGCAACTCCAGGAGGAACTTTTTCTTTTAGTTCTGTATTTACTAATAGGACTATAACAGGAACTGTTGGAAATACTACATTATCTACTCCTCAAATTCCTAGTCATACTCATACCATAGGAAATTTTACAGCAACTGGATCTTCAGGCTTTGGGGAAGGCCCCGGTAATACTGATCTTCAGCCTGGAGGTGGACAATCTGGAGCAACAGGTGGTGGAGGATCTCATACTCATCCATTTTCTGGAGGTCAACTATCCTTTGCAGTTCAGTATGTAGATGTAATCATTTGTAGTAAGAATTAATCATGGCAGTTTTAGGTAGTACTACTTTAACAGGATGTAATAGTATTCCAGACTTTATTGCTGCTGGATCTTTAATGTTTTTTCAATCAACAACAGCACCTACAGGATGGACTAAACAAACAACACATAATGATAAAACATTAAGAGTTGTAAGTGGACCTGCAGTTCCAGGAGGAACTAATTCTTTTAGTTCAACTTTTACAACTAGGGGTGGTATGATTGTTTCTACAGTTGGTAATACTACATTATCTACTCCTCAAATTCCTAGTCATACTCATACCATAGGAGATTTTATCCAAAGTGGGGCATTTGCGGGATTTGTTGAAGGTAGTTTGAATTTTGATACCACTCTTCACCCTGGAGGTGGACAATCTGGAGCAACAGGTGGTGGAGGATCTCATAGTCATCCATTTACTGGAGGTTCTATATCCTTTGAAGTTCAGTATGTAGATTTAATTATTTGTTCTAAAAATTGACAAATACTTTTTATTAGGTTAAAATCAACAATAACAAAAAACAAGCACAATGAGACTAACAATTATTACAGAAGATAAATTTGTTTCAATAGATAATGAAGGCATTCATGGTGTGGATATGACTTGGATTCCTGAATTTATTGGAGAATCTGGAATATCTACATCAGTACATGCAGTGCAGTGGTATGGTAACCATGGAGAAATTGAACTTAACTCTAGAGATAATAATATAGTCATAACAGAACTAGGAGTTCTTGAAGAAGCAATACTTAAATATGAAGAAAGAAAATTAGAGATTATAGAACAAGAAAGATTAGAACAAGAAAGATTAGAACAAGAAAGATTAGAACAAGAAAGATTAGAACAAGAAAGATTAGAACAAATTTCAGTAGGAATACAAACTAACATTTGATATATAAATATTATAATTTATTAAAATGAATCAAAAATTATTAGATAATAACTATATTATTATTCCAAATTTCATATCTTCTTATAAAGCAAATAAACTCAAAGATGAGTTTGTGGAATATTCTAAAAAAAATAATTTAGGAGGAGACCCTCAAGTTCCAAATTCTTCTGCTGCATATAATAATATTTCATTTTTAGAACTTTTATGTGAAAAAATACCAGAAGTTTCTTCTATACTGGAAGAAACTGTTCTTCCTACATATGCTTATTCTAGAGTTTATAATAATGGATCTAGTTTAGAAAAACATTCTGATAAAGATGCTTGTGAGATTTCTTTAAGTTTACATTTAGGTGGAGATAAACCTTGGTTAATTTGGATAAAAACACCAAAAGGTGAAGATCGTTCTGTTGAATTGAACCCAGGAGATGCTATGATGTATCTTGGAACAGTAGCAGAACATTGGAGAGATCAATATGAAGGTGAAGAATATGTTCAAGTATTTCTTCATTATGTAAGAAGTAGAGGAAAATATGCATATACTTACTTTGATACTGAAAATCATAAACCAGAATCATATGAAGAATTTAAAATTCCTAAAGTATCACAAATAGTTGAACCTACCAAGAAATATTCTCTTATTTCAATTAAACCTGCATCCAAATTAGAAGATTTTATACAAGTATTTGACAATGTATTATCTCCAGAAAATTGTAATCTTATAATAAATGAATATAAAAATTCATCTGAATGGTTAGATACACATACTGGTTCTGGAATAAATAAAAATGTAAGAAATTGTATGGAAATTTCTATTTCTTCTGAATATACATTAGAAAAAAATCTTGATGTTAGAAAAAATTTAGATAATGTAGTTTTTGAATCAGTAAGAAAAGTAATTTCTAATTATAACGATATTGTTCCTACATTTAGAATAGATATTGATACTGGATATCAACTTCTTAGATATAAAGAAGGTGAGTTTTATACACAACACACAGATTCATTTAAAGAACAGCAGAGGTCTCTATCTTGTTCTATTCAATTAAATGAAGATTATGATGGAGGAGAGTTTGCTTTATTTGATAGAGAAATAATGATAAGAACTAAACCTGGATCTGCTATTGTATTCCCATCAAACTTTATGTACCCTCATGAGATTATGCCAGTAATTAAAGGAACTAGATATTCTATTATTACTTGGTTAGTATGAAACAATACTATATAAGAAAATTACTTGAAAAAGATAAACTAAATGAAATAAGTAGTATAATTAAAAATGCAAATACTAATGATCATTGGATTGATGGATTAATAACTAATCCTGGAGCAACACACAGTATTAAAAAAAATCTACAACTTAATAATTCCGATAGTTCTAAAATTATTAATGACCATATAATGCAGTCCCTGGATAATGATAGGGAATTTTTATATTTTACATCTGCATCTACAACAAATTTAAACTTAATTTCAAAAACAGAATCTGGAGGGTATTATAATCCTCATATGGACGATTTTTCATGTGGAGATTTTAGTACCACTGTATTTTTAAATAATCCTGAAGATTATGGTGGTGGTGAATTATGTTTATATCTTGGTGGAGAAGAAGAAATTAAAATAAAACTTGATGTTGGTTGGGCAGTTACCTACCAAACTGGAATTTTACATAGAGTTAATAAAGTATCTTTTGGAAATAGATATGTATCAATCTTTTGGACAAAATCTAAAATTAAAGATTTGTTTATGAGAAATATATACTATGAATTAAAGATTATTCAAGATTGTTTAAGACAACAATCAAATCCAATTCATAGTTTAGATTGTATAGTAGCAACTAAAGATCCATTATTTGTAATTGGAAATATGCTAAATGACATACTTAGAAAATATTCTTCACATTGAAACAAAATGACACAAATTAAACCTGGCAAATATTGCCCTTTGATTAAAAAAGATTGCATTGGACTAAAATGTTCTTGGTACACTCAAATACGTGGCACTAATCCAAATACAGGAGAACCTGTAGATGAATGGGGATGTGCAATTACTTGGATGCCAATTTTAGCAATAGAAGTTGCACAAAAAGAAAATCAAACTGGTGCTGCTATAGAATCATTTAGAAATGAAGTTGTAAAAGGAAATCAAGAAAATCAAAAATTATACATTCAGGCATTAAAACATAACGATATTATTCCAGCACAAATAACACAATTAAATATTTTAGAATCTAAAGATGAATTAATTTAATTAAATGATAGACCAAATATATCATACTTCTCATTGCGGATCTACATTATTAATTTCACTATTAAAAGAAAATATAAAGGCATACTCTGAACCTCGTTGGACACATCAAGTAATTGCAGGCAAAGATAATTTCTTTGCCTCAATAAATCAATATAATGGTGGAATTATTAAATTACCAAGTGGATTATGTCACTTTTCATCAAAAACAAAAGGAAAAAAAATATTTTTACATAGAAAATTAAAACAACATTTGTTTAAAATTTTATCTAATTATAGAACAGATTATATTGATTATTATTATTCTTATTTTAGTAATAATATTCATCCAAGTCTTAAGGGAATACAATTTGATACCATAGAAAAACAGAATATTTTTTTATGGGCAAATAGAATTATGTGGATTTTTGAATGTGAAAATATTACTTGGATAGAATCAAATCAATTTTTATTAAATAAACAAAAAACTCTTGATTTTATATGTAATTACCTTGAAATTGATCCTATTGATAATATTCAATTATCAAATATACATGTTAAATCAATTGGTATGAATCATAATGATATTGAATTAAGTAAAATTACTCCAAATTTAAATAATAGTATTTTAGTGAATTCTGATTATGGAATTATTTCTGATGAAATGTGTTATAATAACTATACAATTAATCAATTATTAGAATGGGCTCGTAAAAATTTACCTTTTATTCCTGAGTATTTATTTTAAACTTTTTTTATAATATGAATCATATCCATAATCAAAATCATGAAAGCGAAACTTTTTATACTTTAATTTTGGATAATTTTTTCAATGATCCAAATTATGTGAGAAAATTAGGTATTGAAAGTGCAAATAATAGAGTTAAACTAGAAAATACATCTAACTTATATTATAGGGGTAAGAGAAGTGAACATATGTCCACCTTAGATATAAACATATATAAAAAAATTGTTACTACTTTGGGGAAACTTTATTTAAATAGTAACTTTGATTCTGATTATTATCAAGATATTAGGTGTGGTTGTGAATTTCAACTTACAGATGAAACTTGGAATGTTGGTTGGGTTCATCATGATAGTTGTCTTATCACTAGCGTGATTTATTTAAATCCAATTGCACCACCCAATATGGGAACAAATCTTTATGTTCCAAAATCATTAGATATTACTAAACAATTGCATAGTGAATACCATAAGAAAACAAATTTTAGTCCTGAATTACGTAATACTGAAGAATATAATAAAAAACATAAAGAAAATAATGATCAATTTATAGAAACAATGTCAATTCAAAATAAATATAATAGATTAATTTCATATTTTGGATATTATTGGCATTGTGGTGCTAATCATTTTGGAAATACTAATGAAACTAGTAGATTAACTATTGTTACTCAAATTCATGATTTTGGAAAAAGTTTGGTTAATAGAAAGACACTTCCTCCATTGCTTGGTTAGTGTAAGCACTTAAGTACTAACTTCTAATGATGATAAAATTGAATTAACTGATTGACAAGTCTCAAGTCTTATGTTATTATATAAAAGTCTTGAGAGTTCTTTGTATCTTTGAGACTCAAGACCTGTCCTTGGTGGTGGACAGTTTAATTGGTGTACTAAGGGGAGGTGGTGCTCCCCTTTTTTTATGCTATCCTATAAGGACAGTCAAAAAAACACATGGCAGTCAATCTAGAAGTTAAAGGATCTCTTGCTAAATGTTTGGCAACTGAGAATCTTATCATTGAGCACAGGAAAGTTTCCACTGCATCCTTTGATGTAGATCGTAGAGTCCTTACGCTTCCCATGTGGGATAAAGCATCAGAAACAGTTTATGATCTTCTTGTTGGTCATGAAACTGGACATGCCTTGTTTACTGACAATATTGATTGGACTGAAAAATATTCTGATGTTCCTAAAGATTTTATTAATGTAATTGAAGATGTTCGTGTAGAACGTCTAATGAAAAAGAAGTATCCTGGTCTTTCTAAGACCTTCTACAATGGTTATAATGAATTGAATCTTGATGATTTCTTTTCTACCAAAGATGAAGATCTGGACAAACTTTCATTTATTGATAGAATTAATCTTTACTTTAAGATTGGTGCATTTCATAACATTGCATTTTCAGATAAAGAAGATGAATTTGTAACTCGTATTAGTCAATTAGAAACTTTTCAAGAAGTTCTTGATATTTCTAGAGAACTTGTTGAGTTTCTAAATTACAAAAAAGAACAACTTACTGAGATGCCTGAAATTGTTCAAAATCAAGGGGAAAGTGGGAAAGAAGTAGATCTTCCTCAGGATTTTGAACAAAATAAATCAGATGATTCTAATGAACAGGAATCTTCTAATCCTGATGGTAACCTTCAAGATAATGATCAAGTTACTATGAATCAGGAATCACCTTCTGGTGGTGAACCTAGTGACAAGCATGATGAATTTGAATCAAAAACTTCAAAGTCTTTTGATGAAAAATCACAAGATCTGACTGATAAATTTGGTAGAGAAACCACTTATGTGGAACTTCCAGAAATGATTCTTGAAAATATAATCATTCCCAATGAGTATATTCATGCTAAAATTCAAGAATATTATTCGCAGTTCTCTTGCCTGAAGGAATGGCATACTGAAGTAATTTCTGAATATGCTCAATATAAGAAATCAGCAGAGAAAGAAGTCTCTTATCTTGTAAAGGAGTTTGAGTGTAAGAAATCAGCAAATCAGTATGCACGTTCTACAACTGCACGCACTGGTATTTTAGATACCTCTAAATTGCATACTTATAAATTCAATGAGGATCTGTTTAAGAAAGTTTCCATTGTCCCTGATGGTAAGGATCATGGTTTAATTTTTATTCTTGATTGGTCTGGTTCAATGGGTGACTGGATTTTAGATACTTGTAAGCAATTGTATAATCTAATTTGGTTTTGTAGAAAAGTTAACATTCCATTTGAAGTTTATGCTTTTACCATAGATTGTAATTCATATGTTGAATTGCAACCAAATCATCCTGAAATCTTCAAAAAAGTTTCAGGTATTATTGCTCCAGAAAAATCCTTTAGACTTTTCAATTTCTTTAGTAGTAAAACTAATTCTAATAATATAGATGAGCAGATGAAGAATATTTGGGCATGTTGCTCTGCAATTCAAAAAAGAAGTGGATGGATTCCACGTTTTATTGAGTTGTCTGGTTCTCCTATTGGAGATACTATGCTTACTCTTCATTCTCTAATTCCAGATTTTCAAAACAAAAACAAACTTCAAAAAGTAAATGTAGTTTTTCTGACTGATGGTGAAGGTTATGTAAATCGCAATACTATTGCTAGAAAGGGACCTAATGGAGAAACTTATATTGGATTAGCTAAAGATTATGAAGTTACTGTTCGTAACAGAAAAAATGGTAGAGTTTATCCTCCTTATGTGTTTGGGAATTTTCCAACCTATTCAAAAGTTCTTCTTTCTACTCTAAAAGATAATTTTCCTACAGTTAATTTTATTAATTTTAGAGTTGTTCCTACTAAACATTTCAAAACATGCTATGATTGGTATGGAACTGAATGTGGTGATTATGAGAAATTGAGAGCAGTTTACAAAAAAGAACAGTTCATTTCATTTACTGGTACTGGTTATGATCAATTTAATGTAATTCCCTCATCTTCTTTATCTCAGGATGAAGAGTTCATAGTTGAGGATGGTGCATCTAAAGCACAAATTAAAACTGCATTTACAAAAATGCTTAATAAGAAGAGAACCAATAAGAAACTTTTGTCTTCTTTTGTTGACTTAATAGCATAACTAAATATCTAAAAAGACTTGTAAAAATGAAGACATTTCAGGAATTTATAGTAGAATGTTCTTATATTCAAGAGAAATCTTTAAGTAGAATTGTCTCAAAGACACAAAAAGGAGGTATTGCCATTGTATCCTCAGACAGAGGAGATAAGACTAACAAGGAAAAGCAAGCAGCATCATCAAGACTTACTAATCGTGTTCGTGGTGCTGGACTTCCTGGACCAACTCAAGTAAAAGGTGTTTATCGTGAAAAAGATCATGGTGACCAAAAAGAAAAATCTTTTGTAGTTGGTTCTGGTAAAACAGGTAAGAAAACTTTTAAAAAACTTGCAACTAAACTTGGACAAGAAGGAGGTCTCAAACATAAAAGAAATCAAAAACCTGATTCTAAAAATGATGACCAGGATAGTGTTCTTATTAAACAGAAACCAGGATCACAATCTAGAGCATCTTGGTTAGGAACTTCTAGAAGATCTGATGCAGATCCCAAGTTAGGGAAAAAATATGATCAAGGTAAAACTTCAACTAGAGATGCTAATTCACCTCTAAAATCAGGTGAAGGTGCAACTATGGTAGGTAAAAAGAAATTACAATTTAAGTAAAACCAAATGAAAAAAAATGATAGCATGGACAAACTTTTAATTATTGATCACATTAATAAAGTTATTACTCAAAAGAGAGAACTAAATCCCCCATCATTTAATGGTAGATTTAGAGATAGAGTTAGAGATAGGTATCCTGAATACGAACTTAAATCTGGATCATCTGAGTGAGATCAGAGACAGTTTGTTAGGTGTCCACTAAGACACCTTTTTTATTGTTCAGTGTGTTATGATTACTAGGTAATCAACAACATCACCTTAGATTCTTATGGATAATGCAATTCAACTTTTGCAAGAGCAATTTGGGATTGAGTTTGGTGTAGATGCTGTTCGTTCAGTTGCTTCACAAATCAATACTTCTTATGCTACACTATCTAAGAAACTAAATGTATACAAAGTATCTCGTGGTAAGTGGAATTTGGAAGTGACTAAAGAAAAAATTGATGAACTAGAAGATACTTATTCTGCTCCTGCTGCTGATCCAATTACTATGATAGAAGCAGTTAAACAAAACCTTATTCCTGATAAAGATGATACTTTCGTCAACTTCGGTAACTTTAGTGATATTAAAAAAGTTATATCCTCTGGTCTCTTTTATCCTACTTTCATCACTGGTCTTTCTGGTAATGGTAAAACCTTTTGTATAGAACAAGCATGTGCTCAACTAGGTCTGGAGCTTATTCGTGTTAATATTACAATAGAAACAGATGAGGATGATTTGATTGGTGGATTTCGTCTTGTGAATGGCGAGACAGTTTGGCATAATGGTCCTGTGGTTGAAGCAATGGAACGTGGTGCAATCCTTCTCCTAGATGAGATTGACCTTGCTTCCAATAAAATCATGTGTCTTCAGTCAATTTTAGAAGGTAAAGGTGTATTCCTGAAAAAAATTGGTAAGCATATTTTACCTAAAAAAGGTTTCAATGTATTTGCAACTGCAAACACTAAAGGTAAGGGATCTGATGATGGTAGGTTTATTGGAACTAATGTTCTCAATGAAGCATTTCTGGAAAGGTTTCCTATTACCTTTGAACAGAACTATCCCAATGTGACAGTTGAGATAAAGATCTTGACAAAAGTTGCTGAATCTCTTAAAATTCCTTTAGTTGGAGAGCACACTGATTTCATCAAACACCTTTGTACTTGGTCTGATATTATTCGTAAGACTTTTACTGATGGTGGTATTGATGAAGTGATTTCTACTCGTCGTCTTGTTCATATTATCAAAGCATATTCAATCTTTGGTAAAAAAGATAAGGCAATTAAAGTTTGTTTAAATCGTTTTGATGATGAAACCAAATCAACTTTTGTTGAGTTGTATGACAAAATTGATGCTGAATTTGAACAACATCAAGAGGAATTGATTCCTTCTGAGACTAAATAAAACAATTCATACAGGTAAAATCTCTTATGACTTCCCTTTTTGTAGAAGAAGATGTTGACCTCATTTATGAGGAACTTGAGGATATTAGATCAGAATACATGGAAGATGAATATAGAGAGGACAGAATGGAGCAAATGATCTCCAGATATGGTTACTGAGGAGGTACTATGATTGAAGACATGTCAAATCTCATAGTCAAAGAGCACCATGAAGAGTTAAAACAGTTTGCAGAGTATCTTGGAGTTGATTATGAAGACTATCTAGAATTTTTGCATCCTGATGTTGACTTTGATGATATTTCAACCTAAATGGAACAATCTCAATTAGGATGGGTTAGTAAGAATATGGAGTGGGCAATCATTCCATATTCTAAAAAATTTATGTCAATACATAATGGACAACAAATTTCAGTTCATACTACAATGGATACTGCAAAAAAAATGATTCAAAAAGAAATGAGGAAAAAATGAATAGTAGTAAAATTGACAGAATTGATAAAATTAATTCTAATGAGGATGGTACTGTTTATGTCTCTGCTGTAATTGAGGATGCAGTTGTTACTGGTGTTCCAACTTTATATGATCCTGCTGAATATGGACCTGCTTTATGTGAATCTCATTTTGCTTTAGATGAAGGTGAATGTCTACCTAAAGATGACTATGAACTTATAGAATTTATAGAAAATCTTAATTTAGATTGGGAACTGGTGGACAATACAGAATATCTTGAAATTTATGATTAATGAGTATGTTGCTACAGAAAAAGATCTTTCTATTATGGATAGAGTAGAAAGATTAGAAGAGGAAAACGTGGGAATGACAAATGAACTCTATGAACTTCAAATTGAGATTGATATGCTCAAAGAACGAATCAAAACTTTAGAAAATCTTATCCTTGGAGACGGCAAATGACAGCAAATTACACAATGGAACAACTGAATGAATTTCTTTATGATGCTCTAAATGAAGAAAATTTAAGTGCTCAACAAATCTATGAGACAATTATAGAGACTGTTGCC
>SXGQ01670698.1_pt1 | contig 11516 bp, 10 predicted proteins | sample 3178371 | NCBI WGS metagenome assembly SXGQ01 (sample SAMN11356859, study PRJNA531348) | freshwater metagenome | isolation source: freshwater sample F1-20 | place: China: Fuxian Lake, Yuxi | collected 2017-12-25 | reverse complement strand
GTTGGCGTTCTGGTACTGAATGCTGAACGAGTCGGCACCGTCGAGATCCATGTCGAAGCCAGCGTCGCGCAATGCGCGGGCCTTGCGCTCTTCCTTGACCTTGCACCAGATGAACTCTTCGACATCGGGGTGATCGGAGTTGAGGATGACCATCTTTGCTGCGCGGCGAGTCTTGCCACCCGACTTGATAGTTCCGGCAGATGCGTCGGCACCACGCATGAACGACACCGGACCAGAAGCCGTTCCGCCGCCTTGGAGCATTTCGGCACTGCTGCGGATGCGCGAGAGGTTGATGCCTGAACCTGAACCGCCTTTGAAGATGACGCCTTCTTCGCGGTACCAGTGCAAGATGTCGTTCATCGTGTCTTCGACCGACAAGATGAAGCACGCACTCGCCTGTTGCGGAACACCGGCAACACCGATGTTGAACCAGACGGGCGAGTTGAACGCTGCACGCTGCGTGACGAGGATGTACCTCAGTTCGTTGCGGAAGGTTTCTGCTTCTTCCGCGTCGACGAAGTAACCGCCTTCGGTTCCCCACGTGGTGATGGTGTCGGCGACACGATCGATGACCTGGCGAAGGGAGTGCTCACGCTCGGGTGTTCCGGGGGTGCCGCGGAAGTACTTCTGAGCGACGATGTTCGTTGCGTTCAGTGACCAGTCGACGGGGAATTCGACACCCAACTGCTCGAATGCAACTGAGCCATCTTTCCAGTTGGAGATACGTGCGTCACGAAGCTCCCACTGCACCTCGTCGTACGGATGCACGCCCGGTGTGGTGAAGTGGCGTCGGATGCCAATGGCGAGACGATCCGGTGCGAGTGACATGTTGTTCTCCTTATAAGCGAATTGTTGCGGCGTTGAAGCCGCGAACGTGTATGTGGACTGGGCGTTTGTGGTGGCGATGGGTCGACATCGTCACCGTGTAGAGCGGCTTGGTCACCGTCCCACCGAGGCCCCGAGGGGCCGCCGGCAGGCCAATTGGCCCGACCACTACATCTTGTGGTTTTCCCTCCCCCATTTCTGGTTTCACCACAAGAGGTTGGGAGATTACAGCACCGTAGTTACATCCATGTCAACGACCCTCAAGAAATCTTTCCCTTATCTGACGCGGATTCCAAAGAAAGCCCCCGACGAGGTCCGACTGACCTTCGCCTGAGGACCTTTTTGGTGCGCAGAACGACCCCGAAGGTCGGATCCATAGGTTCAGGACCGCCCAGTCCCATGAGTGGCTTCGGCGACGTCGCCATGCGTCTCTCGCCGCGCGATCTCGAAATCAAGGTGATCCCCTCTCGCATCCAACCATCCATCTGCCATGCGTATCCGACCTCGGGGTCGACTGCGGGCGTAACGATACGAGACGAACGTTGTGGATTGGAAGTGGACAACGGTGTGAATTCCACAAATGTTTTGTGGAATTCCTCGTCAATACAGGGGATGACATTGTGGGTTACCTGTGGACGACAGGTGCATTTCGCTACGCCGACTGAACAGTGACAGGAATCGCATTCAACACTGCGTTTCCTGACAATTCATCGATGCGCTCGTCGTCCGTCAAGATGTTGCTGTTCACGCCAGGCTTTTCTGCTGCGACCGACAACTTCGTACCCCGCACGTTGTGCCCCCAACCGTGCGGCAGGCTGACAACACCCGCGCGAATCGCATCTGTCACTTCCACAGGAGCAACGAGTGATCCGACCCGACTTGTCACTCGTGCTGGCGAGCCATGCGACAACCCGAGACGAACTGCGTCGTCAGGATGCACTTGCAACGTGCATGACAGAGATCCTTTGGTCAACACTTTCATGTTGTGCATCCACGAATTATTTGACTTCAAGTGACGACGACCGACGAGCAACAACTTGTCATCGGAGTTCTTCTTCACACGCGCGAGAACTTTCGACAGATTCTCCGCGAACAACGGTGGACACAACTCGACTTTGGCTGAGGGCGTGCGCAAAATCTCGGGAATGCGCGGTTCGAGTGCGCCAAAATCGATTCCATGTGGTGCATCGAGCAGAGCGCGCACCGAAACTCCACTGGGGTTCGAGCCGTATGCCGCACCATACGGCCCGGTCTGCAACATGATGTCCAAGATGCGTGTCGGGCCACGTAACCCTTCTACTTCGAGTTGTCTAAGGATCTCGTCAACGTCGCGACCAAAGATGTTCGATGACGAGTTCTTGACGAGTCCGCCGAGCATCTCTGCGACCGCCAGATCGTCGATGTCACCGACGGACACAGACGTGTCGAGTATCTGCAAAATTCCGGCAAGCTTTGCCAGGATTTCCCACTCATCCCATTGCCCGTCTTCCATCGGAAGCACCGCCGGGCTGTAGTTGGCGACATTGCGCACCGCAAGACGCAGAAGTGAAATGTCGTAGTGGTCGCGCTGCAATTGCGAGGGCGGTGGAAGGACCACATCGGCGTGGCGCGAGGTCTCGTTCAGGTAGATATCGACGCTCACCATGAAGTCGAGGTCGTCGAGAGCTTTGTCCAATTGCTCACTATTGGGCGTTGACAACACGGGGTTACCTGCAAGCGAGATGAGGGCCCGAATCTGGCCTTCCCCCGGCGTCAGAATTTCTTCACCGAGGGCAGCAACTGGGTATTCACCGAAGACCTCCGGGTACTGACGCACGCGTGTGTGCCCTTTGCCGATCTTGAAACCTGATCCGCCCGGCTTTCCACCGACAGATGTGACCGGACCCGCAGCCGGCAATGTAAACATCGCACCTCCGCGCTTGTCGAGGTTGCCCGTGACGGTGTTCAGTGCATCGATGAGCCATGCGGTGGCGGTGCCGAACTCGACCGTGTTCACACCGATTCGTCCGTACACCGCTGCTGTTGGTGCCGCGGCTAATTCGGCAGCGATGCGCCGACACGTTGCTGCATCGATACCGCACAACTCGGCCGCGACTTCAGGAGTGAAGGGTGCGACTGCACTTTTCAGTTCGTCGACACCAACGACATGAGAGCGGACATGAGCACCGACGTCGGCCGCACCAGTGGCAAACAATTCGTTGATGAGTGCCGCGACGAAGACGACGTCTGTACCAGGGATGATCGGCAACCACTCGTCTGAGGCATCAGCGGTCTTCGTACGACGTGGGTCGACAACGACGATTTTTCCGCCGCGCTCTTGAATGCCCCGCATACGACCGGGGAAATCGGGCGCTGTGCACAGACTTCCGTTCGACGCATGTGGGTTCGCACCGAACATCAACAGGTAGTCCGTGTAATCGATGTCGGGAACAGGGATGGTTATTCCGGTTCCGAACATGAACCCGCCAGCCACATGCTTTGGCATCTGGTCGACAGTCGACGCGCTGAAACGATTGAACGAACCAAGTGCCAAGTTCACGGCTCGGTTGAACGTCATCGATGCAAGATTGTGTGCGCCGGGGTTACCCATGTACACCGCGAGTGCCGACCTGCCATGTGCGTCGATGACACCGGCGAGACCATCACGAACAACTTGCCATGCCTCATCCCATGACACTTCGACATGAACCCCGTCGCGCTTCACCAACGGTCGCCGGAGACGGTCTGGATCTTCGTGCAACTGTTTCAACGTGCTGCCCTTCGGACAGATGAAACCTTTGCTGAACACGTCGTCTTGATCACCCCTGATGCGCACGATCTGGTCATCGGCATCGACCGTGATCTCGAGACCACACGTGGCCTCGCATAGCGGACATGTGCGGTATGCAGTGCGGACTGGAATTCGGCGAGTGGCTTCCGTCATGTGCTTACCCTTCCACACAAATATTCGTGTCACGACGCACCCGTTCGTATGCTGACCAGGTGCACGTGATTCTCGCTGACTCGCGACTCAGCGGCAATACCGCCGAATCGGTGTCCGTGGAAGAAGCATTCGCGTTCGAGCGTTCACCGCATACTGACGGACGGCCACAGGTGGAAATCTGCATGATCAGCAGCATCGACGGTGCCATCGCCATCGACGGCGTGTCCGGGCCACTCGGTGGACCTCCAGACAAAGCGGCGTTCAGTGCCCTTCGCTCGGCGGCGTCGGCGGTGTTGGTCGGTGCCGGAACCGTGCGAGCGGAGCACTATCACCGCCCCAGCCGACCTGATCTTCCCGTCGCAGTCGTCAGTCATCGGGGCGAGGTCGACACGTCGAGTGAGCTCTTCACCTCTGGGTGCGGAATTCTCGTCCTACCCGTCGATGCACCGACCGTACCCGTAAAGAACGTGCGCGCAGGAACCGGCACTGTCGACCTTGCGTCTGCACTACGACTACTTGGTGGTTCATTCATTCAGGTGGAAGGTGGTGCGGTGCTGAACGCTCAGTTGTTGACGCTCGGTCTCGTTGATGCCATCAATCTGACGCTGTCGCCCCACATCGTTGGCGGTGCGACGGACCACATTGTCACTCAGCTTGCAGTGCCACATGACTTTTGTTTGACGCGCGTGTTGCGCGACGGTGACTTCGTGTTCTGTCGCTACGAGCCGACGCTCAGTTAGTTCAGGACTGCTTCAACAACGCAAGTTCGCGGCGGAAGTCGGCCGCACCGTCGAAGTTCTTGTACACACTTGCGAAGCGCATGTACGCGACTTCGTCGAGCGCCTTCAAGCGTTCGAGCACTGCATGACCGATGAGTGAAGTGGTGACTTCCTCTCCTGCCGCTGCTGCCAAACGAATTTCGTCTTCGACCGATTCGGCCAGTTCGTCGATCTGCTCCTCGGTGACCGCGCGGCCTTTGGACGCTGAACGCACTCCCGCCGCCACCTTCTGTCGATCGAAGGGCGTGCGCTCACCTGAGCGCTTTAACACCATCAGCGGAGCACCCTCGAGGCGTTCGTACGTTGTAAATCGGTATGAACACTCTGGGCACGAGCGACGACGACGTATAGCGCTGCCATCCTCGGCAGACCGAGAGTCGATCACTTTCGTGTCGTCGTGCTTACACACCGGACAATGCACGTCTACAGAGTAGTGCGGGGTTTTCTTTACTTTCTGTCTCCCCTGTCCGCGTCGTACACGGACAGGGGATCAGGGGATGCGAATGATCTGGCCGGCGGAGATTTGATCTCCGTTCATGCGGACCAGAACATCGACGAGTTCCGTGATGTCGCCTTGTGGCATGAGATCGCGAGCGATGCCCCAGATGGTGTCACCGGGCTGCGCGACAACTGTTCTCGGAACCCCGGCGTCATTGGCTGACGGTTCGGTGGCCATCGCGCGGCTGCCCAGCACCCCCGTGGCGACCACGGCGAGAGCAACAAGGCCGAGTGAAATTCGACGACGCATGATGACTGGTCGCGGCGTCGCCCCGGTGCCGACACGGGCAGCTGGTCGGGCGACGGGACGACGTGACGCGAAGAGGGGGTCGATGTGGGTGATGGTGCTCATGGGGGTCTCCTTCTGGCGGGGGCTGAACTGGGCGGTTCTGGTGGGTTGTTGGCACCGTAACGAACGGGTGTTCGATAGTTTGCCCCGAACAGGTGTTCGTGTCAAGGGGTCTACGAACAAATGTTTGGCGAACAGGTGTTTGACCCACGGGGCGAACACCTGTACGCTCAGGCCATGGCCGAAACCCTCACCCCACGTCAGCGCGAGATCCTCAACGTCATCGAGCAATGCATGCAAGATCGGGGCTACCCGCCGAGCGTGCGCGAGATCGGCGAGGCCGTCGGCCTCAACTCCCCCTCCACGGTGCACAACCACCTCGCCACCCTCCAGCGCCTCGGGTATCTGCGCCGTGACCCGACCAAGCCCCGCGCCATCGAAGTGCGCTTCGACACCAACTCCGGCGTTGCCATGGATCGTCGCCCCTCGCGACATATTCCGCTCATCGGCGAAGTAGCCGCAGGTACCGACGTGCTCGCGCAAGAAAATGTCGAAGACCTCATCCCGATGCCGTCCGACTTCACGGGCGAGGGAGAGCTCTTCATGCTCCGCGTTCGTGGCGACAGCATGATCGAAGCGGGCATCCTCGATGGCGACTATGTCGTTGCACGCCAGCAGAACACGGCCGACAACGGCGACATCGTGGTGGCAGGTATTCCAGGCGAAGAAGGAACTGTCAAGACCTTCAAAAAGTCAGGAAACAAGATCACTCTCATTCCGTCGAACCCACGGCTTCAGCCCATGGTGTTCAACGCCGACGAAGTCAGCATCTTCGGAAAAGTCGTCACTGTCCTTCGTCGTATCTGACGACGCAACGTCGCATCAGCGACGCGACAAACGATCTGCCAGCAATGTGATTCGAGAATCGGGTTGCACCACCGCCACGCGCACAAAGCGCGCACCCTGTGGTCCGTAAAAGTCTCCGGGGCTTACCAGTGCTCCCCCATCGGTCGCCAATCGCTCAGTGAAACCCCAGGCATCGCCCACGTCACACCACAAGTAGAAACCGCCGGCCGGCATGCTGATGGACACTCCGCTCCACGTGCTCAACACCTGTGCGACTTTTTCGAGACGCGACAAATACCGATCGCGTTGGACTCTGACGTGTTCATCATCATCCAGTGCCGCGATGGCGGCGGCCTGCGCTGGCCCAGGCACCATGAACCCGGCATGTTTGCGAACTTCTTGCAGATAGCTCACGGTGTCGGCGTCGCCCGCGTAGAACCCGACGCGGACACCGGCAAGATTCGAACGCTTGGACAGTGAGTGCACGGCAATTACACCTTCTGCCCCATGCTGCAAGATCGACTGCGAACCGCTTGACCATGTGAATTCGGTGTAGCACTCGTCGCTGAACACCGGGACTCCGTGAGTGCGTCCCCATGCTGCCGCGGCGCCTAGGTCATCCAGCTCACCCGTGGGATTACTCGGGCTGTTCACCCACAACATGAGTGCGCGTTGCGCATCGTCACGTGAAATCGACGCAAGGTTCATCGTGCCGTTCGCATTCATCGGCACCGGCAGTGCCCGTAGCCCGGCGAGTATCGCTCCCATTTCATACGTCGGGTACGCAGTTTGCGGATACAGAACAGTGTCCCGATTCGGTCGACGCAACTTCATGTATTGCGGCGTGGTCGCGACGAATTCTTTCGTTCCGATGCATGCCGCGATGCGAGACACCGGCATGTCGATGGCGAATCGGCGGGCCATCCATCGAGCGATGGCACGACGCAAGGCCTCGCTTCCGATGCTCTGCGGATATCCACGCTCGGCTCCCGAGGTTGACAGTGCCTCGACAACAGCTGTTGGCGGCGGATCGCACGGCGTACCAATGGAGAGATCAATGACTCCTCCGTCGTGGGTCGCTGCCACCTTATGAAAAGCATCGAGTCGGTCGTAGGGATACGGCGGCGGCTCGAAACCTAAAGCGTCACGGTCTGTCATGGAGTTCTCATGTTTACCCATCGCGAGTGCCGCGAACGAACTGCGACAGGCGACCACGCGACGCATCAGACAGACGGGCCCGAACCACCATCGCATCGTCTGCGCTCTCGGTGGACACGACTTCGCCTTCTCGGTGCACCGCTGCGAGCACATCGCCGCGGTCGAACGGAATCACCAACTCAGTCACCGCGGTCAATGACCGGACCCGGTCTGCCAAGGTTCGCAGAAAGACATTGACGTGACGCTGCTTGAGCGCTGACACGGCCACCGAACCGGTGTGGGTGGAGACAAGATGTGCGCCGTCATCATCTGCCAGGTCGCACTTGTTGAACACGATCAGCTCAGGCACGTTGCCGGCACCGATTTCGTCCAACACTTCATGGACAGCAGTGATCTGATGCTCGGGGAATTGAGCACTCGCATCAACCACGTGCACGAGTAGGTCTGCCTCTGCGGCCACTTCCAGCGTGCTCTTGAACGACTCGATGAGGCCGTGCGGCAACTTACGCACGAAGCCGACAGTGTCGGTGAGCAACACGGGTTCTCCACCAGGCAGAGCAAGGCGACGGGTGGTCGGATCCAAGGTCGCGAAGAGGCGGTTCTCGGCGAGCACTCCGGCCTGCGTGAGGGAGTTCAAGAGTGTCGACTTTCCGGCGTTCGTGTATCCGACGATGACAACGTTGGCTAGTCCGCTTCGGCCGCGGCTCTTTCGCTGCACAAGCCGTGTGTTACGCAGGTCCTTCAGATCGCGTTCTAGCTTGTTGATGCGCGACATGATCGCGCGGCGGTCGACCTCGAGTCGTGTCTCACCGGAACCACGCGTGCGAGCACCGACGCCACCACTTTGCTGGGACAACTTCGCTTTGGCACCACGACGCAAACGCGGCAGCCGGTACCGAAGCAGTGCTAACTCGACTTGCGCTTTTCCTTCGAGGGTGTGCGCGTTCTGGCCGAAGATGTCGAGAATGACTGCAGTGCGGTCGATTGCCGTTCGACCGAGGACTTTTTCCAAGTTGAATTGCTGCGCTGGTGTCAGCTCGGCATCAAACACCACTGTGTCGGCATCGACAGCGAGGCACACTTCGTGCAACTCATCGACTTTTCCTTTTCCGATATAGAAGGTCGGGTCTGGTGTGTCGCGACGCTGTGTCACCCGAGCTGCTTCGTCTGCTCCGGCTGTGTCGACCAGCAGAGCCAGCTCGTCGAGTCCTTCTTCAGTGTCTTCGTCGGTTTGTCCGACAAGTGTGACTCCGACCAACACGATGCGCTCACGAAACGTGCGCTCGATGAGCGTACGCCCGAGCGCCTCCTGATACGGGTTGCTCACACGTGCACCGTGACCGTCGCAACGTATTGCGTCGGGCCGATCAATGTCGCCCGACGAGTCTGCGAATCGACACGAACTCTGGCATCGCCGCCATCCATGTGAACGAGCACCTCATGAGTTGAGGTCGGCACGATGCCCCACGACAGTGCCGCCTCGGCACTTGCGCAGGCTCCGGTTCCGCAGGCCAACGTCACACCAGCACCTCGTTCATGAACTCGCATCGTGATGGCATGTGGCTCAGGACCCGGCTCGACGATTTCGAGGTTGATATCAGGCACTTTCGCCCCGAGTGCGCGAAGGTCGACGAGGGCCACGTCGTCGACAGCAACCACCGAATGCGGGTTGCCCAGGCTCACATGTCGCACCGGTCGATCTGGGTGCGCTTCAAGGTCGTCCCAGCGTGGTGGCGCATCGATGTCTTCGATGATCCCCATGTCGACCACCACATTTTGAAGTCCACCTTCTGGGTCACCGAGCACTTCGACGACGCGCTCACCGGCCTCCGTCACGATCGAATAGGTGCAAGGACCTGTCACCCCGTCTGCCGTGTAGGCAGCCTGTACGAGACACCGAATGCCATAGCCGCTCATCTCGGCACGACTTCCGTCAGAGTTGAACAGCATCATTGACGCGCGCCGATCACCGTGACGTTCCAACACCAACAGGCCGTCGGCACCCACACCCATGCGTCGATCACACCAGCGCTGAGCCAACTCGGACCACGGAATCTGCGGCACACCTTGAGCGATGTCGTAGACGAGAAAGTCATTCCCAAGTCCGTGATGCTTGGTGAGTGCCACTTCCATAGGTGTCTTCACACCCTACGCCAGGGATCGCAGTACATGGGTGGCGATTTCTTCGAGTGGGTCGCTTTCGGCATCGAACCACTCGATGCGCGGGTCTCTTCGGAACCATCGCTCCTGGCGAACGGCGAACTGACGAGTTCGAAGAACGACTTTCTCGATTGCAGACTCAAGACTGGTCTGACCATCGAGGTGTTCGATGATCTCTTTGTAGCCAAGTGCCTGTCGCGCCGTTGCCGACATCGGCTTGGACTCGGCAAGCAACGCACGAACTTCATCCACGAGACCCGCCTCGACCATGCGATGAACGCGCATCTCTATGCGTCGAGACAAGTGGGGACGCGACCAACGAAGACCAATCTGGCGAATATCCGTTGGCGGAAAGTTGGCCACGCCATCTCCGAACGAACTGAACGGTCTTCCGCTTCCCAACGTGACTTCGAGGGCCCGAACAACTCGGCGACGATTCGTCGGCTCCATACGAGTTGCGGCCAACGGATCGATGCCAGTCAGACGAGCGTGAAGAGCCGTCGTATCGGGATTGCGTTCGAGCTCTTCCCGAATGTCGGGCCACTCACCTGGAAGATCCAATCCGTCGACGACCGCAGTGATGTACAGACCGGTGCCTCCCACAACCACGGGCTGTGCCCCACACTCCGTCGCCGTGACAAGTGCCTGGCGATAGGCCTCGACATAACGGGCGATGGTGAAGCGCTCACTTGGTTCGCACAAATCGATGCACGCATGGACCATTCGTCGCTGCTCTTCGAACGTCGGTTTCGCCGTACCGATGTCCATACGGCGATACACCTGCATCGCATCTGCGGCGATGATGTGCACATTGATTGAGGCACCAATGGTGAGTGCAAGGTCGCTCTTGCCGCTCGCTGTCGGTCCGACGATGGCGATCGGACGAAGTCCTGACATCAGTGCCCGGCCACGGCCACCGGAATGCGAACGCGATGCGTGGGCTCAGCGAGCACCTCACGGAAGATGCCTTCCAGAAAATGAGGTGCGCCGCGAGTGATCTCGACTGTTCCGTATGTGCCCGGTCGCAATAGTTCATGCGAGGCGAAATGAACCAACTTGTTCTGGCGCGTCCGTCCGGTGAAGTGACCTTCACGCTTGCGATTTGGTCCCTCCACGACGATTTCCTCGGTGCGCCCGACACGAGCCTCATGGCGCAGCAACGCACTTCGTTCCACCACCACACGCAGTCGGTCGAATCGATCCGCGATCACGCTCGGTTCGACGAAGTGCTCCGTCATGATTGCTGCTTCCGTGCCGTCACGCGGCGAGAAGATGAACGTGTACGTCGAATCAAAGTCGGCTTCTGCCGACACCTCGAGTGTGCGGACGAAGTCTTCTTCCGTCTCGCCTGGGAAGCCGACGATGATGTCAGTGGTGATTGCGATGTCGGGCATCGCTGCGCGCGCCTCGGCCAACCGTTCGAGATACCGCTGCGCGGTGTATCCCCTGTGCATGAGTGCCAACACGCGGTCAGAGCCCGCCTGCAACGGGTAGTGCAGGTGCTCACACACCGTCGGCGTCTCTGCCATGGCCGCGATGACGTCACTCTTCATGTCCTTGGGGTGTGGGCTTATGTAGCGCACCCGTCGAATTCCTGGAACTGCTCCGACACTGCGCAGGAGATCGGCGAACAACGGACGCACTCTCACATCGCCACCTGCCTGTCGCTCGGCACGTGTGAGGTCGCGGCCGTAGCTGTTGACGTTCTGGCCGAGGAGCGTGACCTCGACGACGCCGCCGGCGGCGAGCGTGCGCACCTCGTCGACGATCGAGTCGAACGGGCGGCTGATCTCCTCGCCCCGCACCGACGGCACGATGCAGAAGGCGCACGAGTTGTCACAGCCGACCTGGATCGTCACCCACGCGGCGTACGGGACGTCCCGCACCGCCGGCAGGACCGAGGCGAACTCCCCCTCCTCCGGCCGGTCGAGCACCTCGAACGCCGGTCCGCCCGACGCCGCCGCCTCCCGCAGCAGCGCCGCCGCCCGCCCGACGTTGTGGGTGCCGAAGACCGCATCCACGTACGGCGCCCGCTGCT
>SXGQ01318276.1_pt1 | contig 11516 bp, 10 predicted proteins | sample 3178371 | NCBI WGS metagenome assembly SXGQ01 (sample SAMN11356859, study PRJNA531348) | freshwater metagenome | isolation source: freshwater sample F1-20 | place: China: Fuxian Lake, Yuxi | collected 2017-12-25 | reverse complement strand
GGCAAACTTGCCAGATTTATTAGCTTGTTTTTTACCTGAACAGATTAAAACAGTTGATCAAAGACTGGGGGAAAGAGAAGAAATTGCTCAAAGGTATGAGAAGGCGCTTACAAGTACAAAAATAAGATTTCCAAAAGTTTTAAATGGAATTGTTCACTCCAGACATCTATTCCCAATTCATGTTGGGGCAGAAATCAGAGATAAATCTCTCCTAGCGCTCGGGGAAGCAAATATTGGGGCCACAGTTAATTATCGATCTGTTCACACAATGGGTTTCTACTCGAGCAAGTATAGTTTTAAAGGGAATGAATTTCCTGTAAGTTTATCGTGGGGAAATGGCACCATAAGTATCCCTTTGTTTCCAGGAATCAAAGCTCAAGAGCAAGATTATGTTATTGACGTCCTTGTTAATAAGATTGACAAAATGATTGGTGAGTCAAAGTAATGTCCAAAGTTATGGTCACTGGCGCCGGGGGTTATATTGGCACTCAACTTGTAAGAGATTTAGTCAAATCAGGATATGAAGTTACAGCTGTTGATCGCTTTTTCTTTGGAAGAGAACCATTATCAGAGTTTATAACCAACAAAAAAGTTAACATTATCCAAAAAGATATAAGAGATTTAACTGAAAAAGATTTATCGGGTCATGATGCCGTTTGTGATCTTGCTTGCCTTTCAAATGATCCAGCTGGCGAAATAGATCCACAGTTAACTTATTCAATTAATAGAGATGGCAGAATTCATGTCGCAAACACCGCTAAATCTGCGGGAGTTGAAAAATACATTATTTCTTCTTCATGTTCTGTATACGGCAAGGGAGAAGAACCACAATTATCCGAAACTTCAAAAACCAACCCTATAAGTGTTTACGCTAAGTCAACATTAGAGGCAGAGCAACATAGTCTTTCGATTGCGGACAATAATTTTTCGGTAACTTCACTCAGAAATGCCACAGTTTTTGGACTTTCAACTCGGATGAGATTTGATTTAGTGGTGAATTTGATGACTCTGACAGCATTTCAAAAGGGAAGAATAATTGTCATGGGCGGAGGACTACAATGGAGACCATTAGTTCATGTTTCTGATGTTGCCAGGGCCTTCATTGCTGTAATAGAAGCAAAAAAAGAAAGTATAAACAAAGAAGTATTTAACATTGGACTTGATAATTTTCAAATTAAAAATTTGGCCTATCTTGTTCGAGAAGAACTTCCTTTCCCAGTAGAGATCGATGTAGCACCAGATGATGCTGACAAGCGAGACTACAACGTAGTTTTTGCTAAAATTGCAAATCAAATTGGGTTTAAAGCCAAAACAGATATTCAAACAGGAATTAAGGAAATCTATTTTGCTTTAAAATCAGGCAAAGTTGATGCTGGCCCCAAAACCATTACCGTTCAATGGTACAGAAATATATTAGATGCTAAAGAGCTTGTAGATTCAATTCTGCTTGACGGAAGGGTAATTTAAGATATTCATGACTGAATTATCTATCGTTATTCCAGTTTTTAATGAAAGCGAACTGATTAAGGAACTTGTTAAACGGGTTAAGTCAAATACTGAATCAATAACGACGGATTACGAAATTTTACTTGTCGATGATGGAAGCAATGACTCCACGTGGAGCGAAATTCTTAGAGAGGCAAATTTAGAAAAAAGAGTCAAAGGACTTAAATTTTCGAGAAATTTTGGCCATCATTATGCGATAACTGCAGGATTGCACCAATCTTCTGGCAAATGGGTTGTAGTTATGGATGGAGATCTACAAGATAGACCAGAAGTAATTCCGCAACTATTTAAAAAAGCGACAGAAGGCTTCGATGTTGTTTTTGTATCTAGACAAAATAGACCTGAGAAACTTTACTATAGGTTGGCTCAAAAAGTATTTTACTGGTTATTAAGAAATTTATCTGGCATAGACTTTGATTCAAGACAGGCAAATTTTTCCATAATTAACAGGAAAGTTGTTGAAGCATTCAAAAGTTTTCCAGAAAATGCGCGATTTTATGGCAGTACGATAAAATGGCTTGGGTTTAAGAGAACACAAATATTTGCTGATCACGGTCAACGATTTTCTGGTCGACCCTCATACACTTTAAAAAAGAGAATAAAGCTGGCGACAGACATAATCTTGGCATTTTCTGAAAGACCTTTAAAGTTTGCGATAGGATTAGGAACTTTAATGTCACTTCTATCATTTATCTTTATCTTTTGGACACTCTATAGAGTTATTTTTCTAGAATATATCATTTCAACTTTGGTTAGTTTAGTAACAGTTATGTTTTTTTCTACAGGTATAATACTAATAGTAATAGGAATCACGGGAATTTACATCGGAGAGATATTTAGGCAGGTTAAAAACAGGCCTCTATATATAATTGAAGACAAAATTTAATATAAATTTTCATAGAGTTTATCGTACTTCTTTATCACTTTATCAATGTGCCAATTCTCAACAGCAAAAAGTTTTGCATTTTCTCCAATTTTTTGTCTAAATGAAACAGAATTTATAATATTGAGTAAAATACTTATAAGCTCTGTTTGGTCTTTAAACAAAAAACCTGTCTCATTATTAATAATAAGTTCGCTAGAGCCAGACCCTTCTAAAACTAAACTAGGCACCCCAGACGCCGCAGCTTCAGCGATTGTTAGCCCAAATGATTCGGAAAATGAGTTTGAAACTAAAACATCCATTTCGGCATAAAACTCAATCAACTTATTTTGATCAGATAGTACCCCAGGCTGTTCAATCATAAAATTAAGTTCACGAGGGGGAGACTTGAATTTTTCGCCTACTGCAATTATTTTGATTGGGGTAGAGGTTAATTGGCATAACTTCTGGATGGCCGCGAGAAATGAACTAAATTGCTTAATTGGGTCATTTAGGTTACGACAGACGAAGCCAATTACAAAGAATTTGTTTTTATCTGATCTATCTTTTGGACTATTTTCAATAAAAAAAGCTCTCTCTAAAGGATTTGGGACGAATTCGAGATTTAAAGAACTATTAGGGACTCCTACTCTGAACTTCTCCAGGAGCCATTTTGACGGAAAAACATAAGTTAACTTATCGAGCGAAGAATGGATAAGATTTTTAGATTTTTTTATCTTATTAATCTTAGGAATAAAAATCTTATTAACTGCAGGACAATTCCCACATGAATTTTCAAAATTTTTGCACTCAATTGAATAATGGCACCCCCCAGTCATCGGTTCCATGTCGTGGATTGTCCAGATTAGTTTTTTACCAATATTTTGATAATGAAGTATATTACCTAAGTTGATGACTCCACCTAACCAATGTAAATGAACAATATCTTTGTGTTTCATTATGGATTGATGTAATTTCTCATTTTGGGTGTTTCTAAAAACCGAAAATAATGTTGGCCAATTTCTATGTTTAATTAAATGATTGTCCAGGCTAGCCCTTAGGGTTAAAGGAATATTTTCAAAGGGATTAAGTCTAATACTTCCTTTGGTGGCATAGATAAATTTACTGCTGTAATCATTCATTTGAGCCTGGGTAGTGGAAAGTTGATCGGCCACTCGACCTGCACCACCTGATTTTGAATAACTTACATGAAGAATATTTTTCATTTACGCAGAATTCTTAGGAGAAGAGACTTTCCAAGAAGCATAAGTCTAAATTTGCGCCAAAGCTTTTCATTTTTTGGATTTAAATCTAGGTTAACTTGATATTTGGTATTGATTGGCTGGAGGGTATTTAACTTAAGTAGAGGCATCTGTTTAGTGTGTGTTGCTCGTGTTCCTACCCCCACATTTGTTGATAAATTCTTTAAAGGTTTTAAGACTTTCATTTGCGTCGAAAAAAGTAGGTGGTTGATTTGATAATCCCAAGCCTGAATCCTATTGTTACGAATTCTATAGAAATTTAACCAGAAGTATAAGGCGATGAAGATATTAAAGTCATTTAGCTTAAGCAAGGATACATAACTCATTGTCTTTAAAGAGTTTAAGTCATATTTATATGATTGCCATCTATCTGCCCAAGTGGCCCAACCCCAACCAGAAAAATACTTGGTTGCAGAAATCCAGTCACTTTTTTCAGAGCCGCTTGGATCGGCTATATTTGAGGCGCAAATAGAAAAGATATCTTTATTGTTTTTGAAATTTTCTACGCAATATGCTGCTAAATCGTAAAAGGATTCTGAAATTCTCACATCATCTTCCAAAATTAAGACTGTTTGGGACTTTGATAACGCCCAATCAATAGATTTATGAGGCCATGCACCTGAGCCTAAATTAGAGTCTGAAAACAAAGTTTCGATTGTGCATGGCCAATCAATAATTGAAGTTAGGTTCCTAAGCTCTAAATTGATCTCGAAGTCTGCTGCGTTTTGAGTTTTTGGTCCATCAACAGTATAAAAAACTCTTTTTGGAGCGATTCCTCGTAAACTGTTAATAAGGTCACGTGTGAGGTTTACTCTGTTAAATGCAATTATTAGTATTGATAGTTCTGAATTACCGACCATGGATTGAATCCTGTATAAAAAGACCTGGTTGCATAAAATAGAAAAAGTCTGATTCAAAATTTTTCTTTTTATATATCTGATGTAATGCCATATTTATTTTATGATCGATTGGAATTATTCTATACTTTCGATATTCAAGTAAATATGGAAGAATTTGTTTTAAAAATTGTGTTTTATATAACATAGCTGAAACTGTATTAGTAACAGGCAAGGTCGCTTCATATAAATTAAGATTATCTGATTGTATATTTCTAACTGTATTTGAAATTCCGAGTTCCGAAAAGCTAAAAGATTCTGAAACACTGATTACAGAGACGTTACTATTAATTTTCATAAATTCAAGGAGACTATTTATGGTTAACTCTATGCTATAATCTTGATTTATTTTAAAGTCATCTTCTAGAATTAGAGAAAAATCAGAATTAGATTTAACTGAGTCTATAAATTGTGCTATGTGTGACTCTGAAATATTGTGCTGACGCGACATAATTAATCTATACTTCTGATTTGAAATTTTGGAAAATCGCGATAAAAAAAGTTTACTTAAGAGTTGAAAAATGATGTAAGTAGCATTTAGAATATGGATAAATGCACTGAATAAATTTTTAAGTTTTGAGTAGTAAATTAAATTAATTCGAGTCCTGACAAGGAAGATAAATAGAGTAAATAACGAATCTAACTCCATTTTTGTGTGTATCTGTTCCATTTCCGGGAAAGTCATATCTAAGTCCGAAATGTAAAAACTACTTAAATCCAGTTGATTGATTAAATCCTTGAACAATTTATGATTACCCTCACTATCAAGATAGGAAGAATGAGCGTGAGTGACCAGCCCTATCTTTAGACAGGTTTTCAAATACACTCCTTTCGTTACTGAGATTTTAAAAGTCTACTAGGGTGAGTCCAAGATGCCCTAGTCCTTCAGCAAATAATGAAAAGTTCGCACAAGTAAAAGTCTTAAAAGAGATGTGGGTTTACATTTATGGCACTTAATTGTTAATTAGTTACAAATGTGTCAAAATTCTTTTGAGCGTCAAGATTGATTCGGATAATTCAATTAGTTATCTATGATAAAATAAAATATGGCAACTTATTGCACAATAATTGCATCTAATTACATACCACAATATCTTGTTTTAAAGGAATCGTTAATTAGCCAAGACAAAAACTGTGAATTGTACGTTTTAATAACCGACGTAAGTAAAGAACATGAGAATTTGTTAAATTTTGAAAATCTTTACTTTACTGAAGATTTGGATCTTTCAGAAGAAGAAATAAAAGTTATGCGAAATATCTACAATAGAACAGAATTTGCAACGAGTTTAAAGCCGTTCCTATTGAGTAAGATTCTTTCTATAAGAAATGAACCAGTGATGTATTTAGATCCAGACATTCTTGTGTTAAACACTTTAGAGGAAGGATTTAGCGAAGCGGTTAAAACTGGAATCGCATTAACTCCTCACAGGATTACCCCAGATCTAAATTTCCGGATAAACGATATCAATTTTTTGAAGTTTGGAGTATTTAACTTAGGTTTTATAGCAGTGGATAAAAAAGCTACTGATTTTCTATTTTGGTGGCAAGAGAAATTAAAGTGGGAATGTTTTAATGCACCTGAATTAGGAATGTATACTGATCAGAAATGGATTAATCTCGTACCAGCATATTTCAGATACTCAAAGATTGATCACCCGGGCTATAATCTTGCCTTCTGGAATTTAAATGAAAGAAAACTATCAAACCAATCCGACATCATTTATGCCAACGATAAACCCCTAGTTTTTATACATTTTTCTAACTTGTCGACTGGTTCTCAGTACACTAAATACATGGATTTGTGGTCAAGTTTTATAGATTATGAATTTAATAGGGACTCAATTGAAATTGTAAATTCACTGATTATCAATTACATTAATAAATTAAAATCTATGAAAGCGACAATTATGAATTTAGAACAAATTGATAAGTTAACCATAAATCAAAGCCCTTATTCCATGATTTATAGGTTAAAGATTCGAGATGAGAAAATAGTTTTAAATGGCGGGAAATTAAATAAGTCAGATGGTAAAATTCTACTGAGTTTAATGCATAAAATTCTACATAAGTTCACAAAGAAGATACAAAGGTTTGAACTCTTCCGGTTAGCTCAAACTGGAATTTATCTAGATTTTGTAAAAATCAGAAGAAAAATAAGAACGCAATTTAGTCAGACTAAGTAAAATTTTGGGACATAATCATATTTAACCTGTAGTATACAAACTTTTAGTTTGGGAAAGATGTGACTATTATTCTAATGAGGTAAATCACCTAATTTCGGAGTTATTGATTACATCTGAAGTATTTGATATATTCTAAAAAGTGAGAAACTTAGTATTTAACATGTTTGCTAAATTGCCTGCTTATCAGTCGGTTCCTGAGATGAGCTTAACCTTTATTTTTAAACAGAGAGTAAGAACTATTGCGATGTACTTCGGATCAATAATTTTTACAACCAAAAAACAAAGACGAAGACTGCGAAAAACAAAAAAACTCAGAGACACAAAAAAAGGCAAGTCAGTCGTGCTTTGCGCTTCCGGGCCGGGGGGAGACAAATTCTTGGATGATTTAGTACTAAAAAATAGATCGCTAAATGAAATTGACGTTGCAGTAGTGAATTCATTCTACAAAAGCAAATTTTCAGATAATGTCTCTCCAATTTACTATTTTGTATCCGACCCACATTTCTGGAGCGAGACATCCTCTGCAGAAGAATCTAGAATTGGCATAATCAATTTTCTGAAAAAAAATAATCAGTGTTATTTGGTAGTTCCATTTCTTAACGAATCGCTTATAGAATTGTCGCGAACTCATTTTATAAATAATCTAGTTTATTTCAAGAAAAATAAGAAACTCTCTCCAATCAGAGGAAATATGGTTCCAAGCAGCGTTGTTTTTCATGCAATAAGTTTTTTATCCTATTTAGGCTATGCACCAATTTATATTAATGGTTTAGATGTTTCATTTCATACTGCAGCAGAAGTTAATAAAACAAACGAATTGATTTTGCATGAAAATAAGCTATACGGAAATCTAAATGATGAATATGTTGCACAGGAAACGAGGAGCATAAATCTTACAAATAGAGATATTCCACCTAAGTCTTTTAGCGAACTATTGATGAGTGAATCAATAATGTTACGAGACTTGAATTTTTATAGCCACTGCGGGTTAGTAAATATTGGCGAAGATTTGACAAATGATTCAATCCCTAGAGCATGCTTGATATTCAATAATGATAAAAAATAAAGATCTGATTTATGGATTTTGTATCCAAAATGATTTACAAGACGTTACAGATTACTCTAAAGATAAATTCTTAGACTATCAAATTAAATATAATGTTGCTTTACAAAATATAAGATTTGAAGTAATGAAAAGCTATGATTTAAGAATATATAAAGCAAAGTCAACACCTAGTAAAAAAAGTGATGTAATCTTTACTTTTATATATTTTATATTTAATAGTAGGTTAGATTATATAAAGAACAGCTTAAAATCAATCTGTGAACAAACTTGGGAAAAAATTGAGGTCATATTTGTTTTTAATGGTATCCGAGAAATTGAAATCCATAATATTAAGGAAATATTAAGCGAAGTTCAAAATGTAATAAATAGAAATATAAGCATTCAAATCATAGATGTGACAAAAAATTTATGGGAGCCTTTGAGTGAGGAAAGCAAAGATCCTTTCACTAATTTGTGGAATTTGGCCACGTGGATTGCAGAAGGTGATTTCATTACTTTTTTGAGTTGGGATGATCTTATTAGTAGAAACTATTGCACTGAAATGATTGGTTTACTTCAATCCAATGAGGAGTGTTTAAGTGCGGCACCTTTGCCGGTAAGTATTGATTTGAACGGTAATGTGAATGTTCAAAGAAGCGCAGAATTTCAAAAGAAAAATATTAGAGAAAGGTATACTTTAGGTCACATTTTAGTAAATTCTTATATTGAAAATGAGAATCTAATTCGTTTCCCTGGAGAAATTATGTGTTTCAACCGACACTACCTCATTGAATATGGAGGTGTAGACAGTTTTAATGATTTAAGTCAAATTATTCGATTGAGCCTTAAAGGATATTCTGGGTTCACTTCTAAAGCGCAACTATATTGGCGACACCACGAGCAGCAAACTAATAAAATATTAGCAAAAGAAGGTTACGTGTTTTCTGAAAAAATTATCAATACTCTAATTTCGGACGAATTAGAAAAATTATATTGTGATTTAAACCATGCTGACCTGTATCAAAAAGTAACTAGATACGTTAAAGAAGTATCTGCACAACATGCAAAATCAGCACTTATAATCAGCGCCCAAACTTATGGCTTTGTTTCTTCTGTAAAAAGTTTCGTTAATGTGATAGATCAAACACAATCCCTGAGATTAAAACTTTATTTCTTTTATATTTTAATAAAACATAATTGTATCAGAATTTTGTATAATTCTAAAACATTTTTTTGTAGCATTCGAAAATAAAGTTTAAAGTAAAATGCATACTAGAACATCACTTATAAGAACGTGGGGTGTAAATTTTTGCATATTTTGTCTTAGGAATAAGCAGGAAGCCAGATAGAGACAAACTCAATCACAAGTCACAATAGGAGAAATTGTGCGCCCGAAGAGGTTTGAACCCTTAACCTTCTGATCCGCAATTGGCAGTAAATCTGAGCTTTTAGTTCCCTAAAAACCAGCGTCACTTGCCTATCTTTCCGACCGTACTTACGCCCAATCAGAAAGTCAGATGCTCGATTCAGTTGTCCTACGTAGGTAAGTATCACAGATTTGAAAGTGAATTACTAGACCATTTTTTGATCAGCTTTATTTCTTTAAAGGCAATAGTAGTTTATAATTAAATTGCGCCTCTTCTATATAAAGACTTGTTAGCGAATAAAATCCACCTGCAAGTTTTTTGGAATTGAATACATTCATAAAGTATTAAAATTTTAATTAATTTTTTGTACAGTAAATAAGTTCAAATAATGGGGAAATAATCGGGAAGATAACTTTGACTTTACGATATGTCCAATTGGAGTGTAGGCAATGGCGTGCTCTTCAGTTGGGGCGATTAAATCAATTTTATTCCATATATCCACAATCGATTTTGATTTACCGAGATCAAAAGGGACTTTGCCTGTGAAATCCAGAAGTCCGGCAGTTTTAGGCAAATACTTTGCTACAACATTTTTTGAATAAAACATCTTTGCACGTGAGAATATCTCAAAGTACTTCTCGATTGAATATGAATTCATTTCCTGAAGCCCATCAACTTGTATTGCTAGATCAAAATCTTGATTGGCAACTTTACCTAGGGTCACATCTACAAAAATTACTTTCTTAAATATTTCTGGATCCATAATTCGTGCTAAATAACGGCCACATATATTCAAAGTCGAGGGTAAATCAAATATATAGTAGCTTTTTATCTCGGGTTTTAGGTTGAGTAATATATGAGCGAATCTTCCGAATCCTGCACCAACCTCACAAATAGTTTTTATTGGATTATTCACTAGTAGTGGTAATAAAAATTCAATCTCCTCAAATGTCAACAAGTAATCTAAATTTACATCTATCCCCCCCCCGGGGAAGTTCAATTCTATTTGTTACTGGATTACCTAAAGAGATTTCATTTTGAAACTTGATGAATAATTCCTTTACATAAAAAGAGCTTGTACTAGCCGCTAGATTTAAAAACGTTCTGTACCACCGGAGTGATAACTCTCTTGGCTCCCAAGAAGCCAAATGAGAATTAGCTTTTCCTGGCATTCTAAATGAATTTAAGTCAAATTTCTCAGAAAAATCTGTGCTTGCCGCAATATTACGCCACAAATAACTTTGGTGATCTTCTTCCATATTAATCAAAATAGTATCATAGATGACTAAACCACAAGTAAACCTAATCGCTGATTTAATTCTAGGTATTGCACTGAATTGGATTCATGCAACTCACATAAATACTTACGCAGAGTGCATAGTTGGTGGTTAACGGTTCTGTAATCTTTATCAAATTGAATTCTTCGTTGAGATTTATAAAGTGGAAGTGTACTGAGTAGTTTTCTAATTGGTTTTGGCAAGCAAGGCCTTAAAAATCGGCGAGTCGATGAAAATCTACTTTTTCCATACATAATAAGTATATACAGAAAATCTCTAATGCTAGAAAAATGGAGATGCACTAAATACCATGCAGAATTTTACGGTGCGTCTATCTAGAGAATAATGTATTTGGACAAATATATTTTAATGATTGGTCTCAAGTAGAGAATTTTTTGAAATAGATCAGATTGAGTTCCGATACCACATTTTCATCAGAAATTTGGATGAAAAGCAGAGTCTTTATTTTGAGAAATTAAAACTTGGATTAATTCCTTGGTTTTCTACTCTGCCTAATTTTGTTAAGTCAAAGCTAAATAGCAAGATCATTGATTTGAGGGGGATCGGGCTGGATTGAAAATTTTCTTCCTAAGACATGTTTCTATCTTAACCAGGAAATTACAAGCACATTTCAATATTTTAAAGGTACTTATAAATCCAATAATAGGGTCATAACCAAAAATGCATAAGAATATGTTTAGAGCATCGACATACTTAATAGTAATTCAGTACTTACCTAGTGTTGATATTTACATTGATATAATTCGTAGGTTTAAGCCAAAGTATATTTTGTTGGATGACGTTCTACTGTCAAATAATATGGACTTCATCACTTTGCAAAGGTACCACGGCTCACATATCATTTCGCGGTTTTGTAATTTAAATAATTTAATAGATTTAATTATTTACTATAAGTATGAATTGGTATCATGAGAGTTATATCCATTTGTAGTTTCTCCTAAAATGAAGTATAAAAAAAGGATAGGTCGCATTTCGATCCAAATTTAACTCAACCTAGATCTCTGGTTCTAAAAAAGTTACCGGAGTAAAGCAAAGCAGAAAACATTTATTGAGTAAATCGTGCGCCCGAAGGGATTTGAACCCCTAACCTTCTGATC
>SXGQ01815075.1_pt1 | contig 11519 bp, 11 predicted proteins | sample 3178371 | NCBI WGS metagenome assembly SXGQ01 (sample SAMN11356859, study PRJNA531348) | freshwater metagenome | isolation source: freshwater sample F1-20 | place: China: Fuxian Lake, Yuxi | collected 2017-12-25 | reverse complement strand
GGTGCGGGCCGAGGCGCGGCTGCGGCAGGACCCCGCGCGGACGGTGGTGGTGGGGGGCGAAAGCCCCATGTCGGGCGCGGGCGAGGACAAGAGCTTCTGGCTCACGGCCCGGGACCGCGACTTCCAGGACTCCGCCGGCGCCGGCGACGACGACCTGCTGATCGTGGATTCCCTGGCGCGCACCAAGGACATGGCCGGGCGGTTCGCGGCCGGCTACCTGGCCACCCTGCAGCGCACCCGGCGCAGCCTGCGCGTGACCGTCCCCGGCGACGCGGCCCTGGAGCTGGGCGCCGACCTGCAGACGGTGGACGCGCCCGACGGCCTGCTGAACGCGCGGGGGTTCGTGGCCGGCATCCGCCACCGCTTCGGCGCGGGGACGGGGTTCGTCACGGAGGCCACGCTGTCCGTGGAGGCGGAGGGGTGAGCGGGATGATGGAGCTCATCCGCCAGGCGGTGCGCCAGGAGCTGGCCCTGCGGCGGGGGCCGCGGCTGGCCGTGGTGGACGCCGTGCACCCCCACGCGTCGGCCGACGACAGCGCCAACTACGAGGCCGACGTCACCCTCAAGCACGACGGGCTGGAGCTGCAGAAGGTGCCCATCGCCGTGACGCACGCGGGCGTGGCCGCGCCCCCGCGGGTGGGCGACCTGGTGCTGGTGCAGTTCGTCGACCACGACCTGCAGCAGCCCCTGGTCACGGGCCGGTTCTACCACGAAGCGGAGCGGGCGCCCCTCTTCGCCGAGGACGACGTCCTCTTCGAGCACCGCGTCCCCGACGGCACGCTGAACCACCTGCGCTTCGCGGCCGACGGCAGCATCTACCTGCAGCGCGACGTCACCAAGCCCGAGGACAGCAGCGAGTTCAAGGCGGGCATCCGCATCGGCCCCGACGGCGTCGTGGAGGTCAAGACGGGCGACAAGGTGACGGTGACCCTGCGCGACGGCGAGATCGCCATCCTGTGCGACGGCGGGCCCGTCACCGTGGACTGCGACACCATGACGGTCACCTGCAGCAAGATGACGGTGGACGGGGAGCTGGAGGTGAGCGGCAACACGGCGCTCAAGGGCGACCTCAAGGTGGGGACGGGCACGGGCGTCACCATCAGCGGCACGGAGATCACGGGAGGGCCGGTCTGATGGCGGACCTGACGCTCAAGGGCATGCTGAACCTCAAGGGGATGCTCACGCTCAAGCCCACGGCCGGCGGCAAGGTCAAGGTGGGCGCCCTGGAGGCCCTGGTGGAGGTGCTGCCGTCGGATCCGCCGCAGTGCTCGTCGGCGGTGCCCGTCATCATGCCGCCGCCGCCCGCCGCGCCCGCGCAGCCGCAGCCCACGGTGTGGATCGTCAACAGCTTCAACAAGACGGTCAAGGCGGGGACCCGGCCGCTGGTGACGCAGGGAATGGCCATGCAGGGGCAGAGCGGCGCGCCCCTGTGGCCGGGGATGGTGATGCCCAGCGCGGGCAACCCCACGGTGACGGTGAACAACATCCCCGTCAACGTGGTGAACGACCAGGCGACCATCTTTCCGTCCGGCGCCCCGGCCGTGTTCACCGTGAGCGGGCAGACCTGAGGTGGGGGCCGTGGGCCTGCGCATCGTGCAGCCGGCGAACGGGGCGCGCATCGCGGGGACGGCGGCCGTGCGGCTGCAGGGCCAGGTGACGGACGGCAGCGCGGCGGGGCTGTTCTTCACCTGGTACAGCACCCTGAACCCCGCCGCCACGGCCGCCCACCCGGAGCTGAACGCGGCGGACCACAGCGCCGCCAAGCTGGACTGGACGACGGCACTGGACGTGGGATCGCACGTGCTGACGCTCGCGGCCGCGGACCGCGACGGGAACGCCGTGGCCGCCGTGCAGGCCGTGACCCGCGCGGGATCCACGGGCGGCGCGCCGGGCGGCACCAACCCCGCGCCCTGCGTGGTGCACCGGCTGCTGGCCGTGCTGCGCGCGCCGGCCGCGGACGGGGCCTCGCTCCCCCGCGCGTCGGCGACGATCGAGATGCGGGCGCCGGTGCGGTGGGGCAAACAGCAGGGCACGGGCTTCGTCAAGGACGCGCAGTACCACGCCGTGAACGGCATCCGCTACCGCTTTCGACTGGCGCCCGACGGGCCGGCGAACCCGGCGCGGACGGCGGAATGGACGCCCGGGGTGGACGCGTTCGTGTTCTTCGTGGACGGAGGGCAGAGCTGGCTGCGGTGGCAGGGCGCGCTCCCCGGCAATGTGACGGCCGGCGCGTACGTGCTCACACTCTTCGTGGAGACGCTGGACGGCGCCGTGTCGCACACGGCCACCCGCCGCGTGAACGTGACGTGAGGGCGCCGCCTTCCTCGTCGCACAGGATGTGACTTCCTGAGAGAGCCGCCGCGCGGCACTCGCCCGCGATTGGCCTCCGGGCGGCGACCGAAGGATTTTGCCGGCGGGAGAACGACGGCTGCCCCTCGTGCACGGACGCCGCGGTTCGCGGTGCAACCGGGCAGGATGGCGGCTCCGGTGCACGGAAGCGACGGCCATGGCAGGCGTAGGAGGTCCTTCGGTCGCGCCCGGGGATCCAGACAGGGCAACCCGCGAGGGCGCTCCCTCAGGAAGTCACCGGGGATGAGCGCGCGAAACGATGATCAGTTCAACCTCCCCCAGGGGTGATTGGGGGAGGTGCGAGCCTAAGCGAGCGGAGGGGGCGCCGGCGCGGGCCTTCATCACACGGAGAGAACGGGACGGATGGACGCACGGCAGCGGCTCTTTGGCAGTGACCTGCGGCTGGTGGACTACGCGGACGCGCTGGACCTGTCCACGCGGGCCAGCAGCGGCACGGCGGGCGACCTGGCCCTGGCCCGGGGCGCCGACAACGCCGTGCAGGCGCTCACCCTGCGGCTGCGGGTGCGCCGGGGCGAGCTGGCGCCCCTGGGCTGGCCGGACTACGGCTCGCGGCTGCACGAGCTCATCGGCGAGCCCAACGTGCCGCGCACGCACCTCAAGGCCGAGGCGTTTGCCCGGCAGGCCATCGAGTCGGACCCCCGCGTGCTGCGCGTGGACGCCGTGCGCACGGCCACCCTGCCCGGCGAGCGCGACACCGTGCGGCTGCTGATGGACATCACGCTCATCGACGCGCCCACGCCCCTGAACCTGGTGTTCGACCTTTCGCTGGAGACACCATGATCGACGTGGGCCACCCGTTCTCCCGGCCGTTCCGGGAGCTCATCGAGTCGCTGGAAGAAAGCGTGCGCGAGGGCGTGGAGCAGCCCGCGCTCGTGGAGATCCTCTTTCGCCGCGACACCGAGGCGTACGAGATCCGGGGGCCCGTGCACGACATCTCCCGGGTCACGGGGCTGCGGCGGCGCGAGGCCACCGTGTTCGAGCGCAACGTGCACTACCGGTACGCGGCCGGCCGGCTGGTGTGGATGCCGCCCGCCGTCCCCGGCGACCCCGCGTGGTACCCCGACGACAACTCGCGCGTGACGGTGGAGTACACCTACCGCGACCTGCCGTCGGGGATCACGGACTTCAACGCCGGCAGCGTGGCGGGCACGCTCATCCGCGCCGTCGCCCGCGAGATGAAGTTCCTGTACGAGCAGATGGACCAGGCGTACCGGCGCGCGTTCATCGACATCGCGCAGGGCGAGGCGCTGGACAACGTGGTGGCCCTGCTGGGCATTGCCCGCAACCGCGCCCTTCCCGCGCGTGGCCACGTGACGTTCTTCCTGCGCAAGCCGCCCCGCGCCGACGTGGCCATCCCCCCGCGCACCCGCGTGGCCGACGCCAAGGGGCTGCTGTTCACGGTGGCGGAGGGCGGGCTGGTCGAGGCCGTGCGCGAGGAGCCCGCCCGCGCCCGGAACGGCGCCGTGCGCACGGCCAACCGCATCGGCACGCTGGTGCACGTGCGCGTGCGCGGCAGCGCGTCCAACCTCCCCGTGCGCGACACGACCCCCGGCAGGCGCTGGGGCGACGACGGGCGCACCATCACCCTGGACGGCGTGGCGCCCGCGGACGAGCTCATCGTGCGCTACAACCCCGTGAGCGTGACGCTGCCCGTGGTGGCCATGGAGCCGGGGCGCGCCGGCAACCTGGGGTCCGGCAGCCTGACGGTGATGCCCACGCCCCCCCGCGGGGTGGACGGCGGCGTGACCAACGAGCAGCCCACGGCCGGCGGCGAGGAGGCAGAAAGCGACGAGCAGCTGCGCGAACGGGCCAAGCACGAGCTGGAACGGGCCGGCAAGGCCACGCTGAACGCCCTGCGCTACAGCATCCTGGAGGTGGACGGGGTGGAGGGCGTGGAGGTGCGCGACCACGCCGTGGACGAGAGCATTCCCCTGGGCGAGGTGCGGGTGCGCTACAGCGGCGGCAACGAGGCCGCCATCCTTGCCGCCATCGAGGAGAACCGGGCCGCCGGTGTGGTGGTGCGCGCCGAGGCCATCACCACCGTCTACATCCGTGGCATCCTGTACGTGATCCCCGACACGGGCTTTACGGCCGCGGGGACGGCGCAGCTCAAGGGGATGGTGGTGGACGCGCTGGCGGGGCTGGCCATCGGCGAGGCGGCGTACGTGCGGCGCTTCGCGGCCATGGCCTACCAGGTCCCCGGCCTGGCCGACGTGGCCGAGGCCAAGCTGGACTACGACCGCAAGCCGCCCGGCGCCCCGGCCCCCACGGAGACGGGCCCCGTAACGGACCCGTTCGTGGCGCGCCCCAGCGAGCTCATCCGCGCGGACGACACCCGGGTGGAGGGGGTGGCCCTGCAGGGGCTGCAGGTGACGGCGGCGTACGTGGCCGGGGGCAACCGCACCGACCTCACGGTGCGGGTGCTGCGCGCGGACGGGCTGCCGGCGGCGTTCCGCTCGTTCCGGCTGAACGTGACGGTGACGCTGCGGGCGCGGCTCAAGACGGCGCCCGACCAGCCCACGGGGCGCGTGGCGCAGGTGGAGCGGCAGCTCCAGTTCACCAACGGCGACACGGCCGTGCTGCAGGTGCCCAACGCCGACATCCTGGACCAGCCGGGGCGCCCGGGCTACCGCACGGGTCCGGAGGGGCACCTGCCGGCCGTGGAGTTCCAGGTGCAGGCGTCGGCGTACCCGGCCCTGGCGCCAGGGCTGGCGCCGGTGACCCTGGGCATCTCGTAAGGGGGAGGCGGGCGTGTCGTTCAAGACCGACCGGCTGGCCGCCCTTTTTCCCGAGGCGTACGCGGCGCGCGAGGGCGGCTCGCTGCTGCACCGCCTGCTGGACGCCGTGGGCGCGGAGTTCATGCAGGCCGACGCCCAGGTCAAGGCCCTGCTCAAGTCGCACTGGGTGGACTACGCCCAGGGAGGCGCCCTGGACGGGCTGGCGGCCAACTTCGGGGTGGAGCGCCGGCGGCTGCCCGACGGGCGGCTGGAGGAGGACGGGCCCTTTCGCGCGCGGCTCAAGGGCATCGTCCCGTACTTCACGGGCGGGGGCACGGTCAAGGCCGTGGCGGGCGCGGTGCGCAGCGCCCTGGGGCTGCCCTACGACCTGGACCTGTTTCGCCACGAGCTCACGGCGGGGGGTGGCCCGGGGGACAACGTGGACGCCCTGGTGCAGGGGCTGCGCGATCTGGTGCGGGTGCAGGAGTTCTCGCCCCGGCAGGAGAGCGTGCTGTCCGGCCCCGTGGACCAAACGCCCACGGGCGCCCGGGTCACGGTGGAGGTGGGCTTCAGCAGCGTGGACGAGGTGCGGCCGCGCGTGCAGTGGACGTTCACCCGGGGCGGGGGGCGGCGGCTCACCCTGCGGCGGCTGGACACGGGCGAGGGCATCCGCTCGCGCGACGCCCTGCGGGTGAACCCCGGCGAAACGCTGGTGCTGTCGGCGGACGGGACGGGCGCCCTGCGGGCCCACGTGGGCCTCACGGAGGTCACGGGCCAGTTCACGGCCTGGGACGGCGTGTCGCCCCCGCGGCTGCCCCCGCTGCCGGGCGTGCCCACGCAGTGGGAGTTCACGGCCGTGGCGGGCACCTGGGACCTGTCCACCTTCGACGACACGGAGGGGTTCGACTTCCCGGACTTCAACGCCCGGTTCGACTGGGTGCGCTACCAGCCCCTGACCTTCGACGTCATCGTCCCGTACTTCATCCGCGAGGCGGTGGAGGCGCTGGAGGCGCGGACGGGGTTCGCGGGGCGGCTCACCCGCTACGAGCGCTTTCCCCTGGAGGTCATCCAGCGGGTGGTGGACCAGACCCGGGCCGCGGGCGTGCGGGGGATGGTGCACTTCAGCCTCAACTTTACCGAGGACCAGGGGGCGCAGGAGCAGTGGGCGGGGCTGCTGCAGCACGCGCACCGCGAGACGCAGGGGCAGGACGAGTCGCTCACGGTGGGCAACCTCACCACGCTCGCCGAGACCCAGGACATGCAGGAGTCGTTCGCCCTGGGCGGCGTGTTCGACATCTCGGGCTTCGACGGGAGCTTTGGCTTCCAGTAGCGGCCCCATCAAACCCGGAACAGGAGCCGGCGGCATGCGGGAGAACATGGACATGCGGGGGCAGGTGACCCTGGCCCTCTCCGACCGCGAGGGCAACGTGGTGTACGAGCGCACGCACCCCAACCGCATCGTGCGGGCGGGGCGGCAGCTGGTGGCGCAATTGTTCAGCGGCGTGACGGTAGGCCCGCCCCCGTCGCGGGTCACGCACATGGGGCTGGGCACGGGCTCCGTGGCGCCCAACGACGACCAGACGGACCTGGCCAACCCCCGCGCGCCCCGCAACCCCATCACCCAGGTCACCTACAGCGAGGTGACGGAGGCGGGCCCCGGCGGCCCGGTCAAGCGCATCCGCGCCTCGCTGCAGACGGTGTTCGACTTCAACGAGGCCAATGGGCCGGACCCCCTGCGCGAGGCGGCCATCTTCACGGCGGCCTCGGGAGGCGTGATGTACAACCGGGTGGTGTTCGACCCCGTCACCAAGGGCAACACCTTCAAGCTCACCCTGATCTGGGACATCGTCTTCTAGCCCGGCGCGGGCGCGCGGACATCCACCTGGAGGCACACGACCATGCCACTCGCACCGGACGCACCTTTCCCCAAGCAGGCCGGCAACCCCATCCGCTCCAAGGACTGGAACGACCTGGTGACGGAGGTGCAGCGCCTGGACAACGCCAAGCTCAACAAGGCGGGGGGCGCCATGACGGGCGCCCTGACCATCGCCGCGGCCCTCAACACGCCGGCCCTGGGGGTGGGCACGGCCAGCCCCGCGGCCCGCCTGCACGTGGTGGACAACGTGTCGCCCACGGCCCTGCGCATCCACAGCACGGCGGCGTTCGGCGCGGCGCGGGTGGAGATGTGGAGCGACCCGCAGGGGGCCAGCGAATGGCGCCCCGCCTACGTGGAAAGCCTTGACCTGGGCAACTGGACGGGCGGCCTCAAGTTCATGACCAACGGCTCGGGCCAGGCCAACAAGACGGGCGGGGTGGAAGCCATGCGCGTGGTGCGCGGCCGGGTGGCCATGGGCGACGTGACGGACCCGGCCTACCGGCTGGACGTGGGCGACCGCATTCGCCTGCGGCAGGGGGCCGGGGGGTCTGCGGGGCTCTGGCTGTACCAGACCACCCCGACCACCGACCGTGCCTTCATCGGCATGCGCGACGACGACACGGTGGGCTTCTGGGGCAACGGCGGCTCGGGATGGACCCTGAACATGAACGTGTCCACGGGCAACCTGGGCGTGCGCACCCTGCCCCTGGCCGACTACGCGCTGGTGGTACAGGGCAACGCCAAGATCAACGGCCGCCTGCAGGACAACAAGTCGCCGTCGCAGATGGTGGCCAACAACAACATCAGCATCAGCTCGCTCACCAACAACACGTCGTGGGCGGCCATCCCCAACATGAGCATGAGCGTGAGCGCGCCCACGGGCGGCTCGTGGTTCATCATCCGCTTCACCATGAACGGGGTGCAGACGTCGGGGATCGCGTCGGGCCAGGGCAGCCACGCGGAGTTCCGGCTGCTGGTGGACGGCGGCCAGCAGGACTACACGCTGCACGAGTTCCACAACCAGGGGTGGGAGCTGCGGGGGGTGACCCTGGAGCGCATGGTGTTCCTGTCCGCGGGATCGCACACCATCCAGGCGCAGTGGAGCGTCAAGGCGCCCAGCGCCCGCCCTGCCATCGGCATTCTTCCCGAGATCCGCATCACCCTCACGGGCTGCTGGTACGGCGACAACCGCGCCCTCACGGCCTTCGAACTCTGACCGGGAGAACCCCGCATGTACGTGGTGCGCGACAAGCAGACGGGCGAGATCCTGCACCTGGAGCCGTCCGTGCCCGGGCAGCGGACGCGAAAGGCGCAGGACGTCTACCCGGACTTCGACGCCAAGACGATGGAGTTCGGCCGCAGCGACCAGCCGTCCATCCCCGCCTGGTTCACCATCGAGCGGGGCAAGGTGCGCGAGGCCGATCCGCCGCCCGACGCGATGCCCGACGCGGAGGCCGAGGGCGAGGCGCTGGAGGTGCCGGAGATGCCGCTGGACGAGGCCAAGGCGCTGCTGCTGGAGCACCTGTCGCAGCGGTCGCTGGAGCTGCGGGCGCAGATCCTTCCCGACCACAAGGTGCAGAACGCGGCCCTGGGCGTGTACGACGAGGCGCGCACGGCGGCCATCCGCGACACCATGGCGGCGTTCCGCGACGAGTACCACCGGCTGGAAGAGGCGGTGCAGAAGGCGGGCTCGCTCAAGGACCTGTCGCGGCTGCGCCCGCGCTTTCCCAAGGCGGAGCTCAAGCCCAAGCGCAAGTGATCCGCCCAGCCGAGGTTGCCCGCCGGTAGGCGTCAGCGACCGGGCAGGATCCTTCCCTCCGTTCGGCGTTCACGCCGAGCCAAGGCGAGGCGCATCGCGGAGACTCGGAGAGGACCCATGGCGGTCCATCGGCAGATGTCGGCGACTGGGCGGGATCCTCCCCCCCGGCCGGCGTTCACGCCGAGCCAAGGCGAGGCGCATCGCGGAGATGGAGGGGGGGCCCATCGTGGTCGATCGTGAGTGCGGGAAGCCGAGTAGCGGTGCACGGCGCCCGTAGCGGCACGACCACCTGATCGCGTCCTTTTGGCACCGTGCGCGCGACGGCCATCCGGCGGTTCGGGAACGGGCTTCCGCGCGCAGGCATCGGCTGCCGGGGCACGGTCCAGGGCCGCAACGGACGCGATCGGGTGTCCGGTTCGCTGGGTTCAGGACGGGAGGGCGGGCATCGGCGCGCCACCGTCTCATCGACGTAGATCCGGATTTCCGGATGCTCGAGCGGATGAGGCGGGCATTCAAGACGGATGGACGATCGAGGTACGGAGGTAGGCACGCGGACCTCCGCGATGCGCCTCGCCCTGGCTCGGCGTGAACGCCGCGCGGAAGGCCGGCATCCCGGATCGGCACGGAGGGTAGTGGCGGGGACCGCCTCGCCGGCGGGATCAGGCGCGGGGGATGGATGAGGGACGGCGGGAGCACGCGATGTTCGCGGGACGCACACACAAAGGAGCATGCGGTGAACGAACAGGTGCAGGCGCGGCTGCAGGAGCTGCGCGAGGAGTACGGGCGAGGACAGGCCACGCTGGAGGACCTGGAACGACAGACGTCCAACGTGCGCGCCACCATGCTTCGCATCAGCGGCGCCATCCAGGTGCTGGAAGAACTGCTCGCGGCGGACGCGGCCCCCGAAGAGGCGGACACCGGCGCGGACGCGCCGCCCCCGGGCGGGCGCGCAACCCTGTCGGCCCTGTAGGGACGCCATGCTGCTGAGCCTGCGCGACGCCCTGACGGGCCTGCTGCGCGACGCGTATCCCACCGTGTTCGGGGGGAGCGACCCGCCCGTGCAGGCCGAGTTCCAGGGCGAAGAGTGGACCTGGGACGCATCGTCGGCCGACGCCACGGCCGGCGAGCCCGCGCAGGACGACGCGCGCGACGTCCTGGCGTTCGACCCCGACGACCCCCAGGGCCCGTACACCCTCGCCCGCCCGCCGGATCCCGGCCCCCGGCGCGGGGATCTGCGCGCGGAGGCCGGCGGCCGCATCACCCTGGGGGCGGACGAGGTGCGCTGGGACCCGGCCGATGCCCGCATCTTCACCCTGCATCCCCGCCCCGTCCGTGTGCTGGACGGCCTGGACGCCGTGGAAGTGCTGTACGGGGTCACGGCCGTGTTCACCAAGCTCAAGAGCGTGCACCGGGTGAACGTGCTGCTCGCGGGCGAAGACGAGGCCCAGCTGGAGCGGGGCGCCGTGCTGGCCCTGGCCGCGTTCGCCCTGAATCGCGACGCGGTGATGCAGGGCGGCGCCTTTTCGCAGTCCGGCGGCGACTACCAGGCGCAGGGCGAGGTCAAGAGCCTGGCCCTGCGCCGGGGCATCGCCCTACCCGGCACCCGCACGCTGGTGATGGACGCCGAGGTGGAGCTCAAGGTGAGCCGCGCGCTGGCGGAGGACGAGGGGCGCCCCATCGAGCGCATCGTCACCCCGGGGGGCGCGCCGGGCGCCCGCCGCGTGGACGTGCGGATCGACGTGCAAGCCTGACCGTGCAAGCCTGACAACGGGAAGAAAGACCGATCCATGGCCCGCATTCTCGCCGCCGTCCAGCTGGACCCCGACCGCGCCCCCGAGCAGGCCGCCTTCCTGGCGGAGCGCGTGACCGTGCTGCGCGAGGCGGGCGGCCAGCTGTGGGTGGAGATGGAGGACACCCAGGTGCCCACCCTGCTGGCCCAGGGGATGGACGTGTGGCCCCAGGCCGAGGGCGGCGTGGTGGAGCTGCCCGCCCTGGCCTTTCGCCCCGCGCAGGAAACGCCGGAGCCGCCCGCGGCCCTGGCCGCCCCGGAGCCCGTGGGGGGAGCCGCCGGCTTCTGGCTGGTGCACTTTCGCGCCCCCGTGGACAAAGGGTGGCTCACGGAGATCGCCGGGCTGGGCGGCGAGCAACTGCAGGCCCTGCCCATGCAGGCCGGCGTGTTCCGGATGACGGGAACGGTGGCCGCGGCCGTGCGGGCCCTGCCGTACGTGGACTTCGCGGGGCCCTGGCACCCGGCCTACGCCGTGAGCCCGGAGCTGGCGGGGACGGAAACGCCCTTTACGGCGTCGTCGCTGCGCACCCTGCAGGTGACCCTGCCCGCCACCCTGACGGCCAACCCCGCCGACCCCGACGCGGAGGTGCCCGACGGCAACCTGCTGGTGCGCACCTTTGACGGGATGAGCCCCGAGGCCCTGCGCCCGGGGCTGGAGGCCGCGGGCGCCGTCGTCGTGGGGCCCGCGGGGCCGGGCTTTCTGCTGCGGGTGCCGCCGGCCCGGGTGCTGGACGTGCTGCGCGTGCCCGGCATCTTTGCCGCGGAGCTGCCGTCCATCGCATCGCTGGACGCCAACAACGCGGGGGTCATCGTGGGCACCAACCAGGTGCGCACGGTGGGGACGGTGAACTTCCTGGTAAACCTGGACGGCACGGGCGAGGTGGCCGCCATGGTGGACTCGGGCGTGGACGTGGGCAGCCTGGCCGGGGGCACCCCCCCGCCCACGGGGGTGTTCACGGCCTTTCACCCGGACCTGGCCAACCGGGTGCGCCTGATCCGCAACACGGC
>SXGQ01565612.1_pt1 | contig 11519 bp, 11 predicted proteins | sample 3178371 | NCBI WGS metagenome assembly SXGQ01 (sample SAMN11356859, study PRJNA531348) | freshwater metagenome | isolation source: freshwater sample F1-20 | place: China: Fuxian Lake, Yuxi | collected 2017-12-25 | reverse complement strand
CTGCCGCACGTCCCACGACGGCCCCCCGCACGCGGGAATCAGCGAGATCATCGTCCCCATGGACACACCCGGCATCGAGATCCGCCGCATCAAGGACATGACCACGAACCAGCACTTCTGCGAGGTGTTCTTCACCGACGCGCGCGTGCCGAAGACGAACCTCGTCGGCCAGCAGGGCGGTGCCTTCGGCCAGACCATGCGCCAGCTCGAGCACGAGCGCGGCGGCATCGACAGGCTGATGTCCAATTACGCGCTCTACAGCTACGCGCGCAGCAAGGCCGACACATGCGACCCGGTCGTGCGCCAGGAGATCGCGGATCTCGAGATCGGCTACTTCGTGGGCCGCGTCCTCGTCATGCGCGAGGTCATGCGCCAGGCCCCGGCGGGCTTCTCCGCGGCCACCAAGTGCTTCTGCACCGAGCACGAGCAGAAGGTCGCCCAGTTCGCGTCGCGGATGCTCGGTGCCGAGATGATGATCCAGGGCGACTACACGAAGGACTTCCTGTACGGTCCCGGGTACACGATCATGGGCGGCACGTCGAACGTGATGCGCAACATCCTGGGCGAGCGCGTTCTCGGCCTGGCCAAGGGCTGACACGGAACCCGCCGGGGGGCGGGCCACACAACAAGGGGGCACACAATGGCAGATCTTCTGGCACTGTCCCAGCGCGTCATCGACTCCGGCACTGTCGACGGGCCGGTGAACCGGACCACCGGCGAGCTCTCGGAGGTCGCCGACGGGCTGGCCATGGTCGAGTCCTTCAGCCACACGGTGGCGTGGGACTCCGGTGAGGGGCTCGTCTGTTTCGACGCCAGCCACCTCAACACGGGGGCTCCGATCGTGGCGGAACTGTCACGGTGGCGTCCGGGACGCATCCACACGCTCGTCTACACCCACGGCCACATCGACCATGTGGGCGGCAGCGGCGCGTTCGTCGCCCACAACAAGGAGAACGGGCACGCCCCCCTGCGGGTCGTCGGCCACGAGAACGTGCAGAGGCGCTTCGACCGCTACCGGCAGACGGACCAGTGGAACAGGCTCATCAACGCGCGCCAGTTCGGCGGCGTCCGCGACGACATGGGGATGACGAACGACCTGCGCCCCGCGGCCGGGGGCAGGGCTCTCCCCTTCTTCCTGCCGCCCGACACCGCCGACGTCACCGAGACCGTGGGCGACTTCCTCTCCGACCGCATCGGCGACACCGTGATCGAATACCACCACGGCAAGGGCGAGACTGACGACCACCTGTGGTCGTGGTTCCCCGAGAAGAAGTGGGTGGCCACGGGTGACTTCGTGATCTGGAACTTCCCGAACGCAGGGAACCCGCAGAAGGTGCAGCGCTGGCCGATCGAGTGGGCCGCCACCCTGCGCCGGATCATCGCGAAGGAGCCCGAACTCCTCCTGCCCGCGCACGGCCTGCCGATCGCGGGCAGGGACCGCATCGCTCGCGTGCTCGACGAGATCGCGGGCGCCCTCGAGGACCTCGTGCGGGACGTGCTCGAGATGATGAACGCCGGCGCGACACTCGACGAGATCATCCACACGGTGAAGGTTCCCGCCACCACGCTGGCGCGGCCCTACCTGCGGCCCCTGTACGACGAGCCCGAGTTCGTCGTGCGCGGGGTGTGGCGCCAGTTCGGCGGCTGGTGGGACGGCGCGGCGTCGCGGCTCAAGCCCGCGCGCGACGCGGAGATCGGTGCGGAGGTCGCGCATCTCGCCGGCGGTGCAGACGTGCTCGTGCGGCGGGCACGCGAACTCGCCGTCTCCGGCGACCTTCGTCTTGCCTGCCACCTCGCCGACTTCGCGGGCTGGGCCGCCCCCGATGTGCCGGAGATCCACGAGGTCCGTGCGGAGATCTACGAGATGCGGCGCAAGCAGGAGACCTCGCTCATGGCGAAGGGGATCTTCAAGGGTGCGGCGAGGGAGTCCGAGAAGATCGCGAAGGACGCAGGCGGCGCCTCATGACGCGAGGGTGATGAGCACCAGCGCCCCGGCGGCGAGGGCGATCCCCAGCAACTGGGGACGGTGGACCTTCTCGCGGTCCAGCCCCACGGCGAGAGCCATCGTCGTGGCCGGGTACAACGTCACGATCACGGACACGACCGAGAGCAGCCCCTCGCGCACCGCGAGCACGTACAACCAGTTTGCGAGGCTGTCGAGAACGCCGGAGCCGAGGACCAGCGCCCTGTGCCGGCCGACCCCGGCGAAGGAGGGCCGGCGCACAGCCACGAGCAGTGCCATGTAAGGCGTGGAGACGAAACGCATGATGAGCACCGGCCACACGCCGCTGCCGTCGCTCGTCTGGTGGAGGAACACGAGGATCATCCCGAACATCGCCCCGCCGAAAGCCCCCATGGCGACCACGCGGGCGGGCGCGCGGCGGTGGTCAGGGCCGAGCACGTCACTCACGAGCGCCACAGCGAGGATGGCGAGCGGCATGCCCACGAGCGCGAGGGCGCCGGGGCGCTCCCCGATCACGAACCCGGCGATGACCGGGATTGCCGCGTTCGTGACGGCGGTGACCGGCGCGACCACGGTCATGTGCCCGCTGCTCATCGCCGTGTAGAACGCGAGCAACCCTGTCGAGCCCGCGAGACCGGCCAGCGCGCTCCACCCCCAGTCGGACGGGGAAGGCGCCGGTATGCCGGAGGACCATGCCGCGACTGCGAGGACGACCAGCCCGCCGAGCTGGCCCACGAAAGTGACCACGATCGCCGGGAGCCGCTTCGTGGCGTGACCACCCAGGTAGTCGGCCGTGCCGTAGACGCACGCGGTCAGCAGTGCGAGGAGGATCGCCACGCCGGTTTCAGCGCCCGCCGCGGGTCCCGGGCAGCATCTGCCCGCAGGTCGCCGGCACGAATTCCATCACTCAACGGTATCGGAACGCGCAGTTGCGGCCCTCAATCCCCGCCGAGCAGGCCGGGAGGGGCGAAGTACGTCTCGAGGCGCACGCGCGACGGATGGCTCACCGCACGTTCCTCACCTCTCTCCGTGGGGCCCACCTGCGACGAGTACACGGAGAACGCCTCGAGCTTTCGCTGCTGCGCCGCCTCGGGAAGACACACAACGGTGCATTCCGCCGTGGCGGCGTCGACCGCCCCGAGCACCAGTGCCCACTCGCGGGGCATCTCGCCGTCACCGTCCACCCATGCCGGCCATGACGGCCTCGCCGCGTAGGGATAATCGGCGCACCAGATGACGGGCAGTTCCCTCGCTCGCGAGACGGAATGCACCGCGGATGCGACCTGCACGTGGTTCGGGTTCCCTCCGATGCCGATCGGGGCAACGATCACCGTGACGGACGGTCCGCAGCATTCCTCCAGCGCCGACGAGACGGCGCCGATGAGCCCCGACTCGTCAGGGTCGTCACGGAACTGCAGCTCGAGAAGATCGAGATGGGTCACGTCCACCGGGAAGGTGGCCAGGGCGGCGCGGTCCTCAGCACGGCGCGCGGTCATCCATTCGTACGGTGTCACCCCGACAGGCACGGTGCCGCCCCGGTGCCTCGCCACGGCCGGTCCGGGCACACCCGCGAACACGGTGACGATGGTCCCCGACAGGACACGGGAGAGAAGCCCGAACGACGAGAGAACGGCATCGTCACAGTGGGGCTGGACGAAAACCGCACTGCTCAGGGCGGGCAGGGATTCGACGGGCAGGAGCCGGCGATTCATGGTGGGCACGACGGGACTCGAACCCGGGACCTCTACCGTGTCATGGTAGCGCTCTAACCAACTGAGCTACGCGCCCTTGTCAGGGAACACGCAGGCTATCAGGGGCCGTGCGCAGCCGCCACGGGCCCGGACGGCTTCGGGAGAGCCGCAGGTCCTGTGGGACAATGCCGATATGAAGAGAAACACCCTCGCACTGACCGCGATCGTCGCCTCCGCGACGTTGATGGCCCAGTCGCCCGTGCCGGGTGCGTCGGCAGCACCCGCGGCAACGGCGAAGCAGCGCCTCCAGGTCGTCGATGTGAGCGACCACTGCATCGACGAGTTCGACGAGGATGTCATCATCTATGTGACCGAGGGCGAGAAGGACTGCGTGGTGAAGGTCCGCGTGACGGGCCGGGGGAAATCAAAGAGCAAGATCGCGCTCGAGTACCTCGATTCGGACGAGGGCTGGACCCGCGCCGGCTACAAGATGCAGACCAGCACCACTGCGGGCCGCGCCACGTTCACCATCTCCGCGGACTTCCCGCGGGAACCCGACTCCCCCTGCTACGACGACGACAGCTTCAGCCACAGGTTTGCCGTGGCGACATCAGGCAAGTACCGCTCGTTCCGTTCGGGGAGCTTCGAGGTCGTCTACAACTCCGCCGACGACAACCCCGCATGCACCGGCTACGACGAGGATGACGAGGACGACGACTACTGGGACGAGTGACCCGACGCGACTGGTTCGCACCCCTCAGGAGATGAGACGGGTGCTGATCTCGTTCGCGAGGAGCCGTCCGGCCCGGGTCAGCACGGCGTTGCCGTCATGCACCTCCACCAGCCCCTGCAGTTCGGTCGCGTCGATGTCGAGTGCCTCCACCGGCACACCGCGGGACGTCCTCAGGGACAGCTCCAGCTTCTCGAAGCGCCGTGTCGGCTCGTCGAGCACCTCGTCGGCGGCGACAACGGATCCACCGCTGTTCACCAGGTCCACGTAGCGGTCCGGGGTGCGCACGTTCCACCACCTGCGCCCGTCGCGGTGGGAGTGGGCCGCACATCCGAACCCCTCGTAGTTGCCCTGGTCCCAGTACACCCTGTTGTGGCGGCACTCCTCGCCCGGCAGAGCCCAGTTCGAGATCTCGTAGTTCGCGAGGCCCGCGGCAGTGAGCAACTGGTCAGCGACGATGTACTTGTCCGCCTGCTCGTCGTCATCGGGGTGGCGGGCCGGGTCATCGGCGAGCGGCGTGCCCGGCTCCACGGTGAGCCCGTACGCAGAGACGTGGGTGGGCGACATCTCAAGCGCGGCGAGGAGCGTGACGCGCCAGTCGTCGAGCGACTCTCCGGCAGCGCCGTAGATCAGGTCCAGGTTGACGCGGCGGATGCCCGCGGACCGGGCGTGCGACACGGCCCGCGCCACGTTCTCCTGGTCATGCTCGCGGCCGAGCGACCCGAGGACGTGCGACACCATCGACTGCACGCCGATGCTCACTCTGTTCACGCCCGCAGCCGCAAAGGCGCCCATCATCTCCCCGGTGACGTTGTCGGGGTTGCACTCGACCGTGATCTCCGCACCGTCCGAGCGCGGGACGGCCCCGATGATGCGCACGATGTGGGCGGGGTCGATGAGGGTCGGCGTGCCGCCGCCGAAGAAGACGGTGTCAGCGTGCTGCATCCCGGCCGCGACCCTGCGCTCTATGTCGGTGACGACTGCCGTGACGTAGTCGTCGACCAGATGCCCCCGGTCGGTCCATGTGGCGAATGCGCAGTAGTCACAGCGGCGCGAGCAGAAAGGAATGTGGACGTAGACGCCGAAGTCGGCCATGGGGGCAGGTTATGACGCCGGCGGCACGAACAGCAGGCCGAGATCGGCGAGGCTCTCCCCGACCTGGTCAACGGGCACATCCAGCATGACGGCGATGGCGCGCGTGTCGTGGGCCCGGACGGTGATGACCCTGCCGTTGAAGTCCTGGCGCTGCACCTGGATCATCCGGAGGAACCGCTCCAGCATCTCGAACTGCGGTCCCGACATTGCGGACAGTTTCGCCACGTCAATGCGAAGTTTCTTCGGGGCGGCTGACGCATCACCGGTGTCGGCGGCGCGCTGCTGATCCCGTGGCAGCAACTGGTCGATGCCCACGCCGTAGAAACGGGCGAGCCGCTCGAGACGCGGCACGGAGATGGCACGCTCGCCGCGCTCGTACGCACCGAGGACCGAAGCCTTGAATTCCTGGTCGCTGTTGGTCTCGACATCAGAGAGTGACCACTGCTTCTGCTGGCGAATGCGACGGAGACGCTCGCCGACGAGGCGGGTGAAGGGCGAGTCCTGGAGGAGGTCGTCGTCGGAGTACTGCGGCATGCACCACACAGTGTGGTGCATTCACCGCCCCGAGTGTGCGACCAGCAGCGTGGCCGCCACGACTGCGGCAGTGTCCGCCCGCAGGATCGTGCTGCCGAGACTGACGGTCCGGCCGGCTGCAGCGACCTCAGGCGCACTGAACCCGCCCTCCGGGCCCACGACGATGACGCTCACACCGTCCAGCGACGGCGGGCTGCCGGGTTCGGCGAGCGCCACCGACCCGTCACCCGTGATGTCTGCGAGGCGAACCGGGCCCTCCACGAGAGGCAGGTGGGCGCGACGGCTCTGGGACGCGGCGGCGCGGGCGATGCGTGCGTAACGGGCGATGTTCGTCTCCGCCCTGGCCGCGTCCCACCGCACCACGCTGCGCTCGGTGGGGGCGAGCACGATGATGCGGCCCACGCCGATCTCGACCATTTTCTCCACGGCAGACTCGTTGCGGTCGCCCTTCACGGGGGCGAACGCCACCGACACGGCCGGCGGTGCGGGGTCGCGCACGATGTCCCCCACCGTGAGCAGTCCTCCATACCTCCATTGCGACATCCGCCAGCCACCCTTGCCGTCACAGACCGAGACCGGCTCGCCGTCGCGAAGCCGCAGGACCCGGGCGAGATGGTGGAGATCCTCGTCAGTCAGCACGGGATTGTCGATGTCGTCCACAAAGACGTGCGCACTCGAGGAGCGCAGCGGGTCCATCACGAGAAGGCCGACTTGATCTTGGCGAAGAAGCCCTTGTCTGCCGGCGCGACCTGCTCACCGTTCAGTTCGGCGAACCGCCGCAGGAGCGCTTCGGACTCGTCGTCCATGCCGGTGGGCACCACCACCTGCACCCGGGCCCGCAGATGGCCCGACCCACGGCCCTGCAGGTGCGGCAGGCCACGCCCCCGCGCCACGAACTCGCGCCCGTGCTGGGTGCCGGCGGGGATCACGAGGTCGAGCTCACCGTCGAATGTCCGCAGCACGATGTGCGTGCCGAGCGCGGCCTGGGCAACCGAGAGCGCCAGGTAGGCGACCAGGTCGTCCTCCTCGCGCTCGAACACGTCGTGGTCACGGACCCTGATGTGGACGTACAGATCACCGGGTGCCCCGCCCCGCGGCCCGGCGTCACCGCGGCCGGTGAGGCGCAACGTCTGTCCGCTGCGGATGCCCGCGGGAACGTCCACGCTGTGGGTCCGCCTGCCGCGAACGCGACCGTCGCTGCGGCACGTCCCGCACGGTGTCACGATCACCTGCCCCATGCCCGAGCACCGGGTGCAGGGACCGCTCGTCACCATCTGGCCGAGCATGCTCTGGCGCACGCGGCGCACCTGGCCCGACCCCGAGCAGTCAGAACACGTGACGGGCTGCGTGCCGGACCCCGCCCCCGTGCCGGCACATTCCGTGCACGCCACAGCACTGTCGACCTCGACGGACACGGCAGCACCCGACCACACTTCCTCGAGAGTGATCACGGCCGCCACCTCCACGTCGCCGCCGCGCGGCGGGCCGGACTGGCCGCGTCCCCCGAACGGCGAGCCACCGAAGAATGCCTCGAAGATGTCGCCGAGACCGCCGCCGCCGAACGGGTCGCCCATCCCGCCACCGCCGGACAACCCTGACTCGCCGAAGCGGTCGTAGCGGGCCCGTGCGTCAGGATCGGACAGGACCTCGTAGGCACGCGACACTTCCTTGAAGCGGTCCTCCGCGGTGGGGTCACCCGGGTTCGCGTCGGGGTGCAGCTCACGGGCCTTGCGGCGGTACGCCTTCTTGATGGTGTCGGCATCCGCTGACCGGTCGACACCGAGCAGCGCGTAGAAGTCGGTGCTCACGACCCGGACCCCGAGATGCGCCTGCCCAGTTTCTCACCGACCACCTCGACGGTGGCGAGAGCCTGCGGGTAATTCATCCGGGTCGGCCCGAGCACCCCGACCGAGCCGACGATGTCCCCGTCCGCGACGATGGGGGCGACGATCACCGAGCACGCGGCGAGTGGCTCGACCCCGTGCTCCGCGCCGATCGCGACGGACAGCCCCCTGTCGAGCAGGTCCTGGATGAGGGTGACCACCACGAACTGCTGCTCGATGGTGGCGAGGACGTCACGCACGATGTCGACCGCGTCGAACGCCCCCGCAAGGGATGCGGCGCCGCCGACGAACACCGGCTTGTCCTTGCGGTGGCGCGCGAGCGCGTTGACGGTGGCGAAGCACACCGCGTCGACGTGCGCGTCGTTGGTGGAACTGATGACGCCCGCCTCCGCGAGGGACCTGTTCACGAGGACCCCGCGCAGGTGCGCGGTGGCATGGGCGATGTGGTCGTCCGTGATGTCATCGGACACCTGGATCGTGTCGTTCTCGACTGCGTGGTTCGAGAGAAAGACCACGACCGTCGCGGTGCGGTCCCCGCCGCGGCTGATGTAGACGTCGCGGACGATGGTGGCCTCCACCTCGGGACCGACGACGAAAGCGGTGTGGCGCGTGATGTTGGCCAGGAGGTTCGTGGTCTGGCGCAGCAGCTCGTCCAGACGGCCGTGGGCCGCGTTGAAGAACTCCCCGACGCGGGATGCGTCACCCGGGTCGAGGACCCCGTCCGGCACGATCGCGTCGACGAACAGGCGGTATCCCTTGTCCGTGGGGATGCGCCCCGCCGAGGTGTGCGGCTGGGCGAGATAGCCCTCCTGCTCGAGGATGGCCATCTCGTTGCGGACGGTTGCCGACGAGACATTGACCGAGGCCATCCTTGCGACGTGCGATGACCCGACGGGCTGGCCCGTGGTCACGTACTCCTGCACGACCGCGCGCAGGATGGCTGTCTTGCGTTCGTCCAACATCGCGGACCGAATCCTACTGACCGCTCACGTTCTTGTACCGCGCGAGTGCCTCGTTGCGCTCCGCTGAGTGATCCACCATGGGGGCCGGGTATCCCCCGGGAGCGAGCAGGCCGAGGGACGAGGGGTCATGGATGTGCTTCGCATCGACACCGCCGAGCTCGGGGATCCATTGCCTCACGTACCCGCCCGAGGGGTCGAACTTCTCGCCCTGCGAGGTCGGGTTGAACACCCGGAAGTACGGCGCGGCATCCGTTCCGGTTCCTGCGGTCCACTGCCACCCGTGGTTGTTGGATGCGATGTCGCCGTCCACGAGGTGCTCCATGAAGAAGCGGGCGCCCCACTGCCACGGCAGGTGCAGGTCCTTCACGAGGAAACTCGCCACGATCATTCGCACGCGGTTGTGCATCCACCCGGTGCCGAGCATCTGCCTGATGCCCGCATCCACGATGGGGTACCCGGTCTCACCGCGGCAGAACACTGCGAATCGTTCCCGTGCCGCGTCGTCAGTGTCCACCCTGATCGCATCCATCTTCTGCTGCAGGTTCTCCCATGCCGTGCGCGGCTGGTTGAACAGCACATCCGCGTAGAACTCGCGCCACGCGATCTCGGAACGAAAGTGCTCGGCACCCGCCGACGCATCGAGGCGCGACAGCAACTGGCGCGGGTGGACGACGCCGAACTTGAGGTACGGCGACATCATCGACGTGCCGTCGACGGACGGGGTGTTGCGGTCGTCCTTGTAGCGGTCCATCGCGCGGGCCGACCACTCGTCGAATCGTTCCCAGGCGGCGGCCTCACCTGCGGGTCGGCCCGGCGCGGGCTGCCCACCGTCCGGGCGCCGCGAGCCCACGCACAGGTCGCGATGGTCCGCGAATTCGACGGCCGCGTCCCCGAACGACGCCCACTGGTGCGTCAGCCACCGCTTGTAGAACGGCGTGAACACCTTGAGGGGCGTTCCGTCGTCCTTTCGCACGGTGCCCGGCCGGATGACGTACGGCGTGTCAGCCCGCACGAGGGTGATGCCGTCTGCGGCGAGAGCCCTTTCCACCGCCGCGTCACGTGCCCGTCCCCACGGGGCGAAGTCCTCGGTGATGTGCACGGTGTCCGCACCGACGAGGCGGCAGAACTCGGGGACGGCCTCCACTGCAGGGCCGTCGCGGTAGATCAACGCCCGGCCGACGGAGTCATCAAGAAGGTTCAGGGCCTCGAACAGGAACGAGCGGCGGATTTCGCCCGCGGACTGCAACAGGTTGTCCTCCCACACAAAGAGCGGCACGACGGGTCCGCGTGCAGCCGCCGACTGCAGCGCGCCGTTGTCGGCGATACGGATGTCCCTGCGGACCCACCAGACGGATGTGCTCATGAGAGTGTGCAACCGCCGGGAGTCACTGTTGCTTCCGATCCGGCGTGATTGCCGCCTTCTTCAGGAACGGCAGGACGGCGAGCGTGATGATCCCGCCGTAGGCGAGTGACCACTCGATGCCCACGTTGTCCCCGATGAACCCCGTGATCGGCCCGCCGATCGGGGTGGAGCCGAGGAACGCCACCGACTGCAGGGCGAGCAGTCTGCTGCGCATCTCGGGCGAGGTCTTCTGCTGGCTGATCCCTGTCATGGACGCGACCAGCCCGGTCCCGCCGAACCCGAGGGGCAGGCAGACGGCGCACGCCACCAGGAACGTGGGTGACCAGGCGAGCGCGATGCACGAGACCCCGCAGATCCCGACGAGGAGTGCGTACCAGCGCACGGTGATGCTCGTGAACCTGGCGGTGCCGAGGGCACCGAAGATGCTCCCGACACTCGTCATCGTGAGCAGGATCGGGTACCCGTTCTCCTCCCCCCAGCGCATGTCGCACAGTTTCGGGAGCACCACGCTGTAGTTGAAAGCGAAGGTGCTGACGACGGCGAACACGAGGAACGACCAGCGCAGGTGGTTGTCCTGCCACACGAAGGCGAGCGCCTCGCGCACCGGCCTGCCGGTGCGCGGCGCGGGCGGTGACGGCACCATCTCGTCTCGTCGCAGCAGGAGCAGCGAGGCGAGGACGGCGAGGTAGGAGACTGCGTTCATGGTGAAGAGCCACGCCGTGCCGAGCGGGCCGATGAGGGCGGCGGCGAGCGCCGGGCCGATGATGCGCGAGCCCGTCATCACCGTGGTGTTCAGCGACATCGCGTTCGGGATGTCCCCGGGCTGGACGAGCTCGGTGACGAGACCGCGTCGGGACGGGTTGTCGACGGCGTTGGCCACGCCGAGCACCAGCGACAGTCCGTAGACGACCGGGAGCGAGATGAACCCGCCGAAGTCGGCGGCCGCGAGAAGCACGGCCTGGAGTCCGAGCGCCGACTGGGTCCAGATCGTGACCGTGCGCCTGTCGTGCCTGTCAGCGAACCCTCCCGCCCAGGCCCCGAGAAGGAGCATGGGCAGGAACTGGAACATCGTGTTCAGGCCCGCATCGGTCGCGCGGTTGTTGATGCGGTAGATGAGGAGGGAGGTGGCGGTGAACTGCAGCCATGTGCCCACGTTCGACAGGAGCAGACCGAAGAGGTAGATCCGCACGTTCCGGTGCTGGAGCGACCGGAAGGGATTCGACTTCGTGGCCTGCTCGGCCATCAGTCATCCAGCTTCAGTGCGCTGATGAAAACGTCTCCGGGCACCTCGACGCGCCCGATCGCCTTCATCTTCTTCTTGCCTTCCTTCTGCTTCT
>SXGQ01486522.1_pt1 | contig 11519 bp, 7 predicted proteins | sample 3178371 | NCBI WGS metagenome assembly SXGQ01 (sample SAMN11356859, study PRJNA531348) | freshwater metagenome | isolation source: freshwater sample F1-20 | place: China: Fuxian Lake, Yuxi | collected 2017-12-25 | reverse complement strand
TTCTTGCCAAATAGTACTGATAATCGGCAGAGAATTCTTCGTTTGGTAGTCCAATTCTAAAGTTTTGAAGAGTATAACCTGGTGATGTATTTGAATTATCTTGTCTTCTTGGTCTAAAGTCGATACAATCTCTTAGATCATATGTTTCACCAGAAGATGCACTTGTATACTGTGGAATATTTGCATAAAATGGATATGAGTCAACGGAAAAATAGCCTAGACCATCACTACTACCAGATTCGTGCCTGAAATAACTAAAGCACACCACAACATTACCTGTTGGTGGGGAATATCCTGGTAAGAACGTAATACCACCGTGATCATAATGATCGTCTCTCTGACCAGTATCAATAGAATATCTTGATGTAATATCTGTGTATGCAGATAATGCTGTTCCTGAAGTAAACGCTGCAGTTCCAATATCATAGATCTTGTTAATTTCATATACGTCTGAAGTAAATAGACTATCTTTTAGACCCGGCGTTTTGTTAGGATTTGATAAGTGAACCTGACCTGCTGCTGAATAAACAGACACGTTTGCAAATGTAGCATTTGCAGTTCCGCCCTGTGTTAGAATATGGGTAGAGTTTGAAGAAATAAACGTTTTTAACTTTTCATTTATTTTAGTTCCAGAATTGATTGTAACCTTTGCAAGAATATCTGCAGTAAAAGTATTTGCACGATATGCAGTAAATGTTGCAGTTGGTGTTCCGCCGTTATTGACAACAATTGAAGCACCGGTTGGCGTAAATGGAAGAATTGAACCATTTGCTCCAATTGTAGATCCTTGATTGTCACGAATTATGACAATGAAATTTTCTAAAGTTTGAGTTGATGACTGAGTTCCATTTGAAAGGAAAACTTCTCCTGTGCCAGCACTAATTGCGCTAGTTACACCTGAAGTGAAAGGAACTGCAGTTTGAAGCACTTTGAAATAGTCATATGTCTGATCACTTATACCAGTTGCAATATAATTCTGTGGCAATTCAAACAAATACTTGTTGAATCTTGGATCAGTAATTTGTGTTGAACCTGACGTATTTGCAGTCAACGGATTTGTAACTCTACTTGACGCAGAGACATCCATCGAACCACCAATAGAAACTGGTGTTGTTGTTGTTCCGGCTACGATATTTGCAAATGCCTCGACATCCTTAACTGAGAAATCAATTGACCAACGATCAACATTTGCAGAAACGGATGTAATCGACAAATTAGAATCTAAAATTGCGGTTCTTGTTGAACCATCATAATTCACGATTGTTCTTGTTAATCCAGATAAAGATCCATTTGCAATTCTTATGATTGCACCGGTATATGCATTTGCAACAGCTGAAACAGTTTGTGCAGCTGCCAAGTTAGCAAGATTTGCAAGAATAATTCTATCATTCGATGTATTTGCAAATATAGTTCCTGTTATGTTTGCAAATGTAAAATCATTCAAATAAACTCTATAATTATATGTTTGTGAATTTTGAGTATTTGATGAGCTATCATAGTCAACGCTGACAACTCTTGCTGTACCTATTTTTGTTGCAGCATATACAGTGGAATTGTTGGTATTAATTGAACTACGAATTACTGAATGCATATCTACAAGTTGCGGACCAATACCAGAATCATCAATCTTGAAAAATCCAGTTGCTGTTGCTCCACCTGTTGAGTTTGCGTTTGTGGAGACTATGTAATTACCATAATTTAACGATAAAGGATAATTATTTACGTTTGAAGTATCTCGGGAACGTTCAGTGTTGAGATTTAGCGAAGATATTAGTTGATACTCATAACCTTCAACATATGCTTTTCCTGGACTTAATGTAACTGTAAACACTTCAGCATTTGGTGTCGTATTCGCATGATCCCTCAAACGAATATTGAATGGACGTACAGTATAACTACCTGACTCATCATTGGTTCTTCTTGCTAAAGTTTTTTCCAATTCTGAATATATTGGATATTTAATTATATTTGTAATTATACCATCTTCAATACGAAGAAGTTCAATGAATTGACTATCGTCAGTACTTGTTAGTGTTCTTTTTGCAAGAACGAGTTCCAACTTGTATCTTGTCGCACCCGGCGCTTGATAATTTGATGCTTCCAATGCGGGATCAAGAAGAGATGTGTCCGAAGTTGGAGAAACAATATTCTTGTTTAATTCCAAACCAACTCTATATGATGGTGTATTTGTATATTTTTCCAAAATGATTGTTTGATCAGCAACTCTAGCAAAATAACCATCAACAAACATCACGCCTTCTGAAATACTTGCAACTGTACCTGTTCCTTGAGAACCAGAAACTATAGCAAAATCACTAGAGTTAGCTGCATTGATTGTATCATTTGCAAACTCATCGCCGGTAATATACTTGACCATCAAAACTGGAGTTGTACCAGATTCGGACTTGAGAACAAATGCGGATGCAATTGTTGAAGTCGTATTTGTTGTATTGTTTACATATTTGCGATCAAAGTTTGTGACAGTAATGTCAGAACTTAAATATTGGGATGATAGATTTAAAGCAGTAGCGAACGATGTTGAAATTTGTGCGCCAGTTACAATGCTACCATTCTTGAAAACGTGATCGCCAAAACGCTGTACTTGCTTCTGTAGAATTGTTTGAAGTTGTGTTAGTTCGCGAGCCTGAACCGCAAATCCTGGACGAAATAAAACACTATAGAAATTTTTTGTTTCGTCATAATCATTATAGTATGGTGTTGATACGGTTTCTGATGGAACAATCTTATCTGTCATCTGACTTCCTTAATATTTTATGACTATCTTCACTATTTCTGCTTGATCATCAATTCTTGTTACTGGTGTTATATTGTCTATGTATATGACTTGTCCAGAACGGTTTTTTAAGTTTGGATTTGAAATGGAAGTTATGAAACGATTTGCACCAGAAACTTGTCCATTTAATGTGGTTGTTGTTGGTGTTCCTGTATATTCTGTAACCTTCAATATATTTGTCAAAGTATTCCAAGAGAGAACTCTAGCACTAAAAGTCGAAGAATCGAGAGATGCACCCTGATAAACATATTCATCCGAAACATAATCTGGACCAGAACCAGCAATTGCGAGAGTCAATGACTGTGAAAACACGGTATTTGTAAATGCGTTTGATGAATTGAATATCAATGGATCTTGGATTATTGTGACTTGTCTAAAATCGTTATTTGCAATCAATGCTCCATCTTCATCACCATCAATTCTAACGCTCATAAGAATATTTGATCCACCCAACTCATAAACAGGATCTTTTCCATGACCGCCTTGAGGTCCAATTATAGCACGAATTGACGCATTTGATCCCCCACCGCCAGACAAAGTAACATTTGCAGTTGTATATCCTGTTCCTCTTGTAGTTACAACAACATTAGCAATCGTGTTGCTAATTGTATTTACATATGCAACTGCTGTCGCATCACTACCGTCACCAGAAATTGTTACAGTGACATTTGATGTATTTGTATAATTTGATCCACCATTTGCGACAAGAATAACGTCTATTGCGCCATCAACGGCCGCTTGTACAACAGCATACTGCTGTGATGCATCATCAATTGTCAATGTACGAACTGGTATCCAGTCATTTGTCAAGAATTTTTGTCTATCTCTGGTATTGAGAGTGTACATGTATTTCCAAATATATCCATCAGCTTCTGTACTTGAGAAATTTGCTTGGACATATGTTGGTTTTACTGTAGAGTTTGCTGAATAATTATTAAATAGACACTTGTAGATATTATAATCCTCGGTCATGACATAAAATTGAGTATTGGCATCATAAAGCGTGCTTGAAGTATCATCATACGCTTGATATACTGTATTTGTTGTCCAATTAACTCTTTTTATTGCAAGAGTAATATCATTACCTGTAACTCTCTTTCCACCAATAGTGTTTCTCCAGACATCGTCCCTATCGCTTGTTGTATCAACGGCTGTATTTGGAAGAGAGTCATTTGCCCAAGGTGAGTTTTTACCAAAAGCAATGTACAAATACGTTGCCGCAGGTTCGGAGACCGATTCTAGAAGTTGCTCGGCTGAATTGATTCTTAAATTTCTTGTTGTTATGGCTGTCATTAAAAAACTCTATTGTAACTCATATTTATGCTGGAGTGCTTGAGGAGTTTGAGCAATCCGTGATATTATTTGCGAACGTGAAGTTATTTGCAATTCCACTATTGATATTTGCATAAAGTGCATTGCTTCTTAGATATATTGATGGAGTAACATCTATGCTTACTCTACCCATGTATCCATTTGACTGTAGCATATTGCTTGGCAATAGATCGCCATTTGCTCCAATAAAGAAGTTTCTTATCGTAGCATTTGAAACATTGACCTGTGAATTAGAAAACCACACTTCGGACAAGCAGCCATCATATGCACGACTTAAATCAGCTTCTGCACCAATTGAAACGTTACTGCCGCCTGTATAATCAATTACACCAAAATTGATTGAATCAAGTCTTGTTGAATTGATATCATTTAAGTATACATGACAATTTGAATTTGAAGATAGATCCCAAGTTGCAACTATATGATTCCAAGAATTCTTGAATATCAATGTTGAAGTATTTGTTGTCAATTCAAGCAATTTAGTATTTGTTGAATCTCTGGCAACAATCTTGATGATATCGCCATCATTATTAGATGTATTCGCAAAAGTATCTGGTGATATGATATCACCATCTCCTATCAATGCGCCAATTGTTAGATTTGCACCTGAACCAGCACCAGATACAGCAACAATAGGTAATGCATCTATACTATATCCAAAACCACCAACTAGATGACCCGAATTATTTGAGTATGGAGTCATCTTAGTTGCTATAATTGCACCTGTTGCATTTACTGTGACAGTTGCATTTGCACCAAATCCATAACCACCAATGATATTGGTAAATGTGACAATATTACCATTTGAATATCCTGTTCCTGTAGAATTGATCTTTAGTCTACCAATTATTCCGAGATTTCTGAGGTATGTATTTCCTGTAGCATTCACAGTTGTTGTCAAGACATTATATCCGTTTCCTTGAGCATTCAGAGAAACCGTAGATATTGGTCCTAGTCCCGATATCACAAAGAAAGTTAGTGTTGGTAGAAGTGCCGTGTTTGCATTTCCACTTGCACCGTTGCTATACGCACCAATGACGGTCGCGTTATATGTGTTGATAACATCAGAATTTATATTGTAAGTATTTGGATGAAAACTTCCGTCACTAAGAACAGTAACTATTGTTGCATTTGCGCCTGTTCCAGTTCCAGTAATTATCACATTATCATTTACTGTGAATCCTGCACCACCAAAGACAACAGACAATCCTGAAATTCTACCAATTAGTGAATTTGCTCTCTTAGCAAGAGATACAGAAACTCTTGGTGAATACATTAAATTTGATGTATTTGATAGCGATAGAATCGTTTGATCATTGGAAAAACTATTGGGCCTAAACCAGAAACTAATTGTTCCCGTTGAGCCATTTGTTGTATTGCCCAAAGACGATGTCTTGTAGATTATAGAATTGGAACCGTTGAAATCAATCGAGTTTGCAACATATGGAACATATGTTCTTGTATTTGAATCCTCAATGACAACAACGTTATTCACAATTGGTTCTGACTCGTATAAAAATTCACCAAATAACTTCAATCCTGAAGGATGAATGAAATTCAAAACGTGCTGCTTGTATTCTTGTAGTGCTTTTCGAATTTTTATTACATAACTAAAGTTTTGATAATAATCTCTATCTTCCAAATAATTTGAACTGCTTAGTAGTCCCGTATCATCCTTAAATCGACCTGGGTAAGTGAATGTACCAGAAACAACTGAAGCGTTTGCATTTGCAAGACCATCACCACTTCCTGTAAAATCAAGAGTTGGTGGAGTTACATATCCTAAACCTCGATTAGTAATCGAAAGTTCTTCAATAACACCAATCGAACCTGTGTTAGATACAAGAGTTTCTCCGAATCCCAAAAGAGCAGAAACAGTTATGTTAGCCCCAGATCCAGAACCAGAAATGGTAATTGTTGGTAAATATGTCGTGCTATAACCAGCACCACCTATCAAATGACCTGGACCCAAAAGCGTCAAGTTTGTATTTACAATCGTGCCTGTTGCATTTGTTACTACATTACCATTAGCACCATATCCATATCCACCAGGAATATTTGTGAATATTAACTGTGCACCATTTGAATATCCAGTTCCGCCATTATTGATTGATAATTTACCAATAACACCTAGATTCTTTATTCGTGTATTGCCTTGTATTGACGCAGTTGGAAGTGAAGTATAGTTATTTCCTCCAGATATCAAGACAATTGATCTTGCGGGACCGGTATTTGCATATGCAAAAAATGTCAATGTATTTGCCATTGACGTATTTGCGTTTCCCCCAGATAAGTTGCTATATGCACCAATTGTAGTCAAGTTATATGTGTTGATAACGTCAGAATTTATATTGTATGTGTTTGGATGTGTCAAATTATCATCAAAGACTTCAACGACATCTGCATTAGCGCCAACGCCACCACCACCAGAAAACAAAATAAAATCACCAACTCTAAAACCAGCACCACCAACGACAACTGCAACGTTTGATATATTTCCAGATGACACTTCGGAAATAACTACTGTTCCACCAGATCCACCACCACCAACAACAGGTATTGAAGTGCCAACAGTATAACCGGATCCACCATTTGAAACAGTTACAGAAGAAATAAATCCACTAACTATGTTTGCGGATAATGTTTCACCATTAATTGTTGTTGTAAAAACATCCTCACCAGCAGAAAAATCACCCTTCTTTTTTGAAATGAAGAATTCATTTATTCGTGTTCCTGCTTCGTATGATATGAAAACTCTTTCAACTTGTGCTGTTGCTGTAGAAACATTTCCTCTTATTAGAGTACTTTCAAACTTTTTTAAACTAGCAATAGATTCATCAAGAATTCCGTTAACATAGGTATTGGCAAGTCTTACTGATCTTTCAACAAGCCATTTACCTGAAGATGCAATCAATATATCATTTTTTGGATAATATATTTCGGGCGTTTCATTATACAGAAGTCTAAAAAAGAAATCGTATGCCTTTTCTGTTCCTTTTGCCCGATAGAAGTCCTTAATATTTTTTAATAATTTAGACTTATCTGATAATGCTTCCTTGGGTATGACTGATATAAATTCATTGTACAAATAATCATTGAATTCATTTAAACCAGTTTCAGTTATCTTGTCGGTATCAAAATAATTTGGAATATTTTTTGCGCGTTCTACTGTTTTACCAAATGCCAAAGTTGTATTTGATTGTTCCAAATACTCATAGTACGCTTTTACAAAAGCAATAAACGTTGGATGATCAGATTTTATAAAATCAGGTAATTGATTACTAACTACCGTAGAGATCTTGTTATTTGTCGCCATTAGGTATCAATCTCCATTGTAACCTCAATGGCAGTAGGATCTTCAGAATCTATTGACAACAGTCTATTTCTAAGAGGATGTATTGTTGATTGTATAGGATACATGTTCAGCGTCAAAACACCAGATGCATAATTTGGATTTGATGCAATTGACAGTGGTCTAAAATTATAGATGTTTATTCTACCTATGTCATAGTTTATGTCGCCAAAGTTTTCATTTAATATGACCTTTTCTCCTGTTGAGGCTGCGATGTAGTAACTTCTTAATGTTCCTACAGAAGCGGACAGAACTGCGGCTGCAGTTGCACCAGATCCGCTTGAATCTGTGATTGCTATAACAGCTGCTGTATAGTTTGAACCACGATTTATAATCATTATTGAAGTTATTTTTCCATTTACAACTACTGCTCTTGCGGTCGCGCCAGATCCATCACCTGTTATGGTAACTGTAGGACTATCAGTATAACCAGAACCAGAATTTGTTATATCAACACTTTCAACTCCGGTAAATGATAATGGTGTTTCTTCTATAAGTGCATTCCTTGAAACGCCCTGACCATCTAAAATTTCAAACGTTGGATATGAATATAGTTTTTCTGTGTAAAGTCCACGACTCAAAGGTACATTAAAATCAATAGTATAATTTTCTGATACGTTTAAAGTAGGCTCAAATCTTTTTTGAATGCTAGTCTTCAAATCGCTTCCTAAAAACGACACGTCACCCGATGCTATTTGACCCTGCAATTTTGAAGTTCTATATGTTGAATTGAACTTTTCAAGATCATTATCGTTGTATAAGTTAACAATATTTTTAACAATGTTTTTCAAAGTAGTTTCATCTGAAGTTGTTTTTGTCGTATCATAATTTACAATAATTTCTAATTTGAGATACAAAAAGTCTGGATCTACTATTTCGGGTGTAACTGTAATTACATTTCTATTTGAAACTAATTCATTTATGATTCTATCTTTTTCAATATCGGTGATGACATATCCACTTCTTGGTTTCATGGATATGAAAATTTTACCATAAACAACAGGATCGTTTTCTTCACCACCCCAAACAGATATTGTTTCAACATTTGGATAATCTTTCAACAAAAGAGTTCCGTAATCGTCTTTTGTAATTGCTCGGTTTTGAGTAGTATAAAATCTTGGTGCCAAAAACTTGATTCTATCAATCGTATCTCTTTCAGAACCACCCGCCGATGCGGATACAGAATTTACAACAACGTTTGAGAAAGAACCAATAGAAGAAACTAGAGTAAACGAATTTGCTTTGTTTGATGCTTCACCATCCGAAGAAATGTAGGATAATTTTATTATATTACCGTCAGACAAATTTTTACCAAGATAATCATCACCAAAATACATCGTATATGTAAAATTATCAGATTCTTCAAGGAAATAAACTTTTGAATTCGAATCTAGAGTTGTTATATCATCGGCAAGATTATATGTTGTTTGTGTCAAATCTAAAGACGAATTTTGAACACTAACAAGTAAAGTAGATGTGTCTATATTTGCTTCAGGTATATTAAATCTTCTTTTGGTATTCGTAGAATCAACGGCAACATTATATATTACTCTATCACCCTGTTTAATCGTTACGTTTGCAAAAGTGTATGTGTTTGATGTCAAATTTTTAGACACGCTATATGCATCTAAATTAACAAAAGTATAATTTATACCATTAATCTGTTGCGATTGAAACTGGGAATATGCAGGAAGAGTTATTGTTGATAAACCACTTGTGGGCGTAGTATCTTCAACCACAATATTTACTACTGCAGTTGAGGCTCTTGTTGATGTCGGAACGTAGTTTTGATGTTTTGCGTGCGAAACTACGGAATTTCTCAACAATGCACTATCCAAAAACATTTCATTTCCCACCATGTTGAGATAGTATGCCATGTAGTGCGTGTTGTAAGACAGTATATCTAGCAATATATTTAAACTTGAGCCTTCAAAATCATAGTCCGTAAATTGACTTTGACTTCTAAGATAATTTTTCAAATTGGTCTTAATCGCATCAAAATCAAGTTCGGCAATTCTAAGAGCTGTGTTGGAAGTTGCCATATTATCTTACTCTCTCTAAAAATACACTAATTGTTGTTGGTGATGCATTATTTTGAATGTAAAATTCTATTGATACTTGAAAATAATTTAGATCTTCCACAATTTGTACTACAACATCTTTTAGACGAACACGGGGTTCAAAATTTTTAATGACATCTTCTATTAGTCTTTTCAAATGTTGTGCTGTCATAGCGGTAGCATTTTCAAAAAGCATTTGACGAACTGAACTTCCTATTTCGGGGTGAAAAGGTTTTTCATAATTCGATAAAAAAACGAGATTTCTAACAGATCTAATTACGGCCTGATCGCCGACGCGAGAAGCCACATCCTTTGTTGCAGGATTTTTCGTAAAATTTAAATCTAAATCTCTAAAAGTTCTAACTGTTGTCTGTAATGCCATAATTTTATTTATCTAAGAAAATTGAGTAATTTTTGCTGGCCTATTTGACTTTCGAGCAGAACTTTACCACAAGGATTTTGATACATGCTCTCCAATAATGATGCTAAAGATGCCTGAACCAATCTTTCAAGAGCCTGTTGGAAAAAATTATTATCTGAATTGATGATGTTTTGTATTACGCTTGCTATTTCATTAAGCCTAGAAACAATTTGAGTAACATCTGCAAGACAGTTATTAATTTGTGCTATCATTCCTGCTATTTCGCTAGAATAACCATTTAGTAATTCTCCAGAAAATAGACCTGTCATGTTATTCAATAAACTAAAACAGTCAGATGCACCATCAACAACACTTGAAAGATTACCCAAAGAACGACCTACAGATAAAATTCTATCAAGACCTGGAGTTGAGTTTGTGCCCTGGGGTATTAATCCCGACAAAATTTGTGTATGTGTATTAAACAATGAAATCTGTTCGGACAAACCGCCAACACCATTAATTCCTATCGCGCCTGATAGACTTGTTTTCTCACCAGCCGATAGACACAAACTATTGTTAACGACACTATAAATTTCACTCAAGTTGCCATTAACTCCAGTTATTGCTTCTCCAACCGGATTTTGAAATATGGCACTTCTTCCTTCATTTATAAACGTTTCAAAAATACTTTGTTGTGCTGGTGATGCTATTGTTCCCGGAGGAATACCACCAGGATTTGCAGAAGATCCTGGTATTGATATTGGTGAATTGGAAATTGGATTTACTGGCATTGTTTCCTCTCTTTCATGATATTAGTCGCCTGAAAAAACCGTTGATGATCCAGTCGAAACCATTGAACCACATTCTATCATATCTCCAATTCTACCGCATCCAAGACCATTAATAAACACCGAAGACGATCCAACGGCCAGAATACTATCGTGACATCCCTGATTTGGACAACAATGAGTTGTCCAATGATCAGTTTGTCTATGAATGCCTCGACCCTCAACAAATACATTCAAACTGGCTGTATCGTTTACTCTAGATGAAAAACAATCATGACCTGTGCATAGATCAGATAATAAAGTTACTCCTGGCATTTTATTCTCTTGTTAACGACAAAAATTTTTCTATTTGTTTGTCCACTATTTCTTTTCTATTTGGCCATTTAATATAGGTCTTTTCGGGATTCTTAGCCAAATTTTGCAATAGAGGAAGTATCATGTCTTCTACTTTTTTTAGACGATCCCTAATTTCCATTTCTACAAGACGTTTGTGTTCATCAACATCAACTTTTGACAACAGACTATCAAGCTTTTCCTCTAACTTTTTAACATCCTCGGTTGCAGCAGGTGTAATAGAAGTTGGTGGTATCGTCAATGACTTTAGATACTCTTCTTCATCTACTGCGCTAAAACCAAAATCGTTCTCTGCCATGTTTTTTCCTTATGCGTTAAGTCCTGTTTCATAACCACCACCTCGCCATGTCATTAGTCTAGGTCTAGCTGTACCTTTTAGATTACCTTTACGATTGAAACTAATGTGTAACCATCCATTTGGAGAATTTGACGGTATTTCATATATTATTTTATCAAAACTTAAATTTGTAGAAGCCCA
>SXGQ01767085.1_pt1 | contig 11520 bp, 9 predicted proteins | sample 3178371 | NCBI WGS metagenome assembly SXGQ01 (sample SAMN11356859, study PRJNA531348) | freshwater metagenome | isolation source: freshwater sample F1-20 | place: China: Fuxian Lake, Yuxi | collected 2017-12-25 | reverse complement strand
TTGTGATAGGCACTTATGAAAAAGATGACTGCCGCCGCTCCCACAAGTGTAAACGGCTGTTTCAATAAGCGCATCTACTTAGCCACCGTCTTTTCCTTCAGCCAGGCAATCACCTTTTGCGTGTCACTGGAGCCGAGCATGTCCACAATCTTCTTATTGACCACCACCAAGAAGGTGGGAATAGAGCGAACACCGCAGTAGCCCGCCGTATAGTTATTGGAATCCACGTCGCACTTTAGCCAGTTGGCCGTAGGAGCGGCAGCCTGAATGGCGTCCAGATCCAAGCGACGGCATGCCCCGCACCAACTCGCCGTAAAATAAATCACGGAGCACTCGGGAATCACCTCACCCGCTTCGGGCTCCTGTAGGCCAATCAGCTTCTCAAAGTCGATTTGGGAGATGAGCAGCTTCATTATAGTGTAGCGGCCGAAAGTCGTTTATTGCGAACAAGCGCGACACTGATTCCACCGAGAATCGTAATGCCCAGTAGACCCATAAATGTGGCACTTTCTGGGTCTAGTGACCCTCCGCCACCTTGCGCCGTAGATTTATTTTTCAGAAGTGATTTGGCAAGCTCTTCTACGCTAGGAACATCTCCTCCACCTAGTTGTGCGTTAGCCTCCACAGTAGTCTCCGCATTAGCCACTGCGTTTGTCTGCCCTTCTTCTGATCCACCCGCCATCAGTTTTGCGAAGTTCCCTTGAAGACTCGTGGCTAACTGAGGTAATAATATGAATGTTCCAATACCCCCACCGGCCACGGCTGTAATCATACTCCCGACGGATACAACTGAATCTAGGAGAGGTTGGACCTTGCCTTTGAGCTCAGCAGGCAAGTTATCAAACAACGTGTACAAGGCGGGAAGCAAGAATACCGCTGCCGCACCAGCCGCCTTATAGAAACTACCATATGTGGTGGTGTCAGACCCAGACGAACCCTTTTGTATGTAGCCTATATCGCCCGTAACTAGTTTCGCCCCCTTCTCTTTATTCGTGTTCGCCCGCTTGTTTAAGAACGGAATCTTATAGCCAATATCTTTGAACTTCGGATTGAAGACTTGTATCATATCAAATACATACCACGGGTTCGCGTAGCGTAAAAGAGCCTTTAAAGCGGGGAGCCACCATTGGCCGGCGAAATAAATAGCCATAATGTCGTATAAGCCAATACATAGCATATTAAATGCGGCTTTTCCTAGTGCCCAAAAACTCGAGTTGGAAGCCACAAGATTAACCCCGTTTACACCCCATGTATGCGGAATTACGAATATACATACAAGTATCGATTGAATCGATGTAGGTAAAAAAGGTATTATCAGCATAAATGGTGCGATACCTGTTAAGAGTATATGCCACTGCCATGGGTATATCGTCCATGATGTCATACCACTTTTAGCATCGCCTGCGCCCGGTGTCTGTGCCCCAGGTAGTCCGAGTTTTGATGTAAGAGAACCGAGTATACCCGACGCCATCGCTACTCAGAACTACGACCTAAATCTTGAAGAGAAGTCCCGCGAATCCGTTCACTACACGCAGCACATTGTGGTTTTTTGCGTATACCACTATATGTGACTTACCACGATTAGGGACATACGCGGGATTCGCAATCGTCTGTGTGGCCGCAACACCGTTAATAATAACAGCCGCCCCATTCTGGTCAAGAATAGGTATTGTCAGTGTCTGAGGCTCATTGGAATCCGGACGAAGGTTCACCAGGAGATTCATATTGTCGATTCGGCTCGCGTTCAATGAACCACTCGGCTGCATTTCCTCTGGCCGGAGAGAGAAACTGTATACGTAAATGAACTTCTTTACGTCCGTGCTCGTATGATATTGATAGGGCTGGACAAGGCGGAAATAGCCGGAGTCCCTGGTATCGAATCGGTCGTAGCCGTCCACTTGTAGTGTGGCATCCTGTAGGATATCTCTTGAAATACCGGCTTCGAAGGCGGATGTAGAGCCGAAGTTGAACCATTCATGCGTAGTCTCCATAACATCCCTTTGAAGCACCCAAATCAGCTCTCGGAGAGGGTGATTGAATTCCAGGCGAACATTGTGTATGTTCACAGCCTCGGGAATAGAAACTTTCGGAGTGTATTGAACTTGTTCGATGAGGTATTCGTGCGTGTTCGCAACAAATCTACGACGCTCCTCCGTATCTAAATATACATAGTCACCCCACAGACGTAAATCCACAATTTTCGCCGGCTTCGGCTGAAGATTGCTACAGCTCGACGATAAGCTCGTGTTGGAAAGCATACCATTCAAATCGCGGATTTTCATATTGATACGAATCGGGTGGTATTGCATCGCGAGTAGGGGGAGATAGAGTCCAGGATTCTTATTGAACCAGAACTGAAGGGGTATATATAACTTCACCGCGCCGTATTTGTAGCCTCCTACGGAGCATGTTTGCGGGGGGATAACCGTGGGCGGTCTATTCAGGCCGTCTACACGACCGATAATATTGTCAAGCGCATCCTTTTGGCCCGCGGGCGTAGACAAGCTCGACCATATTTCCATCCATTCTCCGGTCTGTTTATCAATCTCCTGCTCGCCTATTTCCAGAGAAATCTCCTCAATCAAGGAATACCCTGTTGAGTTCACATATACGCCGGAAGTTCCGTCCGTCATTTCCACATAGGGCAGGACAACTTCCATAATAATCGGCCCTAGGAGGTCCCCACGACGCGGCACAAGAGCCGTAACACGCTTTCCGAAATCTGGGTCGCCGTCAAATACAATCTGCTGCGACTCCATAGCGAAGTTCGTATAGCGTCGGTATACCATCTTGAACCACGTAATCTGCGGGTTTCCTGTTAAGAATACATCCTGTTTTCCCTGTGCGACTAGTTGTAATAACCCACCACCACCAGGCATTCTAGTGTATTGTGCGACTTATTCATTAGATGGCTTTCTTATCTTGTTATAGAAGCGCGATAGATGAGTAGTAATCTCATTCAGCAGGCAATATTCTCTATAAATCCGATTACAGGCGTGCCGTATCCTGCCGATAGTCTTCAAGTCGCCGATGGTGAGGGGGCGAGAAGATGGCAAGACGTATTTCAGACGATTAGCAGCCAATCTGCGACAATTGGCGCGGGTATAGGCTATTTGCCTTCTACGTTCAATCGGATTTACGGTATTGCCTCGAGTATTTCCACGATTATTGCCACAAGTTACTCGACACTCTCTACGCAGATTGGCGAAGGCGGAATACCGGGTAGTATCACAACCTACCAGCTCCAAAGTACTGTCACCTGGGTTCAGACACAATCCAAATATGTGAGTACGGCCGACCTCGTGAGTAGCATGACGCCCTTCTTAAACGGTTCTCTGTCCTTCATGTCGAATATTCAGAGCACAGTCGTGGGTCTCGGCACAGCCAGATATGTGAGCACGGCCACCCTACAAAGTACGGCTGTGGGTATAAACAGCCATAGGGTCTCTACAGTCACTGGCCTCGGCTCTATAGGGTATATCAGCAGTCTTTCCCTACAGAGCACGGTACAGAATCTCGGACTCGCGAGCTATATTAGCTCTTCGGCGCTTGTGAGCACTGTCACTGGTTTGCTCTATCCGGCCACTACAGCTGGCGGAAGTCTCGGGGTAGTCGTGACAGGTAGCTCTGACCCTCCGTATATAAACTTGAATACGGCTGTCAATACTTATCTCGGCACCAACAACTATTTCAATCAAAGCAATGCGAACTCTTATGGCCTGGTCTATGGTATAAGTCTCCCGAGTACTACGCTCGGCCTTATAAGCTCTCTCGGCACAATCGGATATGTGAGCACGGCCACCCTACAGAGTACAAGTCATGGTATTCAGGCGGCGAAACAGAATATATTTATTGACCGCTCAGGCGCCATGAACATTTTCAACTCAGTTGTATCTATTTCCAGCGTGGCCGCGATAACCTTCTTGAGCTCTTTTGTGGAATCGTCGATTATTTATAAGGGGCAAAACGGGCTTATGCAAGGCACTGTGACGAATAACTCCAATCTCTCATTTTCAACGGCGAATCTACAGCTCGATGTCTTTTCCAGTCTTATTACACCCAGTAGTCGTATTATTTTCGAGTTACATCCCACGATACAATTCGATTCATTGACTACGGGCGCTATCACATCGGCCTCATACCCCATGACCACATACCTTCAATACGGGAATACATGGCTAAGTACGACACATCAGACTCAGGTCGCAGGCTCATTTGCACAAAATGGTTATTCCAACTTCTTCCAGCGCAGCATAAAAATGTCTGTGCCTGGCTCATCTATTTTAGGAAACTATCAGCACCCATATGTACTGTATCATAGTCTTCCTGGTGCCATATCCTATCAAACAAATATTGGATTCAGGAGCCAAGGAATGAATGCGTTTTTCGCATCCACGAACTCGTATTTCCTCACGGTTCAGAATCTATCCTTCTAAGACAGAAGGATGGCGGCAAGTTTACGCTCTATAGATACCGATTTGATTACACTCCGACAGATTAGTGTTCGTTCTGGAACGAACGGCTATATTCCCAACTCACATGTTCTCATTTCGAACGGAAATGGTCAAGGCTATTGGGGCTCTATTAGCTCTATATCCGTTATCCCCTTCGATACACTTCTTGATTCCCGTGGCTCCACTATGAGGGCTGCGAATATAGGTAGCGCGATTCCATTTAGCACAGTGGGCATTCAGGGGCTTCTCACATCCTATATAGATTATGCGAATAGTACAGTGACATTCAGCAATGCCGCGCCCAATGTGCTCGTCGCACTTAATACGGTTCCCAATGTTTCGCGTCTGGCGGCCGCACAGGTCCCTGGCTCTGAAAATATTACAATGTCCTCGTCGCAATCGACGCTGAAATTCATAGGTGTTGGTGACTTACAGCTCTCAACTGTAACAGATTTGCGCGCCGTGTTTTTCTCTATTAGTTCTTTTACGGCGAGTGGTTATTCAGACCTCTCAGGTGAGGCGCGCGCATGGCGCGGATTTCAGTATAGTACGCTCTCGACCAACGCAGGCTACGCGAGTTTCACGAGCAGTATTCCCTTTTCCACTTTCTACAATATCAATGAATACATTGGCTACGGTTGGGACTGGAGTGGCTGTCTCGGAAGTAATGTACCCATGTCGACGGTTGAACGATACCCTGGTTATTCTACTGGCGATGTGTATTTCAGCACGGCGTCTTTCACAATGGCCCCCTATCTTCGCTATATACATCCGAACTCCACGACGAAAATGTTCTTGGAAGTAAATCCCAGCTATTTCTTCCAGCGCATGTATTTGGGAAATAGTACTCCGCAGAATCTGATAAAGGAGTTCTCCACCTTTGTACAATATGAATCTCCTACACGCGGCCGCCAGTTGCTTACGACGTATGGCACCTACATGTTCTCGCAAATGTCCAATGCCTATTCGTCCAACTATTTCAATACGCCTATTAAGCTCGAGCTCAATACGGCAACTCTCATGAGTAATGCCCTTACGGACGGCGAATCCGGTGCGAGATATACGGTGTATCATCGCATTCCTGGTGCCATGGCGAGTCTCGTGCCCGATGGATACTGTGGAAACAATATCGACGCGCGCGGTGGATTTAGTAATAGTCAGATTGTGAATGTGGACAACTATACGGCCGCATTCAATGGTGTCTACCTCCATGTATTCAATCAGAACGGTAACGCGCCGCCTATGCCTGGTCCTTGAGAGGCACGCCTTCCCGCTTCGCCAACTCTGCCGCCCACGGCTCCAGCGACCCCTTTACAATCGCAGTAGGCCGATAGGGCCACGGCGACATGTAGACGGCGTTCGACCACGGCCCTGCGCGCACCCACCCTATATGAGTCTGATTCCGCGACTTGAAAAACTCCCAGAACAATCGCTGACCATCAGCATTCTCTGCGAAGTTTGTGCGCACTTCTACATGGCGGCGCTGGTCCGCAGGCGTCGCGGCCTTCGGATACTCTTTTTCCAGTCTAGCGCACAGATTCCCATACCAATGGCAGCACGCGTCCAGTGTCCATAGAGTCGCCTGGAAAGTGAACCCATATTCGTCCGTGCCCTTCTGAATACCCGCCCAACCGTGTGTGGATTCTAGGGCGGGCCCCTTCGGTCCTGGGCATGGCATAAGACGAGCGGAGGCAATGAGCCCCTTCGTTTTTTCCATCATATACATGGCCTCTAGGATGGCGCCGAAATCGGGCGTCCTGTCCAGCAGAAAATCTTCCTGTATAGGGATCACATAGAGATAGCGCCCCGTGAGCGCAAGTGCCTGGAGGGCAGCCGCGCGACTGTCCAAGAATCCCGCCTCCTCTTCCTTTAAAGGAATAAGGGTAACACCGTATTCTTTTACAACTTGTTGGCATATGGGGTGGCCAGGAACCTCCGTGGCCAAATATACCCCGCACTCGAGCGCGGGGGCATAGCGCCTCAGGAGGGCAAAATGTAGCGGTAACATATAATAATACTTTGGCGTCGAGTTCACGAGGTACGCGCACCGGTCCATTCTATCTCTACAAGGCGTCAGTGCCTAAGGTGGCTGGCATATATTCCTTTAGAGATCAGGCAGAATGCTTGCGCGGCATCCGATTACAGGGAAAGATATTCGCATTGTTTCCTTGGAGACGTCCATTTCAAGGGACCAGAAAACTCTGGCTTGGTTGGACGAGCCTCCTGTGGAGTTGGAGCGTTGGTCGCGCTGGGATATTGGTGCCACGAGCTCTGTGGCGGCGGAGCGCCTTCACACGGCCGGCCTGCCTCCTGATATCGTGATTTGTCTGAATCCGCATGAGGAAACCGCGGCCTGGTGTAAGAGCGGGCAGGCAAAGCCCGCGCGTATCGTCGCCGTGACAAAGGCATTTGTAGAATTCATGACGATTGAAAAACTCGCCACGCTTCGTCTAGGAAATCTCATTTGCCTCGACGAGATTCATGATATGTATCCCTTTGTAGGCACCAAGTGGGACGGCACGGAGAATGACGCGAAGATTCTTCTGGCTCTTGTCCTACAGATGGGGCGAACATTCCCTGCGGAGCCTTCTACCCGTAATACACGGAGTCTTCGCCTTGAATCTGCTATTCAAAGGCCGCAGCCCCTATGGCTCGTAGGCCAGTATTATAAACCGGAGCAGGCGAAGCGTGGTCGAGAGATTGAGGCATGTTTCCAGAAAAATCTGGAGTGCCCTGTTATCGATAAGATTGTTCTATTGAATGAGCGGGCTTATGGGCTGAAACATCCGAAGGTAGAAGAGCGTGTGATTGCGAAGCGCCTCACATACGCAGATGTGATTCGCTGGATTTACGAGCACGCTCCTCCCGATACGCTTATCGCATTCGCGAATGCGGACATTTTTCTGGACGCGTATACGTGGCGCAATCTATGGTCGACGGATTTGGAGACGATGCCGAAGTTTCTCGCGATTCTTCGGTGGAATGTGGACTCGGTCGGCGCAACAGATAAGGCAACTTTGTTCGGGCCGCGCGCAGATTCCCAGGATACTTGGGTCGTTTCTTCCAATGCCGTCAAGGCCGTCACATGGGATTGGGCGGCCCTGGATTTCCCTTTTGGGAAGGGCGGCTGCGACAATGCGATTACAATGGAGATGTTTAAAAAGCGTTTTCTTATTGCGAACCCTGCGCTCAGCCTGAAAACGTATCACTTACATGCGAGTGAGGTGCGGACATATAACCCGAGGAACATTGTGGACAAGCCGGCATATTTGTATATTCACCCTACAGGGCTCCATGATAAGAAGCCGGTAGTCTCTATTGATAATGTGGCGGCACCTCATCCCTTCAAGTTCGCCTCATTTGCGCGCCCTGTGCGCGGTCCTCTAACACCCGCACAGGCACGTACATTTTGTACAATGGTTTCACGGGCCACCCAGGGCATGGTAGAGTTGGACGCGGATGATGATAACATATGGTCGCCGCCTCCCGTATCTCTCTACAGAGTAAATGACGTGATTCAGACACGCGACGGGCTCGCATATACGTATGACTCTATTCTGGTAGGAAAGACAAAGGCTTCCGTGAAAGCGTGGTCGGAGTCGCAGATTAGTTATTTGTCGGCGGCCATTCCAGTAGAGGATGCGATGATTGCCCCTCTACCTGATTCCGTGGCGAAATCTCCTGCGCGATTTGTGCTGGAATATCTTTCCAAAATATTTTTGATGCGTGAAGAATTCGGGGCGAAAACGGGGGATTTCTGGTGTGGGAAGAATGAAGGCTGTATTGACGCGATTAAGATGTTTTCGTGGCCGAAACAGGAGATTCCTGTTCTCGCACGTGATGAGAACCAGCAGGCGTGGTGTAGTCAGGCCGCGCTTTGGCCGTATCAGGATACACCTGAGGGGTTCATTTCTCGTGAAGAAGTGGGTGCCCTGCGCTCCGCCCTTGGTCTCGGTGGCTGGAAAGGGGTTGTCGGTGAGCGGCAGCTGGTGATTGTAGTGGATTCCAAGTGGATTACGGATGAGGTGGCGGATGCGCTGGAAGAGCAGCTATCGGGCCTCTTGAGTGTGAAAATCGTGTGGGCGGGGCGTAGTTCGCTTGATACATGTGTGCGAGCGTTGCGGGGCGCGTGGGGCGCAGTAATGTTCGAGCAGACGCTTGCGCCGTGGTGTTGGGTATTGCCAAAGGGTGGATATGTATGGGAGATTCAGAATGAGATGGAGCCGAGTGCGAGTCTTCTACACACGGCGTGCGCGGCGGAGTTGGAGCATCGTATGACGATTGTGCCGAAGGGTTCTCCCAACGAGGTAGAGAAGAAGTCGCTGGTCGCAAAACTGGTTACGGCCATTCGCGCAGAGTTGGAGCCGAAAGTGGAGGCCGAGCCCGCAACTCTTGCGCAACGTCCCAAGATTTTTCTTCCGCATGGCCATACCGGCTTTTTCGCACATTCAGGAGATTCTTTTCGTGAAATTGTTACTCTCTGGGCTGAAAGAGGCTTTGTGGATTGTATTAAGAGTTCCTCAGCGCATCATGTTTGGCTTGGCTCCATTGGAGAGGTACTTTTATATGATAGGCCGACGCATGAGTGGCTTAACTCTGCGCCCCCTGCGGAGAGGCAGTGGAAGATGGCCCTTTTCGGGAATCCGCCGCCTACAGGCGACGCTCCTACAAGCGCCTGGAGTTTCTGGCCTCGGCGTCCTGCGCTGGTGGAGGCCATTGTGGCTCGTGGGACCCCATCCAAGCCCTGGGAGAGTCGCGCTCAAACACTGGTTTTCTATGGACGCTCTGAGAACCAGGTACAGAAGAAGCGGAGAACCGGATACGATTGGGCATCCCAATGTAGTGAGTTCGTCCATGTGGACGGCCTCAAGCCCTACCCTTTTACGCAAGAGCAATATCTGGAGAAACTCACTGACGCCCGATTTGGTCTTTGCCTCGCAGGGTATGGCTACAAGTGTCATAGGGAGATTGAATGTATGGCCATGGGATGTATACCCATTGTGGCGGCCGATGTCGATATGGCCAACTACGCAGAGCCGCCTGAGGAGGGTTTACACTATTTCCGTGTCCAGGCGCCTGAAGATATTCCGTCGATTATAGAAAAAACGATGGCTGAGCGTTGGACGGTGATGTCAGTGGCCTGTCGCGATTGGTGGCGTCGGAACGCGTCTGTGGATGGGATGTGGGAGCTTACACGGCGCCTAGCTGGCGTGTAACGGCATCTGCCGAACTTATGCTTCCCCTCTGGGAAGCATAACTTGTGCCTAAATGCCTACATCGCGGTAAATACCAGTAAAGGAGTCGGCGTTGGATTCTCCTTGTCCACGAGCTGGAAAGGGTATGTTAGCACCGCTTCTATGGCCCACATACGTGGGGCAATGGCCTCGATAATCGCTTCTGCGTTTTCTTGTTGGAAGCGGGCATCACCTCGTTCTGCTTGACCCGAGCGCCATGGAGTTTTTATGGTATTTTGAAAGATGGGAATAATCATATGACCGCCTTCACGTAAAATGCGATGGCCTGAAATCAGCAAATCAGACCACATTTTTTTAGATTCTGTGCTATTATGGGCCGCGTGAATATGGCTCAGTGCGGCGTACACAGGGCAGTTCCATGTATATAGAATCGATTTAGAAGAGCTTGGGACATCGTCCCATCTTCCATATTGATTTAGCGCATTGGGTACCCTCACACTAATGTCTATGTATTCTGCGTCCTTCAACATCTCTCTGCTATTCGTGTCCCCTTTCCACACGAATAGAGGGCCATGTAGACCATTAATGTGTCCAACAACGAGTAAATCTTTCATGGTGCCCTTATATGCGACGGGCAAAAAATCAAATTTTCCTAACGGCGTTTGCTGAACTCAAACCCCCTATTCTTTCCTGTAGTAGAAGCCAAATACAATAGGCTGGTCCACCTGTCGTACATCCGCGTAGTAGCCGAACTCACCCACGAGTCCCGCTGGAATAGGCTGAGTGAGCCATTTCAGGGCCTTCTGATAGAATCGAATACGCTTATATGTGTTCTCCATCTTATCGAGCTCGTAATCAAAGTCACGCAGACCATCGGTATAACGAAAGGCGATGTGTAGGTTCGCAGTTGAAAGATGCTGAACCCTTTCAGCCAAATAGTGCTCAAATGTGGGCAAGTGCGGGCGAATCTGGTCGAGAATCTCTGGAGGCGCGGCGTTTTCATTGATAAGCACGCAGAGGGTATGAGGGCTGAGATCTTCGCACTGGTCTTCTATCGTAGGTTTAAACCACGGCCAACCAGGATTCCGTTCTTTCTGCCACCCTTGGAAACGCTCTTGCGATTCCCTGTGGTGATCATACCACGCGTGCTTCAAGTCCGCTGATGACCACACTTCTCCAGGAGAGATGTCGTCACGCTTTGCCAACTCCAGAATCACCTTGTCCCAGCGACGCATCTCTCTTGCCCGCTCGTTGAGCACAGGCGCAAAGATTTAGAGGACGCTCAGGAAATTATCTTGTGGCATTATGAGGCCATTAATCCCTTCCGTGTTATAAGCGATACCACCCACGCCAAGGAGGGGGGTATATACGGTCAGGGGGAGAGTGGGAGTATTCCCAAAATAGTCGGCGTCAATCGCGCTGAAGCAGTCCTGGAACACACTACGAAATAGGGCCAACTGATTCTGATTCCGCATGTCTATCATACAGAGAATCTGTGCTCCCGTCAAATCAATTATGTTCCTCTGAAGTTTGTCGGGTTGAAGGCCAAGGCAAACATACACATCGTAGTTGCGAAGCCGCCTTACATCGCTGACGCCCTCATGCTCTCCATCGCCGGCCCATAGGATAAGTCTGAGGTTGTACCTTTTGGGTGGGAGTTCTGCTGTGAGCTGGTAGGGATTTGTAAAGTCTAGTATATACGGCATCGGGTGGTGAGTTTGCCGTGGATGTATTTGGGTTCAATTTTTTGGGAGGGTCCACGGGAATCGGTAAGGGCTCTAAAGGGACTGTTCTGTATTGACCAATAGGATACCATTGTTTCATTGTATCTATGTATTGCCCGTAATATTTAAACGCCCCCCTATATCTTT
>SXGQ01762560.1_pt1 | contig 11522 bp, 8 predicted proteins | sample 3178371 | NCBI WGS metagenome assembly SXGQ01 (sample SAMN11356859, study PRJNA531348) | freshwater metagenome | isolation source: freshwater sample F1-20 | place: China: Fuxian Lake, Yuxi | collected 2017-12-25 | reverse complement strand
CGTCGGGGATGTGCATCTTGCGATACACGCCCAGCAAGGATCCATCCGCGTCGATGATCGCCGCCGTGTTGTGGTACAGCCCGCTGGCGCGCTTCTCGAACAAGCTCGCGACGATCACGATGCCATGCTTCTTCGCGATCTTCGCGTACAGGTCCGTGGTCGGGCCCGGGATCGTCTCCGCCAGCTTGAAGAAGCGGTGGTCCTCCACTTGGCAGAAGTACTGGCTCGTGAACATCTCCTGCGTGCAGACGATCCGCGCGCCGCGCTTGGCCGCCGCCTCGATCAGCTCGGCCTGGTGCTTGCGGTTGGTCGCCACGTCTTCGACGCAGCGCATCTGCGTGAAACCGACATCGACGACGCGGGAGGAGCTGGACTTCGAGCGGCTGGCCATGGGCGATCTCCTGTCGCGCGGCGTGCGCGCGGGGGCGACAGTATGTGGATTGCGCGCCGATCCTGCGAGAGCGCCGCCCTTGTCCAATCGACTTGACGGGACGCGCGACGACTCAGCCGCAGCGCGCGCCGGGCTCGAGCCGCGCGCCCCGCGCTCATGCCGCGCCGTCCATCGCGCCCTTGCCGGCGGGCTTGACGCGCGCGAGCAGCACCGCGCCGGCGCCGCAGGCGACCACGAGTCCATCCTTGGTTTGCGCGACGGCGCCGGGAGTCGCGTCCGCGCCGAGCGGCAAGGCGTGCGGCGAGCAGTCGAGCAAGCCCAACTCCGCGCCGGCCAGCGTCGTGCGCGCGCCCGGCCACGGTGAAAAAGCGCGCACGAGGCGATCCACCTCGACCGCGTCCTTGGTCCAATCGACGACGCCGTGCTCCTTCTTGATCTTCGTGGCGTAGGTGGCGCGCGCGGGGTCCTGCGGCACGAGCCGTGGAGAGCCCGCGGCGACCAGGTCGAGCGCCTCGACCGCCGAGCGTCCACCAAGGATCGCCAGTCGCGCCAGCAGTTCGCCCGAGGTTTCGCGGGCGCCGATCGCCACGCGCAGCTCGTGGACCACATCGCCCTCGTCGAGCGCCAAGACCATCTTCTGCACGCAGACACCCGTCTCGGCGTCGCCGGCGAGGATCGCGGCTTGGATGGGGGACGCGCCGCGCCAGCGCGGCAAGAGCGATGCCTGCACGGTCCAAGCACCGCGCGGAGCGAGATCGAGCACGTCTTGGCGCAGGATCTCGCCGTAGCTCGCCACGAGCAGCGCCTCGGGTCGCCACGCGCGCACGGCGGCGAGGAACTCGTCGCCGCGCGCCTTCTCGGGCTGCAGCACCGCGACGCCGTGCGCCTCGGCCGCCGACACCATGGCCGAGGGCTCGACCCTCATGCCGCGTCCGCGCGGCTTGTCGGGCTTGGTGACGAGGCCGACGACTTGGTGTCGACCACTCGCGAGCAACGCTTCGAAGACGGTCGCGCCGAACGGAGGCGATCCCAGGAACGCGACCTTCAACGCCCTGCGGTCCTCTCCGTCAGAGGTGGGCCGAGACGAGCGTCTTCAGGCGGTCGTACGGCATGGCGCCCATCTGGCGCGCGACCATCTTGCCGCCCTTGAACACCATGAAGGTCGGGATCGAGCTGACGCCCAACGAGCTGGCGATCTCCTGGCTCTCGTCGGTGTTGATCTTGACGACCTTGACTTGCGCGCCGAGTTCGCCGGCGAGCTTGTCCACGCTGGGACCCATCGCCTTGCAAGGTCCGCACCAAGGCGCCCAGAAGTCGACCAGCACCGGCACTTGGCTCTTGAGGACGACGGAATCGAAGGTCTGGTCGGTGACGTCTTGTGCGGCGCTCATGGCGAAGGGTGGCTGGGTGGCTGGAGCAGGCGCGAGGGAACGCGCCAAGACGCAGACTATGGGCCACGGCTGGCCCGCAGACAAGTGGCGCCATGCGCCGTCCCGCCTGCGCGACGGGAACTCGCGCCCGAGCCGGGCGGAGCAGGCCTAAGCGCCTTCGTCCGCGGGTTCCGAGGCCACGCTTGGAGCGCCGCTGGGGACGAGGTTCGGGAGGCTCGCGTCGGCATCCTCGGACGCGTCGGACGCCCGAGGCGCCTCCGACAGCGTCGCGCCTTCGGCTGGCTTCTCCGGAAGCTCGTCGTCGAAGGTGCTGGCGGCCAGCATCCCCGCGAGGTCCGCCTCGCCTTCGGGTTGGAAGGCCAGGACGATCTCGCCACCACCTTCCGGTTGGCTGGCGTGCACCACGCCGAGCTTGCACAGCTCGAGCAGCGCGCAGAACGAGCCCACCAGCGACTCGCGCGTCGGCTCGGCGTCGATCGACAGCACCAGCTCGCGCAGGCCCATCTGTCCGGATTTCTTGACACGCTCGGCCAAGGCCTGCACGTAGAAGCGCAGCGGGCGCCGGTCGACCGCCACCTTGTGCGGCGCGTTGGCCAAGGTCTCGCGCAAGAGGCGCGAGAAGGCGCCGAGCAAGTCCCAGGCCGTCACCTCGCCCAGGTCGAGCTCGCGTTCGGGCGCGTCCACTTGCAGGGGCGAGGCGCCGCGCGCATGTTGCAGGTCGCGCACTTCGGCGCGCCGCCCGAGGTCCTCGGACGCGGTGCGGAAGCGGCGGTACTCGACCAGGCGCTGGATCAGCTCGTCGCGCGGATCGAGTCCGTCGTCGAGGTCGACCGACTCGCGCGGCAGCAAGGAGCGGCTCTTGATGGCCAGCAGGGTCGCCGCCATCACGAGGAAGTCCCCGGCGACCTCGATGTCGAGCTCGCGCATCGCCTTGAGGTGCGCCAAGTACCCCTCGATCACGCGCGAGACCTCGACCTCGTGGATCTCGACCTCCTGCTCGCGCACGAGGTGGAGAAGCAGGTCCAGCGGGCCGTGGAAGACCCGTTCGAGGCGCACGGTGTAGTCGCGCGCCACCGGTTCCGAGGTGCTCACCAAGCGCCTCCGAGGCCGATGATCGCCTCGAGGACGCCTTCGACCCAGCGGATGGCGTCGCGTTGCAGCGCGTTGAAGCCCGGCACCAGCCAGATCAGGGCGAACACGAGGAACAGGCCCCAGCGCTCCAGCGCCATGTAGCCCGGCCGCAGCTCCTTTGGCAGCAGCCAAGCCGTGATGCGCGAACCGTCGAGCGGCGGGATCGGGATGAGGTTGAACACCATCAGCAGCACATTGACCGACACCAAGGTGTCGAGCACGCGCGGCAGGAGGTCGGCTGGCCGCGAGTAGAGGCTCTCCGCCGCGCCGTTGTAGAACCCCGTGTGCACCGCCAGCTTCCACAGGAACAGGAACAGCGCCGCCAGCAACAGGTTCGAGAGCGGTCCGGCCGCGGCGACGAGGCTCATGTCGCGCCACGGCGAGCGCAGACGATGGAAGTCGACCGGCACCGGCTTGGCCCCGCCGAAGAGGAACCCCGATGTCAGCAGGAAGAAGGCCGGGATGGCGACGGTCCACATCCAGTCGATGTGGGCCATGGGGTTGAGCGTCAGCCGTCCCAACTGTCGGGCCGTGGGATCGCCGCACAGGTCCGCGGCCCAGGCGTGGGCCGCTTCGTGCACTCCCAGCGAGACGACCAGCAGCGTCAGCACCAAGGCCACGTACAGCGGATCCGCGGCGAAGTCCAGCAAGGCGAGGCCGCCGACGCTGCTCGCCGGGAAGGCCATGTGCAAGCTCGCGCCACCCGCCACGGCGAGGAAGGCGTTGCGCAAGAGGCGGCGGGTGCGGGACAGCGGCGGCATGCGTCGCGACGGAGGTCGAGCACGGGATTCTACGCGATGGGCGCGCCGAATTCCCGCGCCTGTGCGCCGTTGCAGGTGCTTCGTCGCGACCTCTAGAATCCGACCGAAGCCGCGCGCCGCACGCTGCTTGCGACGAGGCCTCCGAGCTGCGTCGCGCCACCCGCGCCGCACCACCCCCTTGGAAGCCCGTTCGCACCACCATCCGCTGCTCGCGCAGGCCGCCGAGGTCATCCGCAGCGAGGCGGCCGCCATCGCCGCGCTCGAAGCGCGCCTCGACGAGCGCTTCGTCGCCGCGGTCGAACTCGTCCTCGCCTGCGAGGGCTTCGTGGTCGTCACCGGCGTGGGCAAGGCCGGCATCGTGGCGCAGAAGATCAGCGCCACGCTCGCCTCCACCGGCACGCCGAGTCTCTTCTTGCATCCCACCGAGGCGCTGCACGGCGACCTCGGCCGGTTTCGCGCGCGCGATGTGCTGCTGGTCTTGTCGAACAGCGGCGAGAGCGCCGAGATCGTCGCCTTGCTGCCGAGCGCGCGCGCCATCGGGGCGCGCCTCGTCGCCATCACCGGCGGCGCGAGTTCCACATTGGCGCGCCACTCCGATTGCGTGCTCGACATCGGTCGCGTGCAGGAAGCCTGCCCGCTCACCCTCGCGCCCACGGCCAGCACCACGGCGATGCTCGCCATGGGCGACGCCTTGGCGATGGTCGTGTTGCAGAGGCGCAACTTCTCGCGCGAGGACTACGCGCGCTTCCATCCCGGCGGCGCGCTCGGACGCCGCTTGATGAAGGTCGGCGACATGATGCGCCGCGGCGAGCAACTGCCGCTCCTGCCCGCGGGCAGCACCCTCAAGGAAGCGGTGCTCGTCATGAACCGCACACCAGGTCGCCCCGGCGCGGCGCTCGTCGTCGACGGGGCCGGCAAGCTCGCCGGCATCTTCACGCACGGCGACCTCGCGCGCCTGTTCGAGCACGGCACCGCCTTCGACGGCGCGCAGAAGGTCGATGCGCACATGGGCACCAAGCCCAAGACGACGCGACCCGAGGCGCTGGTCGAGGACGCGCAGCACCTGTTGCACGAGCACAAGATCGACCAACTCGCCGTGGTCGACGACGCGCATCGCCCGGTCGGCCTCGTCGATGTGCAGGACCTGCTGGACTTGGCGGTCTAGGGCGCGGACGAAGTGGACCACGACATCCAAGGACTCGAGGCCGCCTTCCAGCGCGCCAAGCTGCTCGTCCTCGATGTGGACGGTACGCTGACCGACGGTCGCATCGCCTATTTCGACCATGCGGGCGGCGTGGGCGAGCTCTTGTCCTTCGACGTGCGCGATGGTCTCGGACTGCAGTCCTTGGCGCGGGATGGAATCGTCGTCGTGCTCGTGACCGGCCGCGGCAGCCCCGCGCTCGAGCGGCGCGCCGGCGAGCTGAAGTTGCGCTTGCTGCAGAAGGTCGCCGACAAGCGCGCCGCGCTCGAAGCGCTGCAGGTGGAACTCGGCGTGGCGCAATCCGAGACGATCGCGATGGGCGACGACCTGCCCGACCTGGGACTGGCCGAACGCTCGGTCGCGTTCATCGCGCCCCGCGACGCCGTCGACGAGGTCAAGCGTCGCGCGCACCTCGTCGTCGCGCGCGAAGCCGGCCGCGGCGCGGTGCGCGAGCTGTGCGAGCGCGTGCTCGCAGCGCGCGGGATGCGTCTCGGATGAGGAAGCTCGTCGTCTTCCTGCTGGCCTTCGCCGCCGGCCTCGCGTTCCTCTTGTGGCGCCAGTCGCGCATGGAAACTCCGCCTCCGCCTCCGGCCCCGACCGAACCGGAGACGCGTCCCTTCACGGAAGTCGAGGTCAAGCAAGGCGAGGACGGACAGGGCCAGGCGGTGGGCGTGCTGCTCGACGGGCCGCTCGACTTCGCCGAACGCGTGCAGGTCGACGGCGAAGGCCGTCGCGCGCTGGTGTTGCGCAGCTCCGACGTCGACTCGCTCGCGGGCGGCCGCTACCTGCTCAAGGATCTGGCCGTCGATCTCTACGACCCGCAGCTGGGCCTGGTGCGCGCCAGCCTGCGCGCGCCGCGCGCCACGGTCGTGTTGGCGGTGGTCGACGGCGTTCCGGCGCTCGATCCGTCGAACCCAGTCGAGCTCGACCAGCCCGTCGCCACCATCCTGCGTGGTTCGCCGATCACCCCGCTCAAGGTCGAGTCTTCGCGACTGGACTGGTTGCCGGGCGAGGATCTCTACCGCACCGATGAAGCCGTCGTCGCCACCGGCGCCGGCCTGCGCGGCTCGGGCATCGGCTTCGAAGCACGCGGGCAAGGCGCGACCATCGAGCTCAAGCGCGCCGTCTCGATCGCGTTCGAGCTCGAGGATGGCGGCGTGGCGACCTTGTCCTCGGGCGCCACCGCCGGCGTGCTGCTGCAATCCGTCGAGCGCGAGGGAGTCGAGCTCCTGCAGCTCGTCGCCTCGGGCGGCGCGCGTCTCGTCTTGGCGGGTTCGCGCGCCATCGCCATCGAAGGCGAGACCATCACGATCGTCGGCCGCCCCGGCGACGACGGCCAACCGTTCAAGTTGCTGTCGGCCGTGGCCGAACGCGCGGTGGTGGCCGAACATCAAGGCGACACCCTGCGCTCGGATCGTGCCGAGTTCGCGTTCCGCGCCGACAACAGCTTGTCGCGCGGCGAGCTGCTGGGCAGCGTCGAGCTCGAGTCGCGCGGCGACAAGTTGCGCAGCGAGATCGCGGTCTTCGAGTTCACCGAGTCGGGCCTGTTGTCGCGTGCCGAGTTCAGTGGCTCGCCGCGCGGCGAGTTGGCGCTCGGCCGCGTCGGCGATCCGGCTCAGGCGGGGGGCGAACGCGCGGTGCTCGACGGCCTTGGTCCGCTGGTCTTGTCGCGCGGGACGGAGGATCGCATGACGATCGCCGGCCCGGCGAGCCTCGAGCTGCGCCAAGCGGGCATCGTGCTCAAGGCGCGCGAGAGCTTGTCGGCCAGCGCGGCGCTTGATGGCGCGAGCGGCCGCCTCGAGGCCCAAGGCGAGGTGCGCTTGTCGCGTGGAAGCGACGAACTGGCGGGGGAGCGCGTCGAGCTCGACTACCGCGCCGATCCTGCGGGCGGGCGCAGTTTCGCCTACCAGAGCCTCGGCCCCACGCGCCTCTCGGCCACCACCAAGTCGGGCGAGCCGTTCCGTGCCACGGCCGCGAACGGCGCGCGTGGAAGGCTCGAGGGCGAGCGGTTGGTGGTCGACCAAGCGCGGGACGTGCGACTCCAGCAAGGCGCCGCCGCGGAATTCACGGCGGAGGCGCGGCTTGTCGAGGACTTCGATGCGGCGGCCGCCACCTTTCGCGCATCTGGCGATGTGCGCATCGTCGCGCCGCAAGGCTCGGGCTTCGCGCAAGAGGCGCGCGTCGCCGGCAAGGACGCCATCGAGCTCGCGGGCACTTCTTCCGCCCCCGCGCGTTGGTCGAACGCCTCGGGCGGCGCGCGCGGCGGTTGGCGCGCCACGGCGCAGGCCTTGTCCATCGTCGCCGATCCGCGTCGTCTCGAGGCCAAGGGCGCCGTGATCGCCCGAGTCGAGGCCGAGGGAGTGGAGCTCGACTTGTCCAGCGGTTCGTTCGTGGTCGAGCTCGGCCCCGAGGGCCAGTTGCGCCCGGTGGTGGTGGTCGCCGAGTCGAGCGTCCACGCGGTGCTCGTGCAGGAAGGCGACAAGGTCGTCTTGGACGCCGAGTACTTGCGCGCCGATGGCGAGCTGTCGATCGTCCGCGAGGTGGCAGTCAAGCCCGATGGCACGCGCGCGACGGTCGAACGCGAAGTCGCCAGCGGGGTCGAGGTGCTGGCGCACACGCAAGTGCGCGTCGCGTGGCTGGGCGAGGCGGCTTTCTCCGGCGAAGGCGAGCGTTTCTGGATGCACAAGGACGGTCGCATGCGTCTGGACGCCGCGCCGGGCGAGCGGCTCTCCGTCGCGGGGCGCCTGGCGGGGACCGCCCTCGACTACGACGCCACGGCCACTTGGCTCGAACGCAGCAGCGCGCCTCCGAGCCTTGAACTCGCCGCGCCGCTGCTCTTGTTGCGCGATGGTGCGCCGCGCCGTGCTGACGCCACCGTGCTGCGCCGCCTGCAGGCGGGCCGGCTCAAGGTCGACGCCACGAGCATCCTGCTCGAAGGGCTCGTCTCGTCGGGCACGCCAGGCCAACCCGACTGGGAAGCCGGCAGCACGCTCTTGGAGGGCTGGGACGAAGAAGGCCGCGAGTGGCGCGTGCAAGCCGGCTCGATTCGACTGCGCGGCGACTTCCGCGACGCGCGCAGGTTGGAGGCCGAGGACATCCAGTCGCTCGTAGCCCAAGGTGGCTTTCGCGCGCAGTTCGGCGACTCGCTGTCGGCCATCGGCGAACGCCTCGATGGCGTGCCTGGCCGCTTGCGCTTCGAGGGCCGTCCCGCGCTGATGCGCCTCGAGGATTCGGAGTGGGAGTCGGAGTGGATCCAGTACGACCTCGTCAACCTGCTGCTTTCCACCGATGCCGGCGAGCTGCGTTCGAAGACCGGCGCGACCGGCATGTCGTGGGCGTTGCGCTACGATTCGCTGCAACCCTTCGAGCAGCAGGATTCGACCATCCTCGCCTTGCGCAATCCGCGCTTGCGTGCCGGCCAACGCCAGTTGCGCGCCGATTGGGTGCTCTTCTGGCTGGATCGCGAGCGCTGGCGCCGCGGCGGACTGCGCGCCATCAAGAGCGGCTTGGGCGCGCCCGACTTGCGCAGTCGCGAATTGTCTTCGGCGGGCGAAGGTGTCGAGTCTCGCGTTGGCGGGCAGGGCAAGGGGCTGCGCATGCCCGCCGACCAGTTGATGCGCGAGCAATTGGCGGGGATGCCGCTCGGCGATGCGCTTTCCGAGGCGTACATCGAAGGCAACATCGAGTACTACGACGCGGGCGAGCGGCAGGCGCGCGCGGCCGCGGTGTACCTGGACCTCGTCGAACAGCATGGCTGGATCCAGCAAGGCGACTTGTCGATCGAGTTGAACCTGCGCGAACGATCCGAGCGCTTGCGCGTCAAGTCCGACTGGTTGCGCATCTCGAACACGCCCGCGGGCGCCGAACTGCGCGCCGCCAGCGCGATCTTGAGCTCGTGCGAGTACGACGATCCGCACTACGTCATCGAGACAGGCGACTTGAGGCTCGTGCCGCGCCAGGAGAAGAAGGACGAGCGCGTGGCCTACTCCGTCGCGGCGCGCGACAATGCGATCCGCTTCCAAAACGGCTTCAAGTTGCCGCTGCCCTCGATCGTGTTCGAGACCGATGAGCGTGGCAACCCGTTGGTCGACCGTCTCGTCCTCGGCAACAGCGCGCGCCTCGGCACGCAAATCCGCGCGTCGATCAACGCGGACCTAGGCTCGTTGGGGTTGGGCTTCGGCAAGATCTTCGCGGGCGTCTTGGGGCTGCCTTCGACCGACATCCGCGGCGGCTGGAACTACGACGTGGGGCTGCTGGGCTCGCGCGGAGTGCTGCTCGGCGCCGAGCTCGACTTGCAGATCGCCAAGCGCTTCCGCTTGAAGACTTCGATCGACGCCATCCCCGACGAGGGCCGCGACAAGGGCTTCGTGCGCGTCGATCCGGACGACCGCGACTTGCTGCGCACCTGGATCGTGGCTCGCGGACGGTACGACCTCGGGCCCGGCGAGTGGGTCGACATCGTCGGCTCCGTGCAGTCCGACCCCGGCGTGCAAGCGGAGTTCTTCGAGAACGACTACCTCGCCTACGAGCAGAAGGACGTCTACTTGCATTGGCGCAAGGCGCGCGAGGCTTGGTACGCCTCCGTCATTGCCAAGTTCGTCGTCGAGGATCGCACCGACACGGAGCAGCTGCCTGCGGCCTTCTTGTACTTGCCGCGCACTCGAGTGGGCGGCTTGGCGAGCGCCGACGTCTATTGGACGGGCACGGTGGCCGCTGCGAATTTGCGCAGGGTGGAAGGCGACCCGACCTACTACCCCTACACGACGCCCTATGCCGATGGACTCGGCGAGCGCGAAGTGTTGCGCGCGGCCGTGGACCAGCGACTCGAACTGCCGCTGGACGTCGGGATCGCCGCGATGCGCGCCACGCCCTACTTCCAAGGCAGCGCGCGCATCTGGGACCAGGCGGAGGATCCTGAAGAGTCGGCTTCGAGCTCGGCGTTGATCGCTGGAGTCGAGTTGTCGAGCACCTACTGGAAGCGTTCCACCGGGGGCGCGGTGCAGACCATCACACCCAGCCTCGGCGCAAGCGTCGCGCTGGCCTCGCACCAGAGTGCCGCCAAGCCGGTCTACTTCGATCCGACCGAGGCCTCGCTCGACGGCGAGACGATCGAAGCCGGCTTGCGCACGCGGTGGTCCTCGCCGCTGTCGCGCGAGCGCTTCGACGCCGACTTGCGCCTGCAGCGACGGGTGCTTCCCGACGATTCGGAGACCTCGCCGTTGCGGGTGCTGTCCGAGTACTTGACCTGGATCGGCGAGGTGCCCGTGGGCCTGCGCCACGATGGCCGCTACGAGCTCGACGACGCCGCCTCGCCCTACTCGCGCACTTCGTTGGGCTTCGAGCCGACGCCCTCGTTGGGTTTCGAGTTCGGCTATGTGCAAGGGCGGGACGAACTGGAAGACCCGTTGTTCGAGGCGGTGACTGGCGCCATGCGCTGGCGCTGGACCACGAAGTGGGAGATGCAGTTCCAGCAGAGCCTGTCGCTGCTCGAAGGCGGCAGCCTGGGCAACCAGATCCTGCTGCGGCGCCTCGACCACGACTTCGTCACGGAGATCGAGCTCTCCTATCGCGCCGGCGAAGGCGCCTCGTTCAGCTTGAACTTGTTGCCGAAGTTGTCGTGGCGCCGCCAAGGACTGGGTCTCCTGGACAGCTGGCTGGGCCTGTACCACTGACTTCAGTCGCGCCGCGCGGGCCTTTTCTTCCGGCTTGCACGGACTTGGCGTGGCCTTCACCCCTCGTCACGCCGCGCGGGGGGGCCAGCGTGGTAGATTCCCTGCATGGTCCTCGCCCTGTTCGAGAGCCTTGGTGGCTCCGAGCTCGTCATCGTCGGCATCGCCGCCTTGCTGGTCTTCGGCAAGCGCTTGCCCGAGGTGGCGACGCAAGCCGGCAAGCAAATCGCCAAGCTGCGCCACGGCCTCGATCAGTCGTGGAAGGAAACCGGCCTCGACAAGGAGATCAACGAGCTCAAGGAGGTGCTGCCGAATGTCGCGCCCTCCGAGCTCGCGCGCAACGCGTCGCGCCGCTTCCAGCAGCGCCTAGCCGACAAGGCTCGTCGCGACGGTCTCGACCCGGCCGCGCAGTTCGAGCCGGATTCGGCGCAGGACGACGACATGACCCCCACTCCGTTGATGGAGCGGCCCAACCTCATGCACACGACCGGCGGGCAGCCGCAAGTCGGCTCCGTCTCCGACGCGGACTTTGGTGCAGGTTCGACCCCGGCTTCGGTTCCGGATGTCGCGTCCGGCCCGGACCGCCATACCGACAAGGCCCCTGGCTGAGCGCCCGCGCCGACGACTCGCCCGGCATCCGCAAACTGGCTTCGTGCACTACGCTTACTGCACCAACGGCCTCGCGCACCACCGCCCGCGGCAAGCTTGCGAGCTGTTGGCCGACCTTGGTTATCGGGGCGTCGCCTTGACGCTCGACGCAGGCGGGTTGGACCCGCTCGCGCCCGACCCGCGCGTCGCGGCCGAGGTGCGTGAGGTGTGTCGCGATCGTGGACTGTCGATCGTGGTCGAGACGGGCGCCCGCTACGCACTGGATGCGCGGCGCAAGCACCATCCCTCGTTGATGGACGCCTCGGCTGCCGGACGGGAGCTGCGCGTCGACTATTACCGGCGCTGCCTGGACCTCGCTGTCGACTTGGG
>SXGQ01399485.1_pt1 | contig 11522 bp, 9 predicted proteins | sample 3178371 | NCBI WGS metagenome assembly SXGQ01 (sample SAMN11356859, study PRJNA531348) | freshwater metagenome | isolation source: freshwater sample F1-20 | place: China: Fuxian Lake, Yuxi | collected 2017-12-25 | reverse complement strand
GTCTGGTAACGCTTTGTATTTAGCGGGTGCAGGCAATGTGTATCTTAGTATTGATAGTAACAATAATGAAACTGATAGAGCATTTATTGTACAAAATAATTCAATAAAATCGGGTACCGAATTGTTCAGAGTAAATGAAGCTGGCAGTGCAATCGCAAGTAGTGATTTTCGTGCTCCTATTTTCTATGATAGTAATAACACAGGTTATTATGTTGACCCAGCAAGTACAAGTAATTTAAATGCGATAACACTAAATAATTCCGGTATCAATAGTTATTTAACTTTACCAGGCACTGTAACTATTTCAAATGTTTCTAGTAATGAAATGGTTATCAGAAATCTAGGTCAATTAAGATTCAGCACATCAACCAGCTGGGATTGGAATAGTTGGGCTGGTTTGAAATATGATGCGAGTGCTACGACAATTTATATGGGTGGTCCAGCAGCAACATCTGTATTTACTGCAAATGCCACCCCTCCATCTGTGACAATTAGTTTTGTAGGCACAACAGCTGTAAATAGCGATTCTAGTTTTCGTGCTCCTATTTTTTATGATAGTGCTAATACTACATATTATGTTGATCCAGCAAGTACAAGTAATTTGGTCGGGTTAACTGTAGCAAATACTATTACTGGTAATATCACTGGTAATGCTGGTGGAAACGCTGCCGGTTCATCAACATTCGTAGCAAGTCTTGGTAGTGGCTTAAATTATGATATTGATAGAACCACAAAGAGAGCTGGTTTAAGTCACTATAGTGGTTATAGTACTGGTACCAACAGACCAACCACATTTGATTATACACTACAAGTTACAGATGGTAATAAAGGTTGGGAAATCAGCATGGATTGGATCGCAACAACAGGTCCAGCTATATATGCAAGATCATTAAGAGATTGTTGTCAAAACTGGTCAACTTGGGTTCGTATATTGGATAGTGTTAACTACGCTTATGCAGCTAACATGAACCAAAATGTTAGAACAACAGATAATGTAACCCACAATATCGTTGATGCTACACAATTTAGAGATAGTGCTAATACCAGTTACTATCTGGATCCAGCAAGCACAAGTGTTCTAAATTATTTAAGCTTATCTATTTTAAATAATATGAACCCCGCAAATGGCACATGGCACACATCTGCGGAAGGCAAAGCTAGATTTTATTTTGCAAGTAATAGTAATACATATTTTAGAACAGGTGCTGATTTTATTTACAGAAATAACTCCGATAGTGGTGTTCTTGTTATCGATTCCTCAGGCAATTTAAGAACAACTAGTGGTGGTGATAACTCTCCATCTTATAGTTTACATGTTGGTGGTACTGGATTCGCAGTAAACGATTTTCGTGCTCCTATCTTCTATGATAGCAATGATACTGGTTATTATGGAGATTTTGCTAGTACATCTCGTTTAAATATTTTAAGTCTAGTTAGCTACGCATATATAAATGGTCAAACATTAAATGGTCAAAGTTTCTATCAATGGGAAGGTGCTACATATAGAAATCCAGGCGATCATACTCCACAATTATTAATAAGAAAAGACAATAGCACTACTGGTATAAACGGATTTGCACCAGCACTTGCATTATATAATAATAATGGTGCTGATCAAACCACGGTTGGTATGACATTTGTAAGTGCGGAAGCTGTATCTCCAACACAAGGCAATTCAGTTGAACTCGCTGGTATAATTGCAAAGAAAGAATCCACCGGTACAGCTGGTGGTTGGAGTAGAGGATCTTTAAATTTTTATACAAAAGATTTTGGTACCAGAAAAGATGTAATGTATATGTCGCCAGATGGTACGGTCACTGTAACTGGCACCGATAACAATAGTGGCAAAGCCGATTTCTCTGTAGATACAGGTGGTACCGCAACAATGGCACTATCTGGTCAATATTTTAGAGTTGGTAGCACCGATGTTAATTGGGCAATAAAAATACAAAATGATGGTTATATTGCTACGTGGGCGCAGCAAATGAGATTCTCTACGGATTCTGGAGATAATGCTATTACTTTTGCAACAAATAGTACAAATAGAGTAAATATTGGTGGATCAACAACTGAGACTGTAAAAATAACTGGTTATGCAAATTACGTTGGTAACTTTGGTTATAATACACTTACATTGATTGACACCAGTGGTTATCCTGGTCTAAATTATAGATCTGGTAATAATAACTGGTTAATGAGAATGGATGGTGGTGGTACCTACTCCATGAATTGGTCTAGCAATGCAAGTGCAAAAGATGTTGGTACATTTTCAACTCCATTCTATTTTGGTACAGGTGGTACTGCATATGCATCAAATGACTTTAGAGCACCAATTTTCTATGATGCTAATGATACCAGTTATTATGTAGATCCAAATAGTGCTTCTGTATTAAACGGATTAAGACTTGTAAGTTCCGGCAATCAAGTTAGCGGTGGAGATTATAGTTTGTGGATACAAGGAGGTAACGAAGACTGGGGTATAGGTATTATTAAATCAAGTGCTAATTATGGTATAACATATAATTTAGCAGCAAGTCATACTTACGCAATTCAAGGAAATAAAAATGGTACTGAATATTTTAGACTTGGTACCGACATGTTGTACCACGATACAAGAGTTCAAGCACCAATATTCTATGATAGTGCCGATACAGCTTACTATCTAGATCCAGCAAGTACAACTACATCTTTGCAAATTGCTGGTGCAATAGAACAAGGTAATGATTTAGCAAGACCATTAGTACAATGGGGTGTTGGTGGTGATACAACAGGTATGATCATTATCAAACTACCAGGTACATCAAGCAATTATGGTATGATACACGCTGTAATTGATATCTACGAATATAGTAGTAATAATGTATCTACAATTATTGTTGGTGGCCATAACTGGAATGGTGCTTGGTATAACATTGGTGCAAATGTTGTTGGTTATACAAACAAAACGGTAAGACTTGGTTTTAAAGATGGTCAATATTGTATCGTATTGGGTGGCGCATCATCTGTTTGGTCATATGGTCAAGTTGTATTGAGAAAAATACAAAATGGTTCATACTATACAAACAATATGAATCTTGGTGGCACTTATAGTATAAGTCAAACCGCTACCGAATCGTTTACATATGTTTCGGGCGATTTAACTCAGTTAAGAACCCCAGGCACATTTATCGCATATGGTGATGTTAGAGCACCAATCTTTTATGATAGTGCTAATACCTCTTATTATCTTGATCCAGCAAGTACAAGTGTTTTATATAGTATAGCAGCAGGTGCGGCTGGTAATTCAAGTGCTAATATACCCGCACTAAAAGTTACTTCAGCAGGTACAGCAACAACACAAGCCGCAATCGCAATTCAACAACAAGCGAGTGAGGGTGATACAATTATATTCTGTGATTTTGATCAGTATGTTGAATGGAATCTTGTTCATGAAAATGCAGCAAATCAATTAATAGTTCACGGTGGAAGTTCAACTGGAAATTTAGGATCAAACACTTTTTATTCTCCTAATGGTACAGCAAAAACCGGTTATATAAAACATGTTTTTGATATGACGGATGGTAATGCTTATATTGGCGGTAGTGTGGGTATAGGCACAAATGGTCCTGGTCAAAAACTCGATGTAAGAGGTACTATAATTTCAAATACAGATGTTAGAGCGCCACTTTTCTATGATAGTGCTAATACCGCATATTATGTTGATCCAAATGGTGTTAGCAATTTATATGGTGTTGCTATAAGAGGTGATGCGGCTAGTACCAATACCGACAATCAAATTTTCTTCTGGGGAACAGGTAATACTACAACATCCGCAATAGGTTTCAAAGCTAATGGCGGTGCGTTTCCAAATCCGACTGGCGCTGGTGATGGATATAACACTTATCTTACGATGGATACCGATGGTCGTGGATGGGTATTTAGAAGAGGCACTGGTGGAACTGATTTTACGGCGGCTTATACATCAGGTTGGATTTTAAATAATGGCGTTTGGCAAGCGAATGCTAGTATGCGTGCTCCTATCTTCTATGATAGTGCTAATACCACTTATTATATAGATCCGGGTTCAACCACATCATTAAGAACGGTAGGTAGCTGGAGAAGTGATTCTGCCGCTTGGGACGGAGAATTTAATGGTAAAATACAATATCACGCAAATCACTGGTATTTTCAAGCAGCAGATCTATGGTTATTTAGAAACTCCGGTGGAAGCAATGTTGTATCAATTAGTCAAGGTGGTATTGTAAATTTGAGTGGTATAACTGGTGCGGGTAATACCTACATACAAACTTCCACAACAGGTACATCTTATACAAGTCATTTTCAAATAAGAGAAGCAAATGGTGGAGGTGGTAATACAAGCGAAATATATGCTCCAGCATTAGGTTTCCATTGGTCAGGTGTAGTTGCTTCAAACATATTAATGGAAAGTAGTGGTAGAATTGCTATAAGAAATAATCCTGGTAGTGGTTATGAAAACTTTATTGCGAATGCAATATATGGTGCGGTATTTTATGATAGTAACGATACTACATATTATCTGGATCCATCAGCAGCAACTTCATTAAATATTGCTGGACAAATAACCACAGCAAAAACAAATGGTACATTATTATCAATAGCTGGAGCTGACACAATTGGTTATAACGGTACAGCTGGTAGAGGCGCTTATATAAAAGGTACTAGTACTACATATGTGTATGGTAGTGGTGTTTATTATGATGGTAGTAATATTCGTCAAATGCTTTATGAAGATACTTGGTTAAACAACAAGTATTTTGGATCGGATGGTATTATCTACTCAGCTGTATCAATGCGAGCACCAATCTTCTATGATTATAATGATACAAATTATTATCTTGACCCAAATGGTGGATCTATATTAAAAAATGTTAATCTTAATTTGTTACAACCACGATCTGGTGTAACACATAGTGACATTTATGCGCAGGATGCTATTATAAATTCATATTATCATGGTGACGCATTAACATATGACGTATTCCAATTTAATGCTGCTAGCTTATACGAAATTAAATTAACATCTACACATTCATTCTCAAGTACAACCGTTGAAACAAGTATATTCAAAGGTGATAGATTTGGTGGAATGAGTATTGCTAACAACACATATCAAGTACGTTGGACATGGAACAATACAATTGGTTATAAATTCTTTAAAACTCTTTATATTGGAAATTCTACAAATGGTAATTCATTCTCTGTAACAATCGAATATTCAGGTAATGGTAGTACTTGGACAACTTTGGCTACATCGGATCAAATGTCAAATTGGCCGGGTCATAGTTGGTATAATTATGCATGGAACAATAACGCTGCACAAGGTTATATAAGAATAACAATAACACCTACTTGGAATACGGTATATGATATAAACATATATAACATGCGTTATTTTGCAAGTTATAATCTTGATGGATCCACCAGATTGTACGATTGGGATTATAGCAGAAATGTTACATTCCCAGTTTCTCTAAGAGCCCCAATATTCTATGATAGTGATAATACCGCATATTATGTTGATCCAGCAAGTACAAGCAATTTAGTTGGATTAACTGTTGCAAATACTATTACTGGTAATATCAGTGGTAACGCTGCAACTGCTACTAATGCTGTTAACCTAAGTACTACTAGATCAAATTGGTCAACTAATGGAACAATTACCGCAGTTGTTGGTCAATTATGTTGGAAAAATTATGGTAATAACCATACGATTATTGACGCATCCAATTCTACATCACCAGCTGGCGGTGCGATTGGTAATACTAACCCAGATTATCCTTGGACTGCTACATATCCAACATTGATGGGTTGGAATGGTGCAAATACATATGGTGTACGTGTAGATTCATCTAGATATGCAGATCAAGTTGGATATGCTCCAAGTAGAACGGATTCGACCGCATATCCAGTTCTATGGGGATCGGGAACTTCATACACAGTTGCTTATTCATGTGCAGCTGTAACCATACAATCAAGTACAGGTACATTAAATGCGACAAACGTCAATGTATCTGGCAAACTTGTACAAAATAGTACAACACAAAGTATTACTGGTACAGGTCAAACATTGACACTCAACGTTGCAGCCGCTGCTGTACAAGTAATTTCTATGGCAAGTGGTGCAACCATTACCACAATCAGTTATACCAACAGAGATAACAATCCATCTGTAAACACAATAATGTTGGTTGTAAAATATGCTGGTTCAGCTTCTATTACTTTTACAAACGTATTATGGGCAAATGGTACCGCTCCAACATTAACTGGTACAAATGGTTATGCAGACGTATTTATGTTGACTAGTTATCAAGGTGGTGCTGGTACACCAGTTTGGATTGGAACTGTTGTGGCACAAGCATTGGTTAGTACAAATCTATAATCTATGAGTACAGGATTTAACCGAAACATAAATGGAAGTGCTTTTCCATACGTAGCATCCTCCACACCAATTAGTGGTGGTGTAGCTCCCATTTATAGATACAACTTAAGTCAAGGTAGAAGTTATAACCCAAAGAAATCTGCCAGCAACTTTTTAGACGTATCTGGTAATGGTGTAACTGGCACAGCATATTCAATATCAAACGAATATTATCCATGGAAAAATGGTGGTATGATTTATTTAAATAATACCACAGGTTATCAACCAACACAAGGTAATGGATTGACAGTAAATTTGAATGTAGGTACAAGTAACGCATTCACATTTATTGTGGCTTGGGAATATGTCGCATCAAACTTAACATATGGTGCAGATATTATAGCCGGAGCATATGCTGGTAGTACACACGATTGGTGGATAGGACAAACTGGTTATAGTGCGTCACAACCATATTGGTTTAGCAGAAATGGTACTGGATATGCAATTGGCAATGCGCCGGTTTCTGGTAGACGTTATATTGCAGTTGTAGGAAACAACTCATCAACCAACTCTGGATATTTTTATTTATTTGATAGTGCTGGCAATTCGTTTAGTAACACATCGATTGGTGGCGTACAACTAAGTACGGCTGGTACAATTTCTTTGGGCAAATATGGTGGTTGGAATGATAATTATATGCCGAGATGTTATTATGGTGATGCAATTTATACTGCAACATATTTATCAACATCGGCAGCACTTGCAATTAAAGATCAAATCAAATACAGATATGGTATAAGTGGATAATTTATGAGTAACAATCAATACTTTTTAGTAAATAAGATCAATAACCAAAGTTATTTTATAATTCAAGGACCAATGCAATTGCCTGATAGCTTTGGTCCAACCAGTGGCTTTAGTCTATTAGAAGAAAATACCCCAGAACTATTATCAGATTTATCCTGGCAAGACAATCCAAATTTAGGGTTCTGGAAGGCAAATTTTGCTACAAAACCAGATTATAATATCAGTCAAAGTTTAATACCAAATAATTCACTAAACGTTAGTAACAAAACTTGTGATGTTACATATACAATAAAAACATTAACATCTCAAGAATTAACCGAAAGAATCAATGTTCTAAAAAGTCAAGTGAGAATGATTCGTGATAAATACCTAACATTGACCGATTTTACTCAATTACCAGACGTACCATTTTCAGTTGAAGCTAAAGCTCAATTTGCTACATTTAGACAACAATTAAGAGATTTACCAAATGTATCAGATCCTACAACCATAACTTGGCCTCCAATTCCTACGTTGGTTGATATTAACTTACCACCATTTCCACCCGTGCCAACTTATAAAATATAATTAAGAATTTATACACACATTACTATATTTATTAGTTAAACAGATTAAGATATTATGAGCGAAAACGTACCTACAATTACATGGAAAGTAACAAACCTAGATTGTTATCCAACATACGATCAAAACACAGATGTAGTATTCACAGTTCACTGGGATTGTCTAGGAAACATGACTGTAGCCACCGGCAGTTTAAGCGGTAGCACATACAATAGTCGTTTGTATGGTACAACAGGCGTAACCTATCATAGTGGTAGCAGTTTCACTCCATATAATCAATTGACCCAAGATCAAGTATTAAGTTGGGTATTTGATGCAATGGGTGTACAACAAAAAGATAATATCGAAGCTGGAGCATCCGCTGCAATTTATACACAAATTAATCCTCCAGTAATCAGCCCACCACTACCATGGGCACCAGTTCCTCCAACCATTGTAGTACAACCAGTTGGTGGTACGGTAGCAGCTGGTAGTGATTATACATTTACCTTTGAAGCTACAGGCAGTTTACCACTAACTTATACATGGAATAAGAATGGTAATACAATCTCTGGTGAAACAAATACAAGTTTAACAATTGTAAGTGCTTCTGTAAGTGACTCAGGTACTTATTATGCAACAGCAAATAATGCAGGTGGATCTGTATCAACCAATCAGGTTAACCTACAAGTTTCTGGTTCAATTTAAACAATAAAACCAATAGTTATAACATATGGAACAAAATAAAGTAAACGTATCTGAACTAAATATCAACGAATTGAAAGCACTAGCTTATGATGAGCTAGTCAAAATCAATGTCGCAAACAACAATTTGAGAGTTCTTAATCAAGAACTTTCACAACGTCAACAGCAAGGTGATTCAACCGCATCTCCAGTTGTTGTAAAACCACTAAATAATCAATAAAAGAAAGTTACACAAATATGGAAAAGAAGTTATCAGACCTAACAGTAGTAGAACTAAAGAGCCTAGCTTATGACGAACTTGCTCGTCTTGAAGCAGCACAATCAAATTTGCGTGTTCTTAACCAAGAAATCGCAAATCGTGTACAACAAGCTCAACAAGGTAGTTTGACAGCACCACCTGATGTTTCCTCTGGTTCACCAGCTGGTTCATTGTCCATCTAATTTCAGTGTTGGTTCATATGCTAAAAAAGGGATCCGTAAGGATCCCTTTTTTTTATTTATTGTTCGTATACCATTCGTAGGTTAATCGTAACCCAGTCTCAATATCAGTCTTGGGTAACCATCCCAAACTCTTGATCTTGGTTACATCCATAACTTTTGAGATGGTACCGTCTGGTTTAGACGTATCAAAAACAAGTTTGCCGCTATACTTTACGGTGTTTGATACCATTTGGTACAAATCACCCATACTGATCTCATTACCTGTTCCTATATTAACGAAATCACCACTATATTCGTTCATTAATAACAATAATGCTTCGGTTAAGTCATCTACATATAGAAACTCTCGTTTTGCTGCACCAGTACCCCACATAACAATTTCTTGGGTATTGTTATTTTTAGCAATATCAAACTTCTTCAATAATGCACTAATTACATGACTCTTTTCCAAGTCGAAACAATCGTTGGGTCCATATAGATTACATGGCATAACGCTAATAAAGTTACAACCATATTGTTTCTTATAATAATCAGACATCTTTAACCCACTAATTTTAGCCAAAGCATATGCTTCATTGGTAGGTTCAAGTGGCGCACATAACAATCTACTTTCATTGATTGGAAGTGGATTTTCTTTTGGGTATATACAACTACTACCCAAGAACAACAACTTCTTTACTTTATTCACATAACTATTGTGAATAATATTAGCTTGAATCATTAGATTCTCATAAATAAAATCTGCTGGGTTAGTTTTATTATAATTAATACCACCAACTTTTGCAGCTGCCAAAAATACATAATCTGGCTTTTCATTTGCAAAGAACTCGGTTACAGCCAATTGATTGGTCAAATCCAATTCACTACGTGTTCTTACCACCAAATTGGTATAACCCAACTTGGTCAATAATCTATATAATGATGAACCAACTAATCCTCTATGACCAGCAATATAAATCTTATCAGTCTTATTCATTATACTGGATCTCCATAAATGTTAAATGATCTTGGTGCTTCTGGAATGATTTCCTCTTCAATAAGTTTAATCGCATACAACTTACTATCCAATGGTGCAAGTCTATATTCACCCTTAAACTTGGTTTCCATAAAATAAGCCTCCAAGACCTCAGTCAACGAATTGTATATGATCTTACGAGGATCACTCTTCAATGACCAACGATCACCTGGCGGCATACGTGTTGCGATTAATTCAGATTGTTCAGTAATTTTTTTATCAGTCTTCATATTACAAATAAGTATTTTCTATAAACTTATTCATGACATTCGGATAATTATTATCTCTTATTTCACTTCTTTTACCACTATTAATACTAATACACACCTCTTCTTCAATAAGTGGTTCAAACTTACGTTTGGTCTTGTAAAACTTAGATACAGAGTTATTCACACAAGTCTGATAAAAATCACACTTGACACTCATACACAACCCATCGTCATTTCTCTTAATAGTATAACTTTTCATAAAAAGAAAGGGAGGTACTTTTACATACCTCCCACTTTGTTTATTCCTTGTTTCCCAACAAATAAGTGTTGCTAATAGCCTTGAAACTAAACTCCCTCTCAAGACCACGAACTACAACACCCTCACGATCAACACCAATGTTCAATACACTCTTACCTTCAGCATACTTCAACATATTGTCAATCAAATTTTCAGTTGGTAGAGTATATCCATACTTTTCAAGTACAGGTACCATCTTCAAGTTCAAGTTGAACAATAACCACTCCAATTCATCAAAGAACATACGACGACCCTTATCAATGTCATAACCAGTAAAGAAATACAAAGCATGATCCTGCATTCCATACAAATTACCATTGATACCAGCACCAATCAATTCTCCCTGAAGAGCAATGTTCTTGCCATGCTTAGTCAACTTTTCCTTCAATTCAAGCATCTTAGCCATGCGCCATAGACTATTGTCATCAGTTTCAGATAACTCCCAGTTACGACCACATACACCAAATACACCATCCTTGAAGTAACAAGTAAAACTTGTACCATCCAACTTTTCAGTGATATATACCCTCTCACCAACAGGTGAAAACCCAACATCACTTTCAAAGTTCTGAATACGAGTTTCATCAGTCTTTGGAATAAAACTTGGGAATGTACCCTTGATTTTTCCAGCCAACTGAGCGGGAATAGGAGGTTCATACTTGATAATATCAAGTGCTTCAGTCAAATCATCGCCTTCCTTCGGGTCAATAATACCCTCTGGAATTGGGGTCAATAGACCCTGACTCAACTGGCCACGCAACTTGATGGTCTTCAAACGAAAACCTTCATTGCTTCCCATACGCTTGAAACTACTCTTACGTAGAAACTCAAACTGAGGACGAATTGGCAAGAAGCTGTCAATTTCATAATAAACAGCCAAGTCACCCACTTTGAATTCATCCTTTTTGATCACTACATTCCACCCCTTTACCTTAGCCACCACGATGGCATCAGCATTAGGAATAGTCTGAATGTCAACAATCTTTACAACACTAGCTAACTTACGTTCGGTAGTCATATTTGTCCTTTCTAAATTAATAACTGGTAAACTCAACCTCAAGTGACTTGAAATTGATAGTAGACGGATCTACATTCAAGTCAATACCACTATCAACAATAAAAGTC
>SXGQ01223034.1_pt1 | contig 11524 bp, 9 predicted proteins | sample 3178371 | NCBI WGS metagenome assembly SXGQ01 (sample SAMN11356859, study PRJNA531348) | freshwater metagenome | isolation source: freshwater sample F1-20 | place: China: Fuxian Lake, Yuxi | collected 2017-12-25 | reverse complement strand
TAGTACCGTGATCTGCGTCACCGGATCGCCGGAGGACTTGAGCTCGGTGCGGATTTGATCTTTGAGGTAGGAGGAGTAGCCGACCTGGTCGATCAGGAGTTCGAGGAATCGTTCGACCGGGAGGAGGCTCTTGGCCTTGAGTTCTTCCACGGTTTCGTCGCTGACCGGCACGTAGCTGCTCCCGAGGTGGAACACCACATTGTAGTACCGGTCTTTTCCGATGCGCTCGAACCGTAAACCCTTCATGCCCACCTCCTAGCCGACGAAGGCCCACATTCTAGACAAAACAGATCTTGGAAGACAAGGGCGGAGCGATCGGACCTGTCCGGCTTCCGCGCCAAATCTGGAGCACTATTTTGCCGGGGCCTTCCCGAAATATTCCCGCCGGCTGACCGCCACGTCTGTGACGAACATGACCCCGGAATGGCGATCGAATAGCGGCCGCAGTCCCGCCAGGATGGGCTCCACTTTTTCCTCCGGGACGACCGTCATGATCATCTCAAGGCTTTCCTGCTCGCTGAACATGAAGTGGGCTTCCCGCACGCCATGATGCCCCTTGCCCGACACATTGCCGATGATCGTGTAGCCGGTCGCGTTGACCTGGTCCAGCAGCTCCGTCACAAACGGCCGGTGTTCTCCCGCTACGATCACCCGGATTTCCTTCATCGGATGCAATGTTAACGCGCCCATCGATGTACTCCTTCCCTATGTGTGCCCCTGTAAGCAAGTTGTTCGTTACAGAGTCCCGTCGATTGGAACCCATTTGCCCGTGGGGCGATAGCGATACCATTTTTGGTCCTCTGGGTCGAGGGCGACGAGGTGGACCCATTCGTTGTCATAAAAATGCCGCAAAACTTCGTGTCGCTCGACCAGCTTGTCGATGCGCTTGCATGGTGCCTCCACAATGGTGAGCAACCGCATCGGTTCGTGGTAGGGCACATCCCCGTTCATCACGGTCTGTCTGGCCAAACCCAATCGGAGGTCGCTCCAGGGGCCGGACATGATGCCGAAACGTCCGACGACATTATGATAGATCTTGCTCCCGCTGCCATAGACCTCATTATCCACCGTGGAAAAATAATGTTCCATGTTGATCCACTGAGCCACGACTTGCGGCCCGGTCATCAGCACTTCGAGCAAGCGGCTGCTGGGATCTTCGCGGTAGTCGTACGATTGCAGAAAGACGCGTCCGCCTAGATCGATTCCTTTGGTCAGTTCCCGCCGTCCGATGATAAAGGCCGTATTGCTCGACAGGCCCCACTCCGGTCGGACCTGGCTCCAGTCTACACTTCGTTTCCGCACGTGCGATGCCGCCGCCCGTTTGTCCAGGGGCTGCTGCTGATTCTCGGGGAAGCGCGTGCACCGTTCCTGACTCGTCAGAGCAGAGGCCTCCGTGAGATCTTCCTGCAGCCGCGCCAAGTCGGCGCGATGGGTGGGTGGCACATCTTCGAGATCGAAGAGCTGGACCTCGTCGGTCGTCGTATCCATTTGACCGGCCAAAAAGTGGGTGTCGGGCGGAATGACCAGTTTGTTCTTGGCCAGGCGCTCCCGCACTTTTTGGTTGTTGGCCATCATCGCGAGGACGCGGGCATTCGGCTTTCCCTCGTTCCCGCCGCAGGCGCCGCAATCCAGGGCCGACTCATAGGGATTGTTCTCAGACGTGCTGCCGTGGCCGCAGAACAAGACCAGCCGGGCCAGATTCGCCGTGAGCCCCATCATCCGGAGCGCCGTGTCGACCGTGAGGGTCTGTTCATCCAGGGTGAATCCGGTCCGAGTAATCCGTTCTTTCTGGCGGGAGGTTGCGCGCGCGGTGAGGTCGTATTGGCGCCGCAAGATGTCGAGGAGGGGATGCAGGGACTCCGGCGTCAGCCCGGCCGGTTGCGCCGATTCAACCAGGGACGGGTCGAGTTCAGCCTGGCCGTTCAGCGCCTGTTGGCGAAGGGCTTCGACAAGGGCCGGGGTAATGCGCGCGCTGCGCAACCCCGCCTGTTCGTGCAGCACTTTTCGGACGATGGCATGGTGTTCAGCTGCCAGCATTGCTGCGGTTTCGGCCGGGGCCATCTTGTCCACGGTCAGCGTCGTTGCGATGGTCGGCACAAACAGGCGCTGCATCCACGAGGTCCAGCGTCGATAGAGCGATGGCAAGAGGGTCTTGCCGAAGATCGGGAGACCGTAGAACCAGCCTAGGGACTCCACCATGACGTAGGGGGTCACGACGTTTTCTTTCAAATCGTGCAGCAGCGTATGGCTGGCATGGACCCACTTGGTGCGGGCTTCATGTTTCGACACTTTATGATCGAGATAACTCCGGGGAATCTCGCGCACCTCGTTCTTCGCGCGCATGATCACGGGGAACTGCTCGGTGTCGTGCTCCTTCCCCCACGCGCGATAACGGATGAAGGCTGCGAAGAAGCCGGCGAACCCGTAGGTCTCGTGCGGACCGGTGGACTCCAGGTGCCGGCGGAAAGGCTCGGAGCGCACATCGATACAGTAGACGGACTGCGAATAGGGCCGGTTTGTGCCCAGCTGATCCGCTGGCACGGCTCGCTGGTGCGCCGGCGTTCGCAATTGGACAAGCAGCCGCTGCTGGTAGGCGGCTTCCAAGGCTTTTAGCCACAACGGGCCATGGTCTGATTCGGGAAAAGCCTCCATCCAATCGAAAAGTTGCTTCAGCGTGGCGTGCGGTGTCTGGGCCAACATCGCCGGATCCAATCCCAGGGAGCGGGCCAGCGCCACGAGGCGCTTGGCGGCGCCGCGGCGCGCGGCAATTTCCTGCCGCGGGACCACGTCCGCTTCATAGCGCGTGATCACGCGTTCCCATCCGTTTCCCTTGTAGTGCCGGAGACGGTCCACTTCTTCCGCATACAGCGCGGGCAACCGCCCGGCGACTCGCTGTCTTCTCAAATAGTATTCGTCGGGGTGTTCGCGCATGTAGGCGACGACGGCGTCGTAGCGCCCATCAATGCCGAGTTCTTCGCGGCAGGTTTTCTGAACCAGCTCGCTGGCGTACCAGAGACGGATCGCGAGAAATTTCACGAGACCGACCGGATAGGCCTTCTGCCAGGGATAATCGCGCTCTTCCGTGCGCCACTTGATGAAGCCGGCCCAGCCGGGCAGCGCGGTCAACTGCAGCGACAAGTAATCCTGGCATAGCTCCGAGGGAATGCCGAGCGCATCCAGGCTTTGCAATAGCGCATCTTCCGGATAGTCGGGCAGGCGCGAGATCTTTCCGTTGCTGTCGGCAATGCTGACAGGAGACCATTCATGTGCCGCCAGATTTTTCCAAGCATGGTACAGCCCCTTCTCCCGCTCCGGCATGGCCCAGGTGGCATGGCCTTCGTCCAGGAACGACTCGCACCACTTGATTAACTGATCGTTGATCTGTCGGACGATCTGCGTCCCGAAGGTGTCGTCGCACCAATGTGACAGCGTCAGCCATCGGCCCAGCGAGGCCTGGTCGCTTTCTACGACGAGCTGAATCCGTTTGCGGAGATCGGGAAACGCCCATTCGGCGGACAGGCTTACCGCGACGACATCGATCAGGTCTTTTGCGGGGTCGTGCAGTTGATCGTCGAGCGGCTCCGCGACCGGCGCACAGAGTCCCTCCGTGAGACAGGCCCGCAGCACGTCGCCGTGCGTGATCCGGCGCAGGTCGATCGTAACGGACTGATCCAGGACGAGCGGCTGCAAGGCGGCGTCGAGATGGGCCGCTTCTATCCGGTCCATCTTCAGATATTTGCGATAGAGCGCGCCGGGAAGATAGCTATTTCCCCCCATGAATTGTTTGCCGCGCCGGGCCGTCTCTTCAAACGGGAGATACTCGAGGCTATGAAGCGGATTGTGGTGGACGAAAGTCCGCATCGGCCAGTATTGTGCAATCACTTCGCCGGCGAGCCGGACCATGCCGCGCAGCTCCATCCGTTTGGATTCGATGTCGATCGACGGGTTTATCTGTTCCATGCGAACGATTCCGAGGTGACCCCGGTTGTGGCGGTTGTCCGGTCCGGTCCGAAGAGGCTCATCGGGACCACGCCTACTGCGAGCAGGGTCAAGATGACGATCACCAGCGACACCAGCTCGGTGTGAAGGAGATCGGCATACCGCAAGTCCGAGCGGCGAGAGCCGAATAGGAGTTTCTGTACCAGATCCAGGATGTACCAGGATGACGCGAGCCAGGCAGAGACCAGCACAATGATGCCGGTCGAAAAAGCGGCGGTCGACGACAGTATCAGACCCATGAAGCCCGCGAAGACGCCGAACGGCGGCAGACCCATGGCGGCTAAAGCCAGCAGAGAGAGCAGCACGGCATACTGGGGCATAGTGGAGGCCAATCCGCTAATAGCCTGCGGGTCCACGTCGTCTCCATACCGAGTGCGGATAATTTGCCAGGCGACCAGGAGTCCGCACATCACGAGACCGACGGCGCCGACGAAGAGCGCGTGGCGTGGTGTGGCTGATCGCGTGGTCACCACGCACCACCAGAGCATCGAAAAGAATGACAAGCTGCTGTAGGCCAGCAAGAGGCGCACACGCGATTGTGCTAGCGCTTTGATCGCGCCATAGGCGGTGCTGGCCAGAGCGAGAACGCTCATGACCCACACGATGGAATCCGGCAAGGTTGCCGCGAGCGGGGCCAGACTATGCAGGCCGAGCGCCGGGAAGAGCAGCACCATGAACGACGGCAAGTTTCCGGGTAACCGGGTCAGCGCCGTGAGATGCCCATCGTGAAACGGCACGACGGGCAAGAGAATCGTACAGGCGAGCAACGCCGCCATCGAGGACAGCGGCGGGGCGGCTGTCAGCGTCAGCAACAGGCAGAGAGCGCCGAGCGTGTAGGCTCCGAGGCCCCACCAGGAGATGGGCCAGAGGGGCGTGTGATGCCGATAGAGCAACACGATGACGAAGCCGTGGATGGCCATCAGGAACAGTTTGCCGACGACGGGCTGACTGGTCAGTGCGCCGAGTCCCAGGCCCAGAAATATCAGGGTCAGGATCCAGGATGCGCGATGGTCTTTATGATGCGGTTGGCCCAAGAGCGACACCCCGGCGGCGAGCGGCAGGAGCAGGAGCATGAGCAGGCCTTCTGGCGGAGCCGTCAGATATCCGGCGAATCCTGCGACGCACGCCAGACTGACGGCGCAGACGCCGACCGACCAGGCCATGAGCCGGTGGGGGTGAGCCCACAATGCCGCGCTTAACACCGCGCCCAGCAAGGGAACGCCTGCCACAACCCAGGGGATGAGGGTAACGTGGATCATCGCGACCACCCGCGTTCGCGTTTGTCGAAGCGATGGACGATGCGCATGACCGCCCGTCCAAGCAGTTGATAGAGTTCGTCAGCATGCAAGCCGTTTATGACCAAGACATATAACCCGTTTCGCCCACCCTCGATGACGCGGGAGGCCCATTTCGGCAGCCAGATCGTCCGGCCGTGAGCCTGCATGTAGAGATAACACCAGCTGAGAATGGTCATGATCGTGGATAACAAGATTATGAGATCAAAGAGCCAGCTGGGAAGAGCGGCGGCTTTGAAATACGACGCGACCTCGACCGGGTCCGGATACAGGAAGGCCGTGAAGGACTCGACAGCGAAGAGATACATGAACACTACGAACAGGAGCGTCAACAACATTGCGGCTGACACTTTCCAGGAGGGTACTGCGCGCAGGCGGGTGAGCGTCAGAATGGCTTGTGACGACGTGATCCAAATGAAAAAGAGAAAGATCACGGTGCCTTGGGATTCGAGCAAGGGGATGCGGAGCACGCCGTGCGTGACTAAAAGAATGAGGAGTGGGATCAGGAGCGTGGTGATGAACCCCGTCGACCAGGTCAGGGAGGAAAACTCCTTGGTTTCCTCCCGAGGGTCCGCATGAGGAGCCGCCGGTTCCTGTCGGGCCTTATGAATCTCGTCGCCGCTGTTCAGGAAGACCGTGGCTTTGAAGAGCCCGTGGGCGATGAGATGAAAGACGGCCAGCGAAAATGCGCCGAGGCCGCATTCCATGATCATGTAGCCCATCTGTCCGACCGTCGAGAAGCCGAGCGTCTTTTTGATGTCGTTCTGCCCTAGCATCATGGTGGCGCCCAGCACGGCGGTCAGGGTTCCCACCACGAAGGCCACATGCAACGTTGTCGAGCTGAGTCCGAAGAGCGGCGCCAGCCGGTTGATCAGGAAGCCGCCCGCGTTGATGATGCCGGCATGGAGCAACGCCGTCGCGGGCGTCGGGGCATAGAGATAGTGGGGGAGCCAGACGTGGAACGGGAACTGCCCGGATTTGCTCATCCCGCCGATGAGCAAGAGGAGTGTCACCCCCGTGGCGCCGCTGATATCGAGCCCCGGCAGCGGAGAGAATGTCACAGACGATTCGGACGCCTTGGCAAACAATGCCGGAAACTCCAGGGTGCCGTAGAGCGCATAGGCGAGGACGACTCCGGCAAGAAACGTCACGTCGCCGACTCGAAGCAGCGTGAATGTTTTGAACGCCCCCTCCAGCGTTCCCGCATGGGTATGGTTGTGGGCCAAGAGGTAGAGCAGGTAACTCAGGAGCTGCCAGAAGAGAAACAGCATCATGAGGTTTGAGCTGGAGACGAGGCAGAGCAGGACGAAGAGCGTCAGGCCGATGAGGGCCAGGTACCGCGGTTCGTGAGGATCCTGGTACATGTAGTCGATGGAATAGGCGTAGATGACCGTGCCGATGCCCGAGATCAGCACCATCATGACGGCGCTGAGCCGGTCGATGTAGAAGCCGATCGGAAAGGTAAGTGAGGCCGCGGATGCCGCGTCGTAGAATCGAATACTGATCGGTCCCTGCGTCGCGACAAGATAGAGGGTGGCGATAGCGCCACAGAACGCCGCGCCGATCGGGAGGACGGCCAGCCGCGTGCGCGCCCGGCGCGAGCGGTCGTCACCGACGGCGACGAGGAGCGAGGTTAAGAGCGGGAGCAACGGAAGCAGGAAGGCGTACACGGGCTCCTCACGGTTTCAGAAAAGAAAAAAGCCAACGAAGATGACCTGACGAAACGTCCACGTACCATCGTTGGCTTGTACTGCAACCGGCCCGAAACGTGCCAGTCGCCCTACCGCCGCTGTTTTTCATCCTGATGGCTCCACCTGTTCCACGCGAGCGTGGGGGATGGCATGGGCCATCAGATGATGTCAGAATTCCTTTATCAAGGATCTGTCTCAGAGGAGTCAAGCTGCCGGGTACATTGCCCTGAGCGGCCTAGGCCTTCGGGCCTAGGCATCATGTCTTTTGGCCCAACGAGACGTAGATTTGCCCTTGTGACCTCCACTGGGGGACTTCTATACTTGGCCGGTACAAACTCATTGGAAGGGTCGTGCGATGAACAAAGGACTGACCAAGGGCGAAATCGAATTGGCGATTCGCAACGCTGTCATCAAGTTCGAGCAGGAGTTCATGGGGCGCGGACCGGATGAAGTGCGCGCATTCGTCGTGCGGGACCTGGTCGTGGTCCGGCTCAAGGGGGTGCTGACGCCGGCTGAACGTCAGTTGGCCAAGACGGTGGAAGGCATCGATATGGTGAAGCGATCGCGGCAGAATTTAATTGCGCAGGGTCGCGACAAACTCTGTGAGCAAGTGAGCGAGATCACCGGCGCCAAAACGCTCGCACTCTTTACCGATATCGACGTCCAGATCAGCGAACGGGTGTTTGTGTTTACGATGGATCGCGAGATCCAGAACGGAAGCTAACGGGGGGCTGGATGGGTCTACTCCATTTCGACGTGCGGGTGTACGACGTGGATTCCGAGCAATTTCGCGCTTTGTGGGATGAGCCCTATCCTGCTTGAAAACGTCGAGCTAGTCCTGCCATGCTCCACCCATGAGCAGACACCAGTTGGAAACACTGTCGTTCGACAATACCTATGCCCGTTTGCCCGAATCCTTTTACTCCAAGCTGCAACCCACTCCCTTTTCGTCGCCTCCCTATTTGATCAGTTTCAATCGCGCGGCGGCCGAACTGATCGATCTCGATCCGGAACAAGCGAAACGGCCTGAATTTGCCGGAGTGTTCGGCGGCAGCATGCTCGCGCCGGGGATGGAGCCGCTGGCCATGCTCTACTCAGGCCATCAGTTCGGGGTCTATGTGCCGCAGCTCGGCGATGGCCGCGCCATTCTCCTGGGCGAAGTGCGGAACGAACGGGGCGAGAAATGGGATCTGCAACTCAAAGGCGCCGGCCGCACGCCCTTTTCGCGGGAGGGAGACGGGCGAGCCGTGTTGCGCTCGACCATCAGGGAATATCTCTGCAGCGAAGCGATGCAGGGCTTGGGGATTCCGACGACGCGTGCGCTTTGCATCGTCGGGAGCGACCATCAAGTGTATCGTGAACAGGTCGAGACCGGCGCGATCGTGGTGCGCATGGCTCCTTCGCATGTGCGGTTCGGCTCGTTTGAAATTTTCTATTACCGGAAACAACATAATCAGCTCAAGGTATTGGCCGACTATGTGATCGCGCAACATTATCCCTATCTGGTCGAGGCGTCGGACAAGTATGCGCGGTTCTTCTCCGAGATCGTCGAACGCACGGCCAAGCTCATCGCGCAATGGCAGGCAGTCGGCTGGTCCCATGGAGTGATGAACACCGACAATATGTCGATCCTCGGCCTTACGCTCGACTATGGTCCCTTCGGATTTATGGATGACTATGACCCGGGGTTCATCTGCAACCACTCGGACCACAGCGGTCGTTATGCCTTCAATCAACAGCCCTATATCGGGCTCTGGAACCTCAGTTGTCTGGCTCAGGCCCTGCTTCCGTTAGCCGAGAAGGACGAGTTGAAAGCGGCGCTCGACCGTTACACGCCCCTGTGCGAAGGCCGGTACATGGAACTGATGAGGGCCAAGTGCGGGCTGATCGAGACGAAGGAAGAGGACGCGTCGCTGATCCAGGACCTCCTGGCCCTCATGCACCAGCACCATGTGGATTACACCATTTTCTTTCGGACCTTGAGTGCGTTTCAGACCGGAGCCGCCTCATTGAACGAGCCGCTTCGCGATTTCTTCCTGGACCGAGGGGCCTTCGACCAATGGGCCGCTTGTTATATGGCCCGGTTGCGCGAAGAGGGGAGCCGGGACGAGGAACGGTCGGTCCACATGAACCGCGTCAACCCCGCCTATGTGCTCCGCAACTATCTGGCGCAGGCCGCCATCGAAAAGGCGCAGCAGAAGGACTTCTCGGAAATCGACCGGCTGCTCACCCTGCTGCGCGATCCCTACAGCGATCAGCCAGGCATGGACATCTATGCGGCCGCTCCTCCCAACTGGGGCAAACATTTAGCGGTGAGTTGCTCGTCGTAATGCCTATGCGAGAAGAACAAGTAGGCGGTCTGCGGATACGGGTTACGGGCGGCACGGACGGCAAGGGCGGAGGCCGCGGTCCCCTCGTTGTGCTCCTACATGGGTTCGGCGCGCCGGGCGACGATCTGGTGTCGCTAGCCGACGTTTTGAACGTGCCGGCCGGCACGAGGTTCGTGTTTCCCGAAGGCCCGCTCTCGTTGAGTTTTGGCCCGGGCAATGCGCGGGCCTGGTGGATCATCGACATGGCCCGCATTGCGGCGGATCGAGCGGCCGGTCGGCCGCGCGATCTTTCGCAAGACATTCCCAAAGGCCTCGCGCTAGCGCGGGAGGCCATGCTGATTTTCCTGAAGGAAGTCGAGCGGCTGTTCAGCGCAGAGCCTCGCAAGACCGTCATCGGCGGATTTTCCCAAGGGGCGATGCTGTCTTGTGATGTGATGCTCAGAACGGCGCAGCCCTATGCGGGGTTGATCCAATTATCCGGCACGCTCCTGGCCAAACAGGAATGGGTTCCATTGTTGGCGAAACGGAAAACCGTGCCGGTCTTTCAAAGCCATGGGATGCAGGACGAGATCCTGCCCTATGCGGGAGCCGAAGGGTTGCGAGACCAGTTGGTTCACGCGGGACTGTCGGTTGAGTGGCACAGTTTTCGTGGGGGCCATGAAATTCCACGAGCGGTGTTGCAACGTCTGGGGCTCTTCATTACTAAATCGGTCACGCAGGTATGAGCGAATTGCAGCCGTTCGAACTTGCGGCAGCCGATGGCACATTGATTCGCGGTGATCGCTCGATCGGCCAGGATCGACAGATCCTCTTCATCACCGGCTTCCTCTCGAAGCGCTGGGGCAATAAGAGCACAGCGCTCGCACAATGGTGTGAGGAGAAGGACTGGGGCTTCTGCTGTTACGATGTGCGGGGTTGTGGAGATTCAGGTGGCCGCTTCACCGACTACACCCTGTCCGACTGGATCGCGGATGCGCGAACGGTGGTTGAGTTCATCAACGATGGCCCCCCAGTGACCATCGTCGGCAATTCGCTCGGCGGCTGGATCGCCTGGCTCATGGCGCAGGAATATTCTCGGGTCGAGAAGCTTATCCTTGTCGCGCCCGCGTTCAATATGATGGGGGTACGGGCGCAATCGATTGAGCCGGAACGGCAGCAGGCCTGGCACAAGACCGGCTGGATGCCGTGGGACGATGAGCTGGCCCATCGAGATTTTCCCATTGCCTGGAAGTGGGTCGAGGAGAGCGAGGCCTATTGGAACACGAGTTTTGCTCGGCTGCGACCGGTCAATACGGCCATCCTCCACGGGCAGCAAGACACAGTGATCCTACCGCGGGGCAGCAGCCAGTTCGTCGAGCAAGTGCGATCCCTCGCCCTCTCTTTTCCGATTCAGCTCCATGTGGTTCCGGGCGACCATCGGCTGAGCCGTCCTGAACATCTGGAACTATTTCGGCATCTCACAGTAGGTTCAACGAATAGGTAGGAGCGCGACATGCTGGTGTTAATTCACAAAGAGTGCGGCGGACCGGCGATCGACGATTCGTCCATCGGCGAAGTCTGTGCCATCCCCATCGACCGATTTCCCTTTCATTGTTTTAGTTGCCTCGAGGAAATCGACGACGAGTCGGAAGTCCGGCTGTCCCGGGAGATGGGAATCTAATCGGTATGCCCCGCCGATCCCTATTCGGGAACAGGGGGCGTGGCTTGACCGGTTGCGGATTTTCCTTCCGCTGCCCGAGCCAATGAGGATTTTAAGCCTGCTGCCCGAGGATTCTTCACAGTCCGTTTTACGAGAATGTCGGTCGGCCTAACCCCTTTGCCATAGTAGTCCTGATTCCACTCGTCCCTCGTGGCGATGACGGCGCCTTCCAGCGAGATCCCGCCAAATAACCCTTTCGCCCTAGCGAAGGTGAGCAAGTCCGCACTCAAATTCATGGCGGTGGACCCCTCGATCCCGGCGCCGATTGGACCGATGGCGACTGCGACGTCGCCGCCCAGCTTGAATGTGCTGGTCAGGAGGGACTCGACGCCCCGTTGCGACATCACCAGCAGAACTACCTCTGAAGCGTGCGCACCGAATTGAAATCCGAAACTGCCGGCGCCCATGGAGTAGAAGGCCGGATCGCTCCATTCGCCAGTATTGCTGTCCTTCACCAGAAATACGCCGCTGCCCCCTTCGCCCCCGACAAAAAATGCGGCCTTGAGCAGT
>SXGQ01610433.1_pt1 | contig 11526 bp, 7 predicted proteins | sample 3178371 | NCBI WGS metagenome assembly SXGQ01 (sample SAMN11356859, study PRJNA531348) | freshwater metagenome | isolation source: freshwater sample F1-20 | place: China: Fuxian Lake, Yuxi | collected 2017-12-25 | reverse complement strand
ACCGCCGCACGCACCTGCCCCGAGGCGAGGCGTCCCACGGGGTCGGTCGCGGTGTACGCCAGCGGCGTGGCACCGGCCGACGCCCCGTTCACCGCGAGGATGAAGGCCGTGATGTCGGTGGCCTCGCCCTCGCTCAGGCTCCCCGGGCGCGACGGCGGCATCGTCGACTGGATGTACTGCGCCAGTTCACCGGCACGGCGTTCGCGCCAGGCGGCGACGAAGTTGGGTCCGGCCAGCGTTGCGGCTTCGTTGCGGCCCTGCATGTCGGGCAGGTGGCAGCCTGCGCAGCGCGTCGAGTACAGCGTGCGGCCCCGGTCGACCTGCGCGGTGGCCACGGCGCTCGGGGCGGCCGGTGGCGCGGGCGCCTGGCTGGCCAGCAGCGAGATGCCCCCGCACACGACGGCGAGCGTCACGGCCCATCGTGCATTGCGTGCCTGCGATGTCATCAGCGTTCTCCTCCGCCCGTGCGTGCGGGCACCACCAGCAGCCATCCCCAGAGGTTTCCGTCAGGTGCCTTCTCGCTGTGCACCTGCACATACAGACGTCCCTGCGCCAGCGCCGTCGCCTGATCGGGCGTCAGGTCTACACGACCCGTCACCGTACCCTCGACGGCCGGCGTCACGGTCAGATCGGCCACGGCCGCGCCACGCATGCCGCGCACGGCACTCAGGTGCAGCCGGGCGACGGTGGCCGCCGTCCGCAGTCCGCTGAACCGGCCGCTCAGCACGAGGGTGCGCCCCTCGAGCGTGCCCCGCACATCACCCCGGCCGGCGATGGTGCCCTGCATGGCCACATCGAGCGGCACCACCGACAGGCGGGCCTGGTAGGTGACGCCCTGCGCCGCCGCCACCGACACGATCAGCAGCAGGGCTGGGATCCACACGCGCGTGTTTGCCTTCGTCATTGCATCTCCAGGTCAGGGCGTCAGCGGCGCACGCTCAGCGGCAGCGCCGTACCGCCCACCGCGAGGGCCAGCAGCCCGCCGAGCACGGGAAGCCCGTAGCCATTCGTGAGATAGCCGTAGGTCAGGATAATGCCACTGGCCCAGTGGAAGTTGAGCAGCATCAGCAGCGCCAGCCCCGCGGCGACCCGGGTGAGCACGCCAGACACGAGGGCCAGCCCCGTGGCCAGTTCGGCCAGCGGCACCACGCGCGCGTGCACGGCGACATACGGCAGACAGACCTGCTCGAGATACGCCCGGTTCCAGTCGGTGGCCATCGAGTGCCACTCGTTGAGCGTGGCCCCGAGTGCGTCGGGGTTCGTCAGCCATCCCACCTTGGCCACGGCCTCGAAGATGAAGAACACTCCGAGCATGATGCGCAGCAGCGCCAGCCCCAGCGCCTGTGTCTTTCCCACAGTACGTCTCCCTCGATGGATGGGGCCTGCCGCCCCTCGCCCTGAGAGTGTAGCGCGGCCTCCGGTGGCGCGGCGTCAGTACCGCAGTTCGACGCCCGAATAGAAAAACAGCGCCCGTCCGCGGCGGTCCGGGCCCAGCTGGCGCAGAAACCGGCCCTCGGCCAGGTGCACCACCCCGGAATCGATTTCAACGTGGCGCCCGATGCGGTAGCGCAACCGATACTCGGTCTGCGTCCCCACGTGCCGGCCGGCGGCGCCCGTCGGATCGCCCACGCCCACGGGCCGCCAGCGATCACGGGCATCGGCCAGCCATACGCCGCGCAGCTGCACCCAAAGGTCCACGTTCCCCCGCGGACGGGTCTGCAGCCACACGCCCGGCGAGTTCAGGTTCGACCGCCCGATCAGGTTGTAGAGCCCCACCGGCGCGAACTCGAAGCGCCGCGCCCCGAGCAGGGCATCCCACGCCCCGCTGCGTCCGCTGGTCGGGTCGGTCCCGGTGGCGTAGTCGGAGAACACCAGCACCCGCGGCTTCCAGACCACCGACGACCAGTTGTAGCCGACCTGGCTGTGCTGGAACCAGGCCCGGTGCGACAGGCGCCCCACCTCACCCTGCTGCGCAGCGGCCTCCACTTCGTACTCGGCCCGGTGGTCGGGCCCGAACGTGCCGAACACCCGCAGCCCAGCCGTGTCGAGCGTTCGCCGCGCCGACGCCGGCATGGCCCGGCCGTCCCGCCACACCAGTGCATACAGGTCGACATTGGCCGCGCGCCGCGCCGCGGACGTCACGTAGATCCCCGTCAGCCCGGTGCGATCGAAGCGGCGGTCGCGCTGCACATCGGGCCAGGTGTAGAACACCGGGCGCACGGCCAGGGCCTGCACCGACCAGGTACCGCGGCCCACCCGGACGATGGCGCCGTCGTAGGCATTGGTGGTGTTGCGGTAGATGTTGCGGGCAATCACGCGACGGAAGCCGAAGTCACGACTGAAGCGGCCGGCCTCTGCCTGGAACGACCAGCGGCCCCGTCCCACGTCCTGCCATGCACGCCCGGCGTGCGCCTGCAGCACCTTCGTGAAGTTCTCCTGCGCCGGCGTCACCGTCGAACCGCTGTCGTCGAGGGCCACGCGCGAGTCCTGCACCTCGGTGTACACCCAGCCGGCCCGCCCGGCCACACGCACCTGCAGTCGCGTGCGGAAGTCGAGCTGCTGGTCGCTGCCCGCTTCTCCCGGTCGATAGCGCGTGTCCATCGTTTCGTAGCGGGTGCGCTGTTCGGCGTGCACCTGCAGCCACGGCGGCAGCACTGAGGCCCCGAGGCCCGGCCCCGTCGACACGCCCTGCACCGGCACGGGCCAGCGCGGCGTGGCCGGCGGACGAGGCGCCTGGGCCTGTGTCTGCGCGGCCGCAGGCACGGCCAGGCAGAGGGCACACGCGACGGCCAGCCATGCAGACTGTCGCGCGGCGAACGCGCGGTCGTGAGCCCGACCCGTCACTGCGGGGCCTGCCACGTGACGCGACCGCCCATCAGCGTCGTGTGCGCGGTCACGGCATGGAGGCGGTCGGCGGGCATCGTGAAGATGTCGTCCGACAAGACCACGAGGTCGGCGACGTGCCCCACCGACAGCACGCCCTTCTCGGCCTCCTCGAAGCTCGCATAGGCCGCATCGGCCGTGAAGTGCCGCACGGCCGCCTCGACGCTGATGCGGTGTTCGGGGTAGAAACCGGCAGCCGGGGTGCCGTCGGGCAGCTGCCGCGTGACGGCGGCGTGAATGCCGCGCATCACTTCCATCGGAAACACCGGATGGTCACTGCCGAAGGCCTGCACGGCCCCCGCCTCGTCGAACAGGCGGAACGCATTCGACCGTGATGCGCGGTCGGGCCCGAGCTTCGGGACATAGCTCGTCATGGTGATGGCGTCGGGGCTGGCAAAGAGCGCCTGGGTCGAGGCAATCACGCCCAGGGCCTTGAAGCGCGGCAGGTCCTCGAGGGTGGGCACCTCCACGTGCTCGATGCGGTGGCGTCGCCCGCTGGTGCCGTTCACCTGTGCGGCGTGCGCGTAGGCATCGAGGGCCATGCGGATGGCACGGTCGCCGATGGCATGCAGCTGCACCTGGAGGCCGGCCCGGTCATAGGCCGCCACGGTCAACTTCAGCTCGTCATCGGTGAACATCGGCAGGCCGCGATCGTCGCGGTCGGCATAGGGTTCGAGCATGGCGGCCGTGTAGCCGTCGACGGTGCCGTCGATGAGCCCCTTGGCGATGCCGAAGCGCACCAGCTGTCCGGCATGCGAATCGCGCAGGGCCACATAGCCGGCCAGGTCTGCGGCCGTCGCCTCTTTCCGGAAGGGCACCGCCAGGCGCAGGCGCACATCGACGGCCTGTTCACGCAGCGCGCGCTCATACGCCTCGAACTCGACACCCGACGCCGCACTGCCGCTGGCCACCTGCAGCGACGTGATGCCGTACGAGGCCGCCTTGCGCATCTGCTCGCGCAGCGACTGATACACCTGCTCGGCCGAGACCGGCGGCATCGTCGACCGGACGAGCCGCGAGGCGGCCTCCTGGAGCAGGCCGGTCAGGTGGCCCGCCGCATCGCGGCCGATGCGGCCATTCGGCGGGTCGGCCGTGTCGCGGGTCACACCCGCGCGCGTGAGTGCCGTGCCGTTGACGAGCACCATGTGACCGTCGCGGTCCGTCAGCACCACGGGCCGGTCGGGAAAGGCCGCGTCGAGCGCACGCCGGTGCGGGGCCAGGTTCGGGAAGTCGGACGGGCCCCAGCCGCGCCCGGTAATCCACTCGTCGGGCCCGAGCGTGGCCGCGAAGGCCTGCAGGCGCGAGACGATCTCCTGCTCGCTGCCCGCGTCGAACAGCTCGGCCGTGCGCGAGGTCGGCAGGTGCCAGTGTGCATCGTTGAAGCCCGGCACCACCCGGCGGCCGCCCGCATTGAGGCGGCGCGTCGCCTCGCCCGCCATCGCCGCGATGTCCGCAGAGCGGCCGACGGCCACGAGGCGGCCGTCACGCACGGCCAGGGCCTCGGCCTCGGGGGTCGCCGCATCGCCCGTCCAGACGCGCGCATTCACCAGCACGAGGTCGGGGGCAGGCTCCGGGGGCGGCGCGCCGGTGCACGCCGCCGCCAGCAGGGTGACAAGAAGGAGGCCCGAGGCCACAGGCAGTCGCCGCATGGGCGAACAGTTTACTGCCGCGGCGCGGCTGCTGTCGCGCGCGCTTCCGCGGCCCGACCGCGTTCGAGCTCACGCGCGGCCTCGTCCACGCGTCCCGCGCGCACGGCAACGTCGGCCAGCACGAAATGCCCCAGCGCGACTGTCGGCGACCCTCGCGGCGACAGATCGATGCCCTTGCGCGCGGCGGCCGCCGCGGCGGCCGTATTCCCCGAGGCCAGGTGCGCCTGCGACAGGTACAGGTGGCCCTCGGCAAAGTCGCCGTTGGCCGCCACCGCCCGCTCGAGCAGGGCCCGCGCACCCGCCACATCACCGCGCTGCTGCAGGAGCCGGCCGGCGTTGAACAGCGCCTTGAACGCATCGGCATGCTGCTCGTACTCGCGCCGAAAGGCCGCCAGTGCCCCGTCCACGTCCCCCCGCGCCTCGGCCAGGATCCCGAGGTTGAAGTGCGCGAGGCGCACATCGGGCTTGGCCTCGAGCGCCGCACGAATCTCGCGGTCGGCCGTCGCCGCATCGCCCCGCTGGAAGGCCAGCACGCCGAGGGCCACGCGCGCCGCCGCCACCTTCGGGTCGATGGCCAGTGCCGCCTCGAAGTACGACCGGGCCTGGTCGGAGCGGCCCGCATCCATATGAATTTCGCCTGCCTGGAACTGCACGAACGCGTTCTTCGGGTCGACCCGCAGGTAGTGCTCGTAGCCGGCCAGCGCCTCGTCATCCCGGCCGAGGGCGCGGTAGGCATTGGCCAGGTTGATGAGCGCCACGTCGTAGTCGGGCTTGAGGGCCAGTGCCCGCTTGAAATACTCGATGGCCCCGGTGTTGTCGCCCTGCTTGTAGGCGGCGTTGCCCAGGTTGAACCAGGCATCGATCACGTTCGGATCTTCGGCCACCACGCGCTTGAGCAGCGCGATGCCCTGCGCGGTGGCCTCGGGGTCCTCCGAGAGCTCGCGCGCCTGCGTCATGAGATTGAAAAGCTCGATCTTGTCCTTCGGATCGGCCCGCACCGCCGTGGCATCGTCGGCCGTGGCGACAAAGCTGCTGACATAGCCCAGCGAGGCCAGCTTCTCGCGCACCGACGGTTCGACATCGGCGCTCGCCGATACGGGCGCGGCCCGCGCGGCCGTGAAGCTGCGCTCCATGCCCTGCAGAGCCGTGCGCAGGCGCTCGCCGAGCGCCGGCTGTTCCTCGAACAGATTGTGCAGTTCCTCGGGGTCCTGCTCGAGGTCGAAGAGTTCGGGACGCGGCGCGTCGATCAGCTTGTACCTACCCAGGCGGAAGGCGCGCAGGGCGCTCCACCCGAAGTGGTGCAGCGGATACATGGCCTCGGCATACCCCTCGACGCCGAGGTCGTCGGCGTCACCGGTCATCAGCGCCACCGCCGACTGCCCGGCGATCGGCGTGTCGGAAGGAGGCTCGCCGAGCAGGTCGAGAATCGTGGGCATCAGGTCGACGGTGCGGACGACTGAGAGTACGCGACGGCCGCTGGTTCGTGTGAACGGGGCGCGGATGAGCAGCGGCACGTGTGTGGCGCTCTCATAGATGAAGAACCCGTGCGTGCCCTCGCCGTGGTCGCCGAGGCTTTCGCCGTGGTCCCCCACCACCACGATGATGGTGCGGTCGAGCAGCCCGCGGGTGCGCAGGTGATCAACGACGCGGCCCAGCTGGAAGTCGGCATGGGCCACCTCGCCGTTGTAGGGCGTCCTCGCATAGCGCGACTTGAACGGCTCGGGCGGCTCGTAGGGCGTGTGCGCGTCGTAGAAATGCAGCCACGCGAAGAACCGGTCGTTGCCGACTCCGGACAGCCACGGCAGGGCCAGGTCGACCACCTCGTCCGATCGGCGCTGCACATTGCCGAGCGAGACGCCCTTGACCTTGCCCAGGTCGAAGTCATCCGCGTACTGGTCGAATCCCTGGTCGAGGCCCCACTTCGAGTCGAGGACAAAGGCGCCGACAAACGCGCCCGTGCGGAAGCCGCGGTCCTTGAGCCGCTCGGTCAGCGTCAGGGTCTCGGGCCCCAGGAAGAACCCGCCGTTGTCGCGCACCCCATGCTGGGGCGGGTACTGACCGGTGAACATGGTCGAGTGCGACGGCAGCGTGATGGGCGCCGTGGTCATGGCCTGCTCGAAGAGCACGCCCTCACGGGCCAGCTGGTCGAACGCCGGGGTCTCGGCCGCCTGGGAACGCCCATAGGCCCCGATGCGGTCGACGCGCGTGGTGTCGAGGGTGACCAGCAGCAGGTTGAGGCGACTGCGGTCGACGCCCGCAGGCAGGTGCCCCAGGTTGACACCCCCGTCCGCCGGCTGCTCGCGGGGACCGCAGGCCACCGCCAGCAGCAGCACGCCCAGCACCGCACAGCGCCGGCCCGGGATCAGATCGCTCCGGAGACCGCCGGCCCGGCGTGGCCCGGGGGCCGTGCCGGAGGTGTTTCGTGATTGCAACAGCCGTGTCATTTTCACTACCCTATCAGATCGAACTTCGGCGTGGGCGTGGAGGCCCATCTCACGATGTACAGACACTCACTGGCACTTCGGTGGACGGCGCTGGGCTGTATGGCCCTGGTGGCCACGTTACTCTTCCCGGGACAGGCGGCCGCAGAACCGTCCGTTCCCTCTTCGTCCGTGCTGCAGACCGGCCGCGCGGTGATCACCCGGCAGACGGTGACGCTGAAGGCGCCGCAGGCCCCGAAGGCCTCGGCCTCGGCGGCCACCCAGTCGAACCTCGAGTCAAAGGCGTTCTTCAAGACGAAGGCCGGCGCCGCCACGCTCATCCTGTTCGGTGCCGGTGTGGGTTTCGCCGTCTACTCGTCGAGCAACGACCGTGTCCGCGGGGCGAACCGCTAAATGGTGACCAACATGAGCACAGTATTCCGCGCTTGCGTCACCGCCCTGGTCCTGCTGGTCGGCGCCTCTGCGTCGGCCCAGACCCTGTCTGGCACCATCGCCGGCCAGGTGGTCGATTCCCAGGGGCAGGTTCTGCCCGGGGCGTCGGTCACGCTGACCGGCCGCACCGGCTCGAACACCCAGACCACCGATGCCACCGGCGACTTCCGGTTCATCGGCCTGGCGCCGGGCATCTACAACCTCCGGGCTGAACTGTCGGGCTTCCAGCAGGCCGAGCAGAACGGCATCACGGTCAGCATCGGCAGCACGGCCCAGTTCAAGCTCACGCTCAATGTCGGGGGCGTCACCGAGAACGTGCAGGTCACGGCCAACGTGGTCACGGTTGACACGACCACCACGGCGACGGACACCAAGCTGTCGCAGGACCTCCTGTTTGCGATGCCGATGTCGCGCACCAATGCGGCCGTCAGCATTCTGAACTACTCGCCCGGCGTCAACAGCGGCTCGGCCTTCGGCGGCTCGGCCGACTCGGGGAATGCGCTGCTGCTCGACGGCGTCGACACGCGCGACCCCGAAGGCGGCACGGCGTGGACCTTCTTCAACTACAACATCATCGAGGAAGTCCAGGTGGGCGCACTGGGCCAGCCGGCCGAGTATGGCGGCTTCTCGGGCGCGGTGGTCAACACCATCACCAAGTCGGGCGGCAACCGCTACTCGAGCCTCTTTGAATACCGCTACACGAACAAGAGCCTGCGCGGTGACAACGTCAGCGCCGATGTGAGCAGGCAGAACGCCACCATCCGCGCCAGCGGTGTCGACAAGCTCAACGACTATACGGTGCAGCTCGGCGGCCCCCTCAAGAAGGACAAGGCCTTCTTCTTCGCCAGCATCCAGCGCTATGCCATCGAGCAGGATCCGGACGGTCCCCGCACCATCCGCACCGAGGTGAGCCCCCGCTTCAACCTGAAGTTCACGTTCCAGCCGACGGCGAGCGACACGATCACGGCCAACGTCCAGTACGACCAGTACAATCAGACCGGCCGCACGGGCCTGCCCGGCGTCAACAACACCACCGACGCACAGACCGTGCAGCAGGACTCACCCGAGATCATCTGGAACGGCCAGTACCGCAAGGTGCTGGGCACGTCCTCGTTCTTCGAGACCAAGTTCACCGGCTACTGGGGCTACTTCGACCTCGATCCGGTCAACCCTGCCTCTGCGCGCCTCGACGACTCAGGCAAGTGGTCAGGCGGCGCCGGCTACAGCGCGCAGTATGACCGCGTGCGCAATCAGGTGAACGCGTCGCTCAACCGCTACGTCAACGCGGGCGGCACGCACAACTTCAAGTTCGGCGTGGAAATCGAGCGGAGCAAGATTCGCAATCGCTATGCCTACTCGAACGGCCTCTTCTTCTACGACTATGGCGGTGCTCCATACCTCGCGTATGGCTACAGCTACGACGTCGAAGGCATGAACAAGCGCCAGAGCGCCTATGCCCAGGATCAGTGGACCATCGGACGCTTCACCGCCAACCTCGGCGTGCGCTACGATGGCATCCGCGGTGAGGGCAGTGACGGCCGCGAATACTACAGCACCAACCAGTTCGCGCCCCGCGTGGGTGGTGCGTTCGACCTGACCGGTCGCGGTACGTCGGTGCTGCGCGCGTTCTACGGCCACCTCTACGACGGCGCCGTGTTTTCGACCTGGAATCGCGCGGTGCCCGGGATCAGCGACTACGTCATCTACGAGGCGTTCCCCGGAAATCGCGTCGTCGAGATTGACCGCATCTCGGGGGCCAGCAAGTACACGGTTGCCGACGGCATCCGGCATCCGCGCACCGATGAAATCAACGTCGCGTTCGAGCAGCAGTTCAGGGGCGTGTGGAAGGCATCAGCCACTTACATCCAGCGCACCAACCGCAATTTCGTGAATTCGACGCTCATCAACGGCCAGTGGTCGCCCATCACCATCAACAACCCGAAGACCAACACGCCGCTGACGGCCTACCGCTGGGCCAACCGCTCCAGCATTCCGCAGCAGTTTCTCATCGACAACGTCGATTCGGTCAGCTTCACCGGCGCAGGCAACCTCGACATCTACCGCGATTACCGCGGGGCGATGTTCGTGCTCAGCCGCGCCTATGCCAACCGGATGCAGGGACAGATTTCCTACGTGTTCTCGAAGACCACCGGCAACCTGCCCAGTTCCTCACAGGCCGGGTTTGCCAGCGGACAGTTCGAAACGCCGAATGGAAGCCTGATCAATCGCGACGGTCGGGTCCCCCTCGATCGTCCACACGAATTCAAGGCGTTCCTCGGGTATCAGGTGCCCAAGGTGGAGATGTCGTTCAACGCCTACTTCCGGGCGCTCAGTGGAACCACCTACACCGGGTTCACGCGCGTCACGAGCGGCACGATCAACTGGACCGGCTCGAATGACATCTTCATCGAACCGCAGGGCAGCAACCGGAACGACTTCATCCGGATCCTGGACCTTCGCGTCGAAAAGGTGTTCAACGCGGGCGTCAACCGCTTCGGTGTGTATGCCGACCTCGAAAACGCCCTCAACTCGGGCGTCGTCACGGCGCGCAGCACCCGGTGGCCCAGCAACACGCTCACCAACCTTGACGGGTCTCGTGTGGTGGTCCTGCCGGGTGGTGCCACTGCCATTGCAGCGCCCCGTCAGATCACCGTTGGCCTGCGCTGGTCCTTCTAGGCCCGGCCCACCGCTGACCTGAAACACAAGGGGCCGGCTCCGGATGCACTCCGGAGCCGGCCCCTTCCCTTTCCCACCGTGCGCGCCCGCCGCCACAGGGCGCTCTCACGCATGTGCCGCGCGCGAGCGTCGCGCGCGCGAGGTGCCCACCCTGGGCGCACCTGCCCGCACGTCAGACGAGCGCGCTACCGCCGCCCCGCCTGAATCTCGCGCGCCACCCGCTGCACCTCGTCCAGCACCCGCAGCAGGTTCCCGCTCCACAGCTTCCCGATCTGCTCTTCCGTGTAGCCCCGCCGCACCAGCTCGAGCGTCACGTTGAACGTCTCGTCGGCCCCGTTCCAGCCCTTCACTCCGCCGCCGCCATCAAAGTCCGACGAAATGCCCACATGGTCGATGCCGATGGTCTTCACCAGGTAGTCGATGTGGTCGACAAAGTCGGCCACCGTCGCCATCGGCGGAGGCGGAAACTGCCGGTCAATCTCGGCCATCCGCTGCCGGAACTGGCTCCGCGTCGCATCCGTCTGGCTCGCCGGGCCGCCCTGCAGCCCCATCTCGACGCGCAGCTTCGCAATCGCCGCCGCGCGCTCGGGCGAGTCGGGCGGCTTGATCTTGACGTAGCTGTCAAACGCCACCGTCTGGATGACTCCGCCGTTCTTCTTCAGCGCCTGCAGCTGTTCGTCGTCCATGTTGCGGCTGTGGTTGGCCAGCGCGCGCGCCGCCGAGTGCGACGCAATCACCGGGGCCTTCGACGCCGCAATCGCCTGCAGGTTGGCCTGCTTCGACGGATGCGAGACGTCGACCATGATGCCCCAGCGGTTCATCTCGGCAATCACCTGCAGCCCGAGCGGGTTGAGGCCGTTGTGCATGAAGCCGTCGCGCTCGCCCGTGTTCGAGTCGGCAAACTGGCTGTGGCCGTTGTGCGCCAGCGACATGTAGCGCCCGCCACGATCGTGGAACTCCTTCACCCGCGACAGGTCGGTCCCCAGCGGATAGGCGTTCTCGATGCCAATGAGCGCCACCTTGCGGCCCGACGCCGCAATCGACCGCACGTCGGCCGCCGTCAGGGCCAGCCCGATCTGGTCAGGCGCCAGCTCCCTGGTCAGGTGGTGCACGGCCTCGAACTTCGCCACCGCCTGCTGGTAGGCCCGGTCATAGCCTTCCTGCGTCAACGAGCCTTGCCCGACATAGACGATGAAGAACGCGGCATCGAGGCCGCCTTCCTTCATCTTGGGAATGTTCACCTGCGTGTCGAGCCGCTGGGGGTAGTTGCGCTCGCGCGTGAAGTCACGCGGGTTGATGTCGGCGTGCGTGTCGAGCGTAATCACCCGCTCGTGGATGGCGCGCGCCCGCGCCACGAGCGCCGCATCGGCGGTCGCCGGCGCCTGCGCCTGCACCGGACCCGCCCTCAGGGCTGCGCACAGCCCGCCCAGCAGCATCAGCGTTGT
>SXGQ01893330.1_pt1 | contig 11527 bp, 8 predicted proteins | sample 3178371 | NCBI WGS metagenome assembly SXGQ01 (sample SAMN11356859, study PRJNA531348) | freshwater metagenome | isolation source: freshwater sample F1-20 | place: China: Fuxian Lake, Yuxi | collected 2017-12-25 | reverse complement strand
GTCGTACTTCACGGTCGCCACCTTGGTGGCGAAGTTGACGTTCGCCGATTCGACGCCCGGCTGCTTGGCCAGACGCCTCTCGATCCGGTTTGCGCAAGAAGCGCAGGTCATGCCCTCGATGGGCAGGTCGGCCCGTGCTGTATGGGTGGCTTGAGTCGGTGAGGTATCCGGCCCGTGCGCCTCCGCGCCGGGTCCGTCATGGTGGTGCATCGTCATATCGGCCGTCCTTTCAGATGCTCAGGGTGACGCCTCGCTCGCTCGAAACGGATCCTCCGAAGCGTCCTTGGTCTCCAGTGTTCCTTCGCAGCGCCACCGGGATACCGGAGATCCGCACAGCGTCAACGAAGACGGCGCGGATGTTCTCCTCTTCGAGGCCAAGGTTCTCTCCTCACGACATCTGTGGCTGGAACTCATAGCTGTTCCATTGAGACGTGCTGGTTCAGAACAGAACTCTAAACCCCAGAGTGATCACAAGGTCGGTCTCCGGGCGCTCGTCGACGTCCTGCACGATCGGGAAGCCGATAGTCGCTTCCAGCGCGAAGGTGCGTGCTTCGTACAGGATGCCCGGCCCCAGGAGGATCTCGTTGTCGCCGTTGGTCTCGTAGAGGCCGTTGAGTTCGAGGGTGAGATAGGTGGCCGCCGTCGTGTCCGCCGAGTACTCGGCGGGGTCGAGCCGGAAGAGGTATGAGGTGTCGTATCGGAGCGCGTCGTCGGGCCCATCACCCGCGACGGTGTTGAACTCGTCTCCGCCGGTATTGAACTTGTAGGAGAGGGCCTGATTGAACCCGTGCCGACCCAGGATCGAAGTGAAGACGACGCCGGCAAACGGGTCCCACGAGTGGCTGCCCAGGTCACCGGTACCTGTAGGTGCCTCGACGCCCCCGAAGAAGGCCAGGCGCACGGAATCGACCGGGTTGAGGTCCCACTGGAAGGGCCGCCACTTGAGCGACAGCGAGGCATCCCCAGCCCCGAACTCCATGTCCGTCCCATCGGAACCCGCCGGATCCTCAAAGCTCAGCGTGAGCGGCAGCGTGAAGGTCGTGGAGAGTTCGCGAGTGATGCCATAGGTCAGCGCGGTCGTCGCGACAATCTTGTCAATGTCGCGGTCCTCGGGTGATGGGTCGTCGCCGAGTTTGATGTACTGCAGGCGCTCGCGCAGGTACCACTTGCCCACGCCCGGCTGCGTCGCGGCGGGCGTGTTGGTCGCCTCCTGCCCGAAGGCAAGACCGGCGGGCGCAAGCAGGGCGATCCCAACGGCCAGGAGTGCGGCCTTGGCGGTTGGTCGAGAGGGAAAGACGGGGGAGCAGGCGGGGCTCATGGGACGCGCACCTCCGCGAGCGTGAAGCCGCTCTTGTCGACCGCGTCGGCCAACTGCTGCTTGGTCACCTTCGCACCGGGCATGAACTTGACCTTGGCCTCGCCCGTGCCCATATCGACGTTGACGTCCGAGACACCGGGCACGTCAAGCAACTGCTTGTCCACGTTGTTGGCGCAAAGCGGGCAGCTCATGCCGTGCACGATCAGGGTCGCGGTGGGACTGTCCACGACCGCCGCCGGCTCAGCGATCCCCGGCTGGTTGCCAGCGGTTGATCCCCCCGCGCATCCCGTAAGTGCCAACGTTGCCACGCTAAGCCCAATCCCGATCATCGTTCGCAAGTACGTCATATGTGAAACTCCTTTCGGTTCCTAGTCAGGTATCGCATCCGAGTGTCCTACGCCGACCATCGCTGCCGATGCCTGATTCGCGTGTGTTCGTATTCACCGCGCGATCTTGCTCACCAGTTCAACAAGTTCTTCAATCATCTCGCGCCGCCGCTCGCCGTCCTCGTGCATCGCCCGGACGGCGCAATGGGAGAGGTGGTTCTTGTAGAGGTTCCGGGCGACCGAACGCAGAGACTCCTGCACCGCCGCGCACTGCTGGATGATGTCGGTGCAGTACCGGTCTTGCTCAATCATCGCGGCGATGCCCCGCACCTGCCCCTCGATGCGCTTGAGGTGCTTGAGGTTCGCCGACTTGAGGGCCGCATCCACACCCGAGGCGCGCGCGCCCGGACCGACACCATCTCCCACGGCTTCCGGGCCCGCCGCAACGCCGCACCCGCAGCACGCCGCCGCGGCGCTTGGGCGTTCCTTCGACTCGCCCTTGCCGACTCGCCCCTTCGCTATCGTGTCCTGCTTCTTCATGGCCGAGTGTTCCCTGTGTAAGTTCGTTGCCTTCTGCACGGCGTGCGTTGTTACCCGCAGCACCCTCGCCCTTGGGGGGCGACGCTCGTTGCCGCGCCGCCGCAGCACGCAGCGCTCGCCGTTGCGCGGGCGGCGCTGCCAGTCTGCGACTCGCTCGCCCGGGCCGGATACCCGGCGTCGTCGAGCGCGGCGATCGCCCGTGCGACGGTGAATCCATCGGGCGCGGTGATCTGTGCGCTGCCCACCGCGACCGTCCGGACCGCGACGCCGGGCACGGCTGCCAAGGCGTTGGTTACGGCCTGGACGCAGTGTCCGCAGGTCATGCCGTCGATGGACATGGCGAAGTTGGTGGGCTTGGTTCCTGTCGCGTTCATTCGTTTGCTCCTTTCGGGAGTATACTCCCCCCCAGTATGTACGTCAACCGTGGTGATTGGGTTCTGGGGAGACAACGGTGAGATCGCCGGCATTGGGACTCGGAGAGGATCGGCGAGCCAAGTGGCTGGGGCTGGGCCTCTTATCGGGCCGCCTCGGTCCGCCGACGGCGCTTCCACTTCCATTCCTCAACAGCACAGAACACGCAAGGCACGATGAAAAGCGTGATCAGAGACACAGTCATGCCACCGACCGATGGGATCGCCATCGGCCGCATCACGTCCGAGCCGCGGCCGGTGGCCCAGAAGATTGGCATCAGGCCGAAGACGGTGGTGGCAATCGTCATCAGGCAGGGCCGGATGCGTTTGAGACCGGCCTCGATCACGGCCTCGCGGATCTCGCGGGTTGATGCGAACTTCCGGTCCTTGAAGACGCCTTCGAGGTAGGTCGAGATGACCACGCCGTCGTCGTCTACGACGCCGAAGAGCACCAGGAAGCCGACCCACACCGCGACCGAGAGGTTGACGCCCCAAAGGGCGAGCATGATGAATCCGCCGGACGCGGACACGAGGACCCCGAAGAAGATCACGGGCGCGATCCACCAGCGCGAGAAGCCCAGGTAGAGCATCACAAACATGATGCCCAGCGTGATCGGAACGAGGATCTGCATCCGCTTGGTAGCGCGGACCTGGTTCTCGAACTGGCCCGACCACTCCCAGTAGTACCCGGGCGGGAGCGTGAGCCGGCCGTCGTTGAGGGCCTGCTGCAGCACGCGCTCGGCGTCCTGCACGACGGAGACCTCGTCGCGGTCGCGGGTGTTCATGGTGACGTAGCCGACGAGAAGTCCACGCTCTCCCTTGATCTCCTGCGGGCCGAGCACCGTCGAAATGTTCGCGAGCTGCGCGAGCGGCACCTGCGCCCCGGTAGAGGAGGGGACGTTGATCCGCTGGATCGCGTCCATGTCCTCGCGGAAATCGCGGGCGAGTCGGATGCGGATGGGATAGCGCTCGCGACCCTCCACCGACTCCATGAGGTTCATCCCGCCCAGCGCCATCTCGATGACGTCCTGCACATCGCGGATGTTGACGCCGTAGCGGCCGATCCGCTCGCGATCGATCTCGATCTGGATGTAGGGCTTGCCAACGATGCGGTCGGCCACGATGTCCGTCGCGCCGGGCACCTCTCGGAGCAGCTGCTCGATTTGGAGTCCGACCTTTTCGATTTCGCGGAGGTCGCTGCCGTAGATCTTCACGCCCATCATGGCGCGGAAGCCGGTCTGGAGCATGACCAGCCTCGTCTGAATCGGTTGAAGCCAGGTCGGAAGTACGCCGGGGATGGCGGTCTTCTCCTGCAGTTCCGCGAGAATCTCCTGCTTGGTGATGCGCCGCTCCTCAGGCCAGATCCACGAGAGCGGCGTACGAACGAGGCCCGGCCAGTCGGAGAACACGCGCTCGACCTTCCGCGTGCGCCATTGCTCCTCGGGCTTGAGGATCACGATCGACTCCATCATCCCGATTGGCGCGGGGTCCAGTGCGGACTCGGCCCGCCCGATCTTGCCGACGACGCTCTCGACCTCCGGGACGCTCGCGATGGCGAGGTCCTGCTTGCTGTTGACCTCGACCGCTTGGGAGAGGGATGCCTGAGGCAGGAGCGAGGGCATGTACAGGAGTGACCCCTCGTCGAGCGGCGGCATGAACTCTCGACCAAGGCCGGGCAGGATGCGGCCTTCCTTTAGGACCGCAAGCCCGGCGCTCGACTCGGCGCTTCGTTCGGCGGGGTCCTGTTGTCGCAAGAGGAGGCGGGTCCGTTCCGAGCCATCCGCATCGCGGACACGCTGCCAGCGGAGTTGGTCGAGCTCAAGAAGCGGCCGCGTGATGTCGGCGTCCGGCGGCTCGTACATGGCACGTATGAGTTCGGGCGATGCTCTCTCGGATGCGAAGGCGTTCACCGCCCACTCGACCGGCGCCAGTGTGCGGTGGATGCCGAGCCACACGGACAGCCCGGTGAAAAGGATCAGCACCGGGGCCACCATGAAGGTTTTCTTGTGGTCGAGGATCCAGCGGAGAGTTGGGACATAGCCCCTGGCGATGACCCGAGACACCGGGTTCTGCTCCAGCGGCAGGAACTTCTCCCGCGTCATGCGGATCACACACAGCGCAACGCCGATCCCGACCGCGGCCGCCACGAGCCAGCCGCGGTCGTGGGCTCCGCCGAGCCCCCACATGAACGCCGCGTGGGTCGCGAGCGTGGCCAGCACGCCCACACCCGCGGCGACGAGCAGCGTGGTGCGGTGTTTCCAGTTCACGGGTCGGTAGAGGAGGTAGCACAGGAACGGGACCACCGTGATGGCGAGAACGACGGACGAGCCGATGGCGAACGTCTTGGTGAAGGCCAGGGGCTTGAAGAGCTTGCCCTCCTGGTCGGTGAGGAAGAAGACGGGGATGAACGAGACGATCGTGTTCGTGACGGCGGTGATGATCGCCCCGCCGACTTCCGTTGCGCCCTCGTACACCAGCCCGAAGTGGCCCTTCTCCTTGCGCTCCTCGGGCGTCGCGCCGGCGATCCGGCGGTAGATGTTCTCCGTCATGATGATGCCCATGTCCGCGATGTCGCCGATGGCGATCGCCAGCCCGGCGAGCGACATGATGTTGCTGTCGACGCCGAACGCGTACATCAGGATGAACGACCCGGCCAGGGCGAGGGGGAGCGTCGGAAGAACGGTCGCCGTCGAGCGCAGGTGCATCAGAAAGAACACAACGACGAAGCCGGCGATGAGCGCTTCCTCGAACAGCGCCGTCTTCAGCGTGTCGATCGTCTCCTGCACGATGGTGGTCCGGTCGTAGAACGGCACGAGCCTGACGCTGGACACGCGCCCGTCGTTGAGTGTCTTGCGCGGCAGTCCGGCCTCAAGCTGCGCGATCTTCTCGTTGACACGGGCGACCACCTCGCGCGGGTTCTCGCCATAGCGCATGAGCACGACACCGCCGACCGCTTCGACGCCGCCCTTGTCCAGGGCGCCGCGCCGGAAGTCCGGGCCCAGTTGGACCGTGGCCACGCTGCGGAGATAGAGCGGGGTGCCGCCCTCCTGGCGGATCACGACCCGCTCCAGGTCCTCAACGGACTTGATGAAGCCCAGGCCGCGGATGAAGTACTCGACACCGCTCTGCTCGATGACCTTGGCACCGACGTCGATGTTGCTCTTGCCGACGGCCTCGACAATCTCCATCATCGTGACGCGGTGGGCCCGCATCTTGTCCGGGTTGATGTCGATCTGGTACTGCTTGACGAAGCCGCCGATGCTCGCGACCTCGCTGACGCCCGTGACAGTCTGGAGCTGGTAGCGGATGTACCAGTCTTGGATCGATCGCAGCTCGGCGAGGTCAAAGCCCTCGCCCTCCACCGTGTACCAGTAAACCTGGCCCAGCGCGGTGGCATCCGGGCCGAGCACGGGCGTCACACCCGCGGGCAGACGCTGCTGGGCGACGTTCATGCGCTCCAGCACGCGCGCGCGGGCCCAGTAGTAGTCGATGTCGTCCTCGAAGATCACAAAGACCATCGAGAACCCGAAGCCCGACATGGAACGGATCGCCTTGACGCCCGGTGTGCCGGTGAGGCTCGTTGTAAGTGGGTAGGTGACCTGGTCATCGACGTCCTGCGGGCTGCGGCCCTCCCAGTCGGCGTAGACGATCACCTGCTTCTCGCCGATGTCGGGGATCGCGTCTACGGGGAGGCGCAGGATGGCCCAGTACCCGGCGGCGCATATGCCGAGGACGATGAGCGTCATCAGGAACGTGTTCTTCATGCACCAGCGAATGACGGCGTTCACCATGGGTGGCTCCTTCACTTAGTGCTTGTGGCCGCCGGCTGGCGCCTGCGATGGGGACGGCTGGGTGCTGGGTTGTGCGGGAGCTTCGGCCGGCTTTGCTGAGCCATCGTGGTCGTGGCCCATGGTCGCGTGCAGTCCGCCCGGGTAGAACAGGCTCGGATGCCCAGTCACCTGGAACTGACTGTCGATGAGGAAGTTGCCGCGTGTGACCACGCGCTCCCCAGCGAGAACGCCAGCGAGCACCGGGTAGTACGCGCCGGACTTGGGACCAAGCGTGAGCTCTCGCGGCTCGAAGAGTCCCCGGGCCTTCTCCACATAAACAATCCGCCGGGTCCCCGAATCGAGCACCGCCGCCACGGGCACCGCAAGCACAGCACCGCTTGGGCTTGCCGTAGCAGTCGGGGCCGCTTCGACCTCTTTGAGCTTCATCTTGCACACCGGGCAGCGTCCCGGCTGGTCGTACGTCTTCTCGCCCTCGCACTTCATCGGGCAGAAGTACTTGGCCGCGAGCGACGGCGTGGCCGGAGGCATGTCGCCGTGGTCATGACCATGCGCGGCGTGTGCATCGGGATGTGGGTGGCTGCTCGACGGCTCGCCGGGGATCTGCTCCAGGGGCATCTCGCAGATGGGGCAGGCCCCATCGGCCTCGGTCAGCACCTGAGGATGCATCGGGCAGGTGAACTTGCCCTCGACCCCCGTCGGCGCGGCGCGTCCCTCGGCCGTCAGGGAGGCCTCGATGGACGCGGTCACGAACATCCCCGGCTTGAGCGCGTGGTCCTTGTTGTCAATGTGCACCGGGATGCGAACGGTGCGGGACTGGTCGTTCACGATCGGTTGAACAAACGTGACCAGTCCCTCGAAGGTGCGACCAGGAATGGCCTCCGCCGAGAGCCGCACCTTCTGGCCGTACCTGATCCAGGGCAGGTCGAACTCATACACCTCCAGGTACACCCAGACCGAGTCCAGGTTCGCGATCCGGTACAGGACGTCGCCGGCCTCGAACGCTGCGTTCTCAACGATCGTCTTCTCAATGACCGTTCCACTGATCGGCGAGTAGAGCGTGACCCGGTCAGTCGTCTGCTTTCTGTCGATGAGATCGGCGACCTGCTCATCGGTGAGCCCGAGCAGACGGAGCCGGGTCTTGGCGACGTTTACGAGCGCCTCCCCAGCACCACCGGCCTGCAAGGCGATCAAGAGTTCTTGCTGCGCCACCAGAAGCTCGGGGCTGTAGACCTCGGCCAGGTGGTCGCCCTTGCGGATCTCCACGCCGGTGAAGTTCACGAACAAACGCTCCGCGTAGCCGTCGACACGCGGCGTGATCGTCGCCAGGGAGGACTCGTTGTACTCAATGCGTCCGACGGCCCGCAGCTCGCGGGCCAGCGGTCGCGCCTCCACAGCAACCGTCTCCACGCTTGCCATCGCGAGGGCGTGCTCGGAGAGTTGGAGAGTGGGAGCCTCACCGTCCGCGGTGGCCGTCGCCGACGCCGCGGGGATGAGCGGCATCTCGCAGATCGGGCAATCCCCCGGCTGATCGAGGCGCACCTGAGGGTGCATCGAGCAGGTGTACACCTGCTTGGCAGGCGCTGGTGTGGCCGCGGCTGACGACGCTGCGGCGGGAGCAGGCCGTGCGGCGCCTCCACGCCCGAGCCAGTACCCACCAGCCACTGCAAGCACGCCGAAGGCGACGATCGACACGATGGTGGTGCTTCGCTTCATGGACGGGCCTCCCTGAGCTCCGTGGGCTGATTGGGTTGCGGGGGATTCACGGGCAGAACCGGAGCGCCCTCCGGTGCCGCGCCTGCGATCACGAGTGAGATCGACGCGATGGAAAGTTCCTGCTGTGTCCGGGCCTCGATGGCGGCGAGCTCGAACTCCAGCAGCCGGCGTTGGGCGTCGATCACGTCGAGGAACGAGGATCGCCCGCTCGCGTAGCCGGACCGAGCGGCGTCAAGCGACTGCTGCGCTTTGGGAAGGAGTGTCGATCCGAACAGCGTCGCGTTACGTCCGCTCTCCCGGTACATGTAGAGCATCGACGCCAGCTCGGCCGCGATGGCGATCTGCTCGGCCGAGAGGCGGGCTTCGGCGGACTGCTTCTCCGCCTGCGCCGCGGCGATCTCGGCCGCGATCTTGTCCCGCCAGATCGGAAGGGTCATGCTTGCGGTGGGTCGCCACATGATGGGGTTGGCCTTCACATCCGCCTCGATGCCCACTGTGAAATCCGGCACCCGGCTGGTTCGGGCCAGATCGAGCATGGCCTCGCCGCGCCGCACGTCGGCCTCCATCTGCCGAAGCACAGGGTTTCGCGCTGAGGCGATTGCCAGCACCGCGTCCGCAGAAGAGGGCGGCGTACCGACTTCGAACGTGCTGGGGATGGGCACGGACAACTCACCGGGAGCGTGACCGAGCGCGGCACGGAACTCCGCCTCCAGCACGCCGCGGGAGTCTTCGAGGTTGGCGATCTGGTTGGAGAGCTGATCTCGCTCAATCTGGGCACGCAGAACGTCCTGGATCGTGCCGCGGCCCGCGCCCACTTGTTGCTGCGCCTGCGATTCGACATCCCCCAGCAGCGCAAACGCCTCGCGCTGAACTCGGATGGTGTCGTTCAGAAAGTGCAGCCTGATGTACGCGGACTTGGTTGCGTAGGCCGCAGCAAGGACCTCGCTCTCGAAGCCGAAGTACCCCACCCGCGACTCCGCCGCGGCAACGTCTCCCGCTGCTCGGAGCTTGCCCGGCCCGGGAAGATCGAGCATGAGGCCGGGCATGACGGCTTCGAGGATGTCGGCAATGTCGGCCTCGAAGGTCAGGCGAGGGTCGGGGAGCGACCGCGCCGGCGTGATCCGCTCGACTGAGGCCGCCCAGGCGTAGTACGACGCCTCGACCCTCGGGTTGTTGAGCATGGAGTATCGCAGATAGTCCGCCAGCGGCGACTGGGCGGTGAGCGTCGGAAGCGTCGGCTTGGCGTCGCCGGGCCGATAGACTGACCGGACACTCTCGATGTCGGACCTCGCCTGACGCTCGGTTGCTGTGGGTGTGCCGGCGCAACCCGCGAGCATCGCCGCGGGGAGGAGCAGGACCGCCATCAATGTCGATCGAAGAGCAGTGCGTCTCATGGCGTGTCTCACTTCTTGTCAGTCTTCACTTCGCGTGACGACCAGTGCATGTGCGCGATCTTCGGCGTCCCGGCGTCATCGACAACCAGAAGACTGACCGCGACGGAGAACTCTCGCTTCCTCGGGCCTTCGCTCGCGATGAGCGTCACCGTCTGGCCGACGAGAGTCGCGGGACCGAAGGGCGTCTCGGTCTCGGTAACTGTCCGCCACGCCGCGACGCCGAGGGTCTTGAGTTCGGGCTTGAGATGCTCGTCGCGGTATCGCTCCCAGGTGCCCGCATCACCGCCGTTGTGCAGGACGGTGGCCTTCCCGCCGCTCAGGAACATGCCATCGAGGGCGGTCGAGTCCCCAGCGGCTCGCGCCGCTTCAAACCGCCGCGCCAGTTCGACCGCCGGCGATGCCGGAGCGACCTTCACGTACTTGGCCAGGAACGCGTCCTTCTCGGCGTCGGGCTTGGCGTCCCACTTCTTGTCGCAGCCGGGGCAGCAGAAGCCGATCGAATGCCCCCTCCATTGGCGCATCGGGGTCTCCTCGTCGATCTCCTCGCCCTGGATCGGGCAGCGGTCATTGACCGCCTTGGCCGGTTGCGGGCTGGGCTGCGTCGTCTTGGGAGCCTGATGATCCTGGTGTCCGGGTTGGGCGGCGCCGGCCAGCAGAGTGCCAGCCGCGAGCAGTGCAGCGAGAATGATGCTTGTGCGAATGAACATGTTGAACCTCCGTCAATCGGGGAATGAGCAGTGAACGCGCGAACGCGAAGAGGGAGCTGAGATGTGGGCGCGGAGAGGCGTCCGGAGCAACTTGCCCCGCGAGAGGCGTCGCAGGACGCTCTGGGGCAACGGCCGGACGTGACCTGCTACACGATGAGCGCGCAGTGCATGCGCACCAGCGAAGTCAGGGGTCGGTGAACCGCGCGACGGAGAGGTTCACGTCCGCTGACCGGGTTGAGAGGCGGGAGTTCGGGCCATTGGGCCCACTCAAGAACCGCCACAACAACCTGCGCCGGGTGTTCCAGGGCAGGCTTCTCGACCGAGAGCATCTTGCCGCCGCTCTTGTCGCATGAGCAGTCACGCGGCTGGTCTGATGGGTCGTTCTTGGGGTCCGGGTCGGATGTCCCGGTCTCCGTCGCCGACTTGCCGTGGCAGCACCCTTGGGTCGAGGGGCCGTGACTCTTGGCAGGGCCTGGGTGAGCGCTGGTAACTCCACCATCGAGAAGAGAAGTTGCCTTGCACGACAGGTTCCCGCCAAGCAGCGAGCGGAAGTTGCAGCAGCAGAACGGAATCGCCACCACCAAGAGGATGGCGATGAAGTTCCGGGACTGCACGCTGCGAGTGAGCATACTACGGGGGAGTATACGGGCCCCCAATGCGTACGTCAACAGCCGGTACCCTTGACGGCCACCAGTCTCGACTGGCACATTCGCCGGATTAGACGTTGCCCGCCACTGCCGGGGCCGGTAGCGAGATTGACAGTCCGCGGGCGGACCAATGCGCGCGAAATGCGCGCGGACTGGGCCAAGACTGGCCCGAAACTGTACGCAGACTTGCGTGCGCTCGACCCTTGTGGCGGGTCAGAAACCGCCATTCTGGAGCAGCACAAGGGGGTCCTCCGAACACCATAAGTGCCTGTCGAACCGGTGGTCAGCGCTTCGAGTGCTCGCAGCCTCCGAGCGCGTCAGAGACGACGGCGGAACGAGTGAGGCAATCGCTGCACGCACACGATCGGAGAGCCGCGGCCAGAGCTCCCAACGAGTGACTGTCGAAACGGGAGGTTTGTCAACGCCTCTGGCCTTTCTTGTTCGTGTTATTGAGTCATTTTGGGGGTCGGGTGGGTGATCGCTTCGACGGCAGCCACGAGGACGGTCCGGACGGCAGGTGGCAACTCGTTCCAGGCCGCGACGACCTTGCTCAGTTCTGGGGAGTCATTGGCTGCCGGGTCGTGTTCGACACTGCTGGGAATACTGCTGGGGGTAGTCGAAAAGGCCTTGTTTTCTAAGGTGTTTGAGGGGGGTACATTCATGTTCCCAAGCTGAATGTCG
>SXGQ01444894.1_pt1 | contig 11527 bp, 11 predicted proteins | sample 3178371 | NCBI WGS metagenome assembly SXGQ01 (sample SAMN11356859, study PRJNA531348) | freshwater metagenome | isolation source: freshwater sample F1-20 | place: China: Fuxian Lake, Yuxi | collected 2017-12-25 | reverse complement strand
GCGGCGGCCCGGAACCCACCGGCCGCGGCCAGCGGGCGCGCCTCGGCGGCAGCCTCCGCGATCGCGCGGCCGATGGGGTGCTCGCTTCCCGACTCCGCGGCGCCGGCCAGGGCGAGCACCTCGTCGGCATCCCACCCGGCCGCGGGCGTGACGCCCGCCACCGTCATCACGCCCGCGGTGGGCGGGCCGGGCGTGTCGAGCACGGCCACCGTCACGCGCCGGGTGCTCTCGAGCACCTCGGGCCCGCGGATGAGGATGCCCAGCTGCGCCCCGCGGCCGGTGCCCACCATCAGCGCGGCGGGCGTGGCCAGGCCGAGCGCGCATGGGCATGAGATGACCAGCACCGCGACCGCGGCCGTCATGGCCTCGCCCGCGGCATGGCCGGTGGCCAGCCAGCCGATGAGGGTCCCGAGGGCGATGAGCAGCACCACCGGCACGAACACCGCGGCCACGCGGTCGGCGAGCCGCTGCACGGGCGCCTTGCCGGCCTGCGCGGCCTCCACCAGCCGGGCCACGCGGTGCACGGCGGTCTCCGACCCCACGCGCGTGGCCCGCACCACGATTCGCCCACCGGCATTCAGCGCGCCGCCCTCCACCGGGTCGCCCGGCCCCACCTCCACGGGCACGCTCTCGCCGGTGAGCAGGGCCCTGTCCACCGCCGAGGCGCCCTCCTCCACCTCGCCGTCCACCGCGATGCGCTCGCCGGGGCGCACCACCACCAGCTCACCCACCGCCACCGACGCCGCGGGCACCGCGTGCTCGGTGCCATCGCGCAGCACCACCGCCGTGTCCGGCGCCAGCGCGAGCAGTGCGCGGATGGCCTGGCCCGCGCTGCGGCGGGCGCGTGATTCGAGGAAGCGCCCGAGCAGCACCAGGGTGACGATGCCGGCGGCCACCTCGAAGTAGATCTCCGCCCCGCCCGAGTCGGAGGGCAGGAACGACATGTGCATGGTCATGCCAATCTCGCCCGCCCCCAGGAAGAGCAGCGCGACCACCGACCAGCCCCAGGCCACCGCCGAGCCGAGGGAGATGAGGGTGTCCATCGACGCCGACCGGTGCATGAGCGCCCGCCAGGCACCGACGTGGAAGGTCCACCCGCACCACCAGACCACCGGGGTGGCCAGGGCGAGCGACACCCACTGCCAGCCGGGGAACAGCAGCGGCGGGATCATCGACAGCAGCATGAGCGGCACCGTGAGCCACGCGGCCGCGATGAGCAGGTGACGCAGGCGATCGGTGGCCGCGGCCGCGGCGTCCCCGTCGGCCGGGGGAGCAGCTGACGCCGGCACGGCGTCATAGCCGGCCTTCCTCACCGCATCCACCAGCACGGCATCGTCCACGCCCGGCGGTGCCTCCACGTGGGCGCGCTCGGTGGCCAGGCTCACCGACGCGGTGACCCCGTCAACCTTGTTGAGGGCCTTCTCCACGCGCGATACGCACGCCGCGCAGGTCATGCCCTCGATCAGCAGGTCGTGCTCAGGCAACCTCGTACCCGGCCTCGACGATGGCGTCGCGCACCAGGCGGTCGTCGGCGTCGCCCTCCACCAGCACGGTTCCCGTTGCCACGTTCACCGCCACGGCCGTCACGCCGGGGACCGCCCCGACCTCGTTCTCCACCGCCACGCGGCAGTGGTCACAGGTCATGCCCGTGACCTCGTAGACACGACTCATCCCGGAACCTCCTTTTCCGCCGACGCTAACACCGGCGTCAAGGGGTCAGGCGGGCGGGAGCTCCTCGGCCTCGATGAGCACCGCCGTGACGCCGGAGATCGTGAGCAGGCGCCGCACGGCGTCGGAGGGGGCGTGCAGGCGGATCGCCGCCGCGCCCTCGCGGGAGCGCTCGTTGGCGGCGATGAGCGCGCCGAGGCCGCGGCTGTCCATGAAGGTGACGGCGGCGAGGTCGACGTACACCGTGCGCCCATCGCGCTGGGCGTCTGTGAGCACGGACGAGACGTCCGGAAGCGTGCTGGCGTCCACGACGCCCGCGACCGTGACGACGATGCCCGAGGGGCGTTCGTCCGTTGTTACCGTGACCTGTGCGTTGCTGGGTTCCGACATGGCGGGCGGGGAGACTACCCTTCCTGACCGGTAACGTGCCGCCGGGCCCGAAGGCCCCCTTTTCAACGCGCGAGAGGCCGCAGTGAAGAAGCTCCCGATCTGGATCGTCACCACGTTGTTCCTGCTGGGCATCATCACGACGTACGTGGGGTGGATCGACCGCCACGAGGTCGGATATCTGCCGTTCGCGCTGGGAGTCGTCTGGATCCTCTTCTCGCTCGCCTCGGCGCCCCGCATCTTCGCCGACGACTGACCCCGTGCCGGGCATGCCCCCGGCATCCGGCTAGGCTCGCCGCGTGAGCACGGCCTCCCCCACCACCCTCGGGCTCACCTCCGCCGAGGCCGAGCGCTACCTGGCCGAGCACCCTCCGCGCCGGGGCCCGCGCAGCAGCAGGTCGTTCGCCGACATCGTCTGGTCGAACACCTTCACGCTGTTCAACCTCATCCTGATCATCCTGCTGATCCCGCTGGCGATGTTCGGGCTGTGGGGCGACATGCTGTTCGGGGGCGTGCTCGTGGCCAACATGGCCATCGGGATCATCCAGGAGACGCGCGCGAAGCGGGCCCTCGACCGGCTGGCGCTCCTCGTGGCGCCGCACGGGCGCGTGCTGCGCGACGGCGAGCCGGTGGAGCTGGCCATCGCCCAGATCGTGCCGGGTGACGTGGTGCTGCTCGAGCCCGGCGACCAGGTGGTGGCCGACGGCGAGCTGGTGACCGCCACCGCGCTGAGCCTCGACGAATCGGTGCTCACCGGCGAATCGGATGCCGTGGCGAAGGAGGCCGGCGACCAGGTGCTCTCGGGCGCCTTCTGCGTGGTGGGGAGCGGCGCGTACCGCGTCACGGCCGTGGGGGCCGACTCGTTCGCCGAGCGCCTCGCCGCAGAGGCCAAGGGAACGCGCACCCAGCTCTCGCCGCTGCAGCTGGACATCAACCGCATCCTGCGCTTCATCATCGTGGTGCTGGTGCCGCTGGCGGTGCTGATGATCCTCTCCACGATCTGGCTCGACTTCGGCGGCGCGGCGGCGTCGGTGCAGCGCGTGGTGGCCGCGCTCGTGCCCCTGGTGCCCGAGGGGCTCGTGCTGCTCGCGAGCCTCACCTTCGCGGTCGCCGCCGTGCGGCTCGCGCGCCTCGGCACGCTCGCCCAGCAGCTCAACGCCATCGAGAGCCTCGCGAGCGTGGACACCGTGTGCGTGGACAAGACCGGCACCCTCACCGAGAACCGGCTCGAGGTATCGGGCGTGCTCGCGGCCCCGGGCCGCGACGAGCAGGAGGTGCGCCGGGCGGCCGGGCTGCTCGCCGCCAGCGCGGCGTCGCGCAACTCCACGGCCGAGGCGATCCTCGCGGCCATGCCCGCCGATGCCATGGTGCCCACGGCCGAGGTGCCGTTCGCGTCATCGCGCAAGTGGAGCGGCGTCACCCTCGACGGCCACGGGACGATCGTGATGGGGGCGCCGGAGATCCTCGAGCGCGTGGGCGTGGACGTGCCGCCCGAGCTGCAGTCGGCCATCGCCGACGCACAGGCCCAGAGGCGGCGCGTGCTGCTGGTGGCCACCGCCGACGCGCCGCTCGACGAGCAGCAGGACGGCATGGGCCACCTGCCGGGCATGCACGCCGCCGGCGCCGTGGTGCTGGAGGAGGCGCTGCGGCCCGATGCGCCCGACACCGTGCGATTCCTCGAGGCCGAGGGCGTGCAGGTGAAGGTGATCTCGGGCGACGGGGTGGGCACGGTGCAGGCGGTGGCCGCCGCATGCGGGGTAACCGGCGCCGAGAACGCCATCCAGGGGCCGGACCTGCCGGACGACCCCGAGGCGCTGCGCGAGATCGTGCGCACCACCGCGGTGTTCGGGCGCATCACGCCCGAGCAGAAGCGCGCGCTCGTCCAGGCCATGACCGCCAACGGGCGCTACGTCGCGATGATCGGCGACGGCGTCAACGACGTCCTCGCGCTGAAGGACGCCCGCCTCGCCGTGGCCATGGGCAACGGCAGCCAGATGGCCAAGGGCGTTGCCGACCTCGTGCTGCTCACCAATGCGTTCTCCACGCTGCCGAAGGCCATCGAGGCCGGCCGGCAGATCATCCGCAACACCCACCGGGTGGCCAAGCTCTTCATCACGAAGTCGGTCTACTCGGCCATCATCCTGCTGGCGTTCGCGCTGATCCCCGTGGCGTTCCCCTTCCTGCCCCGGCAGCTGTCCATCACCTCGTCGCTCACCATCGGCATACCGGCGTTCTTCCTGGCGCTGGCGAAGAGCGAGGGGCCCGTGCACCGCGAGGGCTTCATGCGCAGCCTCGGGGCCTTCGCGATACCCGCGGGCGTGGTGATCGCCCTGGCCATCACCGCGTCGTACCTGCTCGCCCGCGACGTGTTCTCCGCCACGCTGTCCGAGGCCCGCACCGCGTCGGTGCTCACCGCCACCCTGCTCGGGCTCGCCGTGGTGGTGGAGCTCGAGCGCGGCCCCGAGCGCAACCGCGTGCGCCGCTGGGTGTGGGGCATGGTGGCGGGATTCCTCGTGCTTCTCACCATCGGCCTCTACATCCCATTCCTGCGCGACTTCTTCGAGGTGGGCATCCCCACTCCCGGCCAGTGGCTGCTCATCGCCGTGGTGGTCGTGGTGGGCATCGCGGCGCTGCTGGCAGTGCGGCGCATCCCGTGGCTGCGGCGCATCGAGGAGTATGCACCCCGCGAGCCGCGGGCGAGCGGGCCGGGGAGCTAGGCCGGCAGGTCGATGCGCTCGATGGCCGTGGCGCGGCCGTCGGGCTCGGCGCGCACCAGCACCGCCTGCAGGCGCACGTCGCCCGTGGCCGGCTCCCACTTGGCGGGCATGCCGGTGAGGAACCTCCGCAGCACGGGCTCCTCGCGCACGCCGATCACCGAATCGTGCGGGCCGGTCATGCCGATATCGCTGATGTAGGCCGTGCCGCCGGCGAGCACCTTCTCGTCGGCGGTGGGCACGTGGGTATGGGTGCCGAGCACCGCCGTGACCCGGCCATCGAGGTGGCGCGCCAGGGCGATCTTCTCGCTGGTGGCCTCGGCGTGGAAGTCGACGATGATCAGCGGGGTCTCGCGCCGCATGCGGTCGACGAGGTCATCGGCCACGGCGAACGGGCTCTGCGCCGCGTCGATGAACACCGACCCGATGAGGTTGATCACGCCCACGCGGAAGCCCCCCCGGGCGTCCACCACCACGGTGCCCGAGCCCGGACCACGCGTGCTGAGGTTGGCGGGCCGGAGCACCCGGCGGTCCTCCTCGAGGGTCTTGAAGAACTCCGGGCGCCGAAATGTGTGGTTGCCGCCCGTGAGCACGTCGGCGCCTGCCCTGATGAGCGCCTCGGCCTGCTTGGGCGTGGTGCCCGATCCGTGGGCGGCGTTCTCGGCGTTGACCACCACGATGTCGGGCTGGTGCTGCTCGCGCAGCTTCGGCAGGGAGTCCTCGGCGGCGCGCATGCCCGCTCCCCCGAAGACGTCGCCCACCACCAGGGCGGTGAAGCCGGCCACTAGACGCCCGGCCCGGTGGCCTGGCGCAGGAGCTCCACCTGCACGTTGTTGCCGGCGTCGTTGGTGTACCGGGCGATCTCGAAGCGGGCCACGCGCGAGAGGTCGCGCACGCGGCCGATCACGGTGCGGCCCGCGCCCACCGCCGTGCCCACCCGGGGCACGATGCCGTCGGGGCCCGGCTCGATGTGGTTCACGCGCACCGCGACATCGGGCACGCCGGCCGGGGTGATGACGATCTCGAGGCCCTCCGGACGCCCTGCGATGCGATGCGGGATGACCGCCGTGACCACCCCGTCGACCGGGCTGTACACCGTGGTGCCTGCCGGGGCGCCCACGTCGACGCCCGACGTGCCGGGCGCGCCGCCCTCGTCGGACGCCACGTTGTGCGACACGCCCGCCGCCGGGGCCATGTTCACCGCGCCCGGCTCGCCGACGGCGTGGAACAGCACGGCGGTCACCTGCTTCTCGGCCACGGGCAGCACGACCTCCACGAGGCCCGCGCGGGCGAGGACCACGCGCTGGGGGGCCGGGGAGTCGTCGACGGCCGACGGGGGCACCGGCGACGCCAGCTGCCCGCTGGGCACTGCGGCCTCCCCACCGGATCCGGTGTCGTAGAAGGCGAGGACGATCGCGGCGATGATCACGGCCACCAGCACGGCGGGCGCCACGACGGTGAGCAGCGCGCGGTTGCTCCGGTGCCGGTCCGCCTGGCGACGCACGGCGCGCCGTGACCGAAGCTCATCTCGGGTAAGGGGCGGCATGGGCATCGGAAGGGTAGTCCAGAGCCTCGCGGGCTCAGGCCCCGGGGGGCCGCGATACCATGCCCGGCATGAGCAGCCGCCAAGCCACAGTGCCGCCGTGGGCATGGATCGGCACGGCAGCGGCCATCGTCGTGATGGTGTGGATCGCGGGGCAGACGCTCGGCCGGGTGCTGTTCGTCTTCCTCGTGTCGCTGGTCATCGCCCTGCTGCTCAACCCCCTGGTGCGCATGGTGCGGCGCGCGCACGTGCCGCGCGGCCTCGCGGTGGCCACCGTGTTCCTGTCGGTCCTCGGCGTGGTGGCGGCCGCGATCGTGCTGCTCATCCCGCCCATCCAGGAGCAGATCAACACGATCCGGGCCAACCTGCCGCTCTACACCGACCAGGCGCAGCGGCAGGTGCAGAACCTTCAGGGCTTCTTCGACCGCAACAGCATCGACGTCGACGTGCAGGAGCGCGCGGCGGCGGCGTTCGCCGCCATCAAGGGGTGGGCGAACGACCTCTCCGGCAACGCGGTGTCGTACTCGCTCAGCGCCCTCGGCGCGCTGGTGATCATCATCATCATCATCGTGGCCGCGGTGTACATGCTGCTCGACGCCCCGCAGATCGCCCGGGCGGCCCGGCGCCTCGGCGGGCCCTCGGCCGCGCAGTTCCTCGTGCGCACCGAGCGCACGCTGGTCGAGTACATCAAGGCCCAGACCCTCGTCTGCCTCATCATCGCCGTGAGCACCGGGGTGGTCCTGTGGATCCTCGGCGTCACCGGCGTGTTCCCCCAGGGCGCCACCTACGCCGTGCTGTTCGCGGCGTGGATCTTCCTCATGGAGTTCATCCCGTACATCGGGCCCATCCTTGGCGCCATACCCCCCGTGCTGCTCGCCCTGTTCATCTCGCCGTGGACGGCGCTCTGGGTGCTCATCGCGTTCATCGCGATCCACCAGTTCGAGGGGCACGTGGTGGTGCCCCAGGTGATGGGCGACGCCGTGGGCGTGCACCCGCTGGTGGTCATCTTCGGGGTGCTCATCGGCGAGGAGCTCTACGGCTTCATCGGCATCATCCTCGCGGTGCCCGTGGTGGTCATCCTCAAGGAGACGGCCGTGTACCTGAGCGAGCGCATGGGCTGGTTCGGCCTCTCGCCCGCCACCGCGGGCGCCCCACCCGGCCCGGTGGCCGAGGCGTCGGACCAAGACACCCTCACCGGCCTCAAGCTGCCACCGCGGCGCGCGCCGGCCACCGCGGCGGACGCGGACGCCCCCGACGCGGGCGACACGCTCGATGTCACCGGCGTCACGCAGGCCCAGCCCGCGCGCCCAACCGGCGCGGACTGACCGGCGCACATGGGCGCCCCCCTCCTCGAGGCGCGCGGCATCACGCGCAGCTACGGGTCGTTCGAGGCCCTGGCGCCGGTCGACCTCACATTCGCCCGGGGCGAGCGCGTGGCGCTCACCGGGCCGAACGGCGCGGGCAAGACCACCCGGCTCACGATCCTCGCCGGGGTGCAGGCCCCCAGCGGCGGCACGCTCGAGTGGACGGGGGAATCTGCCTCGAAGGTGGGCTGGGTGCCGCAGCGGCCGGCGCTATACCCCCGCCTCACGACCCGCGAGAACCTGCGGCTCTTCGCGGGGCTCGAGGGATCGGACGACCCGCCCGCCACCGCGGACGAGCTCATCCGCCGGGCCGATCTGGGTGACTTCGCCGATCGCCGGGCCGGGGCGCTGTCCACCGGCACGATGCAGCGGCTCAACCTGGCCATCGCGCTCGCCGGGGCGCCCAGCCTGCTGCTGCTCGACGAGCCCACCGGCACGCTGAGCCCCGACCAGCGGGTGCGCCTGTGGCAGTGGCTCGCCGACCTGGTCCGATCCGACGACATGGCGCTGCTGTTCTCCACCCAGTCGGTGGAGGAGGCCGCGCGCCACGCCGACCGCGTCATCGTGCTGGCCCGCGGTCGGCTGGTGCATGACGGCCCCGCGAACGCCCTCGATGAGGCCTCGTTCATGGCACTGGTCGGGGACGACGCATGAAGGCGATCCGCGCGGGCCGGCTGCTCTTCGGCAAGGACCTCCGCGTGCTCGGACGCAGCCGCGGGCTGGTGGCGGTGCTCATCGGCTACCCGATCGTCATCGCGATCCTCCTCGCAATCGCGCTGTCCGGAGGCGATCGCCGGCCGGCCATCGCATTCGTCAACCTCGACGCCGGGGCCCGCACGGTGCAGGTGGGCGAGGAGCGCCTCTCGGTGGACGACTACGCCGCTCGCCTCGAGGACGACGTCGACCTCGTGCGCCTCACGCCCGCGCAGGCCGACGAGGCCCTCGCCGACGGGCGCGTGAGCGCCGTGCTCACCGGTCCCGAGGGCTTCATCACCGACCTGCAGTCGGGGCTCAAGCCGCCCGTCCTGCAGCTCGCCACGAACCCCCGCTCGCCCATCGAGGCGCAGGCGATCGAGCGCAACCTCGAGTCGGCGGTTTTCCGCCTCAACCAGGCGCTCGCCACCGCGTACGTCACCCAGGTGCTCAACCTCGTCGACCTCATCCAGAAGGGGGGCACCGTGGGCATCTTCGGGAGGTCGGGCACGCTGCTCGGCCTCGAGGAGAGCGAGCGGAACCTCGCGCAGGTGCAGAAGGCGCTGATCGCCGACGGGAAGCCCGCGCTCGCCAAGAAGGTGGCGGGCCTGCGCGATTACATCAGCGGCGTGGGCGGCAACCTCGAGCTCGCCAAGCCCGCCGCGCAGGCCATCGCCAGCCCGATCCGCCTCGAGGTGCGCGAGGGCCCGCCGGGTCGCGAGCCGCTCTCGGCGCTCGGCATCGCGGGCGCCCTGGTGGTGGGCATCGGCCTGGTCGGCGTGCTCCTGGCCGCCGCGCTGCTCTCGGCCGAGCGCGAGGACCACGTGCTCTCGCGCCTGGGACGCGGACTGGCGGGTGCCGGCACGATCATCTGGCAGAAGGCGCTGCTGGCCGCCATCGCCTGCACGATCGTCGGCTACGTGCTGCTGGGCATCGTGGCGCTCTCGACGTCGATCACCATCGGCAGGTGGCTGCTGTGGCTGCCCGCCCTCCTGCTGGCCGGCCTGGCGTCGGGGGCCTTCGGCCTCTTGGTGGGCGCGCTCGCCCGCGAGACCCGCACCGCGCTGCTCGCCGGGCTCATGCTCGCGCTGCCGCTCGCCGTGATCGCCCTCATCCCGGGCAACGACATCGCCTACTGGGTCAGCGCCTTCGCCGGCTTCGGGCCGGCCGCACGCATCTTCCAGGGCCTGCTGGTCGATCCCGAGGTCACCTCGTCCACGTACGTCGGCATGGGCATCCTCGCGGTGGTGGCACTGGTGTACGGGGTCGCGGCGCGCGTGGCGCTCGGGCGCCGCATGCACGCGTAGGCGCACCAGCCCCGCGTCAGTCGCGCAGCGCCGCACCGAGCATGGCGAGGAACTCCTCGTGGGGCACCTCGCGTGCGCCGAAGCGCGCCACGTGCCCCGACATCATCTGCACGTCGATCAGCTCGGCGCCTCCGATGCGCGCCACCTCGATGAGGCCCGCCAGGGCGGCGTTGCCCCCGTCGGGCGCGCGGTGGAACATGCTCTCGGCCGTCATGAAGCGCCTGAGCCACACGCCGAAGAGGCCACCCACGAGCCGGTCGCCGTCCCAGGCCTCCACGCTGTGCGCGATGCCCTCCGCATGCAATGCGTCGTACGCCGCCGCGAGGCGCGGAGTGAGCCACACGCCACTTCGCTCCCCGCCGCACGCGCGCACCACCTCGGCGAACGCCGCGTCGATGCGCACCTCGTAGCCCCGGCGCCGCAGCATGCGCCTCACGGTGGCGGGCACGCGGGCCTCATCCGGCACGATGACGGCCCGGGGGTCCGACACGTACCAGCCGACGGGGTCGCGCGATCCCGCCTCGTCCATGGGGAATGCGCCCTGCAGGTAGCCCTGCACCATCTGGCCGGGCGCAAGGCCAACCGCCCCGGGTTCATGCGGGTCACCGCCGTCGGCCACGCAAGCGACGATACACTCGCAAGCCGTGCAGGTCCCGACCACACAGGCCGGCGCGGCGGCGGGAACCTTCCCGGCCGTGCGCCACCGCAGGCTCCGTCGCACCGAGGGCATGCGCCGCCTCGTCCGCGAGGCCGTGCCCCGCCCGTCGCAGCTGGTGCTGCCGATGTTCGCGGTGGAGGGATCGGGCGTGCGCCAGCCCGTGGACGCGCTGCCGGGCGTGGCGCGCCTCTCGCCCGACCTGCTGGTGGAGGATGCCCGCGCCGCGCACGAGGCGGGCATCGGCGGGGTGCTGCTGTTCGGGGTGACCGACCAGAAGGACGCCGTGGCCACGTCGGCCCACTGCGATGACGGCGTGGTGCAGCAGGCGGTGCGCGCCCTCAAGGCGGCGCTGCCCGACCTGGTGGTGATCACCGATGTGTGCCTCTGCGCCTACACCGACCACGGCCACTGCGGCCTGCTCGACGATGACGGCGAGGTGGCCAACGACCCCTCGCTCGAGGTGCTGGCGCGCACGGCCGTGAGCCATGCCGATGCGGGTGCCGACGTGGTGGCGCCCAGCGACATGATGGATGGCCGCGTGGCGGCGATACGGCAGGCGCTCGATGACGCCGGCCACGAGGGCGTGTCGATCATGAGCTACTCGGCCAAGTACGCCTCGGCGTTCTACGGGCCGTTCCGCGAGGCGGCCGGATCCGCGCCGGGCCATGGCGACCGCCGCGGGTACCAGATGGACCCGCCCAACGCACGCGAGGCCGTGCGCGAGGTGCGCGAGGACGAGGCCGAGGGCGCGGACATGGTGATGGTGAAGCCCGCCGCCACCTACCTCGACGTCATCCGCGCCGTGCGCGAGGCCACCGACCTGCCGGTTGCCGCGTACCACGTGAGCGGCGAGTACTCGATGGTCAAGGCGGCGGCCGAGCGCGGTTGGCTCGACGAGCGTCGCGCAATGATGGAGACGCTCACCGCCATCGTGCGGTCGGGCGCGGACATCGTCATCACCTACGCGGCGGTCGACGCCGCGCGGTGGATCCAGGAGGAGCTATGAGCACCACCGAGGCGACCCCCCGCGTGCGGCACAAGCCCGATGAGGTCGACCAGCGGCTGCTGAATGAGCTGCAGGCGGGCATCGCGATGGACCACCGGCCGTTCCTCGACATCGCCGAGCGCGTCGGGATCGGCGAGGACGAGGTGCTCGCCCGCATGGCGGTGCTGAAGGACGCCGGGATCATCCG
>SXGQ01239756.1_pt1 | contig 11528 bp, 11 predicted proteins | sample 3178371 | NCBI WGS metagenome assembly SXGQ01 (sample SAMN11356859, study PRJNA531348) | freshwater metagenome | isolation source: freshwater sample F1-20 | place: China: Fuxian Lake, Yuxi | collected 2017-12-25 | reverse complement strand
CTAAATTCTTCGGCCTTATAGTCCTCTTCACTAACATAAGCTCCTATATTTTTTAATGTAGACAGTGCTGCATGTTTCTTAACTCTAAGTGTTAATCTACTTTTTTGATTTGATAAAGCTAAATTGGAAACTTCTACATTTGAATTTTCTTGAAACTTTTCAGTAAGACGATTAAATTCTATTGGTTCGGGCTCAAATAGGTAGAATTTTGATAAATCAAATATTGACTTAAATGATGGATGAATACCATATCGGGCGCCTGCATCAACTATATTGAGTTCCAAGATTTAGGTCCTATTCTTTTTTATATTATTTTCTTACTGGTGCTACATCATATATCACTCAAAGTTTGAGTCAAATTTAAGATAACATTAATTATAATTTATAACTATCTAGTGTGTAACTCAAATGATGTTCAGGTAAAATATGATATCTGGGTTTATCATTTAACAGCCCCATTATTAAACTCTAGCCTTGATTATTATTCTAGAAGTCTAGATTTATGCATTCCGAAACTGTAGTGTCCCATTTGCTAGGAAACTTATAAAATATTTTTTCCAAGTCTTTTTTATAAAATATGTTTCCAATATTTTTATCTTGAGGAAACCCTTGTAATTTACCTACTCTTAATTCGGGCCAACATATCTTGAATAAGTTTAGCATATGAGCTCTCAGGCGATCATAAGTTTCCTTTAAAGTATCACTCTCAGAATAGCTTATTCTTGTCTGGGCAATAATATCCCCACTATCTATCCCCTCATCAATAAAATGTAAAGAGACTCCGTGTGGAAACCCTAATCTAATACTCCAAAAATTTGGATTATAACCTCGTCCCCAAGGCAGAAAAGAAGGATGTAGATTAATAATTTTCTTTGGTAGATGATTAATGATATCAGGCAAAATCAAAAATTGAGTTTTATCACTCACGATAAAATCGATTGATTCATTTATTATATAGTCCAAATCGAACTTTGATGTCTTTACAATTATTTCATCACCGAAGGTTTTCATATAGAGGGGAAGCTCGTTCTGATTATCGGCCCGTGAATTCGTTAAATACATCACTCTCAATCTAAATCCTCCAATCCAAAGCAATTACTTCCATTTTAATGCAAGTAATTTAAATTCTTTCACAAATACTTCCAAGATAAATTCAGCTTGCTTCTTTGTTAAAGTTAAAGGGGGAGTAAAATTTGCTCTGTGCCACTTAATACTTGTAAACACATTGTACTTATTAAAAATCCTCTTAGATAGTTCTAAACCAAATTCGTTTTGATTAGTACACTCATATTCCAAGGAAAATCTCATACCCCTGCCACGTACATTCACAAAAAAAGGATGTGGCCCTAATTCTTGTTGTAGAGTTGTCTGCATGAATAATCCCATATTTTGCACTGAATCTAAAAAATCATCGTTATGAACAATCGTTTGGACAGCAAGGGCAGCTGCAACACTCAATGAATGTGCCTGATAAGTTGTAGTATGTTGTAATCTTCCTTGGTTTTTAGCAATTATTTCTTGAATATACGTACTTGTAATAACAGCACTAAGTGCGCCGTACCCAGCTGCTAGAGTTTTCCCAATAAATATAAAATCTGGTACTACTTCATCCCAATCACAGCAGTAAATTTTCCCAGTAGTTCCTGTTCCACAATAAACTTCGTCAAGTATTAAGTGTACTTCATATTTTTCGCAAATTTGTTTAATGTAACGCCAATATCCTGGCGCAGGTGGAACGTCGCCAATTAATCCCCCCATAATAGTTTCGCCAACATACCCACAAACATTATCTGGACCTATCTCAAGAATTTTATCTTCTAATATTTTGGCTGACCTTCTTGCATACTCATCCATAGTCTCATCTTGAAGTCTCATTTTGTATGGGTGGTGCATCGGTATTAAGGCTCGGTATGGGGAGAGCATTTTTCTGTAAAGTTCTAAATTTGGCCGCTGCCCGATAGAGAGTGCGTCACTTGTCGCACCATGGTAAGACTCGGTGTGTGAAATAAACCATTTCTTATCCGTATTCCCTAAGTCCTGTTGAACCTGGAAACTCATTTTCATTGCCGCTTCGCATGCCTCGGCCCCTGAATTGCCGCAAAAATATACCTTGTCTAAACCGTGCTCTGCTCTAGAAGTCAATAAATTTGCTAGATTTTCGACATTTTCATCCCGCCATAATTTATAATCTACATGCGTAAATTTCTTAAGTTGACTTTGAATCGCTTTAATCACGCTGGGATGAGACCACCCAACTATTGCATGACAAGAACCACCAGCAGTTGCATCGAGGATTTTTCTACCCGACTTGGTATAAATATAATTGCCTTCTGTAAAATCTACTACTTCGGGTAAAGGATCATTCGGAAAAACCCTAAAAGTGTTCATTTGTCCCACTTTCAACTAGATAAATTACACCACCAGTCAATTTGAATACTATTAAATTTTTAGTAGTATGATTAACCTTAACCATGGGGCTAACATAGCATATTGAGTAAATATTATACTTATTTAATTTAGATACACTCAAGTTAGTTTAAGTGAGTTTTGCACTGCTCGCAAACTATATGAATCACGACAGTATAAGAAAGATAATTGATACAGGAGAAAGCAAACTCGCAAGAAAGATAATTGATTTACAACTTTAACTTTTCCTAGATAATTTACTAGTCTGTTTTGTTATTCCCAATCATAGTCTTATAAACTACTTTAGTTTTGCAAACCTCAGAGAATATCAAATATACTTCTAATCTCTGCAGAATAAATATTTGTTAGCTTTGAGGAGTTCAAAGACAAATTTCTAGGAAATGCTTCTGAAAGTTTTAATTGAGACCTACTTATGAAATGAATCTTACTTTTAGATTTTGAAATATCCGATTTTTTAATAAACGCCTTAAAAATTTCACTATAGGTTGTGGTATTTGGACCAGCGATATGAAATATACCCTCACTAGAGTTAATTATCAAAAATACAAGGATTTTTACTACATCTTCCTTATAAATGGGAGTAAAGAAATAATCGTTTAGTATTTTCAAATCATGACCATTATTTAAACACTTTTCCCATTTTTTTATGAATGAATTTTCATCATGAAAATCATACACTTTAGATAATCTAACAATCAAGTAATTATCAACTTTTGTAATAATGTAATCTTCTATGTATTTTTTTTGTAATCCATAAGTTAGTACTGGTCTTCTGATATCTAGTTCTGCATAATCACCTGTGGTGCCTTGGAAGACCGCATCAGAAGATAAATAAATAATTTTTACTTTTGCATCATTTAATAAAGTTATAAGATTTGAAATATCTCTAACATTAAAATCCCACGTAGTTTGCTTATTTTGAGCGCAGTATTCTAAATTTCCTTTTCCAATACATATAATAGCCATAGAAATTTTTTCAAATAATGTCTTTTTTAGATCGAGTGAATAATTATTTAAATCAAAAAAAATTTCATCATCAGATTCGCATTTATGAGTAAGCTTAATTATTTCTAAATTCGTTATACTAGATATTGCTTTACCCAGATAACCATTGGACCCAAAAATAGCAATCATTTTTTATTCATCTTTCTAAATATGGAATGACACTAGTTAACCTATTATTTTAGATAAGAATTCCTATAGTTTTTTTCTACCAACTGCGACTACAAAATTGTAATGGCACATTGGTGTAAAACCAGTGTGTAATACTTCATCGTTCATTCCGAATAAAAAAGTATGATCGAAATAATTTGAAATTAGTATCTTTAAGTCATTTCCATTTTTACAATTTACATGCCCATCCTTGCTTGCTTGCGATGCGTAAGTTTGCGATTCTAAGGATGGAGAACCACAGATAAATACTCCACCCATTTTTATTGATTTGGCAATGTTTAAAAGAAATAAATTTTCAAATTTAGGCTCTATGTGCTCGATTACGTCTAATGAAAATGCTGCGTCAAATAAAGTGTCTTTTTCTGGCATGTAAGGTCTAGATAAAATATCATGTACTTGGAATTTTACTGGCCAATTTGGATCTGCATTTTTTTGTGCTTCATTTATAAACCATTCATCAAAATCTATGGAGAATAAATCTTTTACACAATCATGTAATAATCTGCTTGCAAAGCCGTCCCCACAACCAATTTCTAAAACTTGGGAATAACCATTCAACATTTTAGCGACAAATTTATGCCTAGCTAATGTGAAGGATAATAATTTTGGATCAGTTCTCCACATTGAGCTTGCTCTACAAGTTAAATTCACCGGTCCTTTTTCGTTGATTTGTTCAACCATAAAACTGTATTGCTTCTCTTTTATCTCTATTTTATTTGTGTCTTTCATAACACCTCTCATTGACTTTTTAAACCTCGGATTTTTACGAATTGTAATTTGTAGTAAAATTCTGAATTAGTACTCCTATAAGTATTTACTAACTTAATTAGAATAATAGCAGTAACTTTTTATTAGATTATTCCTCTCAATAGTGATATTGTACTGGAAATTACTCTGTTTAAGAATATTTCTTTGTGAAAAAAGCAGGTATTCTGCATATCATAGAGTCACCATACCCGCCTGGTAAGGTTTCATACCGCTCAGTTATTTTTCTGATGTGGTCATAAGATTCCAACTCGTGATTGGAAAGTTTACCCTCCAGGCTCCTAAACATTTCTTCGACTGCTGCTGCTATATCTTCGGGTGAATTCTCAATCATTTCAACCCCTAAATACTGCTCCATTCCTGGCCAACAAATTAAACTGTATGGTGCCGTCAAAATTACATTCAAAGGGGATGCTGTTTTATGGCCCCTTTTTTTGACGAGTCTAGGCAGAATATAGTCAGTAGATTTCAAATGTGCAGAAGACATTGGGGCATAGTTGGTCAGTAAGATTGGCCTTCCAAAAGTTAGTGCAAGTGTATATAAACCTGAAGACGTGCCTAGAAAAAAAATACATTGAGAGGCTAAAAAAACATCCATTCTTGAATTTCTAAATTCACTGTTAGCATAATCTATAAAATTTGGGAAATTATAATCTGGTTCTACTGGGGTAGCTTTAATTCCCATTCGAATGATCCAGCCCCCTCTACTGGCAATACTTTCAATTGCTATTTTATAAGAGTGTAATTTGCTATCTCGAAAACTTTCTGAACCTTTGAATGAATCATCGCGAATATGTAGGCAAACATACCAAGCATCTTTGGGTAAACCTAATCTGGCTAAAATTTCTCGCCCAAATAATAAATCTTCTGTATTCAACTCGAATAGTGGTTTCCTATTTTCCAACTCCCATAATTTTGACGCATTAGATAGGGCTGTATGGTTATAAGGATAAATTCTACCTTGTAATCTTAGTGGTCCGCATAGAAATTGAGTTAGTGGTTCAATTTTTTTCCTAATCACTGTTGGTAATTCCTTTACTTTTATTATTTCTATATAATTAGATAGATAGTTATGAACGAAATGTTCATTACAAAATTTTATTGCTGAATTTTCTGGTAGAGGCATTATAAGCTTTTGTTTCGAAATCACTCCTAATTCTACTAGCTTTAAAAAACCATCCAAATGACCAACGTTTCCAATAGTTGATGCAAGTGGGTATGGATTTATAATTCTTATATTAAATTTATCCAAACCTTTTTCAAGAATATAAAATTCTTTGGATTCTAGATATTTGTACCAGGATTTTAAAGATTTAGAAATGTCTCCCGTTGAGTGCCACAAGATCCCAATATTGCTATAATACTTCCAGGAATAACTGTCTTTGATTGCTTGATTCTCAAAAATGCCTACGAGTTTACAAACTTTCTTATAGTAAATCTCTGAGTTGATTTTGCCAATTCTTGATAAGAGTACATTTGTATAATACCCGCTGAATCCTCTCTTAAATTTAGCAGTGCCACTAGTAATCACAAAAAGTGAGAATGTTTCACTGCTCGAAATTAATTTATAAAAAAGCATACGTGATTTGACTATTAATTTAGAGACCAATACCACAATATTACTAATTTGAAACATTTTACTGAAACCTCTTTAAGCGCATTATCACAAGATACAAGTATGAACCTATTTTTTTATTTTTTGAAGACTTCCTAATTATATAATTTAAGACTGTATTTGAATACAATGTTCTATAAATAAAAATGAGAAATTTTCTAAACCGTTTAGTTAAGATATTTAAAATTAAATAAGATCTTGGATTTTCACATCTGAACTTGGCCTCAATAAAATTATTATAGATTTCATTACTGTTTAAGTAGTTTTTTTCTAAATATTTAGCTTCAGTGTAATAGCCCTGATCAATAAAAATAGCAATAGATTTTAAAATAGATTGCTCCTCTAAATCTGTCCGAATAAACAATGCATCCGCCCACATTGGTTTTTTAACTTTTTCGTTTGGCAAATACTGGTATCCCCCATCAAAGAACATTAAAAATTTAAATTTTTTGCCAGCTAAGTATGCAACTACCTCATCAAAAAGATGCTGTCCTTTGTAAATTTCTATGAATGCAACTTCAATTTTAATTATTGAAACTTTTGAAATATAATCACTTGCACCCAAAAGAATATCTAATTCGCTACCTTGTGTATCTAATTTCAACAGATCAATACTGTGCACATCGCTTTTGCTCATTAATATATCCAGGGTGGTGCAGTTTATATCTTCAGTTTTTTCTAAATTAAAAGCGTCATCTTTTCGCCATTGACTTATCACAGATTTGTTTGGCTCATAAATAGAACTAGCACGCGGATCACGTGTTATGAATAACTTTCTGATTCCTTCTTTGTAAAAAAGTCCAAACGCAAAATTTTGAAATTGATTAAAATCTTGATTATAACTTTCGGGTCTAGGATCGATAGTGTAAACATTAGAAATCTTCGCGAGTAAGTTAACTTCTTTACAACCTCCTGAGCTTCCGACATCAACAATATTTAAGGGATTTTTTATTATAGAAGTGTAATACTGAACAAATAAATTCATTTAATTTATTTGAGTAATTGACTAATTATTAGGTCTTGATCTAGCCCATGTGCCTTCAATAACTCGTTATGACTGCCATAAAAATGTATAAAGTTATCTTTAAGGGTAAAAGTGTCTAAGCGGCATGTTGCGCTAATATCCCACGCTATTTCTTTTACTCTGGAACTTAGTCCACCATGGGGAACGTGTTCTTCTATCACAACCACATGCTTGTAGGACTTCAAGATATTTATAGTACCTTCTTGATCTAAGGGTTTTATGGTATGAACTGAAACTACTGATACCGATTTTCCAATTAATTCGAGTTTCTCAGCAATAGATAGAACCATAGAAGCGGTGATCCCATACGTTAGCAATACCATATCGTGTCCATGTTTAATTAACCGTATTTTTCCTGGTACAAAAGGCGCAGAAAGTTTAGAAGTGAGATCAGGTTCACCAGATTTTCCAAGTCGCATGTACACAGGTCCATTGCTCTCTAAAGCACACCATTTAGTCATTTGACGCATTTCATCCGGATCACATGGAGCAACTACCGACATGTTAGGAACAGCACTAGCAATAGCAATATCCTCCATAGTGTGGTGCGTACCACCTAATGTTGAGTAAATGACTCCAGCTCCCATCCCAATCACAGTAACGGGTAGGTTTTGATATGCAAGATCTACGCGAATCATCTCAAAGGGCCGATATAGGCTGAATGTTGCTATTGTGTAACAAAAGGGCCGCATGCCCGCCAGGGCTAGCCCGGCCGCAATACCAATCATTGCTTGTTCTGCTACACCAGTGTTAATAAAACGCTCAGGAAACTGTTCTCGGAATTTTACCATTGAACCCGCAGGTGAAATGTCAGCAACTAAAACACAAATTCTGGAATCAACTTGCGCTAAATCGTATATTGTATCGGCAAAGGCATTTCTCATAAGCTAGAATTCCGCAACTCTGCTTTTGCTTTTTGGAACTCACTTACACTTGGTGAGCGGTAGTGCCATAAAGGTGAATTCTCCATGAAGGAAACCCCCTTACCTTTAATTGTGTGGCAAATTAACATAAAGGGTTTTACGCCTTTTCGTGACAGGATGGCTTTGAAAATTTCTTTAGAATTATGTCCGTCAACTTCAGTTGCCTCCCAACCAAAACTTTCTAACTTTTCCCTAATTGGATAGAAAGCTGGGTGCGTTTCACTAGTTCGCCCAAAAGACTGAAACCCATTATGGTCCATTATGCCAACAAGATTCGATAATTTTAGATTTGCGGCCATCATCATACACTCCCATGTTGAACCCTCCTGAAATTCACCATCACTAAATACAACATAAAATATGCCATCCTTCATTTTTATATATTTTTCTGCATACGCCATTCCTGTTGCCAACCCCATTCCATGGCCTAACGAACCAGTTGAAGCCTCTATTCCAGGATTTCCGTAATCAGGGTGACAGCCAAGTCGACCATCTGATTTACAATATCTATCTAGGTCCTGACGGGATAAAATCCCAAGATCTTCTAGTACAACATACTGACTCATGCAGCCATGACCCTTAGACATAATAAATTTATCTGGGGAATCACTACCTGGGGCTCCTCGCATTAATTCGTTATAAATACAATCGACAATTTCAATTGCGGAAAAGGCGCCTGCGCCATGTAATGCATCTACTTGCTGTGAGATATCTAAAATTCTTTCTCGATATTTTTGGCACCGCTGACGGGACTGTTCTATATCTATATTATTCATTATCGTCCTTGCGTTTCATTTAATTAATTACTGTCCAATAGTAGTCCCCTGTATAGCCTGCTTGATTAAAAAGTTTACGCCATTCATCAGGATAACCATGATATTTAGCTGTTAGTACCCAGTTTTCAAAGACTTCTTTCTGTGCTGGACTATGGTATGAATCTACTTGAATAAACCCTTTTCCTGGTGCGATTCTTTCAATCTCTTGTAGAGCTGTGATACAACCTAGACGAGGCAGATTATGAATTGTATTTATCGATACCACTGCTTGAAAACTATTATTTGGGAAAATTATTTTTTCTGCTGAACCTATATGCAACCGCCCGATTACCTCTGGCTCACAATTGATGATTGCGTACTCTGAAATATCTATACCGTAGGCGTCAATTCCTAACTCAAGTAAGTCTTTAACCAAAAATCCCTTTGCGCAGCCAACATCCAGAATTCGGTCCCCAGGCTTAAGTTTAAAATACTCAACAATATCTTTTGCAACTGGACGCCATCTTCCATCATAGGTGTAACCACCATAGCCATATTCTCTGGGACCATCAAAATATAGATGTCCATATTCCCTCGCCTTTTCAATATGTTCATTAGTCTTCACTAAGGTTCGCTGTTTCACATCTCTTTTACTAGCTGGTAAAGCTTTGAGTAAATTTATCTCACCCATGTTGTTTTTATCACCCTTAGTTTAGATTAGTGTATGCAAATAGCTTAGAACTAGAGTCATACTGATGAAACTCAATTTTGATTCCATTTGGATCTGTAACCCAAGTTTGAAGTGTATTATCTGTTTTCCCTCTTGCGACTTCACAGGCAAGATTTTTACTATTTAATTGAGCCACTAATACCTTTATATCACTTACGGTAATACAAAAATGTCGAAAAATAGTTGAATCGTTAGGAATTTGTCCGGATTTGAAAAACTCTAAAAAAGTTGAATTACCTATATCAAAAATAAGGCCATAAATTTGTCCATCATTATTTATGAATTTGTGTATCACTCTAAATCCAAGGATATTAACGTAAAAATCTTCGGTTGCATCTAAATCAAGGGCACTAAAACAGACATGAGAAAGTTGACTATTTAACATAAACCACTAAAATTTCAATTTCTCTTGATTTATATATAAAAAGCAAATTTAAATCCAACTTCTAATTGGAGTTTGGTCTAGACCTATCTCTTTCATCTACAAATGCTAACATATCTTTGCGATCTGTAAATTTTACTCGTGGTTTACCATAAATCTCACCTGCAACCACTTCGGCAGCATTAATCCTTTCCCAAGAAAGTTGATCCACAACTTTATGCCCTGGTTTCAAAGATCTAGGAATTCCAATTGATAATTTTGGTTGGTTGAGATTTTCTATCAAAAGTTCCACAACGTCTTTTGCATCGCTCTTCAAAGTACCGACTAGTCCTTCTGCGCCACGTTTAGCCCAACCTACTACGTATAAATTTTGTTCTATATGGCCGGCTATATTTGAAATTCTTCCGTTTATCAAGTTCATTCCTGGAAAATAGTTTGTTTCATAACCAATTGCTGTAATAACGAGTCCAGTACTAATTGAAAATTTCTTGCCAGTTTGGCTAATTAGGTCATTTTCGACACTATTTAATTCAAAAACTACCTCTTCGACTTTATCTTTTCCCTTAATTTCAATTGGAGCAGTCAAAAATAGTAACTCTAAATTTTTTTTGGAGTTATCTTTTTGGTTTTCTGAAATAGTTTTAAGAAGTTCAAGGTTTTTCAAATCTTTTTCAGTACTCAAAGATAAGTTGACCCTATTAATTGCTTTTTCTATTTCATCAGAATCAATCTTGATGTTTATATTTGATAACTTAGAAAAATCTCGAATTTCTATAGGGGTAAAGGATGCATGCTCAGGCCCACGTCTTCCGCAAATTATTATATTTTGAATTTTATTTGATCTGAATATTGGAATTGCGTGTTCGGATATATCTGTACATTCTAAATCTTTTAAGTCATTTAGTAACATTCTTGCAATATCAAGAGCCACGTTTCCAGCTCCAATTATTACTGCCGTTTCATGACTGAAATCCACTTGAATATCTTTAAAATCTGGGTGAGCGTTATACCATGAAACAAATTGGGTGGCCGAAAAACAATTTGATAAATTCTCACCTGCAATTCCTAGACTTTTGCTATCTGGTGCACCGGTAGCAATTACTACCGCATCATATTGATCTTTGAGTACTTTTAATGATATATCTTTACCTATTTCAACATTTGCAAACAGTCGAAATCCATCCTCTTTAGCAATCTTTTCAAATACCTTGGATACAGTTTTGATCTTTTGGCGATCTGGAGCAACTCCTGATCTTATTAATCCGCCTGGAGTAGGTAATTTCTCAAATATATCTATTGAGAATTTCAAATGATCGCTCTGTGCTTTTTGAAGTGCTTGTGCTGTAAAATAGCCCGAAGGTCCAGCACCAACAATTGCTATTTTATAGTTTAGCAATGGTGATCCAATCTACTTAGATTCTAATCTTATCTTACACTTCACCATATATTTTACTTTTTATGGATCGAAATCAGTAATTAGACCTATTTCATAGTATTCAAATGCCTAAATTAAAGTTAGAATTATCTATCACTGTAATAAAAAGTCCTAAAATCTAACCCAATTAAAATACCTTTATACTGAAAATTACACAAAAATTAAGTATTCATAAAAAATGTTTAAGATAAAATGCAAAGAGTGCACCATCAAAACTAGAAATTTAATAGTAAATATTAATCATTTTTCTATACTTACCATATTAAAAAAATTATGATTTTTTTAAATATCTTCTTTTT
>SXGQ01739651.1_pt1 | contig 11529 bp, 9 predicted proteins | sample 3178371 | NCBI WGS metagenome assembly SXGQ01 (sample SAMN11356859, study PRJNA531348) | freshwater metagenome | isolation source: freshwater sample F1-20 | place: China: Fuxian Lake, Yuxi | collected 2017-12-25 | reverse complement strand
GCTTGCAATAAGGGCGTCGATTGCGCTGATGGGTCGGTTTGGCGATTGCCTCATAGCGCTTTTGGAAATAATTAATGACACAGCAGAATTCGCGCTTGCAACTACCGACGGCACCGCAGCTTGCACTGTTCTGCTGCGCTTTAATGCTGAATCTTTGGGCGCGAAGTCCGTGACCCCGATTGGCTTTTGGCTGACACGAGCAACTTTGATCGGCTTGGGATTGGCGGATGGCTGGGAAGACGACTGGCTTGAGGGCTGGGAAGACGGCTGGGCGGAACGCTGAACGACAGAAATGGCTGTTGGTTGGGCGCCAACCGCAACTTGTAAGTTGGTCGAAACCAAATTTCCTTTTTCATCAATTAAACCCAACGCACGCGCCTGAGTATTGAATTTGCGCGCGGAAATTTCCGCCATGATTTGTTGAGGGTCTCGCGTGGAACTTTGAATTGGCCGCGCATCAGGCCGCTCATTTTCATTGCCCGCGGGATCCACAGGTTTGGATGCAAACTTCTTGATCAAGAAATTGATCAAGCCAAGCACTGCAAGAATAATGAGCGTGTTGGACATGGTGTGATGATAGCCACTCAACTGGCGTTGATGGCGCCGTTCCACATTGGAAGACAGAGCGGATTCGCCGCAAGATGTTCGACCATGCGAAATGGCACATTGAAGATGGGTTGCAAAATATGCGGAGTAAGAATTTCCATAGCGCGACCAGCGGCGGCGATTTTTCCTTGCGCGAGCGCGACAACATCATCCGCAATGGCTCCGGCGAAAGCGAAATCATGCGTAGCGACAATCACCGCCAGTCCCTCGCTTGCGTTGTGTCGCAACTCGGCGGCCAAGGCGCGCGTCCAACTTGGATCAAGCGCGGATGTGGGCTCATCCACAATCAACAGCTGCGTTTGCGCTGTTCGCTGGGCCAGCGCCCGCGCAAACGCGACTCGATGTCGCTGCCCCTCGGAAAGATGTCCCACAAGTTCGTCAGCCAACGCCGCAATTCCAGTGCGCTCCAAGGCCAACTGCACTCTCGGCGCGTCGGCGCGCATGGCCACTCGCCCCAATTCCACGGAGGTTCGCACTGAAAAACCGGCAACGGATTCGGGCCGCTGCGGAACAAACGAAAGCAAGCGCGCGCGTTGCGACGGCGTGATTTTTGCGATTTCCATTTCACCAGCAAGCGTGCGCGCCGAAGTCGTGGACAACTCATCCGCGCGCGCGCTTTGAGATTGTCCCCACTGCAAGCGCGCGTGGCCCGCATGCGCGGGCAACAATCCAGCCACTGCTCGCAGCAACGTGCTCTTGCCGCCACCATTGGGACCAATCACTACGGTCACCGCCGCGGCGCGAAATTGCAGATCAATTGGACCGAGCACAAAGTTGCCATTGCGTATCAACGCTTGTTCAAATTTCAAAGTCATCGCATCCACGCTTTCGCGGCGCCGCGGCGCAACAAGATGAGAAAGAACGGTCCACCCGCAAGCGCGCAGATCACTCCAATTGGCAAGCGGCCCGTGCTTGCCGGAGCAAAGTGTCGCACCGCATCGGCGGCGATAAGCAATGTGCTTCCAGAAATCGCAGCGGCCAACACGGAGACGCGGTGTCGTGGTCCAACACAACTGCGCGCCATGTGTGGACCGATCAATCCAATAAAGGCGAGTGGTCCGCACAACGCGGTGGCCACCGCCGCAAGAACGCTTGAACCAAGAACCAAATACAAACGCACCCGCGCCACATGAATTCCAATCGATGAACTTTCGTCTTCGCTTAAACCCATGGCGTCCAAAGTTGAGCCATTGCGAATACCCATGAATGTGGCTGTAAATACAGCAATTGCCGTGATCACAGCGACTGAAATTTCCGGCACCTCGGGCACGCGGCCAAGCGCCCAACCAGCTAGGGCTGGACGCATTTCAAGCGGCAGCAACCATTCGATCAGCGATGCCAAGGCCGCGGCGACTGTTCCAACAATCACGCCCGAAAGCACAAGCGAAATTGGATCAATGCCGCCACCTTTGCCGCGCCCAAAATACAGCGTGACCGCGAGCGCCAACAAAGCGCCAATGGTGGCGGGAAAAATCGCACCCCCCATCAGCATCCACGGTCCGCCAATGGCGGCAATCCAATAAGCCGCCGCCACGCACGCTTGACTACCCGCGGAAAGTCCCAGCACAAATGGTGAAGCCAGTGGATTGCGCAACAGCGTTTGTAAAAATATTCCACTGAGCGACAGCGCGGCTCCCGCAAGAAATGCGCTGATGAGAGCGCCCGCGCGCCACTCAATTGAATCCGAAGTTGGCCACGCGAAAGTCCATTGTCCAATCGCGTCGCGGCCTACAAGAAATCGACAGGCAATGGACGCCATTAATAAAAACGATAGACAAATCCAACCCAGTTGTTCGCGGCGCGCTGTCATGGTTTATTCGCGCCTTGAGTAATGTTGTCGGCTGTTACTTCAAGAGCGCCCACTTGCGAGGTGACTGGCGCTTGAAGGGCTCGGGCTTGGGCCACGCAAAACTTCTGTATTTCGGATCGAAACAAGTTCAATCCATTAGTAAATTCAGGTCCTGGCAGCAGCAATTGCGGAGCGTAAAGCGCGAGCAGTGACACGCCTCGCTTGGCGCATGCGTCAGCCAACACATCATGCGATTGCGCATGGGCTTTATCGCCAACGGCGCCAACAATGACAATGATTGATTTGGGCTGCGAGGCGAACAACTCCTCCATCGACAAATTTGGATTGCCACTTTTGGAAAACGCCAGCGTTCCACCCATGGCGTTCCACGCTTGCGCAAGATATGTATCGGCGCCAAACGCGCCAATAGGTTCGTCGCTATACAGCAAAATGGTTGGTGAAAGTTTTTGCGCCGCGGCGCACGTGGTCAATTCTTTTTCAAGCGCCTGCGCTAATAGTTGCGGACTGATGGGCGCGGGCTTTCCGACAGCCTGCTCCACGGCCGTGGGCAAATCCCGAATGTCATCCAAACTTGTGGCGGAAATAAATTCAATGCGCCAACCTTTTTCACGCGCCACTTGCTCCAATTGAGCCGGAGCACCGGATCGAGTTTGCTGGATCAAAATTAAATTTGGCTTCATGCGCGCAAGGGTTTCCAAATCCACGTCGTTCAAAGACCCAACAATCGGCGCGGTGGATTTACACCATGGAGTGCGCCCTACGAGCGAATTTTCCCATCCAAGCGCGACCACGGTTGCGCTGAGTGCGGGTGAAAAACTGGCAATACGCGGGGGTTGATCGCTTAAATGCGCCGGTGCAGTTGCCGCGTCCTGCGGACGGCACGCCGCCACCGCGAGCGCCATCAATAGGACCAACATCGCTTGTCGCATGCGCTCAGAGTAGCACCCATTCTTGGACCTCCTCTCGCTACACTCTCACACTGCGATGAATCTATTTCGTTCCATGGGTCAACTTCTGCTTGGTCCCCGAGAGGAGCCCGAGCAAGTGCAAACGCGCCGCATGCCGGACGCCGAGGCGGTGGCGACTGCGATCACCGAGCTCGCCGAGCGCTTGCATGAGGATCAACACGAACGTGAAAATATAATGCCGCTCTTGCAGCGCCTCCCCGAGTCGCTTCAAGCACTTCCAGAAATCGCGCGTCAGCAATCCAAATTGGGCGAAGCCATTGCAACAGCACTGGTGCAATCTCGCCAACGCGATCAATCCATTGAGTCTATTTTGCAGCGCATTGCCCAGGGCGTTGGCCAGCAAACTGACACGTTTGGCTTGGTGCAGCAACAACTGGATCTCAACCACCAAGCGTCGCAGCGGATCGCCGAGGCCGTGGCCACTTTGGCGCAAGGCGTGGGCGATCTTTCCAGCGGACAGCGAAGAAACTCCGACGCTCTCGTGGGATTGCTTGATCGACTTCGCGACCGAGACGAGGCCATTGGAAAAATCCAGGGACGCCTGCATCTGTGGTTGGTGTTCTCCACAGCTGTGGCGTGTGGGTCCATGATCGCCTGTCTTTTATTGGCCTGGGCGGCAATTCGCGCGTTGACTTCGACATAATTGAATAGGCGAGTAGTATTCGCCCGCACCTTGGTGGGGTGGCAGAGCGGTTGAACGTATCCGACTTGAAATCGGATAGACCCGCAAGGGTCTCAGGGGTTCGAATCCCCTCCCCACCTTTTTTGTCGTGGCAATGACGTCAGCGACTTTTGATTTCCACGCCGGGCTGATCGACCACTGGAGCAACTGCGGAAATTGGTTTGGCGACGGGCGCCACAACAGCGGCGGGCTTCAGTGGAAATTCTCCGCGAAATATTCTGTCGCCAGCGCCGCGGGTGGTGATCGCCACAACAAAATTATTAAATTCATCCACGAAGTTGGCGAAGTCCGAATTGAAATATTCCAGAATCACCGCGTTGCCCGTGCGCAATTCAACCGCGCGATGTCGCCCAACTTTGCCAACGATCGCCTTGCTTGACGCCAATCTCCCAGCAAGTTTTCCGGTGGAGGCGTCTTGTATCAGCTGTGAAAAACTCTCGCGGTACTTTCCGTTTTCGCCATCGCGCAGAAATTGCACCAGAGCCCACACCTGCGAGTAATACGTCAAGAGCGAATCTTTTCCATCTTTCAAAAATTCCTGAGGCGTTCCATCGAGCAACTCCCCGAGTGGTATCAAATCATCACTTCGCAGCGACTCGCGCAGTTGCGACCAACGCTCAAAGTTTCTCCAAGGCCGAAATGTGGACGGACCTCCATCGCGCGAAAGTCGGGTTCCCTCCATGTAACACGCGATTCCCTCCTCCAACCAAGTGGGCAGAGGATGTTGCAGCGCTTGTTGGCTGAATTGATGCCAACCCTCGTGCGCCGCGATGGTCTGCGTATCGAAGCGGCCAATGTCATACAACACGCTCACCGAATCCGTGGTGTAACCGCCTTTGCCAAGGCCAATATAAATTTCGGCGTCGCGGCCCAGTTTTTTGCGAGTCCATTTTTCCCATAGAGCGCGCTCGCCAAAAACGTACATCTCCAATGCTTCATTGGGAACGGGGATTGTTCCGAGCGCGCTGGCATAGGCCACAAAACAAGTCTCCATAAAGTCGGGCAATCGATCACGAAAAGTTTCATCCCGCAGCGAAAGACGCAATACATAATGCTGAGTGCGGACCACGATTCCATTGTCGCCACCATCTTTCCAAGGTTCGGTCACAAAGGCAACTGGTTTGGAATCCGCGATCGCCGTTGGATGAACCTCGAGCCCGCTGGATGCGGGTTCGGTCCTTAATTTGGCAGTGTTGGAACAACCCGCCGCGCATAGGAGTGCCGCCAACTTAAAAATGGTGGAATATTTATTCATTCAGTATTGCAACCAGTTTCGAACTCTACGCAACAAATTGAACCAACATAGAAAATATTTTTAGGCAAGTTCCTTGAGCGAACGCTCAACCGCGATCAATTCCGCCTCCGCGTCTAGCAACATCTTCTGCGTGTCTTGCACCACTTGCGGCGGCGCCTTGGCCACATATCCAGCGTTGGATAATTTGCCTTTGTACCCACTCACGGCGCGCTGTCGTTCGGCAAGCAACTTGGTCAGGCGCGCGCGTTCGGCCCCAATATCAAGCGCATCCACCAGGCCATCGAGCCAGCATTCCTGCCCCTCGAATGTCATTGCGGCGGCGGTTGGAGAACGCGCGTGCGTGATCGGCGATACGCCATCCACGCCGGAAAGCGTTTCCACAACGCCGCCCGCGAGAGCCACCACCTGCGACGCGTTGGCGCTTGCAAGCAACTTGATGCGCTTCTTGGGATTCACTTGGCGTTCACCGCGAACATTTCTGATGGCTTCAACCAACGCTTGAGCGCGCGCGAATTCAGCCTCCGCTTTGGTGTCGATCAAAGACGCATGCGCGACTGGCCACGACGATGTCGCCAACAGATCTGTTGACTTCATATCAAGCCCACGCACCGTGCACGCCGCGTGATTTTTTACGGCGCTCCACAATGCCTCCGTGACATGCGGCATGCCCGGATGGAACAGCCGCACAATTGCGCTGAGCGAACACGCCATCACGCATTGTTGCGCGGGATCATTTTTTGCCGTGGGTTTGGCGGCCTCCAAAAACCAATCGCAAAAGTCGCGCCACAACAAGTCGTAGCCCGCGGCGGCAAAATCGCTGAATCGATATTCAGCCAAGGCGCGATCGGCGCGCGTCAATGCGCCGGCCACGCGCGACAAGATCCATCGATCGAGAAGCGGGCGTGTTGATGGATCAACTTCAAGCGCGGGTTGCGGCGTATTCATCAAGGCGAATCGCGACGCATTCCAAAGTTTTGTGGCCACATTGCGTCCCACATCAAAGCGGCTTGATGTGTTTCGCGCCAAAGGCTGCGCCGCGCTGGGCGTGGCCAAACCACTGGCCGCGCCGTACGTGGAAACCATTGTTTGAGTAGGCGATTTTGGACTTTTCTGAATTGGCGCCGCAACCATGTGGCCGCTTGGAGCGCGCAGGAATTCAGGCTCGAATGTTTCGCCACTCTGCGGATCAATCATGTCAATCTGCACGCGCACATCCTGCGTGTCGGTGGTCAAGTCAAGCAACGTGAATCGCAACGCGTCGGCGCCGTGGCTATGAATCACGTCGCGCGGGTCAAGACCATTGCCCAAACTTTTGCTCATGCGCTGGCCAAAGCCATCTTGAATAACAGGATGGATATAGACATGCTTGAACGGAACTTTTCCACCCAGAAAATATCTGTTGAACATGGTCATGCGGCTCACCCACAAAGTGATGATGTCGCGCGCCGTGCTCAGCACGCTGCTTGGGTTGTACCGCTCAAGCATGCCCTTCATGTCGGGATACTTTTCCGGATGCGGCCAGCCCAACGTGCTCAGCGGCCAAAGCGCGGAGCTGAACCATGTGTCAAGAACATCTTGATCCTGCTCGAAACCCGCCGCGACCAATTGCGCCGCAACATGCTCGAGATCAAGCGGCAAGCACACTGATTCCTCAACGCTGCCATCGTCGCGCTTGCGCATGCGATGCGCCGCGCCCAACGTTGACCATTTGGAATTCACCGCGACCATTTCAGAGCCGCGCAGTGAAGTGGATTGCGATAACGCCTCATCCTTGGCGTCGCGCGTCCATACTGGAATGCGGTGACCCCACCACAGCTGCCGACTAATGCACCAATCACGCAATGACTCGTGCCAATGTTGAAATGTCTTGGCGTAACGCGGCGGAAAGAAACGAATTTCACCGTCGCCCACGGCTTTGCCCGCGGGGGAAGCGCCTTCGAATTGATCGGGCGCCATTGCCTTGAGCGCCGCGCCACGCAAACGTTGATCGGTCACGCGCACAAACCATTGATCGCTCAACCACGGCTCAATCGCCACGCCGCTTCGATCGCTGTGACCAACGGCGTGCTTCCAGGGCCGCTCATTTTCTAGAAGACCATTGACCTTGAACCAATTCACGATCGCCTTGCGCGCGTCCTCGCGCGACAAACCAACAAACGCCCTCGCTTGCTCGGACACATCATGCCAACCGTGGCGATCGGAAATCGCGCCGTCGGGACCAAGCACATTGATCAGGGCAAGATTGTGGCGCCGACCAATATCAAAATCATTCGGGTCATGCGCAGGAGTAACCTTCAAGAAACCCGTTGCCACCTCTGCCTTTGCGTCGCTGGCGTCGCCACCCATGGAAAGCGCCATCACAACATAGTCGTCCTCCACGATTGGAATTTCGCGGCCAACAATCGGCAAAATTATTTTCTTGCCGCGCAAACTCGCGGCGCGCGGATCTTTGGGATTCATGGCCACGGCCGTGTCGCCCAGCATGGTTTCGGGCCTGGTGGTGGCCACGGTGATCGTGCCGGAACCATCGCTCAGCGGATATTTCAAGTACCACATCTTGCCATCCACATCGCGCATCACCACCTCGTCATCCGCGATGGCCGTTTTTGTTTTTGGATCCCAATTCACAAGGCGCCGACCGCGCTCGATCAAGCCATCTTTGAACAGCCTAAAAAATCCCTCGCGCACACCGGCCGCGCACACTGGATCCATGGTGAAACGCGTTCGATCAAAGTCGCATGAACAACCCATGGCGACAAGTTGCTCCAAAATCACGCGCTCATATTCATCTTTCCACGCCTGCACTTGGGCCACAAATTCATCGCGCGTGAAATCAGTCCGCTTCTTGCCTTGCAGGGCAAGCCGCCGCTCCACCACGGTCTGAGTGGCGATTCCCGCGTGGTCAGTGCCAGGCATCCACAAGACATCGCGACCGCGCATGCGAGCATGTCGGGCCAATGTGTCTTGCAATGTGTTGTTGAGCGCGTGGCCCAAATGCAGCGCGGCCGTGACATTGGGCGGCGGAATAAACATTGTGAACGGCTCGGACTTTGAGTCGGGACGGGCCTTGAAACATCCACTCTCACGCCAACGCGCGGACATGGCGCTCTCGTGTTCGCCGGGGCGGTAGGATTTCGCAAGTCCACTGGCGTCAATTTCAGTGGCGGAGTTTGCGATCACTTCTTTTTGGACTTGCGACATGGCAAATCAATACTACCGCCCACATGCGCTTGTAACTATGCTTTTAATTTCAGTTTGTTTTCTCATGTCCTGCAAAGATCACAAGCCCGCGCCAATGATTTCGGCCGGTCAAGTGCAGGCAAACATCGCCGCCATGGATCGCTTGATCGACGCCAAACAATTTGAGAACGCGACGTTGGTGGCGCGCGCACTTGCAAACCAAGCGCCACAGGATCCATTGGCAAGCGAGGCATTGGCACGCGCATTGTTGAGCCAGTGCAACGCCAATCCAACCGTTGAATTGAAAAATGAAACCGCCTTGGCGTACGCAAAGGCCGCGGCGCAACGGCCCACAAGTCCGGGGTTGCAATCGGCCGCGGGCATGGCCGCCTACGGCGCTGGAAACATAGAGGAGGCGATTCGCTTGCACCAAAAAGCACGCCAACTTGAGCCGGGAAATCCGCAGCATCTGTACATGGAGGCCATGATGTGGAATGCAAGCGCCAAACCAATCACCGCCATCGGACTTTTGCAAATGGCTTTGAAATTGCAACCCGACTCCCCCGAAATTGAAATGGGATTGGCCGAAGCATTGGCTCAAAATGGCGAGGCGCAACCATCGATCCAACACATGCAACGCGCGCGGGAACTTTCAGGTCATGATTCAACGATTCGCTATCGGGCCGCGGCGTTGCTTCGAAGCGTTGGTCAACCCAGCGATGCGGCTGAAATGTTGCTCGGCGCGGTTTCAATTGGCAGCGCTGATCGCGCGACCTGTGAACTGTGCGCCAACTGCCTCACGGACGCTGGCAAGCACGCCCAAAGCGCCGAAGTTTGGGAGCAATTGGCGGCGATGACCTTAATGCAACCGCAACCACTGCTTGAAGCCGCGCGAAGTTGGTCGCGCGCGGGACAAGATGAAACCGCTTTGATATTTCTGGAAAAAGCGCGGCAAGCAAATCCCCCGCAGGCGTATTTTGAATTGGTGCGTGAAGAAATTCTGGCGCGCCAACCGCGACATCCATAGAAAAATATTCCGCCGCGCGCAGCAATGCGATCGATCGATCGATCACGCTATTTTTTCTCTTTGAACTTTTTATTTGAATCGGTTGCGCTTGAAATCATTTCAACCAACATCGTGACCAAGCGATCTTCCGCCATCAAGCGTGATGGCGGCGCCCGTTATAAACGGAGCCTCAAGTGTTAGGAATCGAACCAACGCGGCCGCGTCGTGCGGCGTGCCCACTCGCCGCAAAGGAACGCGCGCCACATACGCGTCTCGTTCAACTTGTGGCATGGATTCAGGCCAATCGATTACGCCAGCCACGATCACATTCACACGAATCTTGGGGGCCAGTTCAAGAGCCAGCGCTTGAAACCCAATTTGCAAGGCGCGCTTGCTCGCCAAATAATTTTTGAAATCTTTCAAAGGCCGAAAGTCAACATGAATGTCGCCAAATGCAATCACGCACGCTCCGCCTTGCAGCGAAGATTGTCGCAACGCGGGCGCCAGAGCCCGCGACAACTCAATTGGCGTGCTCGCGTTGATGCGCATGAATTGCTCTGCTTGATCAACAGCCACACCCGCCGTTGAATCTTTTTCCCACGCGGCCGCGGACACGATCAACGCGTCAAGTTTTTCCAAACTAAGCCCGCGCACACCAGCAAGCGCGAGATCCGAGTGATTTAAATCCATCTTATGGAGATCAACTTTCGCGCCATGACCGTTCGCCATGGATTGCGTTTCACGTGCGCCAGAAAGATCATTGTGATACGTGATGATCAAATCAAATCCAGAACGCGCCAACTCGAGCGCCACCCCGCGGCCCACCCGCCGCGAACCACCCACAACCATGGCCAGCGGCCTCATGGGCTTCCATCCATTCGCTTGGCTGATTCAACCCAAGCGTCCACCACTTTGGTGGAGCGCCGAGCCTCGTTCGAACGTCCAGGCAATCGCCGCCGCATCGCATTTTTAAGGAACAAAATCAACACAAGCCCAAGCAGACCGCAGCTCACAACAATCACCGTGAGCCAGATGATGATCGAGGAAAATCCAAATAGTCCAGGGGCTGAATCAACCATGCTTGGCAAGAGGATACGAGGCGTGGTGGAATTGGCGAATATCGTAGAATAAAAATGTGTTTGAGCGCAACCGACTGATCAACCGTCTTCTCACCTATGTCCAAATGATTTGGAATAGACGGCGCGGAATTTCGATCGCGGCATTGCTTTTGGCAGTTTCTCTTTGGTGCCTGCTGAGATTCACGCCGACCCTGAACTTCATCATTGAAACGGTGTTGCGCCGTGAAAGCGGAACAGAAACCAATGTCATCAACGCGCGCTGGGATGGTTGGGGCAATCTCAATGTTGACTCCGTGGTGCTGCTCGCGCCGAGTTGGCCCGGCCAGACCGCGGAACTGATCCGAGTGGATGGAATCGCGATTCAATTTCAACCTTTGCAATTGCTGCTTGGAAAAATTCTTGTGCAAAAAATACGCATTGAATCGGCGGCGATCAATATCGCTGAGCGCGCCAACGCACACGGCATATTCAATCTTATGGCTCTCCAGCCTCGCGCCGGCTCCAGTGGGTCGATCATTGAATTGCGCCAAGCGAGTTTGGACCATCTTCAAATTGCGTCATTCACTGTGGATGCCAACAACAATGTGAAATTGGAAGGTCAACACACCTTCCAAGGCGACATGAAGCCCAATTCGAAGTCGCCCACCGATTTTGAATTTGAACTTGTGGAGATCCCAAATACTGATCCGACATTGAATCGCAAAGCCAGCGAACTTGTGCTGGTGGGAAATTGGAATCAAATCACATTCGAGTACCGCATGACAATCACCGGGCTTTCATTTGATAAATCATTGCTGCCCATGCTTCCCAAATCCTTGCAGACCTTGTGGAGAAATATCAACTTGACCGGATCGATTGATTTGATCGCGGTGAGCGGCCGTCCTGATCGTCCCGTGAACCAGGCCACTTGGACATTGAAAAATGTGCAGGCCAATAATACATT
>SXGQ01357659.1_pt1 | contig 11529 bp, 15 predicted proteins | sample 3178371 | NCBI WGS metagenome assembly SXGQ01 (sample SAMN11356859, study PRJNA531348) | freshwater metagenome | isolation source: freshwater sample F1-20 | place: China: Fuxian Lake, Yuxi | collected 2017-12-25 | reverse complement strand
AGAGGATCGATGATCGTTGCAAAATTGAAACCGAATTCTTTCATGTTGGCAAAGAGCCGAGCTCGGAAATCGATGTCGCCTACTGCAATATGAATCCAGTGCGAAGCAGTGTCGAGCTCTTCGACACTCCTGATGGGGAGATCATACAGAGTGGAACCTTCAGTGACATATTCGGGTTCGACAAAAAAGCCAGCCAACTCCAATGGCTGTGAATCTCCTTGTCTCATTATCGAGTGATACACCTCCTTGGCGTGCCCGCCTGCTCCGATTATTGCTAGTTTCATAGAGATAGAATTTTCTTGATTGCTTTTATGACAGGGTATGATCCAATCATCTTAGTACACTCGAACTGTCGAGGCGTCCCCTTGTGGTCCGGACACCAGTTCCAGTCTCCGGCGTCGAGCCGGTACCTGTTGAAGCATCCGGTACAGACTTCCTTGTTAATGATCCTGATCAAATTCGGATCTGAGAATTCTGAATACTCTTCACTGAATCCTGAGATCATGATCATCGGTTTTCCGACGGCCCAGGCGAGCCAAGAGAGTCCAGAGCCGATGCCGATGAAGAGATCGGAGTGGTATATTTCGTTGATCCTTTCTTCGAGCGGTGGCCTTCCGGGTTTGTGGAAGATGTCCTTCGGGTGGTGGTTGCCCATGTAACCGTTCTCTTCTGAAGAGATGAGAACTATCCTATAGCCGTGGTCTCTCAGAAAATCTATCACGTCCTGCCAACCGGACGGATTGTTCCAGTATTTTGCTTGTGCAGTCCCGTGAATAGCTATCGTAACGTACTTCTTTCCGTCAAAAGGATGTGGTTTGTCCGGAATCTTGATCAGAGGTTTTTCGTGTGTGAAAGGAAGTCCCAGGATGTCAGTGGCTGCTTCCTGCATCGAAATCTCTCTGAAATTCCGAGGGTGCATAGTCGGATTGTATTCGGCTGTGTCGTCTTTGTAAAACCAGCCCATGCGAAAACACGCGTATAAGTTAGGCACACCCTCACCTTTCGGAGCGAATGTGAGATCTGGATATTGATCTTTGAAGAGATCGTTTTGAAAAGTTGAGACTATCACTTCACATTCTTTCTCTTTTCGAAAAACTTCTGCATGAGGGAACCATGCGAGATTGTCTCCGAGAGAAGAAGATTCCAGAGAAATGAAGACCCTCTTACCTTTGACGTCAAACACATGTTCCCAAATCACTTTCTCATCGTCATCCAAAAGTTTTAAGTGCCAGTCGGTCCACCATTTTCGGTTACATCGAGCCCATTCGCCAGGAGCTAGAGTGGTCTGGTAAATTATATGTCCTGTCTTTTTATCCTCAAACAGGGCTTTGAAACGCTTAGTGCCTCGGCCGTGGATCTCCATAAAAGGACCATCGACGAAATGACAGCTCACGGAATCGATTTCAGTTTCTTCTATGGACCTGTCTTCCGTCCTGTATGATTTTAGATTTTTCAACGCTTCAAATCCAGAGTCTGCTGCTTTAGACCACGTAAATTCAGACCTAAGAGTCTCTGAATCTACCAAAGCTTTTTCTTTTAGCGAATCGTAATTGTTCTTAGCTTCTCTCATCGCTCTCTTGAAGTCTTCAAAATCGGGTTCTGCGTAAAGTCCAGGAAAGTAGGGAGCAAGTCCTTTTATTTGGCCTGTTGCTGCCGGGAGTTCTTCTCTGATTTTGACCGGAAGTCCTCGTCCTTTGCAGAACTCTAACTGGGCTCCCCAATCGCTGTAGATGACTGGTGTTCCAGCTGCTAGAGCTTCTATGAGGGGAATGTTCCAGCCCTCGCTTCGAGCGCATGAAACGAAGCAGTGACCGGACTGCAGATATCTGAGATACTTGTGTCTCGGGACGAAGCCGATGGAGATCACTCTTTCGTCCAAGAAGCCGTGTTCCACGAGTCTTGTGGCAGTGTCCTTGCCGTCTCCGGCGAATGGGTTTTCTGCCGAGAGGATAAGCCTCACTTTCTCTCCGGGCTTGAATTCATCGATGAAAGATTGTATGATCTCGGGCAGACACTTTCGATAGTCCCAACGTCCGAAGAAGATGAAATTGAAATAGTCTTCTCGATAGAATTCTATCGGATGGAATTCTCGATTCGGAAAGCTCGCCGGAATCACATCAGCGTCGACAGCCTCTCGGACAACGAATATCTTTTCGGCTTCTATACCTTGTTGGACGAGGCAGCTCTTATGCCACTCTGTCACCACCCAAACCTGATCAAACTCTTCTTTCAAGACCTTGACAAAATCGTTCGGGAGTTTCGTGCTCTCCCAAACAGTACAGGCAATCCGAAACTTCACACCGGGATGAGCCGGAGTCTTAAAGAAATAGTGGCCGTTGTCAATGAGCACTATCTCGACCTCAGGCTCGAAGGGCTGGCCTGAATTCTTCCACTTGTGTGAGCTGAAATGGGAATGAGTGTGAACATCAAACTCTTGAGCTCCTTCCGACGTCTGCAGAATGATCTTCCAGAGAATCTCTTTGTCGATCTCGTTCAGGTAACCACTGTAATCTTCGTCCCACGTGTAATTGATCACTCTAAGGTCCACGAGTTTTGATAGCTCTCTAAAGAGCCCTCGGGAATGCGCCGCGTAGCCGGTCTTCCCGAGATAACATGTTTTAGCTACTACTTTAAGCTTCTCCGTCATTCTTTTTTCTCCTTTTTTTGGGAGCTTCTTTCTCCTTTATCTCTTTTTCGTACTTGCTGTACTTGAGTTTTGAGATCCAACTGTGCATCTGCTGACAGAGCTCGTATTCTTCCATCGCTTCCACGTAGGGGAGGTTGGTGACTAGAGAGTCTTCAAAATTTGCTTTGGTACAAAAGAGCTCGTACTGGTCGGGGAGGACCGTAAGAATGTGAGCTCTATCTCTTCCCTGTTCTAGGGCTTCACAGACTACTCTGGCCACTCTCAAATGGACTGCGTCAGAATATCTATTGACCACATCGTTCAGGGTTTCTCCCTCTTCGCGGTGAATTATCATCTGTAATCTATTGTCTGTTTTTTGGGCGTTTCCACTCCATTAAGAACTTTAAGCAAATGAGATACTCCTTCATCCAAGTCTTCTCCTCCGAAAGAAAAGATCTGCTTTGCTACTATCGGAAGACCTCGGTTGGTCGCATGAAAGCCTGAGACCATCCACCCGAAGCGACCGTGAAATGCTTTGACCACGTGAAAATGCTGTTTGTTCCATTTGACGTGAACTGCTTTGGCTTTGGTGTCAGACTTGAGTTCTTTGATTTCCGAGGCCTGTATGAATTCTTGCATAAAAAAAGCTACCTTTGTATAGTAGCTTTTATTTGAAAAAATGAAGTTGTTTCAGAGATCAGCGGGTTTTTTGAAGCGATCAGGCCATTTGTTTTCCATCCACTCGTAGTAGCGGTAACGTTTTCTATCGTTGTACAGGAAATACAAAAAATAGTAATCGAAGATCCACTCGATCTCCTTGAGGAGCCTTATCATGGTGTGCGTTTTAAGTGAGGTTCAATCGCATCCTACTCAGAGTGGATTTAAGAATCTGATTGACTCTGACACGAGTGATGCCAAATTTCTCTGCGAGATCGTCTTTGGAGATAGAATACTCTTTGCCGACACCGAAGTGATACAGGACGATGTCCTTGTCTCTTTCCGGCAGGCCGCTGCATGCTTTCGAAATGAGATATGCAAAGTGTTCCTGATCGTGTTCGCTTTCGATCTCTGGTTTCGAAGGGAGCTTGATTCCTGGAGTTTCGTCGTCGTCTGAGATGGATTCCTGGATCTTGACCGTCTTTTCCATCTCGTAGCTACCAGAGACTTTCTTCATCTGGTTGATGATGTTCATCGGAAGGCGGACGTTGCGGTTGTTAGAGATACAACTGTAAATGTAGGCTCTGATCCACCAAGCCGCGTAGCTCGAAAACTTAGTGCCTTTGGCTTCTTTGTAGAACCTGACAGCTTCACAGAGACCAATGTTGCCTTCAGCCACGAGATCCTCGACTTCCACGCCGAGACCCTTGAATTTGTTAGCGATGTGAATGACCAGCTTTAGGTTGTGACGAACGAGAGCATCTGATGCCGTCTTGTCACCTTGTTTGATTCGCACAATGAGGTCGCGCTCCTGGTCTGGCGTGAGAACCTCATAGTGTCTGATTTGTTTGAAATATGATTGCATACGGGTATTGTTAGTTAAGACAAATATAAAACAAATTTTTGAAACTAAGAAATGTTTCAACAAAAAAGTTTCAAAATGTTAATAACTTCCTAGAGTTTCAAAAAAATCTGAAAAAGTTTCGATCGGAGATCGAAGAGCTCTGGTACCTGCATAGATTGCAGCAGCCTCTTTATAGCCCGTAATGTTATCGTTGTAGCCTTCTGGAGTAAGTTTCTTCTCAGAGAATTTCATCAAGTTGTCCAAGTTCTTCTTGTCGACCTCTTTTCTAATCTCTTCTAGAATTTGAGAAGAGCTCGCTTTCATCTTCGCTTTCACGTAAAAGATGCATAGAACATAAGACGCTATGACGAGAAGAAAAATCATCTGAGCTCTTGAATTTTTTCGCCCAGGTCAGAGAGAACTTTAGAAACTCCCATCTCGTTTATGAAATGCAGAGCAAAATTGCTCTTGAGCTTGTCCAAGAAGAGTTCTAAGTCCTGATCCCTGTTCTCTAGAAATTCTAGAGCTGTTCTTTCTAACCAGTTTAGATATGCTTTTTTCATTGGTTCAAAAGTTTGACGTAACACATGATAAAATAGGCGGCGTTCTTCCTGTAGTCGATGATGTCCAGCTTGATGTCCAGGTATTTAGCCAGCCGAGCACCTCTCTCCCAGGCGTCCATCTCCTGTTCCAAGATCCTGAACTTCTGATAATTGGTGTGAAGTTCATCAGCCTTCTTGTCGTAGACGAGGCTCATGGCGCTAAAGTTTCTGGACTTCTCCTGGAGAAAGTGTCCAGCCTCGTGTAAGAGAGTGTAGAGCTGGTTCTTGTAACTGCCTTGAGCGTTGTACACTATGGTCTTCGGCCTTTCTGGATAGTAGCAATTGTCCCGACCTTTTCGGACCTGAACTTTTCTGCCTTCCAGAAACTTGATGACTTTTTTCACAGCTCTTTGGCTCATAAGCAAAATTAAAAAAACTTCTCCAAATTAGTCCATCCATTTGCCGTGGGTTCTTAAATGCCAGAACCGGTGTTTGAGAACCTCTATTACTAGAGAGAAAAAGGTGTCTGCTTCGTAGACTCCTTCTTTACAGGTTAATCTAAAGGGTGCTTTCATGTTTAATTTTTGTCTTTTGCAGGGACGGCTTTTTTCTTCGGTGTGGCTGCAGGTTTAGGCTTGGCTTTAGGTTTCTCGAAAGTCTTCTTGATCTTCTTCAGATCGCTTGAAGCGAGTTCTCCGCCAATGATCTCATCAACTATGCCATACTTGGCCGCCGTGGTCGCATCGATGTACCACTCGCTCTTGGACTTTTTGTGTGTCTCGAGCTCTTTCAAAGTGAGACGAGTCCTCTTCATGAGGATGCTCTCGCACATCTTCTCGAGGCGATTTGCTTCCACGAGGTCTTTCTTGATACCTTCTAGCTTATCCACAGAAACTGTGGAAATCTGGTGATACATGAGAGTCGAATAAACGTGCATTCGGCGGTAATGGCCGGCACAGAGGATGAAGAGTCCCATGCTCATGGCCGATCCCATCACGGTGACGAAAATCGGAGTCTCTGACGACTCCATCGTCGCGATGAGGCCGAGACCATCATAAACGCTTCCACCGTAGGTATTCACCAGGAGGTGGATGGGAGCTCTTTCGTAGCCCACTATACTGACCTCTTTTTCAGCGTCTTCCAGGTTGATCTCACAGATCGCTTTGATGATTGGTGATACTGATGCTTGGGTCACTTGGTCTCCGAGGACGAAGACTCTTTCTTTGGGCTTACTTTCCATTCTTTTCATATTTCTTTTGAAGAGTTACGGTTAAGGGGACAGCTACGATGAGAGCGAAAAATAAAGAGACGAGATTGTCCCAGACGCTCTTCAGGTAACCGACCAGTGTTGCTTCTTTCCATGTTAGCTGTACTAGGCTCTGCGTAGAAGCTAAGAGCAACAGAAAAACAGCTAAAAATAGCAAAATTTGTTTTGGTTTCATGTGTCGAATTTTTATCTGCTTTTGACCAGTATTTCTAACTGGTCAGTGGTTCCTTTTTTGAGATCCACTTTGAATATCTTGCTCTTGGAGGGTTTTTCTCGGAGAATGATCTCAGAAATCTTGTCTTCAACCATCTTCTGAAGAGTCCTCTGCAAAACTCGAGCTCCGAACTTTTCATCAGTTCCATTTTCCACTATCAGAGATTTAGCCTCCTCAGAGATACTTATTTTATATCCCATTTCCAAAAGACGTTCCTGTAGATCGCCGAAATGCAATTCGAGTATCTTCAGCATGTGGTCCTTGGTGAGCCTATTGAAATAGACTATCTCATCCAATCTATTCAGGAATTCAGGAGAAAAAGTCTTCTTCAAACTCTTCTCGATCACAGCCTTTCGAGCATCTTCTTCTTTGCTCGGGCTCGTATTGAATCCGATTCCATTAGTTTCAGCTGCCTCTCTCATGCCAATGTTGGATGTCATGATGATGAGAGTGTTCTTGAAGTTGATCTTTCTTCCCAGGCCATCAGTGAGGTGTCCCTCGTCGAGGACCTGCAGGAGAATGTGGTAGATGTCCGGATGTGCTTTTTCTATCTCGTCCAAGAGAATGACTGAGTAAGGTTTTTTCTTTACTTTCTCAGTGAGAAGCCCACCGTTCTCATGCCCGACGTATCCTGGAGGAGATCCAATGAGCTTGGAAACGTTGAATTTTTCCATGTATTCACTCATGTCCACGCGGATGAGAGAATCTTCGGAATGGAAGAGGTATTCTGAAATTGCTTTGGTCAATTCTGTCTTACCGACTCCGGTTGATCCGGCAAAAATAAAACTGCCAATAGGCTTGTTCTTCTTGCCGAGTCCGATACGGTTTCTCTGTATGGTGCTAACCACTTTTTCGATCGCGTAGTCTTGTCCGATCACCTTGTCTTTCAGGTATTCTCCCATCTTCAGGAGCCTCTCATTCTCTTCGTCAGAAAGCTTTGTGATTGGTATTCCAGTCATCATCGATACTACTTCAAGAACATGAGCTTCGGTGACTTCGACTTTATTCTTTCGAGTTTCTGATTCCCACTTTTTCTTCTTCTCTTCTATTTCTATCTGAGACCTCTTTTCTTCATCTCTGAATTGAGCAGCCTTTTCGTACATTTGTCTGCTCACTGCGTCAGCCTTCTGGTCTCTGAGTTTTCGAGCTTGTTCTTCCATCTCCTTGATCTCTTCAGGATAGGACGCCTTTTTGATGTGGATTCGAGAACCGACTTCGTCAATAATGTCTATCGCCTTGTCCGGCAGGTACCTATCGGTGATGTATCTTTCGCTAAGAACAACGCATTCAACTAGGACTGCATCGGAATATGTCACGCTGTGGTGGTCTTCATATTTCTTCCTAATGTTTTTTAAGATGAGGATCGTGTCTTCCACTGATGTGGGCTCCACGGTCACTTTCTGGAATCGACGGTCCAGCGCATGATCGGATTCTATGTTCTTTCTGTATTCATCGTAAGTGGTCGCACCTATGCATTGGATCTCTCCTCGAGCCAGAGCTGGCTTTAAGATGTTGGCTGCATCCAGAGCCCCGGATGAATTTCCTGCACCAACTAACGTGTGGAGCTCATCCAAAAAGATGATGATTTGGGGGTTGGCTGTGAGTTCGTCAATGAGAGCTTTGAGTCTCTCTTCAAACTGTCCTCTGTATTTAGTACCGGCGACAAGACTTGTGAGATCCAAAGTGTAGACCCTTTTTCCTTGCAATGCGAGAGGAACTTCTCCGCTCGCTATTTGAAGAGCCAGGCCTTCGACGATGGCAGTCTTTCCAGTACCTGCTTCTCCGATGAGAACAGGGTTGTTTTTCTTTCTTCTTCCCAGAATCTGGGTCACTCTTTCGATCTCACTTTTCCTCCCAATCACGGGATCGAGCATGTTCTTTTCAGCGAGGTCCGTTATGTCCCTTCCAAAGTTGTCCAATACTGGAGTCTTCTTACTAGACCTGGGTCCGCCCTCCTGTTTTTTGTCTTTTCTAGAAGCTCTCTCAAAAGCTTCTTCTTCGTCGTCGTACATGTCTCCAAGACTGTTGAATATCGGCTCTATCATATAGCTTATAGACCAAAAAGACGCAAAGGTTTCTAAGCTTTTTGCCGAGAATGCTCAGCGTGTTCGTAAGATATGTCGAACTCGTGAATTTGTTCAGGTTCGAAGTAGATCGACAGGAGTATAGTTCGGATGGGTGCGTCTCCCCATCTCCAGAAATAGATCCCGCCGCTGTTGTGAAGTTTTTGATTGATGTCTAGAGTCTTCTCTCGGTACCTCTTCACGTCCACTATCTCGAAATTGTTATAGTAGATCCAATAGGGTGGGTAGAAGCCGTAGTCTCTGTCAAAGGTCGCGTTCTGTTCGATGAACTCGAAGAGTCCCTGTATCACGTGAGGAGCCTCTTTGATTTTCAGGCAATATCCGTAGACCTTATCTTCTCTTTTCATCTTTTCGAAGGGATTCTCGTCGAAAGGACTCAAGAGATAGGAATCATCGTCCAGCCGCATATAATAATCGTAGCCTAACTGTGTCATTTCTTCAAAAATGTCTATCGCAAAGAAAGTACACATCCCTCCATAGGAAAGACACTTTTCTAGCATCCAGTCTTTGCTCCACATGGGTTCGAAGCCAACTGCTGACACATGGATCTTGAATTGGATCTCTCTGAAGATCGCACCTGGTATCTCAGTCCTTATTTTTCTCATGTTCTCCGAAGAGAATCCTCTCTCATGAAAGATCACGAGATCGACAGGATGCTTAGACAGGAAATTCTTTTTCAGGAGAGGGAGGCTCCTGTTCAGCCTAGACCAAACGATGTTGTTCGGAAGCAACATACATACACAGCTTCTCATCCAAAAAGTTCTTTTAGTTTTTGGGTCACTCTGTCACCGAGCTTGAAATACTGCTTGACCCTTTGTTCGTTCTCTTCTATGTAAGGCAGCATCTCGGCGTATCGAGATTCAGTGATGCCGTTGCAGGCTCTGATGATGGAAGCCAGATCCTTGACGATGATCATTCCCCTCAGGTCGAAATAGTTTCCTATCTCACGAGCTCCGTAGTAGATCGGAACCACACGAGAAGAAAAGCAATCGCAGAGCTTTTCAGTGAACCAGTATCGAGTCATTTTGTTTTCGATGACCACCTGGAACTCGTATTTGAAGAGCTCATTTCTGTTGTGTTCGTCTATGATGAGATCGTTCCCAGGTTCCAATGCCGGACCCCCGTGATGAGAGGCATAGAAGTATTTCGGAGTCTGAATGAGATGGCGGTGCTTCCAGAGGTTGTGTCTTAGCCGGTGGCCTTCGGCCATGTTCTTGAAACCGATGATGGTGCTGATGCCATGTATCTTTTCAGGGTGGGGATTCTCTTGGATCCAGGCAGTCCCGTACTCAAAAAGAACCGCATTGTCACATCTGTTCAGGATCTCTTCCTTGTCGGTCAGAATGTATTTGAACTTGTGTCTGTTCTGTATGACGGTGGCATAGAAGCCCGGAGAGATGACCTCTTCAGGTTCTATAAGATAAGCCACGTTGGTCTCGTCTTCTTTGGCCTTGAAACACTCAGAATCGACGTAGAAATGAATAGGGTGTTCTGATTGTGCTCCTATCGTCCAGCCTGCGCAGTGTTCTATTATTCTATTCATATCTCTTGATTTTATTGCTCATCTTATTCAATAGTTCCCACTTCTCAGTCTTTCTGAGCTTCTCGAATTTGCTCTTGATCATCTCCATAGTGCCGAGCTTCACGGGATTGACCTCCACCCGAGGGTGATGCATGTGATAGATCTCATTGCGAGGATTTGTGCAGGTCTCAAAGGTCTCAAACGCTTCGACTTTTAGCCAGAAAAAGATGTCTTCTGGAGCGTAAGATTCGAAGTAGTAGGGATCATAGCCTCCAATTCTAAAGAAAAGGTCTCTCGCCACACAGACGGAACCTCCAGGTGCTCCGTGAGCCACACTGCCGTCTGGTCTGTAGGGAGGATCTATGCCTGGGATGGCTATGGAAAGCGAATCGATGTGCAGCCTCTCGGTAAGAACTTGGCTCGTGATGTTTTCGTTCATGTACAGGACTCTCCGGTCAGAAAAAGTCTGGATGGCTCTGCATCCCTTCGCTTCAATGTTTTGGAAAACTTTCTCGAAAAAGTCTGATTTGACCAGACAATCTACGTCGTGAAAGATGAGAAAGGGGGTCTTCTTGGTGTAGAAGACGGCTATGTTCATCGCAAAACATTTGTTGAAAGGCGAATGCGATCTAGTCCAAATGTAATCGGCTCCGAGCTCACTGGCTCCTAGAGCATGTTCTGGATGTCCGGAGTGCTCGCTCACTGTGATGTTCACCTTTCGACCGAATCTGGCAGCCGCTACTTTCACTGATTTTATCGTCTTAGGTAGAAATTCAGCTCGTCCTCTCACAGGAATGATGAAGTTGACTTCGGCTTCTTCGACATTTCTGATGTCTAAGATTCCGTCCTTTATCGCCGCTTCATAGTCGTAGTTTCTCTCCAAAGGTATTTCGAGATCGATAGTCGGAGATTCTAGCTTGAGATTAGCAGGCCTCTTATATTCTCGTCCTTCTCGATTGCCCCATCTCATCCAATGTGTTACTGCTCCGCCTTCGTCACAGATTCCTGCCGCAATGAGATCGGGATTGAGTTTTAAGTACCATTCCCAATTAAAATCCGGTGGAATAGTCTTAGAGTTCTTAGAGTTCAAAGTCTCACGGGGTTTTTTGGGGGCTTGGTAGATGAGCGGTGTAGTCTTGATACCTCTGGATCTGGATCCCATAATTCACATTTTTTTTCTCGATGTCCGAATAGCTCTCGCTCTGAATGAACAACATGGGATAGGAGGCCAAGCTTCTCATGGAAGTCTGGATCTCATATCGAAGCCAAACGTCAAATATCTCGATCTTTCCTCTTCGATGATCCTGAATGAATCTATCGAAAAAAGTGGATCGGTAAGCTACCGCATGAGTCGAAAACAGGTCTCTAGCTTTAAGAGAATTCCCGCTATGCAATTCTAAAGGATTGTGAGAGTTGTAGCCTAGATAGTAGAGATCCCAATCCTGAGAACTGACGTCCTCGGCGACGCTGTTAAAATAGTCCAACGCTCCGGAGAAAGGAATTGCATCGTCCTCAAAGACAAGTATCTTCTCCTCTCCTCTCTCCTTCGCCTGTTTGACAAGTCCCAAATGCGACAGTGTACAACCGAGAGGACCTGCTCCGGAAGGAGGAATCACTCCTGGGAACCTTTCGATCCTCTGATCGATCTCGTGGTCTAGAAGGCCAAGAGACCTCATCGACTCTCTGAATCCCATCATCCGATCAGGACGAGAGTCCATGTTAATTACGTAAATGTTGTCGAAGCAGTCAAATAATTTTTTCATCTTCTATTTT
>SXGQ01138370.1_pt1 | contig 11531 bp, 13 predicted proteins | sample 3178371 | NCBI WGS metagenome assembly SXGQ01 (sample SAMN11356859, study PRJNA531348) | freshwater metagenome | isolation source: freshwater sample F1-20 | place: China: Fuxian Lake, Yuxi | collected 2017-12-25 | reverse complement strand
CCTTACAGCGATGCACCTTATCAGAGCCTTACAGCGATGCACCTTATCAGAGCCTTACAGCGATGCACCTTATCAGAGCCTTACAGCGATGCACCTTGTGGCATCCTTGCCACCTTAAACGTAGATTTTTTTAAAGGAAGGATCATAAGGAAACCTTGGTTTCCTTAAAATGGAAGGATCAAAAGGAAACCTTGGTTTCCTTAAAATGGAAGGATCATAAGGAAACCTTGGTTTCCTTAAAAGGGAAGGATCAAAAGGAAACTACGTTTCCTTTAATTGGGCGGCAAAGGAGCTAAACACAGTTTAATCTCCCCAAGAGACGCCACGTCGTACTTAACAATCAACGGCAAATCATTGCCCAAATACATTTCCAAGTGGCTGCACAAGGGTGTGCATTTGATAAAATTGTTGAGACTCTTCACCGAGAATTCGCCCTGGACGATCACCGATGGGTCCGGTTTCACAATGAAATCCATGTGACTATCCGATTCTGAACGCTTAAACTTGGTTTTCGCAAAAGTCCCGACGCAAGAGAAAATCAAATCGTCGCCAACAGACTTGATCTCGACTCGGTCTGTCAGCGCGTTCAAATCTCTCACGATCTTCTGGAAATCAGCTGTAGGCAAGTTGATAATCGTCGAATATTCAACATCGGGGATCACCAACTCCTCCGTGTCTGGCTCGATGAGTCGCAGCTTGTAGTCGTAGGTTTGCCCTACATTTTTGTTGTCAAATTCCATGCCCAAATAAGAGACAATACCGTCCTGGTAGTCCTCCTTGTCGATGTACATGGTGAGTGTGTCGTCGTTCGACAGCGTAGAAATTAGCTTGAAAAAGTGCATCGTGTTGGTGCAAACCACAATCTTGTCTGGGACGCACTTGTACAACTCGAACTTGTTCGAATGCAAAACGACGCTTACTAACATTGTGTGTGTCTTGTCAAAATTGATAATTTTCATACTATCTTTTGTAAATGTGATGGTGGCATCTGTTAAAATATCCTTGAGCGCGGTTGTTAAATTTCGGATAGGCTGGATTTGTACAGTTTTAATAGTCAAAACATGATTACACTCGTTCATAGTTGTTTAGGTATATAAAGATTTAATGTTTTAAATCGATTCGTGTGTTTATATATTTTTTTTCTGAAAATAAATAGTATAAAAAAATGACTGACGCATTTACAATCAAGAATTACTCGATACTTACGTCGTTAAACAAAACACAGATTTATATAAAAATGGTTGACACAGTTACACATATGGTCTACGAAACCAATGTAGACATTGTCGAGTTACGCGTGTCTCTCAATTTAGACGATATTTATAAAATTATAACATCTTGTTTTGGAGAAGACGAGGGTTACAAAGTCGCGATTACTGTTCGTGCGGGACTTATGAAAATAAAGTTTCATGCGGTTGTCGGCGGCTTTTTGAAGATCGATTTAGACATCCTTTTGAAAGAGAAAGTCATGACAAACGACAATCAGTTGTCTCTCTTCATGCACCAACTTGAACAGAAACAAGCGGCTTCATTTGAATTATTGTCGAATCGTTGTGACCAACTAGCTTCGATTGTGGAGAGATTGGAACAAACTATCAATTTGGTGTCTTGTGCAGAGATTGAACTTAGAATAAACACATTTGTGCCGCTTAACATTCAGTATTTAACAATTCAAGGAGACATTCATATGAAAGCAGAGAAGATTCAATTCTTGTACAAGTTGCAAAAACTGAGCTTTACGTCGTTTTCTCTCGCGAACCTCTCCACTATTTCAAATAGTTTCGTGAAGGAGCTTTGTATGGATTCAACAGGAAATTCGAAATTCATCTCACTCAAAGGGCTTGAAAGCGGTTTTCCGAATTTGGAGACATTAGTTATTGCAAATTCTGCTTCTCTCCTCGATGTCTCTGCTCTCTACAAAAGCAAAAATAAAATCAAGACAATAAAAGTTGTTGGACAAACAACTTTCAATATGGTAGAGCTTAGAACCTATTGTATCGAAAATAAGGTTTTATTGGTTGTGTAGAGAGACATAGAGACAAAAACCATTTACACCCTTGAAGATTTAAAATGGGACAAATTATGAGTAATTTTTTTATGTTTTTATTATACTTATGACGCATAAAAGTGAAGATTATAAAATTTCTGCCGTAAAATATTATTTGAAAAATAAAGACAATATAAGAAAAACCTGTAAAATTTTTGATTGTAATAAATCTACTTTACAAAGATGGATACAAAGATATAATTCTACTAAAAATCTTACAAGAAGAAATAGAAAACCAATATCCTATAAAATTTCTAAACCACAAGTGAATACTGCGTTAGATTTATTGAAACAAAACGAACAACTGACTATGAATGAATTATTGGTTGACATGAAAAATAAATATCCTACATTTGATATTACACCTCAACATTTAGGACAGATTGTTAGAGATAACAACAAAACAAGAAAAAGAACAAGGCACGAGCATTTCCCTAACGAAAGATACAAGAAGCCTATAAATAAACAAACTGAATTAGATAAATTTTATAATAAGGTAAAACAATTTCCAATAAATAAGATTATTTGTTTAGATGAAACAAGTGTTGGTTCTGCGTTAAAACCAACTTATAGTAGATGTAATTTAGGTAGGCGTTGTGTAATAAAAACTACAAGTCAATTTGTATTTCGTAAATTTACTTTATTAGTGGCAATAAGTAATTCAAAATGGGTAGGTAAAGAATTATATGAAAAAGGTGGTATGACGAAAGAACGATTATTAGAATTTTTAGAAAAGCATATTTTTACAAAATACAAAAACCATCTTATTATTTTGGATAATGCTGGAAGTCATAATAATGAACTAATCAAAAACGCTATTCTCAAAAGTGGTAATGATTATTTATTTTGCATCCCTTATACACCAAAGACGGACGCAATAGAAGAATACTTTAACCAAGTAAAGACATATTTGAAAAAGAATAGGAATGTGGAAAATTACCAACAATTAGAAAATAATGTAAATAAAGCAATTGAAAAGGTAAAACCTGCAAATTATAGAAATTATTTTGAACATGCTTACGGAACGAAAGAAAATATTATTTATAAAAGAAAAGCATCAACGAGAAGGCGTAAATTAAAAAATTATAAATAATATACTTAAAAATTAAATGGTTTAAGTATATAGTAAAATATGCGATTAAAAAGTGAATTATATAAAAAAGAACAAGATGAAATAATAGACAAAATTATATCTATATTAGATTTAGAAAATAAAAATACATATACGCTTTATGAATTAGATAAAAATGAAGAAATACAAAAACAAATAATGGAATTAATACCTGAAATAAGAAAATGGTTTTCATTTAATGGAATCAAAGCAGTAGGAGAACCGATTAAAATAAAACGACCTTGGTTGTCTATAATAAAACATTTATTGAAAACCAAGTATTTAACACAAACAAGTGAAATGAGAATAATTAAAGACGATAACACTATACGAACTATGAAATATAACTTTATTCAACAATCATCAAACTCATAAATTGCTTTTACACCTTTTACACCTATTCTCATTTCAAACGCCGATTATTTAATGTTTAAAATTGGCTTTTGGTCATTTTAAATATATAATTTCGGTTTCATCAAATTCAGTCTCACTTTTAAATTCTTCATATTCTTCATGGTCAAACTCAGTAACACCGAAATCATCTTCCATTAATTTTTCAAGAATCGTTGAAAATGAATAATATTTGTGTAAAATATTTGTTTGGTTATTAGCGGGGTTGTCGCCGTTCCAGTAGCCATCAATAACATGATTGATAACTGTTTTATCTTTTATCATATAATCAAATAACACATGTTTGTACACCTTATATATGTCATTTGATTTGAATACAATGCCTTCTAAAATCCAAAAGAAATACTTTTTTTTTTGGTTTTTTGTAAGATTTATTAAAATGTTACATTCGATATGACTTTTCAACCCGTTTGATTGAGATAATAACCAATCTTGTTTTAAATTTATATCAAACTTTGCGTTCTTTTCCTTCAACAATTTATAATTTTTTTCATAAATATCTCGTTCTTTCTCCCATTTGATGTCGCCTTCAATGTCTAATTTAATTAATTTCTGCATTTTTATAAGTGTATATTTAATTAGTTTTTAAATTCAATTTTTTATTAAATTCATTTTTTTATTAAATTTTATTATAAATTGTTTTTGCGGAAAACTACTTAAAATAAAATCTTTAGGAATAGTATAAGGATGGAAAAAGAAGTAAATCCGCCCACCGACTTTTTCAAAGGAATTAAGATTTCCTTGAAAAGTGTCTTGAAACAACCAGACATTAATTTATCCAAAATTACAAATGCTGTAATTAAGTGTAATAAAATTGTTATTCAAACTTTAATGTTTATGAAACTTTTTTTATTAGACCATTATGATAAGCATAATAAATTACCAATTATAAATGATGAATTCATTAATTCTTGTATGAAAATATTGTGTAATGAAAAAGCAACTGGAAGACCACCTAAAAAGGAAATCAAAGAACTCAAAGATACATTGAGTGCATTTTACAAAACTGATTTTCAACCACTTATTCAAAATGAAAATTTGGATTATACACATATGAATACTATTTTAGATTATCTTACTATTGATATTCTTACGATGTATGAGAATAACATCAAATTTCATTATATAGAATATGTGGAACGATATGTAAATGTTGTTTGGAAAAAGAAATTGATTGTTAATAAAATAAGGAAAATGAATATCACACAAAAAGAAAAGGAACAACGAGTAAATAATTTATGTAGTCAATTGCGAAAAATCAAAACCGATTTATTGAATGTTACCGAAGGTTCTAAAAATTATAAATCTCATTCTATGTATCACGCATGGATTAACAAACAAAAACAATTTATTACGCCAAATAAATCTACATATAAAAAGAATAATATTGTTTATGATTTAATGTGTAGTCCTTTTGATTATTTTCCTTGTATGATTATGATGATGAACCAAGTTGAAAAAGAAGAACAAACAATTAGTAATGTATTTCCTATGCGTAGCGAAATAATACCAAAACATATAAGATTAGATACAACTACATTAGTGCATCTTCTTATGACGAAAAAACAAGGAATTAAAAGTGAATATTTAACGAAAGGAAATTTGAAACGAAATGAAAATAAAATATGGGAATTCTTTTTTAGAACCGAACGAAAAATGTTTCATAAAAAATATTATGAATTTCATCATATGATAGAAACAGATGGAATAAGTTGCACCTTGTTGCTATTGCGTAAGGATTTAATAGGAAAACGGCTACCGATGATGAAAAAAGGGTTATCTTGCGAAACATATATTGATGAACTACCTGATTACATGCAATTACAAAATAAGAAAATAGTGGGCGTAGATCCGGGACTTTGCGACTTGATTTATTGCGTAGATGCTGATAATAAAGAAGCAAATAAGTTTAGATATTCGCAAGACCAACGCAGAAAAGAAACCAAGAAAAAGAAGTATTCAAAAATACAACTTGAATTGAAAAAGGAAAATATTAATGGTAAAACAATTATAGAATGGGAAACTGAATTATCTAAACTAAATAGAAAATCACTTAACATTACAAAATTCAAGGAATATATCCAAAAGAAGAGTGAAATAAATGGATTGTTATTTGCGTTTTACGAAAAATACATTTTCAGGAAACTACGATTACAAAGTTATAGAAATACCAAGAAAAGCGAACAAAAAATGATTAACAATTTCAAACGCATTTTTGGTAATGAAAAAGATGTTGTTGTGTGTTTTGGTGATTACGAGCAGAAACAACATATGAAATTCAAAGAAGCAACCAAAGGAAAAGGGATGCGAACTTTGTTTAGAAAGGCAGGATTTCAAACCTATTTGGTAGATGAGTTCAGGACATCGTGTAGATGTTCCAAATGTGAAATAGGTATTTGTAAAAAGACGATGGTTAGGGAAAATCCCAAACCATTTAGAAGCGGTAATGTTTTAGTTCATGGACTGATTTGTTGTAAAAACGGATGCGGTTATTGGAATAGAGATGTTAATGGTGCTACAAATATTTATAAGATTGCTTATAATGCGGTAAATAATAAAGAAAGACCAAATTATTTATCAAGAAGCAAGAATACTTCAACTGGTTTAGACGAACCAGTAAAATCAAAATTTACATGCCTTGAAATAGGCAAACCTTGTTGATTTTTAGTGGGTTTTGTCCCATTTTAAATCTTCAAGGGTGTAAAAACTATAACAGTGTTAACCCCAATGTTTGTAGAGAAAGAAGAAGATAAAATACACAAGAGTATTATAGTAATCGGGTTGGTTCCGATGTACTCTTCTTTGTTTTTAGTTTGTGGCTTTATAATTAAGATGGTAGGAATTCACAAATTCTTGTTTGGTGTATATTTATTGATCGGCACGTTTGCAATTCCGGTGACAATGAAGTTGGTTTATAAGTCGCGTGATGAATAACTTTGTTTTGTACTGGCAAAACAAAGTTTGGAAAACTAATCTCTCTTTTCCTTCTCCTTATAGTCCTTCCAAGATATTTTCACAGGTTCTACAAAAACTGGCGCCTCAGCTGCGTGCTCTTTGTCTAAATTGTCTCCTCTTCGCATCGCACTATCCACATACATTTCCCTAAGAATCGTGCCTACTTTGACAGAGGCATCGTATTGATCGACGATACCATCCTCGATTTGCTTGAGAATGAAAACAAACTTTACCATCATTTCCATGTTCAATTCGTCCTTCAACACCTTGTTGAAAATATCGGTGTAATTGTTGAAGAGGAATGATGCCGATGTCTGGCACAAGTGGTTGTATTTATCCTCCTCTACCATGCGCATATGGAAATGTGTTTTCTTGATCTCGCATAGTTTCCCAATATCTGCGAGTATGGTCTCACTATGCTTGAGCTCACGAATTCGCTCAGTGTTGTTGACATAGTCGTCGCTTTCCATGAGAGACTTCATATTAAGGCCTTGAACAAAAGAATTTGAGTTCATGATTTTTCTTTTATATAATATACACATTTGTTATTTATGTTGTTTAAGCGACAAATAATATCGTCAAGGATGCAGATTGTAGCATCACCGTTTTCGCATAAGTTCTTGAATAAAATAAAAGTATGTGAAAAATATAAAGATGAACAATAGTCTGATAACTGATAATCTAAGTAGAGATGGGATGTATGTAATTGTATTTTGCGGTATTGGTGTGTTTGCAATCCAACACATTGCTCGATATATCCATGTAAACAAAAATTGGGACAGAATGCGATGTCGCCCTGAAGTTATGGGCACTGCGTGGTTATATGGCAAAGACGTGAATGACAACATGGAGTATTGTTTAGAAAACGCCGGGAAACAGATTGTCCATAACAATTTCGTGAGTCCGATCAAGACTCGTGTAGACGATATCAAAACAGAGTTCAACGCCAAAATCAAAATGACCGACGCTAGTTACAACGTTTTAGACAAGAAGGTTAACGAGGCGGATTTGTACAAAAATAAGCAAAACACAAATTTAGCCATCGCCATCCAAAACAATATTTTAGCAGTAAAGGAGGGGATGCAAAAAGTAATTGCGTCTCTCATTATACAAAAACACATGAACAATGGAATATTGAAAATGACAAACACCAACAAACTGTTTAATGATAGTTTGCAAGATAGTATAAATAAAATAAAGTAAATATATAAAAAAAATGTTGATAACATATTGGCGGTTAAATGAGGTTTATATCTTAATTACCACAATGATACTTGTATTGTTCATCATACCCATTTATTATTTGGCTATACAATTTCAAATCGAAATCGCAAGAGAGTTGAATGACTGCACCAACCGGATTGCCATCTATTTTGACAACGACATTCGGAACAAATGTTTGACAGCGAGTTTGGCAAAGAACACGGATGTGAAGAGGCTTAAAGAGGTTGATAAAGAAGTGCAAGTCGATGCAACAAACATCCGAAACAAGTTTAACGAATTATCGACACGTGATGGTTTATCTAACACAAACTATACGAATTTACAAGGTCGACTGAGTGAAGAAGAAGCCCCTCAGCTTTTGGCTGCGAAACATGCATTCATCGATCTCTCTGGTGTGGTAACTTCGATCAAAACTCAGTACCTAGAAAACAAGACGAATTTGGAGAAAGTCGCGAACGAGTATGAAAATACATTTAACAATAATATAGAAATAATTATAGGACTTGGAAATAATTTAGTAAAGAAATTGTTTTCAAACATTTATACGAAACGGTTCCAAAAGAAGAGAAAAGAGATGGTGGACAATTACGACAAGATACGCATGTATTTGGGAAATATTGGTAAGCCAAGAGAAGTGTTGAGAGATTTAACAAAAGAAGAGATCAATGGTAAGTAAATAAATGACCATTTGGAGGCGTACCGCCTCAGGATGCTTAAGGGCTTTTTTTTTTCAAGATTCAGCCGACTTCTTTATTATCTACACAATCATTATAAGCGAACGATGGATACCAAGATTTTGAGTGTAGCTGGATTAATTTTAGTAATTTTGATTGCCCTTATGTTGGGATGTAGTAATGTTGATGCATACACCTCGGTGAATAGCGATTTGAAAGAGTACCCATATGAAGGGTTTGAGGCCATTCAGAATGCATTCGAGGCCCGTTATGCGGAGGCGTTTAAAGACGATAACAAAACGTACGCAGAGGCTTTTGAGGCGTCTGAGTCTCCACCAATAAAGGTGGGTGGATTCGCCGGTCTTATGGGCGCTCCTTTCGGTAAGGAGAAAATCATTGGTTTCATGTATAACAATGATTCCAACACAACTTGCAAGCCATATGGATATACTAACTCCAAGGGTAATATTTGTTTAAGTGATTCTGACATTCGATTATTGACCACACGAGGTGGAAATGCAAGCGGATCTCCTGATCAGATTGGTAATTAAGCAATTTTTATGGTGCGATATGTGGTGTGGTCGAAAACGCCTTTGACGATTTCATTAAAATATATAAAAAAAGTTTATATACTTTAGCTTAGATGCGTCTCTTGCTCAATGATTTCGACAACGATTTGAATGTTTCTCTTTTTGTCTGAAATTTCAAGTGTCGATACAAATAGTCATTGTCTTTCGAAATTATGGTAAAAAGATGTATCAAGTTCTTAATAATATTCGAACAATCAATCTCATCATCTGGACGATCATTGTATGTCTCTGGATGTTGCACAAAGTCGACAATATTTTCAATTGTAAAACTTCCATTGATAAGTGAGTGTCGTTCACCATCTTTTAACAATATAATGTTCGGTACAGTTTCGATATTAAATCGCTTGAACCATTCGGGGCTATTATCCATATTAACTTCTCCAACGTGCATACCATCAATCACACTCGGCACCATTTTCCAAATCTTCGCATAGTTAATACAATGACTGCATTTTGTCGAGTAAAAATTGAGCAACCATGGTTTGTCAGACAACTCTATTGCATCCAAATTATCGTCCTTCAACTCTTGAATCTGCTGATCACAATTTACTCCCTTCGCATTTTGATTCATAATCGTTCAAATGTGCCAGTATTTTTTCTACAATGATGTTGGGAAAAAAGTTGTAAACTAAAGACGATGTATCGTCAATACCGATTGTTTTAATGGAATGTGCGATTAATGTCATTACAATAAATTTAATATCGTCGTCAAATTTTCTATTATTATCTAATCCAAGTTTTTTAATTATATTTTTATACTTATTTGCAAACTGTTTTACTTTATTCGAAGGTGCGCAACTCATGTATATTATATGTACATATTAGAAAGAACACCCTGACTCATACAGTCATTGTTTTTGACAAGCGTGTCGACATCTTTTTTCGTCAACACATGTGGAAACGTTACCGTGAGTCCCATATCCTTTTCAAAAAGCGCCTTATCATCAGACCGGATGAGTCGGTATAAATTGAGTTTGGTGTGAATAATTTCTAAAGTTCTCTTCAAATTACGCACACCTTCTTCGCCTTTTGCCTGGTTTGAAATAATGTGTGTCAATACGTCATCGCCAATGACGATGTCGTCGGGTCCAAACCCAACTTGCTCTCTGATTTTCGGCAACATGTAATTGCGCGCGATTGTGATTTTTTCCTTTGTTTCGTAGCCCTTGGTGACAATTCGATACATGCGGTCCTTAAGAATGGGGTTTACCAATTTCTCGTCGTTGTAACTAAATATAAACAAACATTTGCTCAAGTCCAAGTCGATCTCGGAAAAGTACTTGTCGTGGAACTGGTTGTTCTGTGTCGTGTCCGTCAAATGCGTGAGAATCCCGATGATTTCTTGACCGCGCGCCGTATCACTCACCTTGTCCAACTCGTCAAAGTAAATCACAGGGTTCATGCACTTGCTCTCGATCAAAATCTGCACGATTTTGCCCCAAGTACTCCCTTCATATGTGTATGAGTGGCCCTCCAAGAAACTGCTGTCGCCGCAACCACCTAGTGCAATGAAGGCGAATTCGCGACCCAAAATCTTGCTGATTCCGTCTTTGACCAAGGAGGTTTTACCTGTGCCAGCGGGGCCATGAATGGCGATGGCGGTTCCCATGGAACTCGGATTTGAAATCCACTGTCCGACCATTTGCATGATTTGCATTTTCGCGTCGTTTAGTCCAAAGACACAAGTATCGAGTTGCTTTTTCGCACTAATGACGTAATCGCTGCACTTGTCGATGCCGTCGTTGATATTGATAGTCAAATTTTTGTACACACTGAACGGGATGCGCATGAAATTGTCGACCCAGTTTTTCAACTTGAAGTACTCGTTCTCGCCTGGCTCCATCATGCTCAACTGATTGAGCCGCTGGATCGCGATAGCCTTGAACTTTGGCGGGATGTTCGATTGCAACAAGGATAATCTGTACGGCTTCTCCACATACATGAACTGGTTGATTTCGTGGAGGTCGGTCATAATCTGGAGCTGCTCTTTGTTCGACAATCGTTTCTTAAAGTAACCCAACTCATCCACAGTTTCTTGCGCGTCGGCGTGACTCAACAACTCTTCGTAGGCTTCCGCATTCTTTGAACGCGCGTTTTTGATGAGCTTCTTGATTGACTTGTCACACTGTTTCAATGCTTTTTTGACAATGGCATTGTTGGGTTTTAAGCGCAATTTTTCAACCAATACCTTTTTGAGTTCGATGATCTCTTTGTACTTATCCTCGATATTCACAACGTCAGACATGCTGTCGTCTTCTTTTTTTGGCTTTTTCTCCTTCTTTGGCAAATCCGATGCAGTTGACACTAGCGACTGGCACGATGTTGTTAGTGGCAATCCTACCGAAGAGTCGTAGGTTTCTTTCATGAAAGTTTTCTCATCGTCGCTTCCGTACTCGTCGTTCGATAAAACTGAATTCACTTTGTTTTTCAGGGGATTGCCTCCAATTGTCAATTTGATTTTGAAATCTTTCTTATCTGGTTGGGTGGCATCTTCTACATAATAGCCGTTGTCTTCCTAT
>SXGQ01600602.1_pt1 | contig 11532 bp, 3 predicted proteins | sample 3178371 | NCBI WGS metagenome assembly SXGQ01 (sample SAMN11356859, study PRJNA531348) | freshwater metagenome | isolation source: freshwater sample F1-20 | place: China: Fuxian Lake, Yuxi | collected 2017-12-25 | reverse complement strand
CATTGCCGATCTGAGCAACAACTTTACGATTGTGGATCTTTGCAACTCTACCCTGTTTTCACGACCCGCGATAGCCGCTGCTGGATACACCATTAATGCACTCGTAGATGCACAATTTACCATTGCCGATTTGAGCGCCAGTTTTGCTATTGCGGATCTTTGCAATTCTACTCTCTTTACACGCCCCGCGATTGCCGCTTCTGGTTATTCCATCAGTTCACTTGTAGCGGCGAACTTTACGATTGCAGATTTGAGCGCCAGCTTTACGATTGTGGATCTTTGCAACTCTACCCTGTTTAGCCGTTCAACCATTGCAATCGCTGGATATTCCGCTGCCAACCTCTATGGTGCGGCTTTCACAATCAACGATTTGAGCGATTCACAAGAGTTTACCCGACCTGAAATTGCGGCAGCCGGATACGCACTCACTGATCTGTATGCCGCCGGATTTAACATTTATGATGTGAGTGCTTCTGAACAGTTTACTAGAATTCAGATTGCGGCTGCCGGCTATTCGATTTCCGAACTTTACCACGCAGGCTTTACCATTTATGATGTTAGCAGTTCTCAACAGTTTACCCGGGCTCAGATTGCATCGGTTGGTTATGCGGGACCCGCATTATGGGGAGCGGGATTCACCATTTACGATTTAAGTGAATCCTTACAGTTTTCGCGAACTGCAATCGCAAGCGCAGGATACACGGCATCTGAATTGTTTACTGCGGCTTTCACAATCAATGATTTAAGCAATTCTACATACTTTACTAGATCGGCAATTGCCGGTGCCGGTTATTTGATCACCGACCTGTATATCGCGGGATTTACCATTTATGATTTAAGTGCATCCACACAGTTTACTAGATCCGCCATTGCCACTGCTGGATACCCAGCAACCGACCTATACGGTGCAGCTTTCACAATTTATGATTTAAGCGAATCACAACAGTTCTCTAGATCTACAATTGCAGCTGCTGGATATTCGGCGTCCGAACTGTATTCAGCAGGATACACCATCGCCGATTTAAGTAATTCTCAACAGTTTTCTAGATCGGCCATTGCTGGTGCAGGTTATTTGATCGCCGACCTGTATAGCGCTGGATTTACCATATATGATCTGAGTGCATCCCAACAATTTACTCGATCCGCGATTGCGGGTGTCGGGTATCTGATTGCCGACCTCTATGGCGCAGGATTTACGATTTATGACCTGAGCGCATCCCAACAGTTTACTCGTTCAGCCATCGCATCCGCTGGGTTTGCAGCAACTGATTTGTATGGTGCCGCGTTTACGATCTATGATTTAAGCGCGTCCCAGCAATTTTCTCGTTCGGCGATTGCCTCGGCCGGTTATCCTGTAGCTGACTTGTATTCCGCAGCATTTACAATTTATGATTTAAGCGCGTCCCAGCAATTCTCTCGTTCGGTTATCGCGTCGGCCGGTTATCCTGTAGCGGACTTGTATTCCGCGGGGTTCACGATTTTCGATTTGAGTGCGTCCCAACAGTTTTCTAGATCGACCATCGCGGCTGCTGGATACCCTGCAAACGACCTGTATGCGGCGGGTTTCACACTCTATGATCTGAGCGCAACCCAGCTGTTTACTAGATCGACTATTGCAGCGGCTGGTTATTCGATTTCCGATCTTTACCACGCAGCTTTCACCATCTATGATTTAAGCGCTTCCCTACAGTTTACTCGGCTTCAAATCGCTTCTGCTGGATATCCAATTTCCGACCTGTATACCGCTGGATTTACGATTATTGATTTAAGCAACTCTGCGCAGTTTTCTAGACCGGTTATCGCGGCTGCTGGATATTCGCTATCCGACCTCTACACTGCCGGATATTCGATTGTCGACCTAAGTGCAACTTTCAATATTGTAGATTTATGCAATTCGACCCTCTTTTCTAGATCTACGATTGCTTCTGCCGGTTATACAGCCACTCAACTTCGTATCGCATCATTCAGTTCAACTGAATTAAAAGATGCTGGGTTTAGTGCGAATCTATTGGAAGATGCTGATTATACAGTTCAAGAATTACAGAATGCCAACTACGAGACAACTTATATTATCAATGCTGGATATTCTTCTACCGAATTAAAAGCAGGAGGGTATACAGCTAGCCAGCTTCGAGTGGGTGGTTATACCATTCAAGAACTGAAGGATGCTAGTTATACCACCACGCAGATTTTAGGTGCTGGATACACGTCTACTGAATTAAAAACGGCTACTTATACCGCCGGTCAGTTGTATGATGCTAGTTATACTGTTCAACAATTACAGGGTGCCAATTATACTACATCCGATATTTTAGGTGCTGGATATAATTCCACCCAATTAAAAGCGGGCAATTATACCGCTAGTCAACTGTATCAAGCAAACTTCTCGATTCAAGCGCTTAAAGACGCGAGCTATAACACGTCAGAGATTGTCGCTGCCGGATATTCTGCGAATCAACTAAATACGGCGGGTTATACTGCCGGCATATTACGTGTGAACGGATATAGCATTCAACTATTACTAGCTTCGGGATATTCTAATACGGATGTTTTAGGCGCCGGATTTTCTTCCACGGATCTGAGCGGTGCCGGTTATACTGCCATTCAGTTGTATGATGCTAGTTATACAGTTCAACAACTCCAAGATGCCAGCTATGCTACCTCGGATATTTTAGGTGCTGGATATAATTCCACCGAATTAAAGACGGGAGGATATACCGCTAGCCAATTGCGTGTTGCCACCTTCTCGATTCAAGCGCTTAAAGACGCTAGCTATAACACAACGGAAATTGTCGGCGCTGGATATACTGCCACTCAATTAAAAGCGGCTAGTTATACCGCTGGCCAACTGTATACCGGTGGTTATACCGCTCAGCAATTATTTGATGCTAGTTATACAACTGCAGACATTTTAAGTTTAGGTTATTCTTCCACGGATCTAAGCGGAGTTGGTTATACTGCCATTCAGTTGCACGATGCTAGTTATACGATTCAACAACTACAAACTGCCGGGTATTCTGACGCCGATATTTTGGGGGCCGGTTATACTTCCACGGAATTAAAATTCGTTGGATATACGGCTAGCCAACTGCGCCAGGCAACCTATTCAGTTCAGTCATTAAAAGACGCCAACTACACTACATCCGATATTTTAGGTGCTGGATATACTTCCACACAATTAAAGGCGGCGACGTATTCCGCTCAACAATTATTTGATGCCAGTTATTCCGCTCAACAATTATTTGATGCCAGTTATACCACGTCGGAAATTTTAAGCGTAGGATATTCTGCCACGGTTCTAAAAGATCTCAATTATACGGCCAGTCAATTGTATGACGCGAGTTATACGGTTCAACAACTGCAAGCCGCTATTTATCCGAACGATCATATTTTGGGCGCTGGATATAATTCTACGGAATTAAAGGCGGGAGGTTATACTGCTAGCCAACTGCGCCAAGCTACGTTCTCAATTCAAGCGCTTAAAGACGCTAGCTATAATACATCGGAAATTATCGGCGCGGGATATACCGCCACCCAATTAAAAGCGGCTAGTTATACCGCTGGCGAGCTTCGATTGGGTAATTATACTGTTCAAAATTTACAAACAGCCAATTATACTACCACCAATATATTAACTGCGGGGTATACTGCCTTACAACTAAAGGGTTTTTATGCGTCATGGCAACTAAGAGCGTTTGGGAATTATCCAGTCCAACAACTTGTTGATGCAAGTTATGAAATTTCGGATATTATAACTGCAGGCTATACAGCTGGGTCATTAAGACTTGCCGGCTTTACGATAGGTCAATTGAAACAATATGGTCCTGGGTACTACAGCCCTCTAGATTTGAGTAATGGTGGCTATGATGCCTCTAGTATTCTCGCAGCAGGATATCCGTCTAACCAATTGTATCAGGCGGGGTTTTCAGCTAGACAACTATACCTATTTAATTATTCTCTCCAGGATGTGGTGTACGCGCAGTCGGCACTCACGGTCATGCAATCCGGATTTAGTGCTGCGCAACTTCTAGGATTTTATAGCAAAACCAGCCAGTCTGTCGCGACGACTATGCGCCAAGCAGGTTTCAGTATTCAAGATTTATCAACCAATGGTGTGTCTTCCATGTTAATTTTGGGCGCAGGTTATTCTATACCCGATCTATCTGCCGCGTCTTATAGTATCAACACTATAGTCAATTCCACTTATTATACCCGACCCGCCGTTGCGGCTTCTGGTTATACGCTCACCGATCTCTATAACGCGAACTTTGGCATTGCTGATTTGAGCACAAGTTTTACCATTGCAGATCTCTGTAATTCTACCTTATTTACCCGGCCCTTTATCGCGAGATCCGGTTATTCCGCGTCTGTTTTAAGTAATGCGGGGTTCACTATAGCTGAATTAAAGTCATATAATACCCCGACCGCCGCGTTTCGTATTAGCGGTTATACCATTCAACAACTGAAGGATCTCGGATATAACGCATCCTATATTATCGCCGGTGGATATTCGGCGACGGATCTAAGTGCTGCTGGCTATCCCGCATATCGACTCTATTATGGTGGTTATACCGCTCAACAATTGAAAACCGCCAATTATGCTAATTCCGACATTTTGGTCGCCGGATACAATTCTACCCAATTAAAAGCGGTTAATTATACGGCGTCCCAGCTGTTCTCTGTCGGTTTCACTATTCCACAATTGCAAACTGCGAACTATAGTTTGTCGGATATTTTCGAAGCAGGATATACGAATGCACAACTAAAGACGGCTGGGTATACCGCAGCCGATCTGCGTAGCAACAAGTCGTTATCTATCCAAAACTTAAAAGACCTCGGGTATACTGATGCGAATATCATTGTAGCCGGGTTTACTGCGTCGCAACTAAAGACTTACGGGTATACAGTTGGCCAATTAGCTCTGAGTGGTAATTATACCCCAGCAGATTTGTCGAATGCCACGTATGATATTTCGTCCGTTTTAGTTTCTGGATATACTGCATCTCAATTGGCACCTTATTTTACTGCTCGACAATTAAAGGATGCTGGGTTTACCGCTGGACAATTAACCGGTCCTTATCCGCAATATATAATTCTTCAACTCGGCTATACCGTAGTAGAATTGAAAGCAGCTGGGTATACTACTGGCTACGTATATAATTATTTTACTATTCCTGAGTTGAAAGCGGCTGGTTATAATGAGTATCAAATTGCTTCTATGGTTCCTAAGACCCAAGCCGGTCTTGCATTGGCCGCTGCGAACGGTATTAAACTAGCTACCATTTATGCTGCAGGTGGCAATTATACTCCCGATATTACATGGGCAAAACAATATTATAGTTCATCTGAGGTTATCCCTCAGTCTGACATGTATCGTCTATCAACTATCATGCAAGCCGGATATACGTATAGACAAATACTTAAATCAGGAAGGTATACATTCCAGGATATCCAAACTTCTGGTTATGCAACGTTGGCTAAGTTTTTACAATCCGGATATTCCCCAGCGGAATTACGAGCAAATGGATTCGATTATTCTGCATTTGATTTCAGAATTGCTGGCGCTACCGCGAAACAATTGGTAGATGCTGGATTTCCAATATTAAATTTATTATATACTTCATCCGCTGTGCAAACGAATGGATATAGTCCAAAACAGTTGTATGATGTCGGAGCTACGCCAACCCAATTACGTAGTATCGGATATACGAGCACCCAGCTCATGGATGCGGGCATTCCCCTCGACTGGAGAGATGCCTCTGATAATGCGAACTCATTCAAACAGTCCTATGTGAGAGGATTTTTGGATGTAAGCGGGGGTAGCATTATTACGCGCGGGACGACGGGTAGGGTGGCGATCGGGGGCGATGCATCATTGAATGGGTGCAGTAGTCTAAGACAGTTGTTCGTGCAATCAAATGGATTGGTGCCAGGAACCGCAACGAATGGGGCGACGAGTTATGATATTAGTGGAACCGCATTGAATGGGGCGATTGTGCGACCAAATATACCAGGAACATCGACAAATGGAGCGTTTGCATCTTCTGTCGACACTTCATTTAATTCAACATGGTCTTTGCGTGGTTCAGAATTCAATGGTAGTAGTTTGGGTTCTTTCTCAACTGGAGATGCTGTTGCAATGAATGGAGATGGAACAATTATTGCGTATACTGCTATTATAAGTTCCGTTTGGAGTATTAGAATTTTTAAATGGAATGGATCCTGGACTCAGCTGGGCGGAAATATTCAGCAAGAATACGGACAGATTAGGTCCGCGGCATTAAATATGGATGGCACTATCCTCGCAATAGGTTCACCATACAATAATGGCACGAATGCCCCAGATACTGGACATGGTAGTGTCCGTGTTTATAAATATAGAACCGTGTCTCAAGCCGAATGGGATATTCTCGATAATAGTTCAAATCTGTTATACAATAATACTAATACAAAACCTGTATTTATAACCTGTGGAGATACGGTATGGAATTCGACAAAACCATATTGGGTTCAAATGGGTGGAGATATTGACGGAGAAACCAGTAATATTGGGTCGGGTTCGTCAATAGCATTAGATGCGGAAGGATCCACGGTTGTAATTGGTGCGCCATACGCTACAGTCGGAACGCAGACTTCTGTTGGGCAACTTCGTGTATATAAATATCAAACCGTTGCGGATGCAAATTGGACGAACTATAACACAACGTCCCAAATATATAATAATAAACCAATAGTAATCGCCGCATCAAATGATCCCAACCCGGTTTCGGGTAAATTGTATTGGGTTCAACAGGGTGGAGATATAGATGGTGAATACCCGACTAATTCGGTGTGGATAAATTATACCGGCGATTCAGTCGCTATAAGTGGTGATGGAAAAACAATCGTATTTGGATCAACACTAGGGATGGGACAGATGGGATTTGTTCGTGTTGTTAAGTATCAGACAATTACCGATTTGAATTGGTCAAATTATAACATCTCAAATACTATCTATTCTAATTCCACAGTTTCTAAACCAGTTGTATACGCTGCATTGAATGATCCCAACCCGGTTCCAGGTAAATTTTACTGGGTTCAACAGGGCCCGGATTTTGATAACGTAGGTGGTGGATGGATGGGAGGTGATTTTGCATCAAACTATGATGGCACAATAGTAGCATTTGCAGCCGAGAGGTATGGACGAGTTCTTGTATATCAATATAATACGGTAGCAAAAACTTGGAGTCAAATAGGAAATACAATACTGTCGTCCTCTTACGTGGAATATAGTGGGATAGCCATTTCAATGAACTATACTGGTAATATCGTTGCAATTGGTTATCGGCAAAATGCTACTGTATTTGGATTTATTCGTGTATTCCAATATAAGACTTTAACTAGCGATGATTGGAATAACACCCGGTATACTACTTACACCTCCTATCCAGCAACAAGACGTGTGGTAGCCGCGACGGATGAAAACGCTGCGGTGAGTGCTAATAATAAATATTGGATACAATTAGGTATTGATAATTCTGCATTAGTCGCCTCAGTAAATAACACACTTTATGGTAAGTCAGTTGGATTAAGTAAATTAACAGGAACAGTCCTTATTGGCGGTGCACCTACTGGGAATAACGCTGCAGGCTTCGTAAGAGTATGTAGTATTCCTGCAGATATTGTGTATGCAGATATTTCTGGCGGCTTTTACGACGTTTCGGGCGGATTTTATGACACTACATCGTCTACTCCATTATTAGTGAACGGCGCAACTGATATTAGCGGTAATACCGTGCTAAGGGGCAATACAACCATCGGAACCACTGCAATCAAAAACAACCTCATCGTTTACGGCGATTGTTCCATCAACGGCAACGTCTCCGTCGGCACTTATCCCACAAACTCGATCTCTGCAAACACCCTCTATTCCACCACCGATCTATCATGGACGAATCGTTTGTTCGTCGCAACCTCGGATATTTCATTCACCGCCACAAATCTCAGAGTGGCCATTGATGTCAGCTCCACCGTTTCCGCGACGAAAACATCCCTCAGCACGAACCTCGCAGTTCCCGCCAACATCGTCGTGGTGGATGGTTCAAACGGCACTGTTTACGGCTCCTATCTAACGCTAACCAATAAAGATGCCAGCGCCTATTACAACGTCGGCAAAAGCGTATCCGGCCGATTCAATATCGTCAACCATAACAACACCGGCGTCTACCTCGCGTCCGGCGGAACCACCTTTATCGGCACATCCGATGCACGCCTCAAGACCAACGTGGCACCTTTGCCATCCGCCACCGATAAAGTGATGGCCTTGAATCCATGCACCTATCAATGGAAGGCCGACATTGAATCCGCAAAAGATCCCGCAGAAATTAGATCCCACATTGGTTTCGTTGCACAGGAAGTCGAACAAGTGTTCCCTGACCTAGTGCATCCGATCGACCATCCGGCCGGACCAGACTATAAGGGCGTGAATACGACTGATATGATCCCCCTCCTAGTCCGCGCGATCCAGGAACAAACCGCAGAATTAGACGAATTGGATACCAAAGTCAGTTCTCTGCACGCATAATTGCCTCGTTCGGTTATTACGGCATAAAATTGTCTAATCACATTCTATAATTCATATGAATAAATCAATTATAGAAAAAGTCGCGGCGAGCGAAGAAGAAGCAGACGCCAATTTAGACGAGGATAAAGAAACCGACAATCTCGTCGCAGAGGAGCCACCTCTATACCATCAAGGCGAAATCGACCGGCTAACCCTCGAATTATTGATGAACAAGACCCATTATCAGAAATATATGTCGACCACGAATCCCGAAAAATTCGCAAAACAGGAGTCCTTCCTCTCAGACTTGAAAAAATATCGACAGCGAATTCTCAATCTGACTCATGAGTTATTAGACCGCCCAAATACTCAAATCTCCGTCCAAATTAACAGTGTCTTCGAAGCCTATATGAAAGCAATGATCGACCACATCAAACAAAAAGATATGGAGGCCGACGTGCGCTACGAATCCAACGCAGATCCTTTTGAAGATACCATGTTCGGAACCGTAGATGAGCCCGTCGTCGAACATCCATCCCCTACTACACAATCGTTTTGGGGAAAAGAACGCGTCGTCAAGCGCGACCATGACCGAAATGTCTTTTCCAACTACTTTACAAAAACGAAGCGCTGAACCCGCTTTAGGGCAACCATCCCCGCCCTCTAGAAATATTTTATGAGAATATAGTATACAATACGATATGGCAGGCACCCGATCCTCTAAAAAAGGAGGAGAATCCAAACGTCATACCCGACGCATTAAAAAATTAAATTGCAGTCCGGCCGTGATCGACAAGACCGTCGTGCCAGACAGCTGTTTAACGGCGGATGTCTTGATGCAATTGAAAGAAACCTATAATGAGAACCACCCAGATACTCGTATAACCTCCTCCGCTCCCCTCCATGTATGGCATGACATGAAAAAACGATTGCGACTATGTAAACGAGAAGATTGTTGGTTAAACCAAATCGAAGATACGACCGTGCGCGCATCGCTAGACGAATACTTATTTGCACCGGATCGTCCCGCAAAATGGAAACAACGCCCTCATACTTGGTTAACCAATTTCGATATTATTCACGTGCTTCGGCAATATGAAGACGCTTACCCGGAGTTTAAGTTGATCGGCCCATCTCCGATTGATTTCGATACGCGCCTGCCGGAAAAGAACGACGAATGTGTGTGGGACGAATTATGCATGTTCGACATAAAACAGTCGATGATGGAGGGAAAGCGCAAATACGGCATTGTATTTAATTTGGATAAACACTATCAACCCGGATCTCACTGGGTATCCATGTTCGTCGATTTAGACGATCATTTCATTTTCTATATGGATAGTCAGGGCGATAGTATTCCCGCCGAAATCGATGTTTTAGCAAAACGCATTATATCCCAGGGACTCACAATGGTTCCGCCGATATCTATTCAGTATCATGAAAATTGCCCCACCGGCCATCAACGCGGCAACAATGAGTGTGGGATGTATACACTGTATTTTATTATAACCATGTTAACGAATAAAACCGACAACAAAACGTTTGCCAATCCTCTCGAGAAAATCCGGTTTTTTAAACGCAAACGGATCTCGGACAAATACGTATTTAACCTACGCCAACTCTATTTTAATCCATAGTTTTTCCAACCGTGTTATCCTATTTTTTTTGTAAGGATACTATAACCAATCCTCCAACATGTCGGCCCAAGTATCGGACATAACCACTAAAATTTTAGAAGAGTTCAAAGCCCGCGGCTATCCTGACAACGAAGGAACCAAAGCACTTTCTGCCAAAATAATCGATATTGTGCGCAATGATGATGCATTGAAATCCGTGGCCGAGCCCGAATCCGTGGACGAAACGTCCGCGCCGATGGAAGAGCCCGCCCATGTAAATCGCGATATAAAATCGAATATTCGACTGTTTATCACTAATAAACCTAACAGTCGGGGTAGTTATATTTCCGGATATGATGTTATTATCAATGCCGATGAATATCCCTTCACTTCCGCGGATGAAGTGGCGGCCGTCTTGAAACAATTGTTGGGTAATCCAGGCGATAACGGCTATCTATATACACCCTCATCTACAGAGCAGATCACCAAAGCCGACACGGCTCGACCCATGATCACTCAAGGAGGCAAAAAAACGTTCGAATACCCGAAAACATCGAATAGCGCGAAAAAACCGTCGCAGCCGGTCCAAGAAACCGTGCCATGCGAAAATGCCGATGATATTGGTCTAATCATATAGCGTAAAATATTTGGCCATTTGCTAAATACTTTACAAAAAACAAATTAGAATCGTCCACACTATGTATGGCAAGAGTCCGAAAAATGTCGTTGTATGTAGTGCCCGAAAATCAAGAAATGTTATGGAATGTTATCAACAAGAACCTCTTTATCCAACAGTATTTTACGAAATTTCCCCCAGACGTCCAGCATTCCTGGTTCCAGTCGATCATTCGACATTTTTACGAAAAAAATAAATCTGGTAATATCACCGTGAATGATTTGCATAATATTAACCGCGAAACCGTTGCGTATATGATTGAAAACGTTCGACAACGGAGTCTTTCTATGCCTGCGGCTTCCACTCCAACTATGTTAGCCCCGACCATTTCTACACCGCCTCATCATCCAGACAATAAGCAGGATGTCTATGCACAAGAATTTCAACAACGCCAGCAGGAATATAAACAAATGATTGAAAAGAAACAACCAGAAGGAATCGATTTCCGCGAAAAAACGGCCGATACCGCCATTTCGAATATGAGTGAATTAATTCAACAACACTTACAACAACGTGCGTCTGATATTAAAATGTATTCTCCGCCGCCACCTACACCGGCTTCCAAATCAAGCCCGGACAGTGTCTCAAATATCACGCTCACTGTCGATCCTAAACCTGCTCCTGCACCTGGACCCACCACTTACGATCTGTCTACGTATATAGAACCGCTTACCAAACAAATAACAGAGCTATCTGGT
>SXGQ01572176.1_pt1 | contig 11532 bp, 11 predicted proteins | sample 3178371 | NCBI WGS metagenome assembly SXGQ01 (sample SAMN11356859, study PRJNA531348) | freshwater metagenome | isolation source: freshwater sample F1-20 | place: China: Fuxian Lake, Yuxi | collected 2017-12-25 | reverse complement strand
GGCAGGCGCTTCTCGGCGATGTCCAGCTCGGCCATGATCTTCAGGCGCGAGATCAGCGCCGCGTGCAGTGCACGGTTGGGCTGCACCACCTCGCGCAGCGTGCCGTCCACGCGGAAGCGCACCGAGCTGCTGCGCTCGTAGGGCTCGATGTGGATGTCGCTGGCGCCGTCCTTGGCCGCCTGCGTCAGCAGCGCGTTCAGCATGCGGATGATGGGCGCGTCGTTGGCGGCTTCCAGCAGGTCTTCCACGGCGGGCAGGTCCTGCATCATGCGCGACAGGTCCACCGCGCTCTCGACCTCGCCCACCACGGTGGCGGCGCTGCTCTCGCTGCCGGCGTAGGCGGCGTTGATGCGTGCCGTCAGCGACGTCGCGGCTTCGGACTCCAGGCGGTCCACCGAATACAGGCGCTGCACCTCGGACAGCGTGGCCCAGCTCACCTCGGGCGAGGCCCACAGCGTCAGCGCGTTGCCGTCGTCTTCGAGCAGCACGCCGTGTGCCTTGGAGAAGGCGTAGGGCAGGGGGTGGCGGTTGGCAGCCATGGACTCGTGCGCTTACGGCTGCGGGTCGATCTTGCTGGCCGGCGCCTTGGGCTCCGGCAGCACCGGTGCGCCGGTGTCGGGCAGCAGCAGGCTCTTGGCCGGCTGCGTGTTCTGCTGCACGGCGCGGATGCTCTCGTAGCGGTCCAGGCTCAGCTGGTTGGTGCCTTCCGCGGTGCGCAGCACGACGGGGCGCAGGAAGACCATCAGGTTGCTCTTCACGCGCTTGCGGTTCTTGTTGCCGAACAGGTTGCCCAGCACCGGAATGCGGGACAGCCCCGGCACACCGGCTTCGCCGTCGTCGTACTCGTCCTTCATCAGGCCGCCCAGCACGATGATGTCGCCGTCCTCGACGACCACGCTGGTCTCGATGGCGCTCTTGTCCAGCGTCGGGCCGTTGGCCCCCTGCGCGGTGACGTTGGAGTTCTCCTGGTAGACCTGCATGCGGACGGTGCCGCCTTCGCCGATCTGGCTCTTGATCTTCAGCGTCAGGCCCACGTCCTTGCGGTCCACGGTCTGGAACGGGTTCACGGTGCCCCCCGTCGACGAGCCGGTGTTGGCATAGGAGCCGGTCACGAACGGCACGTTCTGGCCGATGACGATGCGCGCCTCCTCGTTGTCCAGCGACACGAGGTTGGGCGTGGACAGCACGTTGGCGCCGCTCTGGCTCTCGAAGAAATTGGCCACCGCACCCAGGGTGTAGATGCTGCCGAACTTCTTCAGCACGCCGATGTTCAGGCCGGTCGGCGCCGGGGTGGTGCCCTGCGCCGTCACGACGGCGCTGGTGCCCTGCGCGATGGCGCCGGTGGCGTTGATGATGTTGGCCAGGCCCGTGCCGTAGTTCGTGCCGGCGCCGACGATGCTGCTGTCGCCCTTGTTGCCGAACAGGTTCTGCCACTGCACGCCGAACTGGCCGGACTTGCTGTTGTCGATCTTGACGATCAGCGACTCGACGTAGATCTGCGCGCGGCGCGCGTCCAGCTGCTCGATGACGGCGCGCACCTGGCGGTACAGCGGCTCGGGCGCGGTGATGATCAGCGAGTTGGTGGACGGGTCGGCCTGCACGAAGCCGCCGGTGGACGGGCCGGCGGACGCCGTCAGCGGCGCCGTTGCGGCGCTGGAGCCCATGCCGGTGTTGCTGCCGGTGCCGACGCTGTTCGTCAGCGAGTTGTTGTTGCTGTTGCCCAGCGTGCTGCCGCCGCTGCTCAGGCCGCCGCTGCTGCTGGAGCTGCCCAGCGGGCTGGTGCCCCCGGCCGCTGTGGACGAGCCGGCGCCGAATGCGGCGCGCAGCACGGTGGCCAGCTTCACGGCGTCGGCGTTCTTCAGGTAGACGACGCGGATATTGGCGCTGTTGCCGTCGGCGCTGGGCTGGTCGAGCTTGTCCACCATGGAGCGCACGGCGGCCAGGCGCGCCGGGTTGCTGGCGCGCAGGATGAGGCCGTTGGAGCGCGGGTCCACCAGCACGTTGACGGCGCTGCTGCTCTGGCCCGGCACCGCGGCGCCGGTGGCCTGGCCGCCATCGGCCAGGCGTTGCACCAGCGGCGCCAGGTCGGCCGCCACGGCGTGCTTCAGCGGCACGATCTCGATGTCGCTGGTGCCCGGCGTGTCCATCGCCGCGATGATCTTGGCGATGCGGTTCAGGTTGTCCGCGTAGTCGGTGATCACCAGGCTGTTGTTGCCCGGATTGGCGTTGATGGTGTTGTTGGGGCTGATCAGCGGGCGCAGCACCGCCACGAGGTTGTTCGCGTTCTCGTGCTGCACACGGAAGATCTGCGTCAGGATCTGGTCGCCGCGCACGCCGCTGGTTTCCACCGCGACGGAGCCGGCCTGCAGCTTGGCGTCGGGCTCGGGCAGCACCTTCAGGAAGCCCGCGGCCTCCACCACCGTGAAGCCCAGGCCGCGCAGCGCGGCGAGGTAGTTGCGGTAGGCCTCGGCCACCGACACGGGCTGCTCGCTGTAGACCGTGATCGTGCCCTTCACGCGCGGGTCGATGATGATCTGGCGGTTCAGCATCACGCCGATGGCGCGGGTCACGGCCTCGATGTCGGCGTTGACGAAGTTCAGCGTGACCGGCGAGCTCGACTTGACCGCCGGGCCGGCGGGCCGGGCGCGTTGCACGGTGGCGTTGTCGGGCTGGGCGAACGCGCTGCCGGAGGCCAGCAGCAATGCGGCAACGGCGGTGGCGGTGCGTTGGAGATTCATGATCATCCGATCGTCAAGACGGAGCGCGCCCCTTGGCGGCGCCCGATGATGTTCAGCAGGTTGTTCAGCGCTTCCTCGCGCCCCGGCGCGGCGCTGGCCTCGCCCACGAAGCGGCTCTTGCCGCCGCTGTTCAGCGTGCCGGCGCCCGAGAGCTGCAGCGCGCCTTCCAGCGTGCTCAACCGCAGCGTGCTGACGCCAGGCGTGCTGGCGTCGGCGTTCACGCTGAAGCGGTAGCTGCCCAGCGGCGCGACGGTGGACACGCGCGACGACAGGTTCAGCAGGTCCAGGTCCAGCGAGCCGAACTGGCGCCAGCGGCCCTGCACGGACTCCAGCCGCAGGTCCTTGGCCGAGAGGCGCAGCGAGCCGCCCAGCTGCAGCGTGTTCCAGGGCGTGCCCAGGCCCGACAGCAGGCCGGCGGGCAGGCGGGCGATCCAGTCGGCGCGGTTGTCCACGCTGACGGCCACGCGGCCCAGGCCGGGCTGGATGCCCAGCAGCAGTTCGCCGTTGATGCAGCAGTCCTGCCGCGCGGCGAGCTGCAGGCCCAGGCCCTTGAGGCCCATGCGCCAGTGCAGCCGGCCGGGCAGGGCGGAGGCGTCGCGGCTGCCAGCGCCGCCGGTGAGCACCAGCACGCCGGAGCCGTTCCAGATGCTGCCGCGGGTGTCGACGATGAGCAGGTGCTCGCTGGTGGCCGAGGCCAGCGCGCGTGCCAGCCAGCTCGCCGGGGCGAACAGCACCACCGCGCCGAGGAGGCCGATCAGCGCGCCGGCGATGCCCCAGCGCTTGGGGGTGTCGTGGCGCACGCTGCGCATGCCGTGCAGGCTGCCGCCCAGCACCGAGTCCTGCACGGTGGTCTGGGGCGGCGGAGCGGGTCGCTTTCTCTGGGGCCAGCGCATCACGCGTCTCCGAGGCTGAGCACGAGGCTGCCGGAGTAGCCCTGGGGGGACCGGGTCAGCTGGGCTTCGATGGGGCGGGCGCGGGCGGCGGCGCGCACCTCGCCGAGGAAGGCCTGCAGGGCCGCGGGGGTGATGCCGTTCAGCGTGACGGTGGCACGGTCGCCGGCCATGTTCAGGCGTGCCACGCTGCCGAGGTGTTCGACCGAGGCCTTCAGCGCCGCCTGCGCCTGGGCCGGCGGCACGGCGGGGGCGTTGCGCAGGGTGCGGGCTTCCAGGGCCTGGGCCTGCATGCGCTGCAGTTGCAGTTCGACCTGTTCGAGCTCGGCCGGCGCGGTGCGCAGGGTGCGCAGCGCCGGGTTCAGCAGCACGGCCCACAGCAGCAGCAGGCCGAGCAGCGCGCCGACGCTGGCGAGTGCAAAGCGCTCACGCTCGCCCAGGGCCTGCCATTGCGCCGTGGCGCGGTCGCGGGCCTGGGTGATCTGGACCTTGAGGCCGTCGCCGGCGGGGGGGGTGAAGCGGGCCATCAGCGTCGTCCTTGGGCGCCGGCGCGGCTGACGGTCAGCCGGCCTTCGCTGGCATCGAGCTGCCAGCCATCGCTTTGCAGCTGGGTGCGGAAGTTGTCCACCTGGGCCGGATCCCAGCCCTGGGCCGACAGCGTGAGGCGGCCGGGCTCGAAGGCCAGCGCCTCGGCGGGCGGCCGGTCGGCGGGCCAGGCGGTGGCGGCGGCGGCCAGCAGGGCCTCGAAGTCCTGCTCGCCGACGCTGCCAGCGCGGGTGCGCAGCAGGTCCAGCTCCTTTTGCATCTGCACCGGCGCGTCGAGGATGGCGCGCACCTGCGGGAAGGCGGTGGTCAGCGTGGCGGTGACGGCGTCGCGGCGGGCGCTCAGCTCGCGCTTCTGGTGCCAGGCCCACAGGTTGAGGCCCAGCAGCTGCACCACGAGCAGCGCCGCCAGGCCGTAGCGCACCGGCTGCCAGGGCTTGCGCATCAGCGCGCGGCTGAACATGCGCAGCGCGCGGATGCCGCGGGCGCGCGGGGCAAGGTCGAACTGGCGCAGGTCCCAGGCGCTGTCCACCACGGCGAGCGCGCGCTGGGCGGGGGTCTGTACCGTCACGGTGGTGCCCAGCCAGCGTTCGGCGCTGGTGGCGATGCCGGGCGTGGCCGTCCACTGCGCCGCATGCACGAGGCCGGGCGGGAAGAACTGGCGGGCCAGGCCGCCCTGCAGCGGCAGCGTGGCCACGCCGTCGGTGCTGCTCCAGCGCAGCGAGATGCCGTCGTCGCCCACGCCGTGGGATTCGAAGAAGTGGCCGCGGGCGAGGTCGTCGGGCCAGGCCAGCGGCGCCACGCGTTCGATGAACACGTGCGCGGCGTCCAGGTGGGCCAGGTGGTCGGCCAGCCAGGTGCGCGAAGTGACGGCCACCCAGGCGGTGTCGCCCCCCACGGCATCGGGCTCGAGCGCGAAGTGCAGCACCTCGGGATCGTCGAGCACCTGTTCTTCCAGCTTGCCTGCCAGGGCGGCGCGCATCTGGCGCCCGGCGCGCGGCAGCTCCACGCAGCGCCAGCTGACGTCGGATTCGCCGACGACGGCGACGATGCTGTCCACCGCCGGCAGCGACGCGGCGGCCGAGCGGCCCTCGCGCAGGATCTGGCGGCCGTCCGACGAGGTCAGCGCCCAGTCGTACTCCGGTACCACGCCGGCACGCGGCAGCTCGGCTGCGGCGGGCGCAGCCCGGCTCAGGGCGCGCAGGCGCGTCCGTGGGGGGAGGAACAGCAGCAGGGTGCTCATAGGGGCAGGCAGGCGCGGCGCATTCTAGGAGTGGGCTGTGGCGTTGATCGCTGGAATCAAGGGCTTGCTGTAGGGATCTGTTGCTGTTTCGAGATCGCGGCCGCCGTCAGCGGTCCACCAACTGGTTGATGCGTTCCCGCGCCAGCACGGCCATGGTCATGCCTTGCCGCTCGACGAGGGAGCGCTGCTCCAGCTGCCGTTCGTCCAGCCGCAGCCGGCCGGTGACGATGAAGAACGACGAGTCCACCGAGGCCCGGCCGCTGCCGATCTCCACGGTGCCGGGCAGCAGCGCGGTGGCGTCGGACATGTTCTGCAGCGGCTTGGCCTTGCGCGACTGCACGATGCGCTCGGCCGAGGCGAGGTCCACGCCGTCGAACAGCGCGGCGATGACTTCCCGGGGCGCCGTGTTCAGGTTCACCGGCGTGGCCTTGGGCAGCAGCACCACGTAGGGCTCCAGGCGCTTGATGGTGTCGGCATCCAGCCCCAGCCAGTTGAGCTGGTCCAGGCCGGCGGGCTGCAGGGGGCCGGTCTCGGCGGTGTCGGTGGGGTTGTTCGGGTTGAGCGGGCCGCTGGCCCCGGTGGTGGGGCTGCTGGCGCCGCTGGCGGCGGCCGGAAAGGCGGCGCGCAGGCCGGTGACGATGAGGGCCGCCGTGCCGGGCGCGGCGTTGGCCTGGCTGCACAGCCGCTCCAGCGTGCGCTGCTCGATGGGGGGCACCTGGTTGCCGGTCAGCAGCGCGCGCAGGTTGTAGCGGGACTGCGCGTCCTCGATGCTGCCGGACAGGAAGGCCTCCGGCCCCTCGTCGTCGGTGGCGGCCGTCTTGTCCGCCGCCAGGAAGGTGGACAGCCGCGCCTCGGCCAACGGCACGGCCCAGGGCTCGCCGAGGTGGTCGACCGCCTTCTTGCGGTTCTCCTTGGCGTCTTCCAGCAGGATCAGCCGGGCCCAGTCCAGCGCGCCCTGCAGGATCCAGGTGCTCTGCGCGCGGGCGCGGTCGGCGGCTTCGATCTGCACGGCGCGGTACTGCTGCCACACCATGCCGGCAGCGAGGCTGGCGATCAGCGTGACGATGATCATTGCGGTCAGCAGCGCGGCGCCGCGCTGGGCAGGCTGGCGGTTCATCGCACCGTGACCTCCAGCTCGCGCGTCAACGTGCCCATCAGCCCGCTGCCCTCGGCGAACTGCATGGCGATGCGCAGGCCCGAGGGCGTGGCGGTGGCGGTCCTGGGGTTGCTCGGGCCGGCCGGGTTCTGCTGCTGGGCGGTGTTGCCGGTGGACTGGCAGTTGCTCCAGGCGTTGCCCCAGAAGCAATAGAACTGCCAAGCGGCCACGCCGTCGAAGGCGCGCAGCGCCGGATTGCGCTCGGCGAGCTGCTGCAGGCCGCGCTGGCGCTGGTCTTCCAGCTCCTGCACGGTGCGCAGTGCGGGGCTCTCCCAGCGCCACAGGCTGCCCTCGCGCAGGCTCCAGACGATGACCTGCAGCCCGGCCGGCGCCTGGCGCGTCATGACGAGGTTGCCGCCGTCGAAGGTCAGCGGCTGCACGATGCTGTGGCTGTCCTGCAGCGCGCGCAGGTCCACCTCCCACTGCGCGAGCACGGTCTGCAGCCGGGCGGTCTGCGCCAGGCGGGCCTGCGCGATCTCGCGGCTGCGCACCAGGGCGTCGATGCCCCGCCACGCCATCGCCGCCATGGTGGCCATGACGACGAGCGCGACGAGCACCTCCACCAGCGTGAAGCCCCGGGCGCGGCTCATGTGAACTTGCCCATGATGGTGGACAGGTTCAGCACCGGCTGGCCCTGGTCGTTGGTGATCTCGGCATCCACGCGGCGGAACAGCGGGTTGGGGGTGGGGCTGACCTTGAGCTTGCCGGCGTAGCTGCGGCCCAGCTGTTCGCAGCTGAAGGGCGTCTCGCCGATGTCGGGGAACTGCGCGGTGAGGCGCAGCTCGGTCAGCAGGTTCTCGGCGCACCACTGCGCGGCGCTGACCTCGGCGAGGCGCTCGGCGTTGGTGGTCAGCGCGCCCGCGGCCTTGATGCCGGCGCCCAGCGCGATGGCGACGATGACCAGGGCCACCAGCACCTCGATCAGCGTGAAGCCGCGGCTGGCGTTCATGGCGAGGGCACGACGTCGAAGGCGGCCAGGCCGTCGGTGGCCAGCACGAGGCGCTGGCTGCCCAGCTGCAGGCGCAGCCGCTGGGCCGGGATGACCGGCTCCGGGCCGAGCCGCAGGCCCGGGTTGGTAGCGGTGGCGTTCTCGATCTGCACCGCCACAGGGTCGCCCAGCCAGCGGGTGGGCAGCTGGATGGTGCGGGGCAGGCCCTCGAAACGGAAGTCATCGCCCGTCTTCACGCCCTTGGGCACCCAGCGCACGGCCAGCCCGGAGGCGCGGCTTTCGGCGCGCGCCGTCTCCAGCAGGGCCGCGAGGCGCTGGGCTTCGCGCTGCAGTTGCAGCTCCATGGGATCGCGCAGGGCGAGAGAGATGGTGGCGCTGGTGATGGCGATGAGCGCCACTACGACGAGCAGTTCGATCAGCGTGAAGCCGACCTGCGGCCCGGCGCGACCATGGGGGTGGGGCACCGCGTCACTGCCAGGAGCCGATGTCCGCGTCACGGCCCTCGCCGCCGGCCCGGCCGTCGGCACCGAAGCTGTAGACGTCCACCTCGCCCTTCACGCCGGGGTTGGCGTACTGGTAGGGGTGGCCCCACGGGTCGTTGGGCAGCTTCTCCAGGTAGTTCTTCCAGTTCGGCGGCGGCGTGCCGGCCGTGGGCTTGCGCACCAGTGCGTCCAGGCCCTGCTCGGCGCTTGGGTAGCGCTGGTTGTCGAGCTTGTAGAGCTTGAGCGCCTGCATCAGGTTGTTGACGTCGGTGCGCGCCGCGGTGACGCGGGCGTCCTCGGCACGGTCCAGCACATTGGGCACGACGAGGGCTGCGAGCACGCCGATGATGACGAGCACGACCAGCAGTTCGATCAGCGTGAAGCCTCGGGCAAGGTAGGAGCGGCGCATGGCAGGCAAGGAGAGTGCTTTAGCAAGCGGTGAGCGGGCCATCATAATGGGCCGATGGGTGCTCGATTGATGGCGTTCTTGGTGTGGCTGCTGCTGGGTGGCTCGGTGGCCTATTGGGGTCTGCAACTGCTGGCGCGGCCATTGCCGATGCCGGCGTCCGTGGTGCCGGCCAGCGAGTCGCGCGCCACGCAGGTGGACCTGGGGCGGCTGCTGGGCGTCTCGGCACCGGAAGTGGCGGCTGCGCCCGAGGTGGCGCCGTCCACGCGGCTGAGGTTGCTGGGGGTCGTGGCGCCGAAGAACGCCCGGGCTGCCGAGGCGGGCGAAGGCGTCGCGCTGATCGAGGTGGACGGCGTGCCGCGCACGGTGCGCGTGGGGGCCGTGGTCGATGGCGACCTGCGCCTGCTGCGCGTGAGCGCCCGCAGCGCCAGCCTGGGCCTGGTGGGCCAGGCGCCGACGCAGGTGCTGGAGATCACGGCGCCGAGCGCACCTTCCACCGGCTCGCTGCCGCCGGCCATGCCGTCGAACGTCGTGCTGGGCGGCAACCCGCCGGGCACGGTGGCGCAGATGCCGCAACCGATGGCCATGCCGGTGCAGCCCCCGCCGCAACTGCAACAGCAGCCGGCACCGCAGTTGCAGCCGCAGCCGCAGCCGCAAATGCAGGGCGCGGCACCGCCCTACGGGCTGCCGCTGGCCGCTTCGGCGCCCGGCGGCGCGCCGCCGCAGGCGCGCTGAGCGACTTCAGTAACCCAGCGTCGGGATGTGGGGGCTGGCGATGTCCGGCCGCGTGGCCAGGCGTGCCTCAGCCACCTCGTGCAGGTCGGTGAGCAGCGCCGCGGCGGAGCGGATCATGGGCCAGGCCAGTGCCGCGCCGGTGCCATCGGCGCTGTCCATGCCCAGTTCCAGCAGCGCGGACGCATGGAACAGGGCCAATGCTTCGTCGAGCCCGCGGTGCACGTGGCTGCGGCAGAACACGGCGTAGTCGGTGACAGGCGCGCAGATCAGCGACGCCAGCTTCAAGGCCGCGCAGGCGGCGATGCCGTCCACGATGATGAGGCTGCGCTTGCTGGCCGCCACCAGCATGGCCCCCACCATGACGGCCATCTCATGGCCGCCGAACGCCGCGAGCAGGTCCATGGGCTCCTTGGCGTCGCGGTGGCGGGCCAGCACGCCGTGCAGCACGTCGAGCAGGTGGACGAGGTCTTCCTGCCGCATGGTCGGGCCGGAGACGACGAAGTCGCGCACCGGCTGGTCGGCCAGGCGGGACAGCACGAGGGCCGCGCATTCCGACGAGCCCTGGCCCATGGCGGCGCAGGCGAGCACGTTGCCCGGCAGGTTGTCGGCGATCTCCATGCCCACGCGCACGCCGGCGTGGGCCTGCTCCAGGCTCATGGCATGCGCGGTGCGGGCGTTGCGGGTGCCATGGGCCACCTTGCGGGCCAGCAGCCGGGCGTGCGGCGGCAAGTTCTCGGCCACACCGCAGTCCACCACGGTGAGGTGCAGGCCCTGCAGGCGGGCAAAGACGGACACCGGGAGCTGGGCGTGCAGCGCCATCTGCACCTGGTCTTTCGTGGCCCGGCCCCATTGCGCGCCGACGCCATCGACGACGATGCCATGGTCGGCCGCGAAGAGCGCCAGCACCGGGTCGCGGAAGCGCGGGGTCAGGCTGTTCTGGACGAGGCCGAGGCGCACGGCGAGGGGTTCGAGCTCGCCAAGCGCCCCCGCAATGGCGGAGCGGCGGTCGACGCGGTCGCGCAGGGCCTTTTCCAGTTCGGGGTTGGCGGTGGGGGAGATCAGCGACTGTTGGGCGACGGTCATGGCGCAGGGGTGGGCGAACCCCTGGATTTCAACTCAACCCAGGAACAAGCGATAGACCGGATTGGCGCTTTCGTCCTCAAAAGGGTAATTCAACCCAGCCAGGAACTCCCGCAACGCGGCGGCGTCGCCACGCGGCACCTGGATGCCGACGAGGATGCGACCGTAGTCCGCGCCCTGGTTGCGGTAGTGGAACAGGCTGATGTTCCAGTCCGGGTGCATGCTGGACAGGAAGCGCATCAGCGCCCCCGGCCGCTCGGGGAACAGGAAGCGGTAAAGGCGCTCGTCGCGCGCCAGTTCGCTGCGGCCGCCCACCATGTGGCGCACGTGCTGCTTGGCGAGCTCGTTGTTCGTCAGGTCCAGCGTCTCGAAGCCGGCCTTGGTGAAGGTGCGGGCCAGCTTGGCCGCCTCGTCGGGCTTGGAGATGGCGATGCCGACGAAGACGTGGGCCACGTCGGCGTCCGCGATGCGGTAGTTGAACTCGGTGACGCTACGCGGGCCCAGCAGCTCGCAGAAGCGTTTGAAGCTGCCGCGCGCCTCGGGGATGGTGACGGCAAACAGGGCTTCGCGCTGCTCGCCCACTTCGGCCCGCTCGGCCACGAAGCGCAGGCGGTCGAAGTTCATGTTGGCGCCGCAGGTGATGGCCACCAGCGTCTGGCCCTTGGCGCCGGTGGTGGCCGCGTACTGCTTGACGGCGGCGACGCTCATGGCGCCGGATGGCTCCAGGATGGAGCGCGTGTCCTCGAACACGTCCTTGATGGCGGCGCAGACGGCGTCGGTGTCCACCACGACAAAGTCGTCCACCAGCTCGCGGGCGATGCGGAACGTCTCTTCGCCCACCAACTTCACGGCGGTGCCGTCGGCGAACAGTCCCACGTCGGTCAACGTCACCCGCTTGCCGGCCCGCACGGAGCGCAGCATGGCGTCGGAGTCAGTCGTCTGCACGCCGATGATCTTGATCTCCGGCCGCAGCGCCTTGACATACGCCGCCACGCCCGAGATGAGGCCGCCGCCGCCGATGGCGACGAAGATGGCGTCGATAGGGCCGGGGTGCTGGCGCAACAGCTCCATGGCGATGGTGCCCTGGCCGGCGATGACGTCGGGGTCGTCGAAGGGGTGCACGAAGGTCAGGCCTTGCGCGGTTTCCAACTCCTTCGCGTGGCCGTAGGCGTCGGTGAAGCTCTCGCCGTGCAGTACCACCTCGCCGCCCAGGGCCTTGACCGCGTCGATCTTGACCTGGGGGGTGGTCACTGGCATCACGATGACAGCGCGGCAGCCCAGCTTCCTGGCCGACCACGCCACGCCCGGCG
>SXGQ01595790.1_pt1 | contig 11533 bp, 19 predicted proteins | sample 3178371 | NCBI WGS metagenome assembly SXGQ01 (sample SAMN11356859, study PRJNA531348) | freshwater metagenome | isolation source: freshwater sample F1-20 | place: China: Fuxian Lake, Yuxi | collected 2017-12-25 | reverse complement strand
GTTATTGAACGAGCAAAATAATTTGTAGTAATGATACAACAAGAATCAAGACTAGCAGTAGCTGATAATTCTGGAGCAAAAGAGGTTTTGTGCATCCGCGTGTTGGGTGGTACAAAACGTCGTTATGCTTCAGTTGGAGACAAAATTGTCGTAGCTATCAAAAGTGCAACGCCCTCTGGAGCCGTTAAAAAAGGACAGGTAGCTAAGGCGGTAATCGTAAGAACAAGAAAAGAAATTCGTCGTGCTGATGGATCTTACATTAGATTTGATGATAACGCTTGCGTTATTCTTAATCAAGCTGGTGAGATCAGAGGAACACGTATTTTTGGACCTGTAGCTCGTGAGTTAAGAGAAAACAATTTTATGAAAATTGTATCTTTGGCTCCCGAAGTACTTTAAAAAAAAGTAAATTATGCAACAGAAGTTACATATTAAAGTGGGTGATACCGTTAAAGTATTAAGCGGTGAATCAGTAGGTCAAGAAGGTAAAATCCTTACGATTGACAAGAAAAAATTGCGTGCAGTTGTTGAAGGTGTGAACTTAATTAAACGTCACACTAAGCCAAGTGCAAAAGATCCTCAAGGTGGAATTGTTGAGCGTGAAGCTGCAATACATATTTCTAACCTTATGGTAGTTCATAACGGTGTTGCAACTCGCATCGGACGTAAAATGAATGATAAAGGAAAATTAGTACGTTATTCTAAAAAATCAGGGGAGGAGATCAAGTAATGACTTACACACCAAGACTTAAAGAAAAGTATTCTCAGGAAATTATTTCTGGATTAACTGAGAAGTTTGGGTACAAAACAGTAATGAAAGTACCAAGACTTCAAAAAATCGTATTAAGCCAAGGAATGGGTGATGCGGTTGCTGATAAAAAATTGATTGATAATGCTGTTTTAGATTTAACAAGAATTGCTGGTCAAAAAGCTATTCAAACTTTATCTAAAAAAGATATCTCAAATTTCAAACTAAGAAAAGGAATGCCAATTGGGACGAAGGTTACTTTGCGTGGTGATAGAATGTACGATTTTTTAGATCGTTTTATTTCTGTAGCTTTGCCAAGAACTAGAGATTTTAAAGGTATTAATTCTAAAGGTTTTGATGGTAGAGGTAACTTCAACTTAGGAGTTAAAGAACACATCATTTTTCCAGAGATTGATATTGATAAAGTTAATAAGATCCTAGGTATGGATGTTACTTTTGTTACAACAGCTGAAAGTGATGAAGAAGGTAAAGCATTATTAGATGCATTTGGTTTCCCATTCATTAAAAAATAAGTAGAAATGGCTAAAGAATCAATGAAAGCGCGTGAGCGCAAAAGAGAAAAAGCGGTAGCTAGATATGCTAAGAAACGTGAAGAATTGACTACTATCTTGAAGTCAACTAGCAATTCTGAGGAAATTCAAGCTGCTAAATGGGATGCTATGATGGCTATTCAAAAAATGCCAGTAAATGGATCTAAAATTCGCCTTCACAATCGTTGTGGTTTAACTGGACGACCAAGAGGTTATATGAGACAATTTGGTATTTCAAGGGTAACATTCCGTGAAATGGCATTGGCAGGGAAAATCCCAGGAGTAACAAAAGCAAGTTGGTAATTAAAGTATAATAGGAAAATTATGAATACAGATCCTATCGCAGATTTTTTAACGAGAATTCGTAACGCAAGTTCAGCTCGTTTGAAAATGGTCGAAATTCCTGGTTCGAATGTAAAGAAAGCTATGACTAAGATTTTATATGATCAAGGTTATATCACTAATTACAAATTCGAAGAGGATGATAAACAAGGAGTGATTAAAATCGCTTTAAAGTATAACCAGTCAACAAAAGTTCCTGCAATTACAAAATTGGAGAGAGCTTCTAGACCAGGTCTTAGAAAATATAGTGGTGCAGATAATTTGCCACGTGTATTGAATGGATTAGGTATAGCGATTGTTTCTACTTCTAAAGGTATAATCACAAACAAAGAAGCAAAAACACATAACGTAGGAGGAGAAGTCCTTTGTTATGTTTATTAATCTTTAATAAGTGTAAAATGTCAAGGATAGGTAAATCCCCAGTTAACATCCCGAGTGGAGTAAACGTAAAGTTAGACGGTAACGTTGTTACTGTAAAGGGTTCGAAAGGTGAATTAACGCAAGAAATTGATTCTTGTGTTATTGTAACTATTGAGGACAGCCAAGTAACTTTAAGCCGCGAATCAGAAAGTCCAGCTCATAAAGCAAAGCATGGTTTATACCGTTCTTTGATTAACAACATGATTGTTGGAGTTTCGGAAGGGTATAAAAAGGAGTTAGAAGTAATCGGAGTTGGTTTCCGTGCAACTGCAACAGGTCAATTGTTGGAGTTAGCATTGGGTTACTCACATCCAATTGTTTTCGAACTTCCTAAAGAAATTATGGTATCTGCAGACACCCAAAAAGGTAAAGCACCAATCGTAACTTTACAGTCGATTGATAAGCAACTTTTAGGTCAAGTCGCAGCCAAAATTCGCTCCCTTCGCAAACCAGAACCTTACAAAGGAAAAGGTGTTCGTTACTTAGGTGAAGAAATAAGAAGAAAAGCGGGTAAAGCTGCAGGTAAAAAATAATTAGTTATTATCATGGCATTTAGTAAGATAAATAGAAGAGCAAAGATTAAAAGAAGAATCAGAAAAAGAATTACTGGTACTTCAAAGATGCCTCGTCTAACTGTTTTCAGAAGTAACAAGCAAATTTATGCTCAGTTAATTGATGATGTTGCAGGTAGAACTTTAGCATCTGCATCTTCTTTCAAGAACAAAGCAGTTGAAAAATTGAGTAAATCAGAGCAAGCTGGTGTTGTTGGAAAAGAAGTTGCTGCGAAAGCAATCAAAGTAGGAATTGACAGTGTTGTTTTTGACCGTAATGGTTATTTATACCACGGTAGAGTAAAATCATTAGCTAACTCAGCTAGAGAAGCTGGACTTAAATTTTAAAATATGGCACAGGTATTAAACAGGGTAAAACCTTCAGATATAGAGCTTAAAGATAAGCTTGTTGCTGTAAACCGTGTTACTAAGGTAACTAAAGGAGGACGTAACTTTACTTTTTCAGCTATTATAGTTGTTGGAGATGAGCATGGAATCGTTGGTCATGGTTTAGGAAAAGCGAAAGAGATTACAGAAGCTATCACAAAAGGTATAGAAGACGCGAAAAAGAACTTAATTAAAGTTCCTATTTTAAAAGGAACTGTTCCTCACACTCAAAAAGGTAAATTTGGAGGAGCAGAAGTTTTACTTAAACCAGCTTCAGAAGGTACAGGTGTTATTGCAGGTGGTGCAATGCGTGCTGTTCTTGAAAGTGTTGGTATACATAACGTATTAGCGAAGTCTCAAGGATCTTCAAATCCACATAATGTTGTTAAAGCTACTATGGATGCATTATCTCAAATGAGAGATGCAGTTGCGGTTGCTAAACAACGTGGAATTTCAGTTGATAAAGTGTTTCACGGGTAAATAGAAATTATTATGGCTACAATTAAAATTAAGCATGTAAGAAGTGCTATTAATCGCCCTGCTGATCAAAAAGCTACGCTAGTTGCGTTAGGATTTACAAAGTTGAATCAAACTCTTGAAAAAGAAGCGAATCCACAAATCCTAGGTATGATAAAAAAAGTACAACATCTTTTGAAAGTTGTTGAGTAAAACTTATTAAATAAATTTACGATGAATTTAGAAAATTTAACTCCAGCAAAAGGCTCTACGAAAAACCGTAAGAGAATTGCACGTGGACAAGGTTCTGGTCGTGGTGGTACTTCGACAAGAGGACACAAAGGAGCAAAATCAAGATCAGGTTACAAAACTAAAATAGGATTTGAAGGTGGACAGATGCCTCTTCAAAGACGTGTACCTAAATTTGGTTTCAAAAATATTAACCGTGTTGAATACAAAGCTATCAATTTAGATATAATTCAATCATTAGTTGAACGTAAAAACATTACTGAAATTACTCCTGAAGTACTTCGTGATAATGGATTAGTTTCAAGAAATGAATTGGTGAAAATCCTAAGTAGAGGTGAGTTGACATCAAAGGTGAACATTACTGCTCATAAATTCTCAGCAGCTGCTAAAACAGTTATTGAAGAAAAAGGTGGGAATTGTTCAGAAATCTAATTAACTTAGCCAACATTTTTTAAGAATGAAACGGTTTATACAGAATATTAAAAACATCTGGAAAGTTGAAGAATTGAGAAAGAGGATTATTTTGACTCTTTCTCTAATTCTTATTTACAGAGTAGGATCATTTATTATTTTACCAGGGGTTAACTATACAGCTCTTGAGAAAGCACAAGAAGCAGGTGGACAAAATACACTTGAAACTTTGTTGTCTCTTTTCTCTGGAGGAGGGTTTTCTAACGCCTCCATTATGGCTTTAGGAATTATGCCATATATTAGTGCGTCTATCATTATGCAATTACTTGGTATGGCAGTTCCTGCTGTTCAAAAAATGCAAAATGAAGGTGAGTCTGGTAGAAAAAGAATAAATAATTTTACTCGTATATTGACTATCGTAATTTGTGCTCTTCAGGCACCAAGTTATTTGTCATTGTATGTTGCTCAAAAAGGTGCTATGCCTGTTGATGCTTCAACTTTTTGGTGGACACAAACTATCATAGTTTTAATTGCGGGATCTATGTTTGCAGTTTGGTTAGGAGAAAGAATAACGGATAAAGGAATTGGTAATGGAATCTCATTATTAATTACTGTTGGAATTTTAGCTCGTTTACCAGAAGCATTTATTGCTGAGATTGGTATTAGTTCTGGTAACTTAATTAAAATCGTTCTTGAAATAGTAGCATTTATGTTGGTTATTTTAGGTACTATTCTAATTGTTCAAGGTGTTCGAAAAATTCCATTAAACACAGCAAAACGTGTTGTTGGTGCAAGAGCTGTTGATGCGCAAGGTGCTAGAAGTTATTTACCAATTAAGGTAAATGCTAGTGGTGTAATGCCTATTATTTTTGCTCAAGCAATTATGACGATTCCAGTAATGCTTTTCTCTGGAAAAGGTGCTGAAACAAGTTATTTTCAACGTGCATTAAGTGATGTTTATGGGGTTGGCTATAATACTTTATTAGCTGTTTTAATTATAGTTTTCACCTATTTTTATACAGCTATAATGATTAATCCTGGTAAAATTGCAGACGATTTAAAACGTAGTGGTGGATTTATTCCAGGTGTTAGGCCAGGTGAAGAGACAGCTGAATACATTGATACTTTGGTTTCTAGAATTACATTCCCAGGTTCTTTATCATTAGCGATAGTTGCTATTTTACCTGCTATAGCTCATATAGTTGGTGTAAATGATGCTTTTGCTATGTTCTTTGGAGGTACTTCAGTTCTGATTATGGTTGGTGTTGTATTAGATACTTTACAACAAATCGAATCTTATTTATTAAATCGTCATATGGATGGTTTAATGGATGGAACAAGAGTAAGAGGAAGAAGAACAGATAACGAATTATCAGGATTTTAAATATGGCAAAACAAGCATCGATTGAACAAGATGGGGTTATCACAGAAGCCCTTTCAAACGCAATGTTTCGAGTTGAATTAGAAAATGGGCATGTTTTAACAGCTCATATTTCAGGAAAAATGAGAATGTTTTACATCAAAATTCTTCCTGGTGACCGTGTAAAAGTAGAGATGTCTCCTTATGATTTAACAAAAGGTAGAATATCTTTCAGATACAAATAAGAAAATTTCTTAATAGAAAATAAAATGAAAGTAAGAGCTTCAGTAAAAAAACGATCTGCAGATTGTAAGATTGTTAAGAGAAATGGTGTGGTTTATGTGATTAATAAAAAGAATCCTAAACTTAAACAAAGACAAGGGTAAAATAAATAAGTATGGCGCGTATTGCAGGTATAGATTTACCAAAAAACAAGAGAGGTGTAATCGGTTTGACTTACATCTACGGTATTGGACGTAGCACTTCAGCTCAGATTTTGAAGGCTAATGGTATTGATGAAAATATCAAAGTTCAAGATTGGAATGACGATCAGTTAGGAGCTATTCGTAATTCTTTAAATGAAATTAAAGTGGAAGGTTCACTTCGTTCAGAAGTACAATTACACATTAAACGTTTAATGGATATCGGATGTTACAGAGGGATTCGTCACCGTTCTGGTTTACCGTTAAGAGGTCAACACACGAAGAATAACTCTCGTACTAGAAAAGGTAAGAGAAAAACAGTTGCTAACAAGAAAAAAGCGACTAAATAATTAAGTAAAGATGGCAAAGTCTAATCAAAAAAAGAAGAAGATTGTCAAAGTAGATGCAGTTGGCGAAGCGCATATTCATGCTACCTTCAATAACATCATTATTTCTTTGACTAACAACGCTGGTCAAGTTATTTCTTGGTCTTCGGCTGGAAAAATGGGTTTCAGAGGTTCTAAAAAGAACACTCCTTATGCTGCACAAGTTGCTGCTGAGGATTGCGCTAAAGAAGCACATGACTTCGGATTACGTAAAGTAAAAGTATATGTTAAAGGTCCAGGTGGAGGACGTGAGTCCGCAATGAGATCATTACATAACAATGGTATTGAAGTAACAGAAATTATCGATGTTACTCCGCTTCCTCACAACGGTTGTAGACCTCCGAAGAGAAGAAGAGTTTAGTAAATTAATAAAAAAGAGAAATTCGATTATCGAAGGAAAAGCCTTAATTCATAATCTCTCTTTGTAAAAACAAATAAAATGGCAAGATACACAGGTCCAAAATCAAAAATTGCACGTCGTTTCTTAGACCCAATTTTTGGTCCAGACAAATCATTAGATCGTAGAGCTTACGGTCCAGGTCAACACGGTCCTAACAAAAGACGTGGTGGTAAATTATCTGAATATGGTATTCAGTTAAAAGAAAAACAAAAAGCGAAGTATACGTATGGTATTCTTGAAAAACAATTCTCAAACATGTTTGAGAAAGCTTCTAGAATGAAAGGTATTACTGGTGAGAATTTGTTGCAATTATGTGAAACACGTTTAGACAATACTATTTTCAGATTAGGAGTTTCTCCTACAAGAAGTGGTGCTCGTCAATTAGTTTCTCACAGACATATTACAGTAAATGGTGATGTTGTAAACATTCCTTCTTATGTTGTAAAAGTTGGAGATATCGTTGGTATCCGTGAGAAATCTAAATCTTTAGAAGTTGTTTCTAATTCTTTAGCTTCAAACACAAAAAAATACGACTGGTTAGATTGGAACAATTCTGATATGACAGGTAGATTATTAAGTGTTCCGGCACGTGAAATGATTCCTGAAAACATCAAAGAACAATTAATCGTAGAGTTGTATTCTAAATAATTAGTTGCTTTAGCATCTAATTATTTATCCGATAAGTTAGTAAGATTAATTAATTACATTGAATTACAGCCAAAGGGTATAGTTGACTTCTTCAAACTTCTAAACCGCGCAATTGTAAGACAATTAAAAAGAAGAACAAAAAAATGGCAATTTTAGATTTCCAAAAACCTGACAAGGTTATTATGATCCAGTCCGATGAGCATCAAGGACAGTTTGAATTTCGTCCTCTTGAACCAGGATACGGAATTACAGTAGGTAATGCTTTAAGACGTATTTTGCTTTCTTCATTAGAAGGATTTGCAATTTCTTCTGTTCGTTTCGAAGGAGCTGATCATGAGTTCACTACTATTAAAGGAGTTGTAGAAGACATTACTGAAATCATTTTGAATTTAAAACAAGTTCGTTTTAAACAACAAATAGAAGGTAATGATAACGAAACAGTTGTTGTATCTATTAGTGGTCAAAATAAATTGACTGCTGGTGATTTAGGTAAATTCACTTCTGCATTTCAAGTATTAAATTCAGATTTAGTTATCTGTAATATGGAGTCTTCAGTTAAATTGGATTTAGAATTAACGATTATTAAAGGTCGTGGTTATATTCCAGCTGAAGAAAATAAAATAACAAATGTTCCTTTCGGAACTATATTTGTAGATTCTATTTTCACTCCTATCAAAAACGTAAAGTTTTCTGTTGAAAACTTCCGTGTTGAGCAAAAAACAGATTACGAAAAATTAGTTTTTGATATAGTAACTGATGGTTCTATTCATCCAAAAGAAGCTTTAAAAGAATCAGCTAAAATTTTAATTCATCACTTTATGTTATTCTCTGATGAGCGTATCACATTGGATAGTGAAGTGAAAGCAGATTCTGAAGAGTTCGATGAAACTTCTTTACACATGAGACAACTATTGAAAACTAAATTAGTTGATATGGATTTGTCAGTACGTGCATTAAACTGTTTAAAAGCAGCTGATGTTGAAACATTAGGTGATTTGGTATCATACAATAAAAATGATTTATTGAAATTCCGTAATTTTGGTAAGAAATCTCTTACTGAATTAGAAGACTTAGTTGATAACAAAAGTCTTAACTTCGGAATGAATGTTGCTAAATATAAATTAGATAAAGACTAGTATCGCAAAAATTAATAATGGCGTAATAGGTGGCTGAGTTAAAGCGATACCTTGAAAGAACTCAGTTAACCGTTACTTACGAAATTTAAACAAATGAGACACGGTAAAAAAAATAATCATTTAGGTAGAAAGACAGCTCACAGAAAAGCTATGCTATCTAATATGGCTTGTTCTCTTTTATTGCATAAACGCATTAACACTACGGTTGCTAAAGCGAAAGCATTAAGAGTATATGTTGAGCCATTAATAACGAAATCAAAAACAGATTCTACTCACTCTAGAAGATCTGTATTTAGTGAATTGCAAAGTAAAGAGATTGTTTCTGAGTTATTCAGAGACATCGCTCCTAAAGTTGCAACTCGTAATGGAGGATACACTCGTATCATCCGTACTGGATACCGTTTAGGTGATAATGCAGAAATGTGTTTAATTGAATTAGTTGATTTCAATGAGATTTACACTAATGAGTCTACTAAAAAAGTAACACGTCGTTCTCGTCGTGGTGGTAAAAAAGCGGGTGACGATGTTGCTGCTGAAGCTACTACTGAAGATTCTAATGAGTCTACTGAAACAGAAACTCCTTCTAATGGAGAGTCTGCTTCTGATGATGAAGAAACGAAAGAAGACTAATTTTGTTATTTTAACACAAAATATTAAGGGTAATGGTAACATTACCCTTTTTTTATATGTTAATGTTTCGCTTTAATTAAATTGAAATTCTAACTTTGCAAAAAATTTTTTGATGGAAGAAAGAAAACCTGCAGTAATCGTTTTAGCTGACGGAACTGTTTTTGAAGGAAAGGCTATTGGCAAAATCGGTTCAACAACTGGTGAAATTGCTTTTAACACAGGAATGACTGGATATCAAGAAGTATTTACAGATCCGTCTTATTTTGGTCAAATACTTGTTATGACAACTCCACATATCGGGAATTATGGTGTTCATAATGAAGATGTAGAATCAGATCGCATTAATATTTCTGGTTTAGTTACTAAAAAGTTTTCAGATATTGCTTCTAGAACTTCTGCAAACGGTACATTAGAAGATTTTATGATCTCTAATGAAACTGTTGGAATTTCTGATGTTGATACAAGATCTTTGGTTCGTCATATTAGAAGTAAAGGTGCGATGAACGCAATTATTTCATCTGATGAATTAGATATTGAGGTTTTAAAATCTCGTTTGGCTCTTGTTCCATCTATGGATGGATTGGAATTATCTTCTAAGGTTGCTACTAAAGTTGCGTATGAGTCAAAAAATGATAATTCAACTTTAAAAGTTGCGTTATTAGATTTAGGTGTAAAAAAGAATATTGTTAGATGTTTAGTAGAGAGAGGATGTCATGTTAAAGTTTTTCCAATGGATTCTACTTTGGCTGATCTAAAGGACTTTAATCCTGATGGGTTTATGTTATCGAATGGTCCCGGTGATCCATCTGCTATGCCTTCTACAATTAATCTTGTAAAAGAAATTGCTTTAAGTGGTAAACCTGTATTTGGAATCTGTTTAGGTCACCAGGTTTTAGCACTAAGTCAAGGGTTAAAAACTGAAAAGATGTTTAATGGACATAGAGGTATTAATCATCCTATTCTAAACTTAAAAACAGGAAAAGGAGAAATTACTTCTCAAAATCATGGTTTTGTTATCACAAAAGATAGTGTAACAAATAATCCTGAGATTGATGTAACACATAAACATTTAAATGATGACACTATTGCAGGTATAGAAATTAAAAACAAACCTATATTCTCTGTTCAATATCATCCAGAAGCTTCTGCTGGTCCTCATGATTCTAGATATCTTTTTGATCAGTTTATTACTAATATGAATAACAATAAATAGTTCTCAGAACTATCATAAATTAATATAATGAGTTATATAGCTAAAATAATCGGAAGACAAATTTTAGATTCTAGAGGGAATCCAACAGTTGAAGTTGATGTAATAACTACAAACGGTATTGTAGGTAGAGCTGCAGTTCCTTCTGGAGCGTCTACTGGAGTTCATGAAGCTGTTGAATTAAGAGATAACGATACATCTTTATTTTTAGGCAAAGGCGTTCTTAAAGCTGTTCATAATGTAAATACAGTTTTGAATGAGGCTTTACATGGTTTTGATGTTTTTGATCAAAAAGGACTTGATCGAATAATGTTAAATCTTGATGGTACTGAGAATAAATCTAATTTAGGAGCAAATGCTATTTTAGGAATTTCTTTGGCTGCTTCAAAAGCTGCGGCACAAGAATCGGGATTAAGTTTATATAAATATATTGGTGGAGTAGGTGCTGTTACAATGCCTGTTCCAATGATGAATATTTTAAATGGAGGTTCTCATGCTGACAATCTTATTGATATTCAAGAGTTTATGGTTATGCCGTTTGGAGCATCGTCTTTCTCTGAAGGTTTAAGATGGGGAACTGAAGTATTTCATAACTTAAAAAGTGTTTTGAAATCGAAAGGGATGTCAACTAATGTTGGTGACGAAGGTGGATTTGCTCCAAGTTTAGGTTCGAATGAAGAAGCTATTCAAGTTGTACTAGAAGCAATTGAAAAAGCTGGGTTTAAACCGGGTGTTGATATGCATATTGCTTTGGATGCTGCTTCATCTGAGTTTTACAATGCTGAAAAAGGATTGTATATTTTTGAATCTACAGGAGATCAAATGACTTCTTCTGAGATGGTAGGTTTCTGGAAAGATTGGACTTCTAAATATCCTATCGCTTCAATTGAAGATGGTTTAGCTGAAGATGATTGGGCTGGATGGAAATTAGCGACTGATGAGTTAGGAGATAAAGTTCAATTAGTTGGTGATGATTTATTTGTAACAAATACTAAACGTTTATCGAAAGGTATCGAAGAAGGTATTGCTAATTCAATTTTAGTTAAAGTTAACCAAATTGGTTCATTGACTGAAACGATTGAATCTGTTCAATTAGCAACTAAAAATAGTTACACTTCTGTAATGAGTCATAGAAGTGGTGAAACGGAAGATAGTACTATTGCTGATTTAGCGGTTGCTTTAAATACAGGGCAAATTAAAACAGGATCGGCATCTAGAAGTGATAG
>SXGQ01411588.1_pt1 | contig 11533 bp, 7 predicted proteins | sample 3178371 | NCBI WGS metagenome assembly SXGQ01 (sample SAMN11356859, study PRJNA531348) | freshwater metagenome | isolation source: freshwater sample F1-20 | place: China: Fuxian Lake, Yuxi | collected 2017-12-25 | reverse complement strand
TTGCCGCGCTCGACGTGTCGATCCAAGCGCCGGTGGTCAACCTGCTCGAAGGCTTGCAACAGCGCCTGGGCCTGACCGATCTCTTCATCAGCCACGATTTGTCGATGGTGCGCCATATTGCCAACCGGGTCGCAGTGATGTATTTGGGCCGGATTATCGAGCTCGCAGACCGCGACGCCCTCTACGCCAGCCCCCGCCACCCCTATTCGCAGGCTCTGCTGTCAGCCGTGCCAGAGCCCGACCCGCAGACCGAGGCACGCCGGCAGCGCATTGTGCTCACAGGTGATGTGCCCTCTCCGGCCCGCCCTCCCAAAGGCTGTGCGTTCAGTACCCGCTGCCCGCAGGCCATGCCGCACTGCCGGGAGACGGCCCCGGTACTTAGCGAGATTGAGCCGGGCCGCCAGGTGGCCTGCCACCTGTACACCCACCAAGCTGCAAGCGCTTTAGAAAAAGTGGCACACTGAGTTTTCGCCGAGTCTTTCCTGTCAACCAACCCGTCCTTCAAACTAGAGGAGTTCAACTTGAAAACACGCTACTCACTACTCGCCCTGGGCGCGCTTATGGCGCTGTCTCAGGCCGCCATGGCCCAACGCGGCTCCAGCGGCCACGTCAATGTGATTTACTGGCAGGCCCCCTCCATCCTCAACCCTTACCTGTCTGGCGGCACCAAAGACCTCGAAGCCTCCTCCTTGGTGCTTGACCCACTGATCAAGTTCAATGAAAAGGGCGAGATGGTTGCCGCATTGGCCGAAGATGTGCCCACAGTTGCCAACGGCGGCTTTTCTGCCGACTTCAAAACCATCACCTACAAGCTCAAAAAAGGCCTGAAATGGTCTGACGGCACGGCCTTCAACGCTCAGGACGTGCTGTTCACCCATGAGTACTGCCGAGACATCAAAGGCTGCGCCAAGTCCAGCACCTTCACGCCGGTTGACAAAGTGGTGGCGCTGGACGACTACACGGTGCGCATCACCTTCAAGGCGGCCAAGCCCTACCCCTACGACATATTTGGCGGCGCCACAACGCCCATCATTCAAAAAGCCCAGTTCAAAGACTGTCTGGGCGACAAGGCTCCAACCTGCTCCAAGCAAAACTTCAACCCGGTGGGCACGGGGCCGTTCATGGTGAAGGATTTCCGTCCGAACGACGTGATTCAAATGGTCGCCAACCCCAACTACCGAGACCCTGCCAAGCCATCTTTTGCCACTCTCACGCTCAAGGGCGGTGGCGACGCCGCAGCAGCAGGCCGTGCGGTGATGGAAACCGGCGAATTCGATTACGCCTGGAACCTGCAACTCGCACCCGATGTGCTGGCACGCATGGCCAAGGGTGGCAAGGGCAAAACCGTGTCCTCATTTGGCACCTTGGTGGAGCGCATCGAGCTCAACCTGACAGACCCGGCGGCCAAACACGGCGAAACCCGCTCTACCACCAAGCACCCCCATCCCTACCTCAGCGACATCCGGGTGCGCAAGGCCCTGTCCATGGCGATAGACCGCAACCTGCTGGTTGAAATCGGCTACGGTCCAGCGGGCCGCCCGACCTGCAACATCGTGCCCGCACCAGCGGCCTTTGCCTCCAACAACACCGATTGCATCAAGCAGGACATGGCCGGCGCCAAAGCCCTGCTCGAGCAGGCCGGCTGGAAAATGGGCGCCGACGGGGTGCGCGCCAAGGACGGCGTCAAAATGGACATGTTGTACCAAACCTCGACCAACGCAGTTCGGCAAAACTTTCAGTCTCTGATCAAACAGTGGTGGACCGAGCTGGGTGTGAAGGTCGAATTGCGCAATGTGTCGGCCTCGGTATTTTTTGGCGGTGATGCCGGCTCGCCTGACACGTTCCAGAAGTTTTACGCCGATGTTGAGATGTATGCCAACAACTTTGACGGCACCGACCCAGAAAACTATCTGGCAGAACGGGTCTGCAATAAGGCCCCACGGCCCGAAACCCAATGGCAAGGCACCAACATCAACCGCTACTGCGACCCGGCCTTTGACAAACTGGTCGTAGAGATGACTACTGCGGCGGGCATTGACAAGCGCGCGCCCCTGGCCAAGAAGCTCAACGATATGCTGACCAAAGAGAGCTATTCCATGATTCCCCTGGTCGACCGCGGCCGCATTTCAGCGCACATCAACTCGCTGGGCGGCGTGCTGCTCAACACCTGGGACAGCGAACTCTGGAACGCGTCTGATTGGTACCGTATCAAGTAAAGCTTTCACAGACCAAGCCAACAGGCCCTGCCAGGGCCTACCCAGCCGGGGCCGGTCAAGCCCCGGCTTTTTTTGACTACGCTGCGCATGTTCAACTACATTCTTCGCCGTTTGCTGATTGCCGCGCCCACGGTGCTGCTGATCAGTCTGGCCATCTTCATGCTGCTGGAGCTCGCACCAAACGACCCGATGGCCAATGTGCCCCTGACGATTCCGCCCGAGGTGAAGGCAAAAATGCGCGAGGCCCTGGGCCTGGACCAACCCAGTTGGGTGCGTTACCTGCTTTGGCTGAAACAATTTTTCTGGGTTGAGCCGCTCAACCTGGTCGACCACTGGTTTGGAACGGCCTATGCCGCCGACCAGCAGCGCATCCTGTCCTGGCAAACCCGTAGCCCGGTGTCTGAGCTGATTTTGCAACGCCTGCCACAAACCCTGTGGGTGGTAGGCATGGGTTACCTGATTGGCATTTCGCTGGCTCTGCCGATCGGTATTTTGTCGGCCTACAAACAATACAGCTGGTTCGACCAAATCGGCACCTTTGTATCAATGGTGGGCTACTCGGTACCCACCTTCTTCACGGGCGTGCTGCTGATCGTGGTTTTTTCAGTTCAGCTCAATTGGCTGCCCTCGATCTACGACACCACGCTGGTGGTGAATTCCTGGCCTACCTTTGTGGCTCAAGTCAAACAAATGCTGATGCCCGTGGCAGTGCTGGCCCTGTTCAATGCGGCGCAGGTCAGCCGCTACATGCGGGCCGCAATGCTGGACAACCTGAGTAACGACTATGTGCGCACTGCACGCGCCAAGGGCATGGGTGAGCAGGTGGTGGTGCTGGTGCATGTGCTGCGAAATTCCCTGATACCGGTGGTCACCGTGATTGCACTTGGTGTGCCCTCTATTTTTGCCGGCGCCATCATCACCGAGCAGGTGTTCAAGGTCAATGGGCTGGGGCAGTTGCTGATCAATGCCATCCAGTCCAACGACCTGCCGCTGGTGCAAACATTGACCTTTATTTTTGCCACTCTGATCGTCACCTTCAACCTGATTGCCGATATCCTGTACGGCCTGCTCGACCCAAGGATCCGTTATGACTGAGCCACGAGCCAAATTACAAGTCGAGCAGGCCGAAGGCGCGCAGCGCAGCCACTGGCATGATGTCTGGCAACAATTCAAAAGTCACCGCGGCGCCATGGTGGGCGCGTCGGTGTTCCTGTGTATTTTGCTGTTTGTCTGGGTCGGGCCACTGTTGTGGAAGGTAGACCCGGCTTATGCCAACCTGTTGATGCGCAACAAGGCTCCGAGTTTGATGTTTCCTTTTGGTACCGACGAACTCGGGCGCGACCTGTTTGCGCGCATGATGGCTGGTGGCAAGGTGTCGATCGCGGTCGGCTTGACAGCCATGTCTATCGCCATTTGCCTGGGTACGCTGATGGGGGTGACCGCCGGCTTTTTTCGTCGCCTGGACGGTGTCCTGATGCGTGTCACAGACTTGTTCCTGGCCCTCCCCCTGCTGCCCCTGCTGCTGGTGATGGTGATGCTGTTTCGGGAAGTCCTGTCTAGCCGCCTGGGGCCTGAGGCCGGCATCTTTATTTTGATGGTGGTGTCGATCGGCAGCACCTCCTGGATGCAAACCGCACGGGTTGTACGCGGCGAGGTGCTGGCCCTCAAGGAGCGCGAATTTGTACTGGCGGCTCGCTCGATTGGCGCGCCACCGGTACGCATGATCCTGCGCCACATCCTGCCCAACACCCTGAGCCCCATCACCGTGGCTGCCGCACTGGGCATTGCGAGCGCCATCATCATCGAAAGCGCCCTGTCTTTTCTGGGCCTGGGTTTTCCGCCAGACTTCCCCACCTGGGGCAGGCTGTTGTTTGATGCGGTGGATCATTTGCAAGACCATCCCAACCGGGCTCTGCTGCCGGGCATCGCTATTTCTTTGACCGTGCTGTCGGTCAACTACATCGGTGACGGCCTGCGCGATGCACTGGACCCCCGTATTCGGGGGCGCTGACAAAAACAGGGCTGAGGCGCGGCTGGGGGCCCCGGCAATTTTTCAAACCGCGTGGCTTAAGCCAGCACCAGGCTGGCCCGCACGGTGCCAGCTTTTTCGTGGCGCACCACCACTGACACCGTGGCGCCGCTGGGCCCGCGCACCACCCATTGAAGCTTGGCGCGGTCGGCCGTGGGACTGTGGTCGGTCCAGAAACTCACCTGGGTGTGTTTGTAGGCCCGGCCCTCAAGCTCACCGGCCAGGGTTCGCAAGTCGCCCGAGATCAGCTCGGCACCAGCTGGCAAGCTGATCTCGCCCAGCAGCCCCCGGCTTTGCTTGCGCTGCAGCGCCCGCTTGGAAACATATGAAGGCAGATGCCCGGTGTTTTGTACCCCCACCTCGATGCGGTAGCTGTCAGGGCCCAGCTTCTCGCAGACCGCATGCACCAACTCCAGCCGGGGTGAGGTGAGCGCGTTCCAGATCAGCCAGTCGGGGAAGCGGGCAATCTCTTTCTCCAGCAAATGAAGTGGCGGGTTGCGGAAGGCGTAAATCTTGTCCCAGCCCCCGATCTCCACCGGCCCGAGTTGCGGGTGCTCAAAGGCGTACCAGTCGACATAGCCCTTACCCCCGAGTGCTGTGTCTGACCAGGCCAGCAGCTTGAGGTCATCGGCCACCGGGTGCTCGCGAAACCAGTCGATGTACTTGTAGTCGGTGATGCCGGCCTCGCGCATCGGGCACCAAATCTCGACCGTCCATTTGTACAGGCCGAGGTGGTCGTAAATCCAGTCAAAGCCGCCGGTCGTGACCTCTTTGGGGTGGTAGCGGAACTCTTCAAAGGTGCTGATGGCCGGGTAGCCAGTGAGCTCAGTGCCCTTGGCGCCCTGCGCCTTGAACACCCACAGGTCTTCGGCCGCCATGTCCACATCGGGATGGCCGGAAAACGGCCGCAACAGCACGCCGCTCCAGGTATGGAAGGTGACGCCGCCGGTGATGTTGGTGTGCCGGGTGATGAAATCCACCACGCTGCGCACCTCGGGCTCCGAGGTCGGGTAGGGCCCGGCGCCCAGCTGTTCAAACTCCTGGCGCCACTGCGCCGGAAAATTGCGGTTCAGGTCCAGGCCCTGGGCATCGCGGTTGACCTGGATCATGAAGCCATCGTAATCACGCACAGAGCCTTCGGGCAGGATGCGGTAATAGGCCCCACCCACCTCGGTTGGCTCGCGCGCCACCATCAGGCGTGGCTGGTCTGGGTGGCACTTCCAGTTGCCGTTGGCGTCCGGAATCCGCATCGACAAAATGCGGCCGTCACCATCCACATCGCCGGTGTCCAAGCCCTCCACCGGCTCCTCGTCGTAGGGGTAAGGTCGGGTCGACGAGCGGATGATTTTGGGCGGGTCTTGCATCGCCCACTCGGCACCGTCCGGGTTCATGCGGGGGCAAATGTAGAAAGCCCGGGTGTCCAGGCAGCGGGTGACGGTCTCACGCTGGCCGTAGTCGCGGGTCAGGGTGTCAATCAGGTACAGAGCAGCGGCGCCACCGGCGAGCTCACTGGCATGGATATTGGCGTCCACCCAGTAGGCCGGCTTGTCGGCCGCCGCGCCGCTGGCCTGGTTGGTCACAGTGAGCACCCAGATGTCGCGGCCCTCGTGGCTTTTGCCGGCGCTCTGCATCGACAGCAGTTGCGGGTAGTCCCGCACCAACTGGTGCAGGATGGCCGTGAATTCGTCAAAGCGGTAATAGCGGTTGTAGGCAATTGGCATGGTGTGCTCGCAGCAAAGGTTGGTGGGAGGGCTGGCCGGTGGGAGGGCTGGCCGGTGGGAGGGCTGGCTTGAGGGGGCGCTTGGTCGGCGGGTCTTTGTAGTAGCGTAGGCTACTGCAACTCAAGCACCCCGGGTAGAGTGACTTCGAGCAGCTGCAGGTCTGCACTGGCATCGACAAAGCTATAGGCCAGGCCAGCTGGAATGGTGATGCAGTCGTCGCTGCGCAGGCCATGCTGCTGATCGTCGAACTTCACCAGCAATTGGCCACACAGGACAAAGTAAAAACAAAACTCGTTGTCATGGCACTGGCGCCTGGGCCGGGTTTGGCCAGCAGGGTCGGCCGCTGGGCTTCTGCGCAGCACCCGCACCCCCGCCAGACCGGCTGTGGCCTTGGTAATGCCAGTGTCCTGGGCCTCAAACCCATCCACCCGCCAGGCCGACCATGGCGCCTGGGCAGCCAGGTGACGGACAAAGCCTTGGCCTGAAAAATCATGCTGCGGCGCGAGTTCTGGGGTTGGCAGTTCAAGGACATGGTCAGCCAGAGTGATGTGCTGAGCTGGCGCGGCAATCTCAACCACCTCGGCGCCAGGCGAACTCTCGAGCACACGGTGCCGAATCAAGGGCGGCTGCAGCACACAATCGCCCGGGTACATATCGAACGGCTCGCCCTGCCCTTCGTAAACCACGCGCACCCAGCCTTTGCGGCAAAAAATAGCCTGGAAACGAATCTTGTGGAAGTGCACATAATCTGCTACCAGCCCGCCCCCGAGCACCCGAATATGAGACGCGATGAAGGCGCCGCCATGGCGCTCGGGCAGGAGGTCGCGGTAAAGCAATCCGGCACGGCCCATCTCCCAACAGTCAGAGTCATCCGCCCGGGTGACGACCAAGGATTGGCGGGTAGGCGGCAAAGCCATCGGCGGATCAGCTGCCACCAACTTGACCAGCACCCCATTGGGCGCCGTGAGCATAGTTTGCCCCCCAGCCGCCAACAGCGGGTCGTCGCACAGCAGATAAATCACACCAACACCCGCCAGCTCAAGACCACCCTGTACCAAGCGCAACTGAAGGCCATAGCCAGACAGCATGGCGGTTGACGGGCTGTCAGCCGGAAAAATCGCATCCAGCCGGAAACCCAGTTGCTGCACAAAAAACGTCAGACTAGGCTCCAGCCTGTCACATCGCATCAGCACCTGCGCCCGACGAACACGATATAGCGGACCCTGCTGCGCCAAGCCCAAGTCATTTTCAGAAGTCATGAGACGAAGGATAACCTGCCCGGCTGGGTCTGTTGTGGTCTGTTTGTTCTGCTCAACCAGGACCAAAGAACAGCCCAGCCAGGCTTAGTGCTACAGACTGCCCTCAACCCGATCGAGGGCGAAGATGACAACAGAGGTCGAGCTACTGCAGCACGGCCATAACGCAGCCGCAACCTTGCCGGATCAGGCCGGCGGGGCGTACGGCGCAGCGGCATCAAGGAGGAGACCGCAGGCCGGGGGGCAACCGCGGAGCTGAATGCCACGCCGGCCTGATCGTGCATACGCCGTAGCGCACCCAGCCGCGGGGCTGAATGCCGCAGCAGGGTCCCAACCTTGCCGGATCAGGCCGGCGGAGCGTTCGGCGCAGCGGCATCAAGGAGGAGGCCGCAGGGCGGAGGACAGCCGCGGCGCTGAATGCCACGCCGGCCTGATCGTGCATACGCCGTAGCGCACCCAGCCGCGGGGCTGAATGCCGCAGCAGGGCCCCAACCTTGTCGGATCAGGCCGGCGAGGCGTTCGGCGCAGCGGCATCAAGGAGGAGGCCGCAGGCCGGGGGACAGCCGCGGCGCTGAATGCCGCGGCGGCCTGATCGTGCATATGCCGTAGCGCACCCAGCCGCCGAGCTGAATGCCCCAAGAGGCCGGTAAAAAAAGGCTTACCATCTCTGCCTAAAAGCCCCAGCCCCCATAACAAAAGGAACTACGCTATGCAAACCGCATCTCCCAGCGCCACCACCCTGGACTGTGTCAAGCATTTGATCGGCTTTGACACCACCAGCCGCAATTCAAATTTGGCGCTGATTGACTGGTCTGCCGAAATTTTGGCGGGGCATGGCGCCACCATACGCCGCAGCTTCAACGCCGATCGCAGCAAGGCCAACCTCTTCGCCACCTTTGGCGAAGGGCCGGGTGGTGTTGTGCTGTCGGGCCACACCGACGTGGTACCGGTTGACGGGCAGGCCTGGCGCTCCAACCCGTTTGAGGCACAGGTGCGCGATGGCCTGCTTTATGGGCGCGGCGCGTGCGACATGAAAGGCTTTATCGGCGTGGCCTTGGCGCACGCGGCCCAGTTTGCCAAGGCGCCGCTGCGATCGCCGATCCATTTGGCCTTGAGCTATGACGAAGAAGTAGGCTGCCTGGGTATTCCTGTGATGCTGTCAGAACTAGCCATCGCGGGCATCCGGCCCGATGGCTGCGTGGTCGGCGAGCCGACAGACATGCAGGTGGTCACTGCGCACAAGGGCGGCCAGGCTTACCGCTGCCGGGTGCATGGCCGAGCCGCCCACTCGTCTTTGACCCCAAGGGGCGTCAACGCCATCGAGTACGCTGCACGGGTAATCACCTTCATCCAAGACATGGCTTGGAACGAAGAGCGCCAGGGCCTGCACGTGGAAGGTTTTGGCGTGCCGTATTCGACCCTGTCGACCAATGTCATTAGCGGGGGCAATGGCAAAAACATCATTCCAGCCGAGTGCGAATTTTTCTTTGACCTGCGCTATGTGCCGGGTGCTGACCCAGACCAATTCATCGAACGCATACGTCGCTACATCACCGACGAGCTCGAGCCACGAATGCGCGCCCGTTTTCCAGAATCTGCAGTTGAACTAGAGCGCATCTTCGATGTTCCAGTGCTGGACGCCGCCGAGCAGGGCAGCATCACGCTGCTGGCCAAATCGCTGCTGCGGCCCCATGCCGCGGGCAAAGTGTCTTACGGTACTGAGGCGGGATTTTTTCAAGGCGCAGGCATTCCCACCGTGGTGTGCGGGCCAGGAAGCATAGACCAAGCGCACCGGGCCGACGAGTTCGTGTCTCTATCACAGCTGCACCAGTGCGAACGCTTCATGCAAAACCTCATAGAGCGCCTGAGTACAGCGCCAGCAGTGGATTGCCGAACCGAGCTGGCGATGGCAACTACAGCCGAATAAACTGCGACAGCCTGCGCTCGACCCGATCGGGCTCGAAGATGACGACAGAGGTCGAGATACCGCAGCGCAGCCGCACTTTCGCCGCACCCTCGCCGCAACCTTGTCATAACCTTGCCGGATCAGGCCGGCGGGACGTTCGGCGCAGCGGCATCAAGGAGGAGACCGCAGGCCGGGGGACAGCCGCGGAGCTGAATGCCCCGCCGGCCTGATCGTGCACATGGGTAGCGCAACCAGCCGCGTAGCTGTGTCGGGTCTGAGCCCTAGAAAGATTGCAAGGCTAGACGGTACGAGCACTTATTCGAGCTCAACCACCGGGCGCCCAGGCTGGACCACAAAGCTGGCCAGGGTGGCCACTGAACTGTCTTGGCGACTCACGTCGTCGAGCCCGCGCAGGGTGGTGCGTAATTGATGAGGCGTGAAGTCCAGCAGGCCATAGCCCCGATGCTGGGCATCAGCAAAGACAAAGTGCGGGTTGCTTGCCAGCCGCTGGGCGGTTTGCGTATTTCCGCCCAGACGGGAGCTGATGCTGGTGCCGCAAAATTCGACCCCCACAGCAGGGCTTCCAGGCTTGGCATAGTCCAGTTTGACATGGCCCACCCAGTTCTCATGCACATCGCCACCCAGAAACACCGGGTTGGGAACGGCATGCTGTTGCAGCGCCTGCGTCAGACGGGTGCGAGCCGCTTGGTAACCGTCCCAGCCATCGTTCCACAGGATCTGCCCACTGCCGATCTTGCCCCCGAGCGAGCCGAACAATGTCTGCTGGCCCAACACTTGCCAGCGGGTTCGCCGGCTGCTGGTGTGCGCCAATTCGCTCTCGAGCCACTGCTCCTGAGCCCACCCAAGGATGCTGCGCCGGGAATCCAGCCAAGTCGGGCATCGAGCCGGGTCGACCCGGCCAGAGCCAGGAGCGCCATCCTTGGTGCAAGCCTGGGGATCTTTGTATTGGCGGGCATCAAGCAGGTAAAGATCGGCCAGTTGGCCAAACTGAACCCGGCCATGAATGCGCATCTCGGCGCCGCTGGCCAGTCCGGCCAGGGACCTGGTCAGCACTTTTTGGCGCACTGGCATGTGCTCATACCAGGCCTGGTAGGCGGCGGCCCGGCGAAGGGCAAAGTCGACTGCCGGGCTGGCGTAGCCACTATTTCCCTGCTGTTCACCGGCATAGTCGTTCTGCACCTCGTGGTCGTCCCAGGTCACCCACCAAGGGCAGGCGGCATGCATGGCCTGCAGGTCCGGGTCACTTTTGTAGAGGGCATAGCGTCGGCGGTAGTCGTCCAGCGTCAGCACCCAGCCGCCGCTGGGCACGCGCACCCGGCTGCTGCGTCCCGGGTACTCGTAGATGTAGTCGCCCAAAAATACCACGCCGTCGGGGTGCTCGGCACGCAGATGGCGCCAGGCACTGAAGAAACCATCTTCCCACTTCTGGCAGGAGGCGTAGGCCAGCCGCAGGCGTTGTACCTGGTCCTGCGGGCCCGGCAGCGTGAGGGTGCGCCCGACCGGGCTGACATGGTCGCCCACCATGAAGCGGTAAAAGTACCACCGCTCGGGCGCCAAACCGGGCACCTCGAGGTGCACAGAATGAGCCAACTCGGCTGGGGCCAGCGTCTGCCCGCTGTGCACGATGCGCCGAAAGCCCTCGTCATCAGCCAGTTCCCAGCGTACCGTGATCGGGGCTGACCCCAGGCTGGCGGCGGCCACGCCCGGCAGGTGCAGCCGGGTCCAAAGCAGCACCGAACTGGGGGTGGCCGCACCGCTTGCCACACCCAGCGTGAACGGGGTGGCCGCCCAGCGCGGCTGACTCCAGGCACTGCGTGGCAGCCACAGCGTGGCCGCGCTGGCGCCGGCCGCCTGCAGCCAGCGCCGCCGTTTCTCGAAAGACTGGTTTGCTAGCTGCTGCAAGGTCATGGCTGGTTGGAAATAAAAAATACAAACCTGCAACCAGCAGCCTTGCGCGCTGCTGGCCTGCGCGGGCTAGCGCTACCCCTGGGTTTTGGCACACCGAGCCACTCGCCTCAACCCGGTGCGACCTGATGATCAGCCATGATTTCCAATGAACGAACCAGGGCCGAGTGGTCAAGGTCTTGCATGCCATTGGCACTGCAAACCTGCATCAGCTGCGCTGCGCTGGCGGTTTGCGGCAAGGCCACGCCCAAAGCACGGGCGCCCTGCAGGGCCAGGCTAAGGTCTTTTTGGTGCAGGCCAATGCGAAAGCCCGGGGCAAAGGTGCGCTTGATCATGCGCTCGCCGTGCACCTCCAGGATGCGCGAGGCGGCAAAGCCACCCATCAAGGCTTGGCGTACCTTGGCCGGGTCAGCCCCTGCCTTGCTGGCAAACAGCAGGGCCTCGTCCACGGCAGCAATATTCAGGGCGACGATGAGCTG
>SXGQ01194415.1_pt1 | contig 11534 bp, 8 predicted proteins | sample 3178371 | NCBI WGS metagenome assembly SXGQ01 (sample SAMN11356859, study PRJNA531348) | freshwater metagenome | isolation source: freshwater sample F1-20 | place: China: Fuxian Lake, Yuxi | collected 2017-12-25 | reverse complement strand
GCGGGGGGGGGCGGGGGGTGGGGGCGGGTCGGCCGTTATTTGCGGCTGAGGTTCCAGACGGTGTCCAGGTGTTCGGCACCTTCCAGCATGGCATTGACGACGCGGGACAGCAGTACGAGAGTGGGTCCGTCATCGGGCCATGCTTCGAGGATTTCGCCGAGCTGGCGGGCGGCTTTTTTCAGATCACCCTGTTCGAACAGCAGCAGGGCCTGTTCGTAGCGCTGATTCAGTTCGCGGGAACCGGCATCATTCAGCTCAAACAATTCCACTGGTTCCAGCATGTTGACGACGCGGACGCGGCACAGTCTGCGGCGAACAAATTCGGGTCCCAGATTCTTTTCGGCTGCTCGTGACAGCAGGATGCGGGCCTGCAGTTGTTTGGTGACGCCCTGAATCCGGCTGGCCAGATTGACTTCGCGCCCGAGCGGTCCGTATTTGAAGCGGTAGGCGGAACCGGAGTTTCCTGCGCGAGCTTTGCCGGAATTGATGCCGATGGAAAAATCGACATCTTCCCCGATGACGGGACGCCATTTTGCTGTCAGTGCGGCTCTTCTGCCCAGCATTGCCTGGGCGGCTCGGGCGGCCCGGACGGAGTGATCCGGCTGCACCTGCGGAGCTCCGAACATGCCCATGACGGCATCGCCTACGTAATCCACAATAACGCCACCTTCAGCGTCGATGCATTCGGAAATCGCGCCGATCACATCATTGATAAACGCGAAGATCGTCTGGGCGTCCACAACTTCGCTGATGGCACTGAAACGTCTGACGTCACAGAAAATGACTGAGACTTCCACTTCCTGACCGGCCAGCAGGTCGGGATTATCCTTCAGGTGCTGCGCGAGGCTGGCGGAAAAGAACTGGGCAAACAGGGTTTGATTGCGCTGCGATTCTGCTTCCTGCTGCTGCCGATCCAGTTCGGCGGCGAGTGCGAAGGCCAGCAGTTCCATCAGGTAGGCGTCCATCCGTGAAATGTCAGTCGCCATGCTCAACTGACTTTCCGGCACCCGTTCTCCGTACAGAACTCCCACCACCTTGCCTTCGCGGCTGACGATCGGTGAGGCGATGACGGCGTCGAGTCGGGCGACGCTGACGGTTGGGCGGAAGGTGCCGGATGTCCAGAAGGTCCGACAATGCTGGAGCACTTCCTGGAGCACAAAGGTGCTGCAGGGGCGTCCTTCGGAATGCAGTTCGCGCACGGGCACCCACTGGTCGTTGATATACAGCAGGACTCGAGCGGAATCAAACCCCACCACTCGCACCGCGCCATTGACTGCAGAGGTGTACAGGCCTTCGGCATTGCGAGCATTCCGGAAGACCTCCATGGTTTCCTGCAACACTCGCAGAATGTGTCCGAGGCCGGAATCGGAGGCTGCGTTCTCAATCTGCAGCGGGCGGGCGAATTCGTCCGAGAAGTCCAGCATCTGGCCGGGGGCCATGCTGATGTTACCGAGGCTTTCCAGCCCGGAATCTTCCTTTGAGACGAGTGGCGGGAGGCTGAGAGAGACGGTATGGCCGGAGGCGAACTGGAGGGTGACGGGCAGCGGGAATTCTCCGGTGCCGCCGGCTTCGAGCGAAACGCCCTGCTCGACCCTGACATCGACGGAGGTGCTGATGTTCGTCAGTCGGACGGAGCTGCTGCCGGTGCGAATCGCCTGCAGCTGTCTGCGGGCGACTTTTTTGTTGTCCAGCGACGCCATCACGATGCGAGTGACGCCGGCGGAGGAGGAGACGGATCCGGGCCCCTGTTCTCCCTGCTGCTGTCGCCCGAACTCCAGCGGTCCCTGCAGCTGACCTTCGTACAACAGGACGTCGTTGTCGTTGATCCTGACCAGCAGCGGCATATTCAGCGTCCATCAATTGCGTTGAAGAACGCATCAATGCCATCACGGTATTCCGCAGGAATTTCGTCACCGGTATTTCCGGTGGTCTGCTGAACTTTGCGTTCCTGTATGACTGCCGCGGCATCGCCATCGGGGCCGAAATGTTCGAGAGCCGCGCGGTCCGTGGAGCCACTGCCGCCGCCACCGGGACTGGATCCGCCACCGCCTCCGCCGCTGCGAGGGTTGGCACGGCGAGTCTGCAGCAGCAGTTCGATAGCTTCGGTCTCGGCAGCGATTGTCGGCCCGTCCGTCCGCGGAGTCTGCAGGTGCGTCCACGCATCGCCCATGGCATGCCCCACGGCTTCCAGCAGCCCGATTTCACGACCGAATTTTTCGCCGCCATTGGGCAAAGCTTCAATGTCGGTGATCACGTCCGCGACTCGCTCGTAAAGACTTTGCTGTGCCGCTGACAGTTCGCGAGCCGACTGTTTCCAGCGGTCGGTGTCGTCGACGGTTTTCTGGGTGGCCCGTGTCTGTTCACGCAGATCCATTTCGCCTTCCAGAATCCGCATCACCTCCAGAATGACTTCCGGCGGCAGGCTGGCACTGTTGCCTGGTTTGCACTGACCACATTTCGAGGGAGAGACAAGTTCTTCGGCCCAGCGATCCAGCGTATCCGCCCACAGCTCGGCTCGAGAAATGGATTCTCCGGTGCGGTTGCTGCGAATGACTTCACCGATTGCCGCGACTTTTGACACGGCATCCTGATCTTCCATCTCTTTCAGAATGCGGGCGAATTTGGCTTCGTTGCGGCGATCTGCGTAGGCCTGCAGGTCGTCCTGGATGATCCGCAGTTTCTGGCTTTGTGCGGTTTCGCGAGCGGCGGCGGATGTGTTGGCTTTGTCGACGGGCTGAGTGGCTTTGCCGGACTGGACTCCAAATCCGTCGTACAGGGAGCGGTTCAGGCTTTCTGCCACCGCCAGCTGTTCCCGGGAAGCGGCTTTGAATCGTTTGACGAAGGTGCTGTCTTCGAGGTCATCCAGAATCATCTGCAGCTGCTCGCGCACCTTCAGGAATTCCGCCAGCAGATCTGCCTGCTGATGCACGGACTGCTCCATGGGCTGTTCGCCCGCGGGCTGGTTTTGTCCCGGGGGAGGCTGCGGACCGCCCTGCACCACAGTGGACGGCAGTCCGAGTTTGGAGTTCGAGGGTTTGGTGGGCTGCTGCTGTTCGGCCGGTTTGTTGTCCGGAGCATTGAAGCCGGATTCCACGTCGGTGATCGTTGGTGCCTGCGGACCTTTGGGCTGGGGCAGAGCAGCGGAGCGTGACGCGGCTGCCTGGGACAGCAGTTTGGCGACCGAGGGCATGCGGTTTTGCGAGATGTCCTGCAGTTTTTGCAGTCCCTGAGCCCAGGTTTCCACGTGTCCTGCGAGGATTTCGCGGTTGCGCATGGCCTGCCGGATCAGGTCTTCACCCTGCATGACGACGGCGTCCAGTCGCTGACCGTTGGCTTTTTCGGCGGCTGCCTGCTGTTCGATCTGTCGTCGCACGGCCGGCTGATCGAATTGTTCCGCGGTCATCTGTCGAATCTGGCGGTTGACGTCGTGCAGCCGCATTTCTTCTTCGTAGACGTCATCCGCAGTGCCGGCCCAGCGACGGAGCTGTTCCATCAGCCAGACCGCATGCTGTTCGGCAGTCATGACATGAATGACGATGGGCGAGGACCAGACTCGGCCACGCCCATCGAGATAATCTTCCGCCCAGGCTCGCAGTTCCAGTGTCTGGGCTGCGACCTGTTCCGTGGCCGCGCAGAACACTGTCTGGCCGCCGGCTTTGAGCATTTCCGGGGAACCTCGTTCGACCACTCGACTGCCCTGCTGAGGCTCCGGGTTGTTCACCGGATCCGCCACTCCGCGCCACTCAAGTCCGACCTGTTTCAGGCCGAAGTCATCACGTGACTGGATATCAAATTTCACGGCGTCGGTGTCGAGCACCACAGCCTGCGGTTCCAGTGCTTTCAGCTGGACATCCGGCTGGCGATCGTCGACGGCATTGACCTGCACTTTGAAGGCTGTGCGGGCGGCGAGTCCGAGTACGTCCTGCCACTGCAGTTCCAGCGATTCGGGTGAGGTCACGGCCAGCTGTGAGGACTGGAGCACGGATTTCTGTACGGTGGCCGGCTGGCCGTTGATGGAGGCACTGGAGAGGTCCCGGCTGATTTCTGCTTCGATCGCCGCCAGGGAGCCTTTCAGGATTGAGACAGCGCCACCGCGAATGTCGAGGCGAACCGGGCGACTGTACTGCAGGTAGGCGGGGAGAGTGACGAGAGCTGAGGCTGACTTCAGCTCGGGACGCTCGGCCACCTGCAGATCGATCTGTCCCGTCCAGTCGCCGACGCGGAGCTGCAGCAGGTCCTGCTGAGTGCGGCCGGGCAGGCTGAAACTGTACTGGTTTGCGTCCAGTGCGGCGGCGAGCTGGCGGCCTGAGACTGCTGCTGAAGCCTGGGATGGGCGCCAGCGTGATGCGGGCTGCAGCCGGAGCTGAAACTGCACGTCTTCGCCGTGGGGCAGGACCAGCGACTGCGGTACTGGCTGGACCGTGGCGAAGGTGTAGCGAGGAATCCCGGACCAGGGCAGCAGCCACCGCAGGGTCGTGTTCCAGCCGGCTGCCGGGACGACGGCGAACAGCAGCACAGCGAGGCCTGCGGGAACAGCGGCAGCGACCGCCCAGCGGCGGTGTCGGGGATTCGGAACGGCGTCAGCGAAATCCCGACCTTTGACGGACTGATTGACCTGGTCGACAGCCGCCTGAGCCAGTCGCAGACTGGTGGTGGCCGGTAACCCGTTGTGCACCAGCTCCACGACGCCCAGCAGCTGATCACCGATGGCTGGATGGCGACGTTTGAGCAGTTGGGCCACCTGTTCCAGGCGGCGGGTGTTCCAGAACCAGCGATGCAGGCGGGCCGGCAGCAGCAGGGTGAAGCCCAGAGTGCCTGCGACGAGCGTGGCAGCGCGGGCGACTGCGGAGGTATCGATGAAGCGTTCGGCCAGAAACAGCAGCAGCCATGTGACCAGCAGTCCGCAGGCGGCTGAAAACAGGGTTTCAGCCAGTTTGATGCGGCGCACGAGGCGTCGGTAGGCCAGCAGTGATTCGCGAGTTTCGCCGGGGAGCAGCAGCATGGACTGGGACATGTCGGAGTTCGCTTCTGCCCTGCGGGTCAACAGTGTGTGAATGCATCCATGTGAGTCGTCGGGACGGTGCGGCGGGGGTGCGAAAAAAGGTGGTGGTGCAGTGTAAGGGAATCCGGATGGTGAGGGGAGAGAAAATCGGGGGAAAAACGGGCGAATCTGCTACCAGCCGACGGACATGTTGGATTCGATGGCTTTGCGGGCGGAGTTCAGGTCCGCACCGGTGTCGAGCATATAGAGGCGGATGGCGTGCAGTTTGTCGCCGGCGGCGCGGGCGAGGCAGTCGCGGGCGACATCGCAGGGCCTGAACTTTTCACCCAGCCCCAGCAGGCCTGTGGAAATGACCCACAGGTCGCGGGGGCGGCGGGTGATGCGAAGAATTTTTTCCTCGGGGTAGTGTTTGGCGGCGATGTGTTCCGCCTGTTCCAGGCTGCTGGCCCAGCCGATCATGATATGAGCCTCAGTTTCAATTTCGAACAGCGGCATAACCGATCCCTTGAGCCCATGTCGAGTGGCTGAGGCGAGTTTGAATACCGAGTGGTCTTCTTTAGTGGTGCGGCATGGATTGGGGTGAGCCTGCCGGTGGTTCTGAGTGTAGCAGGGAGGTCCTGGCGGGTCGACTGAGTGGCGGGGAGTCGTTGCGGCAGATTTGCGGAAAACCGGCCTGTTTTTCACGATGGGCCCCGATTTCCCGCGGTCTTTGGCTTGAACAGTTCACGACTGCGACGCACAATGGCATTTCGAAGTCTCGAAAATGGCTTGTGGGCGTCGGGCTGTTGTGAGTGAAATTCTCAGGAGAGTAGCTGTGTCTGGTGCACTCCGCAGAAACCTGCCGTCGGTCTTTGTTTCTCTGCTGTTGAATGCCGGCGTGTTGTTTGGGCTGGCGCTGCTGCAGCGAGCGGTTGCTTCGCAGGGTCTGGATCTGATGCTGGAGTCTGTCTTTTCTGAGGAGATACCTCAGGAAGAGCTGACTCGCGATCTGGAGCTGGAGACGGCGCCTGCGGAGACGCTGAACGTGATTGCCGGGGGGACTCCGTCGACCGCCGCAGGTGCCTCTGCTCAGCCGGCCGCCACTGCCGTGAATGTGCAGAAGGCGGCGGTGATGAAGGAACTGAGCATCCGTCCGGTGGTTTCGGGTCTGGCGGTGCCATCGGATGAGATTTTGGCGGAGGACCTTGGTGAGGGCGAGATTACGGGTGAAGTGGGTGCGATGGTCGAGGGTTATGGCGCGGCCATGGGGATTATCACTCAGGAAGTCGTCCGGATGATGCGTCAGGGGAAGGTGACGGTGGTGTGGCTGTTTGACGAGTCGGGCAGTCTGGCGGACGACCGCAAGGAAATTCGAGAGAACTATCAGCGGGTGTATGACGAGCTGGGAATTGCGGCGAAGCAGGACGGTGAGTTGAAAAAGGGTGGTGGGGATCAGTTGTTGACGGTGGTGGCCAGTTACGGAGCGGAGGTCCACGAGTGGACTCAGCGGCCGACTGCGGATATTGAGCAGGTGAAGGCAGCGATTGACAAGGTGCCGGTGGACCAGAGCGGACAGGAGAACATGTGTCAGTCGATCGCTTTGGTGATCAACAAGTACAAGGCGACGGCGGTGCGTGGCAAGCGGAAGCTGGCGGTGATTGTGGTTTCAGACGAATCGGGAGATGACGGCCAGTTTGTGGAGGAGGCTGTGGCTCAGGCGCGCAACGCGAGGGCTCCGGTATATTTCCTCGGTCGGGAGAGCACATTTGGGTTTCCGTATGCGCATCAGCGGTGGGTGGACGAGCCGACGAAGGAGGAGTTTTGGATTCGCATCCGTCGTGGCCCGGAGACTCCATTTCCTGAATGTTTGCAGTGGAATGGCCTGCATACTCGCTGGGACGTGCAGAATTCGGGTTTTGGTCCGTATGAGCAGGTCCGGATCGCTCGCGAGACGGGTGGCATTTTTTTCGTGCTGCCTGGTGAAGAGACGACTTTGGTGGGGATGGGTGCGAATGACCGGCGGAAGTATGATTTTCTGGCGATGCGTGAGTATCAGCCGGACCTGCTGGCTCGCCCGGCGTATGTGCAGCAGCGAAGTGCCAGTCGTTTCCGCACGGTCCTTTGGAATGTGATTTCGACACTGAATCCGAACGAGGACAAGTTGCTGTTCAGTGCTCATGATCCGCAGCTGAGTCTGAAGAACGAGCATTTCAAGCTGTTGCCGGCGGAGTTTCGTCAGGATGCACTGGCGGAGGTGGGGAAGGCAGCGCGTTCGATGAATCTGTGTCAGGTGGCGATTGGAGAGCTGGAGGCGATTAAGTCGCTGCGATCGCAGGAGGCCTCACTGCGGTGGCGAGCCAGTTATGATCTGGCGCTGGCTCAGTTGTATGTGTTCCGCCTGCGGCTGTATCAGTATTTGCTGGCGATGGATCAGCATGCCAACAACATGCCGGCTCCGAAGAACCCCAAATCGAACGAGTGGAATTTTTGGTGGGGAGGCCAGCCGATTGTTCCGGACGAGCAGCAGTTTGATCGTTTGGCAAAGGCTTTCCAGATGAAGATGACTCGGGACGAGTATCTGGAGATGGTGAAGACGGAGGAGACGGCGGCTGTTGAGCGGATGCAGGCGGTGGTGACGGACCATCCGGGAACGCCGTGGGCTCAGCGTGCGCAGACCGAGCTGAATCTGGGCTTTGGATTCAACGTGGGGGACCGGTTGTGGGATCCGTCAGGGCGTCGGACTGAAGCGTCGATGCGGGTGCCGAAGCTGTGATGGTGCGCGGTGCGTGGGGCGTGGGGTGCGTGAGGTGCGTGGTGCTTGGGGGGGTGAGTTCCCTGTCATTCGAGTGTCGTCCGGGTGGACGGGGACAGCAGGAGTCTGTGTTTGGTGTCAGAAGAACTGTTTGATGTTGTGAATGAGCGGGACGAGGTTTTGTATCCGCTGGCTCGCAGTGCGGTGCATCGTCAGCTGCTGCTGCATCGGGCGGTGCATGTGTTTGTGCTGGATTCGCGCGGGCGGCTGCTGATCCATCGTCGCTCGCCGGTGAAGGAGGAATTTCCGAACGTCTGGACATCGTCGTGTTCCGGGCATGTTTCGGCGGGTGAAACGTATGACGAGACAGCTCCGCGGGAGCTGGCGGAGGAGCTGGGGATCACGGGTGTTTCTTTGGAGCGGCTGCAGAAGTTTGCGGCATGTGCGGAAACGTCCTGGGAATTTACGGTGCTGTATCGCACGTTGACGGATCAGCTGATCAGTCCGGATGCGGGTGAGATGACGGCGGTGGCATGGGTCAGTCCGGGGGAGCTTGACGTGATGACGGTGGCGGATCCGGATCAGTATTCGCCGGCCTTCCTGCTGTTGTATGGCTGGTATCGGGCATCATTTGCCTGAACACCCCCGCAGCGGTACTCTGTCTGCAGTCTGATTGTGGTCGCCGAAGCTTTCGTTGATTGTCCTGACTGGCGGAGTCTCAAGATGTTGCGTGTGGGTGGTGGAATTCTGGCGTGGGCTGGAGCGTTGTTGCTGACGGCAACCGGAGTGCTGGCGGCAGAGCCGATTCGGGTGCTGATTGTGGACGGTCAGAACAACCATGGTGTCTGGCCGAAGACGACTCAGATAATGAAGTCGTATCTGCAGCAGTCCGGTCGTTTTACTGTGGACACCGCCACGGCAGCACCGCAGGGCGGTGATCCGAATTTCCGTCCGAATTTTGCTGCTTATCAGGTGGTGCTGTCGAATTTTGGTCATGGTGCGGCACCGTGGCCTGCTGAGACGCGGGAGAGCTTTGAGAAGTTTGTGCGGGGTGGCGGTGGTTTTGTGGTGATTCATGCGGCCGACAATTCGTTTCCGGACTGGGTGGCGTACAACGAGATGATTGGGCTGGGCGGCTGGGGTGGTCGGAACGAGAAGTCCGGGCCATACGTGTATTTTGACAGGCAGGGCAAGCTGGTTCGTGACGAGAGTCCGGGCAATGGCGGCAATCATGGTCCGCAGATTGAGTTTCCGATTATTGTGCGGGACCGTGAGCATCCGATAGTGCAGGGGATGCCGCTGGAGTGGCTGCATGCGCAGGACGAGCTGTACGACAAGCTGCGAGGTCCGGCGAAGAACATGCAGATTCTGGCCACTGCAGAATCCCGGATTACTGGCCGTCATGAACCGATGCTGATGACGATTCAGTATGGTGAGGGCCGCGTTTTTCATACTCCGATGGGCCATGCGGAGTATTCGCAGGAGTGTGTGGGGTTTATCACCTGTCTGCTGCGTGGCACGGAGTGGGCAGCGACGGGCAAGGTGACGATCGAGATTCCGGCGGATTTCCCGACGGCAGAGAAGACCAGCAGTCGTGCGGCGGGTAAGTGAGGGCATAGCGGGCATTTTCAGGATGAGAACTGGTATGTTGCGGAGCCTGGCTGTAGCGGCGTTGTTGGCCTGCCCTGCCCTTTGGGTGATGAGTGGTGCGGCGTTGTGTTTGGGGGAGGACTGGCGGCAGTGGCGTGGACCGGCGGGGGATGGGGTCAGCGGTGAGCGTGGTTTGCCGCAGAGGTGGACTCGTGAGCAGAATGTGGTGTGGCGTGTCGAGTTGCCGGGCCCTGGCAATTCGACTCCTGTGATCTCCGGGGACCGCATCTTTCTGACTCAGCCGCCGGCCGAGAAGGCTCAGCGGAGCCTGCTGTGTCTGGATGTGCAGTCGGGGAAGACGGTTTGGTCGCGTACGGTGGAGTGGCTGGGGGCGGATCCGACGCATTCGACGAACCCGATGTGTTCCTCGTCGGCGGTGACGGATGGTGAGCGAGTGATTGCGTGGTTTGGTTCAGCGGGGCTGCACTGCTGGGATGTTGAGGGGCGATTGCAGTGGAGTCGTGATCTGGGAGTGCAGCAGCACATTTGGGGATATGGTTCGTCGCCGGTGATTGCAGAAGGCCGGGTGTATTTGAATTTCGGTCCGGGCGAGAATTCGGCGTTGTATGCTCTGGATGTGAAGACCGGCGAGGTGTTGTGGCAGCGCGCTGAGCCGCTGGATCGGGACGGTACGGCGGAGGCGAAGTTTCAGAGTGCCGACTACACGGGTTCCTGGAGTACTCCGGTGATCCGCACTCTTGCCGGTCGCTCGCAGCTGTTGCTGAGTGTTCCATTTCGGGTGCGCAGTTTTGACCCGGTGGACGGGCGCGAGCTGTGGGTGTGTGAGGGGACGAATGCGCTGTGTTATACCTCGCCGCTGGTGCATGGTGACAGTGTCATTGCGATGGGGGGTTACAATGGGATGGCGATCTGTGTGCGAGCTGACGGCAGCGGGGATGTGACGGGCAGTCACCGTGTCTGGCGTCATCCGAAGACGCAGCAGCGGATTGGGTCCGGGGTGGTGCATGACGGGCACATTTACATTCACAATGACCCGGGAATTGTGGAGTGTTTTGATGTGGTGACGGGGGAATTGAAGTGGGAGCAGCGGCTGTCGGGGCCTGGTGGCAAGGGCACGAACTGGTCTTCGGTGACGGTGACGGCGGACGCAGTGTGTTACTCGCTGAACCAGTCGGGAGATTGTTTTGTGTGGCGGGCAGCGCCGGGCGGGTATGAGCAGATTGCGGTGAATTCACTGGGCGAATCATCGAATTCGTCGGCGGCGATCAGCAACGGTCGGCTGTTTCTGAGGACTCATAAGGCACTGTGGTGTCTTGGCAACAAAGAGTGAGGCGCCGGGATGTCGGCCACGGATGCCTGCGTGAAGCTGAGGGCTCTGGCGTCGCCGGAGGTTGCTGCTTCGACTGCTCGTTTCTTTCGAACGGGTCGTGGGCAGTATGCTGAGGGTGAGACATTTATTGGAGTGAGGGTGCCGGTGCTGCGAGCGGTGGCGCGGGAGTTTCGCGATCTGCAGCTGCGGGACATCGAGTTGCTGCTGAATTCGGCGTTTCATGAGGAGCGACATCTGGCGCTGCTGATTCTGGTGCTGCAGATGGACCGGGGGGATGAAGCGCATCGGAAATTGGTCTATGACTTCTATCTGAGTCATACGCAGAGTATCAGCAACTGGGATTTGGTGGATTGTTCTGCGCCGCACGTGGTGGGCAGGTTTCTGCTGCACAGGTCGCGCAGGCCGCTGTTCAGGCTGGCGGAGTCGCAGAGTCTTTGGGAACGGCGCATCGCGATTGTGTCGACTCAGCACTTCATCCGGCACAACGATGTGAGTGATACGTTTTTGGTCCGTCGCAGGCTGCTGTGTGACGAGGCGGACCTGATTCACAAGGCGACTGGCTGGATGCTGCGGGAGGCGGGGAACAGGGATGAGGGCGCGTTGCTGGCGTTTCTGGATCAGCATGCCCCCGAGATGCCTCGTACGATGCTGCGGTACGCGATCGAGCGACTGTCCGGCGAGTTGCGGCAGCGTTACAGATAGTCCGCGGGTGGCATTGTCTGTAGCTCGGGCTTTCCAGCCCGAGATCTGTCCGGCAGCGGCTGGGAACTTTGCAGGCGAGTGGTGTCACGCGAAGCCGCGAAGGGAAATGCACAAGGTTGGTTTTCGGTTTTCGGTTTTCGGTGTTCGGTGTTCGGTGG
>SXGQ01002470.1_pt1 | contig 11535 bp, 9 predicted proteins | sample 3178371 | NCBI WGS metagenome assembly SXGQ01 (sample SAMN11356859, study PRJNA531348) | freshwater metagenome | isolation source: freshwater sample F1-20 | place: China: Fuxian Lake, Yuxi | collected 2017-12-25 | reverse complement strand
TGATCAGATCATCTTCTATTCAGATACCGAACAGGAAACCTATGAAATAGTGCCTGAGCAGATGACGTTGAACATTGTTTTTGAGGACGATCATGTATTGGTGATCAACAAACCCGCCGGACTCGTAGTTCATCCCGGATCGGGAAATTTCAATGGCACATTGATCAATGGGGTTGCATGGCACTTAAAGCAACAAATACCTGACCTGGATGAATCCAAATTGCCCAGATTTGGAATGGTACACCGCATTGATAAAAATACCAGCGGCTTGATTGTGTTGGCCAAATCTGAATTGGCAGCAATGAGGTTGGCCAAACAATTTTTTGATCATACAGTTGAAAGAAAATACATCGCACTGGTTTGGGGGAATTTTGAGGAAGAAGAAGGAACGATCACCGGACATATCGCGCGGCATCAGCGATTCAGAAAACTGATGGATGTATATCCTGAGGGAGACCATGGCAAAGAAGCAATTACACACTTTACCGTTTTGGAAGACCTGAAATATGTAAGCATCGTTGAATGTAGATTGGAAACAGGCAGAACACATCAGATCAGGGTTCACATGCAACACATCGGTCACCCCTTGTTCAATGACGACACTTATGGAGGTGATGCCATTGTGAAAGGAACCGTTTTTAGCAAGTACAAACAATTCGTAGAAAACTGCTTCACCATCTGCAACAGACAAGCGCTTCATGCAAAGACATTGGGCTTCACACACCCACTTACGGAAAAAGATATGAGATTTGACAGTGCATTGCCGGAAGACATGAATGCTGTTATTGAAAAATGGAGAGGCTACTCAAGAAACAATCAATTGCTTGAAAGACCATAAACCGTTGCAGTAAAAACGCCTCGTTCACTCCCCTTCACCATTACTCCCCAACTGCCGTTGTACCGGATAACAGAGGGATATAATAAATTTCCAAATTTAGAAATTTCAACATCCATTGCAACATTGAACTTGTAGACACCTGCACTGTAACTCATTTTGTAGTTTCTTGACAGCACTTCAAAACTATCATAATCAAACCATGTTGTCATTTCATCGATTACAACATTGTCTCTTTTAAAAAAAGAAAGCCCTTCCTTCATTTTAAGGGTAAACAGGTAGGCGGATTTTCCTTTATAATCTTGTATGTCAACTGAAAAATCATAGAGTCCCGCATGCGCCTTGTCAAATACTTTTACTTTATCCCCCATCAACGGAATTCCAGGTATATCTTTTCCTGGATTGAAAAAAAGCATTTTGAGTTGCTCCTTATTTTTTTCCAACCCCTTTTTCCCTTTGATCGAACGATTCATGTCTTTGATAAGATTCGTTTGACCACAGATTGTATCTTTTGAAAAAAACAAGGAAGCATATAATGCTGCTGTATAATAATTATAATCACCTTTCCGATCATAAAAATCTCCCGTGACTTTTTCCTCCAGTACATTGGTGACACGGCAACCCCGTTTTGCCCATTGCCTGGTCTTGCTGTATAAACTTGATTCCACTCTTCCTTTTTTATCCAACATCCTGATATCATTGATGGAAGAAAAATTCAAAACCCTTAAATTCTTAAACGCCTTGTAAAAAGTGGTATCATCCTCCACCTTACGGATAAACCCTGGTACATTGGTACCACTCCTGATCACAATGGGCGAAAGCATGACTTGCTTGCCCTCCCAAATGATGGATGTGTCTTTGATCTGGGCATTTGAAATATAAAACACCTGCAAAGCAAAAAACAGTACAAATCCGTTTTTTAACATGGCTGCAATTTACGTCAATAAAATATGATGAAAGCAATAGGATACATGTTGAACTGTGCTAATTTAGCACTATGCTGACGAATCAACATTCTTTCATTTTCTTAGGCGACTCCTACACCATCGGAGAAGGTGTTGATTTGACTGAGAATTTTCCCAACCAATTGGTAAAAAAAATCAAAAAGGCATCGGGAAAAATATTTGAACCAACCATCATTGCAAAGACTGGTTGGACAACCGGTGAATTACTTGAAAACATCGCCATGAAAAATATCAACGGCAACTTTACATTCTCCACTCTGCTTATTGGAGTCAATAACCAATACCGTGGAATGGACATCAATATGTATAAAAAAGAGTTTGAATATCTATTGCAAAAAGCAATTGCTTACGTGGACGATCCTTCACATGTATTTGTTGTCAGTATTCCTGATTGGGGATGTACCCCATTTGCAAAAGACAGGGATCGAAATAAAATCAGGTTGGAAATAGACCACTACAACGAGATCAACAGTAAAATTTCTATGAGCCATGACTGCAATTATATTGAAATTACAAGTGGTGGTCGAATAAGATGCAATGCTGCAAAATTTTTGGCTGATGATGGATTGCATCCTTCAAGCGCAGAATATGATATATGGTCTGATGCAATATTGGCATCGCTTGTTTCCAAGAAGTTGATTTGATCAAAACCCCTGTAAATATTGCTTCATTTGAGAGGCATATGCAGCAGCTTTTTCACCTGCTTTCTGTGCAAAATCAAGATCCTTTGAAGCATAAATAATGTCACGGCTTACATTGACCAATAATCCAACATCCTTGTTCATAGCTTTTTTAGAAATTTCTTCTAAACTTCCGCCTTGTGCTCCAACACCAGGAACCAATAAAAAATGATCGGGTACGAGTTTTCTTAAATGCAGGAATTCATCTGACCTAGTTGCACCTACAACAAACATAAGATTTTCAATATTGCCCCAGGAAGCCACCTTAGCAATGACTGTTTCGTAAAGCGTTTTTCCATCACTCATTTGTTGCAGTTCAAAATCAGCTGCGCCAGGATTGGATGTAAGTCCGAGCACAACAGCCCATTTGCCCTCAAATTGTAGAAAGGGTTTTACACTGTCCTCCCCCATGTACGGAGCGATGGTAATGGAATCAAATGGCAGTTGCTGCAAGAAGGCCTTTGCATATTGCGCTGATGTATTTCCGATGTCACCCCTCTTGGCATCTGCAATTTTAAAATGTGTTTCCGGGATATAGTTGACCGTTTTTTCCAAAGCCCTCCAACCTTCAACCCCATGCGATTCATAAAAAGCGGTATTGATTTTATATGCAATACAACTACCCAAAGTAGCATCAATGATGGCTTTGTTAAAAGCAAATACCGGATCCTCCTCTGCCAGCAAATGAGATGGAATCAGGTTGGGATCTGTGTCCAGCCCCACACATAAGTACGTTCGCTTTTCTTTGATCTGACTAATTAGATTCTTTCTATTCATTGCTTGCTAATCATTCAAAGTTAGTTCATTGGTGATTTCTCTCAATGAATTAAAAAAATGCCAGATTTCTGTGTATGAGTTATAAAGGGGGACTGGCGCAAATCGGATGACATCAGGCTCACGCCAATCAATCATGAATCCCTGATCGAATAATCTTTTATATACCTCCTTGCCATTTTTTTGAAACTGGAGGGAAATTTGACATCCTCTTAGCTGAGGCGTGATTCTTTTAAATACATTATTTGGAATCGAAGCCAACAAAAAATCAGTCCACTCAATCATTTTTTGTTGTTTACTCAATAGGTTGTTCCAGCCTGCATCCTCAAAAATTTGAAGAGATGCATGCAAACAAGCAAATAATAAAATGGGCGAAGTACTCAACTGCCAGGATGTGGCATCCCCAGAAGAGATAAAGTTTCTCTTCATTAAAAATCTCTCATCCTGCTTGACACCCCACCAACCTTCAAGTCTGTTGATCTCTGAAAGATGGTGCTTTTCATGGATAAAAACTCCAGCAATGGCACCCGGACCTCCATTGAGATATTTGTATGAACACCAGCATGCAAAATCAACATCCCAGTCATGCAAATTCAGTTTGACATTTCCAACTGCGTGTGCAAGGTCAAATCCAACAACAGCCCCAACCTCTCGTGAAGCCGTTGCTATGGAGTATAAATCAAATAATTGTCCCGTATAATAATTAACGCCACCTAAAAAAACCATTGCAAGATCATTGCCATATTGATGAATCGCATCGATTACCTGCCGGTTTGTTGGTGGGACACCCTCCGCATCCCGATTGATTTCTACAACAATCTCATCCGGATTGAATCCCATATGCCTCACAAAAGAGGATACAGCATATTGATCACTCGGAAATGCTTTTGATTCAATCAATATTTTTTTCCTCCTTCCTTCTGGCCGATAAAAACTAACCATCATCAAATGAATGTTAACAGTTAGCTGATTCATGACCGTTATTTCATGAGGCAGGGCACCAGTGATGGCGGCAAGTGGATTCGTTAATTTCCTATGATAAGTCAGCCAGTTGTCATCCCCTTTAAAAAACGACTCCACACCATCTTGTTGCCATTGTTTCAAGACTTGTTGGATGGAATACATTGTCTTCTTGGGTTGCAGACCCAAAGAGTTGCCTAAAAAATAAGTTCTCTCACGGTTATTTTCAATTGGATGCATAAATGCATCTCTGTATTTCAGCAGTGGGTCCTGCTGATCCAATGCCGCTGCACAATCAAGTGTATTCGCAAATGTCATCATATCAAATTGTTGGAGTTCTTCCTCCGTCAACAGGAATGGAAATGCCATTGACATAAGATGCAGCAGGTGATGCAATAAATGCCGCAACAGCTGCAATTTCGGATGGCTCACCAAATCTTTTAGCAGGAACAGAATTTTTCATTCTTTCTTCCATCTCTGTTTTGGATATATGTGCTTTTTCTGCAAAACTTTTCGCTACTGCCTCAAGTCTTGTTGTTGAAATAAATCCGGGCAACAAGCTGTTGACTGTGATACCATGAACTGCCAATTCGTTCGACAAAGACTTAGACCATGAGGCAACCGCAGCCCTGATCGTATTGGAAACACCCAGGTTATCCAAAGGAGTACGTACAGAAGTCGAAACAACGTTGATGATTCTCCCCCATGATTTCTGTTTCATTCCCGGCACCACTGCTTGTGTGAGGATTTGATTTGACACTACATGTTGTTTGAAAACAGCTTCAAATTTCTCTGGTGCTTCCTCTAAAATCAAGCCAGCAGAAGGTCCTCCGGTATTATTGATGAGTATATCGATGGAATGAGATCCGGCTATTGTTTCAGCCAACTTTTTCAGTGCATCGGATGCATTAAAATCAATTGCAAAGAATTGATGAGACTGCCCAACAGAAAGATCAAGCGCTTCAACAACAGACTGAAGCGCCTCGGTATTTCTCGCCAATAAAATACAGTTTGCGCCAAGTTTTGAAAGTTCCACAGCGATGGCTTTCCCAATTCCTTGTGAAGCTCCACTTATCAATGCGGTTTTCCCTCTTAATGATAAATCCATTTACGATTCCTCCATTTCGTTTCTAATCGCATCAGAAACCTTGACCAAAATTTTGTCGATTCTATGACCATCCATGTCAACAATCTCAAATGAAAATCCCTTCCATTCAAAATGCTCGCCTGTAACAGGAATATGTTCCAGGGAATGGAGAATGAAACCAGCCAAGGTGTCAAATTCATGTTCACCTTCATTCATCCATTCTGCTTTTTCAAATCTCGACAGGAATTCGTAGAAGGGTATTTGTGCATCTACCAGGTAACTGCCGTCTTCCCTTTGCACAACCTCATAATCACTTTCATCCTGTTGAGGCAAATCTCCTACAATTGCCTCTAAAATATCATTGAGTGTGACGAGTCCCAGGAGCGTACCATACTCATCTACCACAAATGAAGTATGTATTTTTGTTTGCTTGAATTTTTCAAGCAGTTGATAAGGAGTGATATTTTCAGGAACAAACAAGGGGGTCTTCATTACCTCCTTGAATGATATGTCATCAGGATTTACATACATGTCTTTGATAGAAACAATTCCTTTGATATGATCGATGGATTTATCACAAACGGGATAAACAGAATGTGGCTCTGCGAGGATTTTCTCCCTTATACTTTTTTCGTTGTCATTCAGTTCAAACCAAATTACGTCGCTGCGATGTGTCATCAGCGAAGTCAGATTTCTGTCACCCAAATGCATCACGCGTTCAATGATCTCCTGCTCGGTCTCTTCAATGGCACCATGCTCAGTACCCTCACTGATAATCGCTTTGATTTCCTCTTCGGTAACCAACGAGTCGTCTGAAGAAATCCTGAATATTTTTAAGATGAAGCTTGATGTTTTGGTGAGCAACCATACAAAAGGATGTGCCATCTTTGAAATGAGCATCATGGGAGCGGCTACTGTTTTTGCGATGGTCTCGGGACTTGCCATTCCCAATCTTTTAGGAACCAGCTCTCCAAAAACCAGAGAGAAAAACGTAATGATCAACACGACGATAGCCGTCGCAATTCCATTGCTGTAAGCTGCGAACATGGGGATATTATGCAGGTAAGCTGCAACGTCGTCTATCATTTTATCACCCGAATAAATACCCGTGAGAATACCGATGGTGGTGATGCCAATTTGTACTGTTGAGAGAAACTTATCGGGGTGCAAGGCTAAATTCAATGCTTTTCTTGCCTTTTGATCCCCCTTGCCTGCCTGCCCCTCTAACCTTGCCTTGCGAGAAGAAACCAGGGCTATTTCCGCCATGGAAAAAAAGCCATTTAAAAAGATCAGAAAAAAAAGAATAATGAGTTCCGTCATTGTTAAGGTTCATGTAAAGATAATGCCTGTTTGGTTATGCCGTACCCCATCCACCCGAGAAGAATTCCCATGAATCCTCCTACGATTACATCGCTTGGATAGTGGACACCCACATATACCTGTGAGTAGGAGATGATCGCTGCCCAGACAAACAAAAGGTTTACCCATTTTGAAATCCCCTTGAATGAGCTCGCAGCAAATGCGGCAAAAGCAAAATGATTCATTGCATGGGATGAAGTAAAACTTGGATTTGAACCACAATACTTTGCGAGAAATCTGACCTGTGTTGCCATAAATGGATCGCGACAGGGTCGGATTCGATTGAAGGTGTATTTGATCAATTGGCTGCTCAACAAATCTGTGATGGCAATCAATGTGCATGCTGCTATGATCCACCAAAAAGCTTTTTTACCTAATAACTGATACGCAATGAAAAAAAGAAACAAGTAAAGGGGAATGTGGAAAATCGATTCTCTCATAAACAACGCGAGGTTGTCTATCAATGGATGTGTTAACTCTCTATTCACAACCAACATCATGGCATTGTCCACTTGTTGAGCGCGATGAAGAAAGGTTTGAATAAATTCAACAATCGATGACATTGCGCAAATTTACAACGTATTGATCACCTGGATAACTGCTTGAAAATTAACAATTCATAAATAATCATCAAATATGTCTCCAACTGCTTGACAAATTGGTGAAGGCATCATTTTTTTGTAATTTTGCATCCTTAAAATTGAATTGTGGCACTTATCAAAAGCATATCAGGTATCAGAGGAACAATTGGAGGAAAACCAGGTGAGTCCTTATCACCCATTGATGTTGTGAAGTTTACTTCCGCATATGGGCAATGGGCTTTATCCAATGGCAATAAAAAAATAGTCATAGGAAGGGATGGAAGAATAAGTGGCCCCTCTATTTCAAAATTGGTTGCAGAGACGCTAACCTCATTGGGAGCTGAAGTCATTGATCTTGGCTTGTCCACTACACCGACCGTAGAAATGGAAGTGATTTACGAAAAAGCAGCCGGCGGCATAATCATCACAGCAAGTCACAATCCAAAGGAATGGAATGCCCTGAAATTACTGAACGAAAAAGGTGAATTCATCAGCGCTGAAATAGGAGCGCAAATCTTAAAATTTGCAGAAGAGGGTGAAATTCAATTTGCACCAGTTGATAAACTGGGAAATATTGCCGAAAAATTCAATCATGCCGATTTCCATTTAGACAGCATTGTGAATTACCCATTGGTCGACAAAAAAGCAATTGAGAAAAGAAAATTCAAAATTGTAGTAGACGCGATCAATAGCTCCGGAGCTATTTTTGTTCCGGCATTGTTAAAAAAACTTGGATTGTCTGATGACCAAATCATCGTGCTGAATGATGAAGTCAATGGAAAATTTGCTCATAATCCGGAACCACTTCCCCAACACCTCAATCAACTTGCCTCTGAGGTTGTCAACCACAAGGCAGACCTGGGAATCTCCGTAGATCCTGATGTTGACAGACTGGTACTTGTATCCGAAGATGGTTCGATGTTCGGCGAAGAATATACACTTGTAGCTGTAGCAGACTATATGCTCAGCAAAAGAAAAGGAAATACGGTGAGCAATCTTTCTTCATCCAGGGCCCTCAAAGACATCACCGAAAAACATGGCGGCAGTTATTATCCGGCTGCTGTGGGAGAAGTGAATGTGGTTGCCAAAATGAAAGAAGTGAATGCAATTATCGGGGGTGAAGGCAATGGGGGTATTATTGTTCCCGATTTTCACTACGGCAGAGACGCACTGATAGGAATTGCACTGGTATTGTCGTTGCTTGCAGCATCCAAAAAAACTGCCAAGCAATTAAGGAATAGCTACCCTGACTATTTTATCAGCAAAAACAAAATTGAACTGGAAAACGGAATAGACCTCTCAGGAATTTTTTTAAAAATCCAGCAAAAATACAAATCCAACCCTTTGAATACGATCGATGGACTGAGAATTGAATTTGACAATGACTGGGTACATCTTAGAGCCAGTAATACCGAGCCCATCATCCGAATCATCGCAGAAAGCAATTTTGAAACAACTGCCAATAACATTGCCACCAAGCTCATCAAGGATATCCAGGAGTGTATTTAGGCTGCTTTGATTATATTTGATCCGCTGATTAGTATCCATGACACAAAGAATTTATTTTGACAATGCGGCAACCACTCCGATGGACCCATTGGTAGTGCAAGAAATGTTGCCATACCTCTCATCACATTTTGGCAATCCCTCTTCCATTTATTCCTACGGGAGAGAAAACAGATTGGCCATTGAAAAATCTCGAAAAACAGTTGCCGCTATCCTCAATGCGCAACCTTCAGAAATATTTTTCACCAGCGGTGGCACGGAGAGCAGCAATACAGCAATCTTCAATGCAGTCAGGACACTGAATTGCAAAAGAATCATCACCTCTCCAGTTGAGCATCATGCAACATTGCACACCGTTGAATTCCTTTCAAAAAACCAAGAGGCTACACTAGAATACGTAAAATTGCTGCCCAACGGACACGTTGATTTGGCTGACCTCGAATTGCTTTTACAGGCGAGTGACACGAAAACCCTCGTCACCCTGATGCATGCCAATAATGAAATCGGGAATATTACTGATCTCTATCAAGTAGGTGAGCTTTGCAAACTATATGGAGCAATCTTTCATGCGGATACCGTACAAACGGTTGGACATTTTACCATAGATCTTTCTGCAATACATGTTGACTTTATAACTGCCGCAGGACATAAATTTCATGGCCCAAAAGGAATTGGCATGCTCTACATCAGTCAACGCAATAAAATCAACCCATTTATCCATGGGGGCGGCCAGGAACGCAATATGCGTGCAGGAACCGAAAACATATACGGCATCATCGGATTTGCAAAAGCGCTTGAAATTGCAAATGAAAATCATGCTGTAGAAAGCGCATATATTCTGTCGCTGAAAAAATACCTAAAAGAAAAGCTTGAGGAAAATATTCCCGGTGTTGTATTCAATGGAGATCCAGAAGGAAATAGTCTTTATACAGTTCTGAGTGTTGGATTTCCGCACAATGAAAAATCAGGAATGTTGCTCTTCAATTTAGACATCCATCATATTTGTGCATCCGGAGGAAGTGCCTGCAGCAGTGGTGCTAACCAGGGATCTCATGTGATCACTGCCTTGAAAACAGAAAAGCAGTCTACCGTAAGGTTTTCATTCAGTAAGTACAATACAAAAGAAGAAATTGATCAAACGGTTGAAAAGATCAAAACACTTCTGTAAGCCATTACCCCATTTTTTTCTTGATGTCATTTAATATAACCAATGCCTCCACAGGTGTGAGGTTATTCATATCAACTGCTTCAAGTAATTGTCTGATTTGATCAAATACAATGCTGTGTTCATCAAAAATAGTCAGCTGCATATCAGCAACTGACTGCTTAACAACTGCATGCATGTCACGCCCCTCACGTTTCTCCAATTCCGCTAAAATCTCATTGGCACGATTCAATAATGAAGCAGGCATGCCGGCCATCCGCGCGACATGAATACCAAAACTGTGTGTGCTTCCCCCAGGAGCCAATTTCCTGAGAAATAATATTTTATTGTCAACCTCCCTGTGTGTTATATGAAAGTTCCTTACCCTCTGTAAACGAATTTCGAGTTCATTCATTTCATGGTAATGGGTTGCAAAAAGTGTTTTGGGATGTTGGGGTGCGTTGTGCAAATATTCTGCAATGCTCGAAGCAATTGAAATTCCATCATAGGTAGAAGTTCCCCGGCCAATTTCATCCAAAATTACAAGGCTTTTAGCTGAAATATTGTTGATGATGCTTGCTGTCTCATTCATCTCAACCATAAAGGTAGATTCGCCTCCAGACAAATTATCTGAGGCCCCTACACGGGTAAATATTTTATCTGTAAGAGGGACTAAGGCTTCCTCAGCAGAAACAAAACTTCCCATATGAGCCATCAAAACAATGATGGCTGTTTGCCTCAGGAGAGCACTCTTGCCACTCATATTAGGACCAGTAAGAATGATCACTTGGGTATTTGTCCGATCGAGATGCAGATCGTTGGAAACATATGATTCTCCTGGAGGGAGCAATGTTTCAATAACAGGATGTCGAGATGATTTTAAAATTAGTTCATCCCCATCATGTATTTTGGGCTTGCAATAATTATGCTGAAGAGCAGACGAAGCATAAGAGCACAAACAATCAATGACAGCGATGATCTGTGCATTCTGCTGCATAGGGAGAATATACCCTTGAACTGCCTTCAATAATGATTCATAAATACCTGACTCGAGTTGAAATATTTTGTCTTCTGCTCCAATAATTTTCTCTTCGTACTCCTTTAACTCACTTGTGATGTATCGTTCCCCATTAGTCAAGGTCTGCTTTCTGATCCATGCGGAAGGAACCTTATCTTTATGTGTATTGCTTACTTCAAGATAGTAACCAAACACATTGTTGAAGCCTACTTTGAGGGAAGAAATACCCGTTTCAAGAATTTCTTTTTGCTGAATTTCAAGCAAATATTTTTTTCCGCCTGAAGCAAGATCTCTGTAATGGTCCAATTCCTGATTAACCCCATTGTTGATATATCCGCCCTTTTGAATCTGATTGGGTGCGTCCTCAGATATTTCGCTTACAATGCGATCTGCAATGTCCTTACAAGGATCCAACGCATTTAATAAGCGATGCAAATAATCATCCTGCAACCCTGCTTGAATACTTTTTAAAAACGCAACCTCTCTAAGCCCTTTTGCCAGTTGCAACATTTCCCGAGGACCTAATTTCTTGGTAGATATTTTGCTAACCAGTCGCTCGATGTCTCCGCATGACGCAAATCTTTCGGTTACTTTCTCTTTCCATTGCCTGTTCGCTATGATTTTTT